>ERZ1673752.9-NODE-9-length-390179-cov-14.071677_pt1 | contig 390179 bp, 315 predicted proteins | sample MGYA00580195_ERZ1673752 | MGnify/ENA primary metagenome ERZ1673752 (study PRJEB41218, sample SAMN15661744) | gut metagenome | host: Homo sapiens | place: Canada: London | collected 2015-08-20/2019-03-30 | study: EMG produced TPA metagenomics assembly of...
AATACTTGAAAGTATAGTGTTTATGCGGATAATCGAAAATTAGATATAAAATTTCTGCATAATTCTTAAACTCAAATACAATATATTTTGTATTGAAATATCTCTTGACTGTATCAAAAAATTCCTGATTCTCCCCATGCTTTATTTTACAGCATAAATCAAACCGATATAAACCCTGATTAGATTTTCGTTGTTCAGCCCATAATGTTAAAGACTCACCAAAAACCTCTTTTAATATCTCAATGCACACTTTTTCGTAGGACTGAAATTCCTTAACTCCCGGCTTTATATGTTCTAACCTTTTATACAGATTATTACCAACCGTTTCATCATGAGTTCCCTCAATCATATTCGGAACAGGTTCTTCCGGTTCTATTTCGTTAATTGTATAATTGAGTAATGCAACAAATTCATTTTTGATATTTGGAAATTCATCAAACAGAAATAGCACATTTGCAATATCCCATATGAAAATTCCATACTCATCTCTGCACTTTTGTTTTATTTCTTTTTTTACTATATTTCCAACAATTAAAATAAAACTATCCTGAGTATCCAAATCCTTTATTGATAACTGTTGGCATATTCTTAATATATTTCCATATTCGACATTTTTATTTCTATAAATTTTTACTTCGATATGTATTTTATTGTCTCTCCTGTTAACTTGAAAGTCTCCCCAAATATCTCTTTCTTCAGAAGTTTCAACTGTACTAAACTTTTCCTTTAAGTATTGCCCTACTAATTTTTCAAATTGAATTGCACGCACAACCTGCTGATTCCGAATATCATCATCGTTTAATACATACTCAATCGATTTGGCAATTTGATATACTACATATATATTAGACGCTCCCATCAATTTCTGATATAACCAGTATTTTCCATATTTATTAATTCTTAATTCAAATGCATCCGGATATCCTTTCAAACGCGCCACTTCTCTATGGCTAAGTTTTCTTATTTTTCCATCAACATTCACCAAAGGAACTTTTCTTGCATTCCATGAAACTTTGTCTTTTTCTGAATATCCCCGTTGTGTCCAGCATAAAAATCGTTCACTATCTATATTCATATTTTCATATAGCATTGACAAATCTGATGTTATCTTATCATACCACTCATCTACCCGTCTCTGCTCTAAAATATCTTTTTCAAAACATAATGGTATATAATCCTTTTCTAAGAATGCATATGCTTTTCCCAAATTGGTTCGCACTCCTATGATATATAGTTTCCTTTCATTTACCGGCAATCCTGTTAATGTATACACATCATATTCTTTATAAGAAATCTGATATCCCTCTTGAGCCAAATCAGACAGGAATTGTTGAAATTCTTCTCTTTGAACCATACTCCTATGCCCTTCAAGCATAAAAACCTTCGGATGTTTCAAAGAAAATATTGAATGAAATCGCTCAAAGGAACTTTCAGAATGTTCCGTTTTGTGACTGAAACTCCTTATTGAGCAAGGAGGGCACATCAATTTCCCTACCATTACATCTGCTTCGGGTATGTCAATTATATCTGTCTTAAAAATATCTTCTTCTATTAGAGTTCCTTCTATATTGAATTTATATATATCACATACTTTGGCATCATTTTCATAAGACGCAACAATCTTAAACCCTGCCTTTTTAAAAGCCAGAGTCATAGAAGCCATTACTTCATTCAATACTACTACTGTATTTTTCACAACAATCATCCTCTCCATCTCTATAAATACGAAATATCTGTAAACTACTAAATCGCTTTTACTATTATTACCTTATAATGCAGCGCAAATTATGTCAATGATATTTTCATCAAAAAAGACCACCACCTCGCGAACATTGTTCGCTGAAGCGATAGCCTCTTTTTTTATTACAATTACAGATTTAAAAATCCGAATTATTTGTTGTTGATAGCTGCCTGAGCTGCTGCTAATCTTGCGATCGGCACACGGAATGGTGAGCAGGATACATAGTCTAATCCTAACTTGTGGCAGAACTCTACGGAAGATGGATCTCCACCGTGCTCTCCACAGATTCCTAAGTGCATGTCCGGACGTGTCTGTTTTCCAAGTTTTACAGCCATATCCATTAATTTGCCAACACCGTTCTGGTCTAATCTTGCGAATGGGTCAGACTCGAAGATCTTAGCCTGATAGTAAGCATCTAAGAACTTACCGGAATCATCACGAGAGAAACCGAATGTCATCTGTGTTAAGTCGTTTGTACCAAAGCAGAAGAACTCAGCCTCTGTTGCAATCTCATCTGCTGTTAATGCAGCTCTTGGGATCTCAATCATAGTACCAACGGAGTATTTTAAGTCAGAACCTGCAGCAGCGATCTCTGCATCAGCTGTCTCTACTACTACTGCTTTTACGTTCTTTAACTCTTTTACTTCACATACAAGTGGAATCATGATTTCAGGAACCATGTTCCAATCCGGATGTGCTTTCTTTACATTGATAGCTGCACGGATAACAGCTTTTGTCTGCATTTTTGCAATTTCAGGATAAGTAACTGCAAGACGGCATCCTCTGTGTCCCATCATTGGGTTGAACTCTTTGAGTCCTTCGATGATCGCTTTGATCGTCTCTACAGATTTGCCCTGAGCATCTGCTAATTTCTTGATATCTGCTTCTTCAGTAGGTACGAACTCATGAAGTGGCGGATCTAAGAAACGGATGGTTACCGGGCATCCCTCTAATGCTTCATATAATGCTTCAAAGTCAGACTGCTGATAAGGAAGAATCTTATCCAGTGCTGCTTCTCTTTCTTCTACTGTATCGGAGCAGATCATCTCACGGAATGCAGCAATTCTGTCTTCCTCGAAGAACATATGCTCTGTACGGCAAAGACCGATACCTTCTGCACCAAGCTCACGAGCTTTCTTAGCGTCTGCCGGTGTATCAGCGTTTGTACGAACTTTTAATGTTCTGAACTCATCAGCCCATCCCATAACACGTCCGAAGTCACCGCTTACAGAAGCTTCGTTTGTCTTGATGTCGCCTTTGTAGATCTTACCTGTTGTTCCGTCTAAGGAAATGTAATCTCCCTCATGGAATGTATATCCACCGAGTTTGAACTCTTTCTTCTCTTCATCGATTTCAATCTCACCACATCCGGATACACAGCATGTTCCCATACCACGAGCAACTACGGCTGCGTGAGATGTCATACCACCACGAACTGTTAAGATACCCTGTGCAGCATGCATACCTTCGATATCCTCTGGGGATGTCTCAAGACGAACAAGGATAACTCTCTCGCCTTTTCCACCGATTCCTGCTTCTTTTGCTTCTTCTGCTGTGAAGATAACTTTACCAGCAGCTGCTCCAGGAGATGCCGGAAGTGCAGAACCGATTACTTCACCTGCTTTTAATGCATCTGCATCGAAAGTTGGGTGTAATAACTGATCTAATGATTTTGCTTCGATACGGCAAACAGCTTCTTCCGGTGTGATCTGTCCTTCGTCTACTAAATCACAAGCGATCTTGATAGCTGCAGGAGCTGTTCTCTTACCGTTACGAGTCTGTAAGAAGTATAATTTACCTTCCTCAATTGTGAACTCCATATCCTGCATGTCGTGGAAATGGTTCTCTAATTTCATAGCTAAATCCATGAACTGTTTGTAGCACTCTGGTAAGTCTTTCTCTAACTGAGTGATCGGCTGTGGTGTACGAACACCTGCAACTACGTCCTCACCCTGAGCGTTGATCAGGTACTCACCGAAGATACCTTTCTCACCTGTAGATGGGTTACGGGTAAATGCAACACCTGTTCCTGATGTGTCACCTTTATTACCGAATACCATAGTCTGTACGTTTACGGCTGTTCCCCAGTCTCCAGGGATATCATTCATACGACGATATACAATGGCACGAGGGTTGTCCCATGAACGGAATACTGCTTTTACAGCACCCATTAACTGGTCTTTTGGCTCCTGTGGGAACTCTTCGCCGTTCATTGCCTCTTTATATACACCTTTGAATTTCTCAGCTAACTCTTTTAAGTCATCTGCTGTTAACTCTGTATCGTAAGTTACACCTTTTGCTTCTTTCACCTCATCGATGATCTTCTCGAAGTAAGATTTTGGAACTTCCATAACTACGTCAGAATACATCTGGATGAATCTTCTGTAAGAGTCATATGCGAATCTAGGATTTCCTGTCTTCTTTGCAAAACCTTCTACTGCTACGTCATTTAAACCTAAGTTTAAGATAGTATCCATCATACCTGGCATAGAAGCACGAGCACCGGAACGAACAGATACTAATAACGGATCTTCTGTGTCTCCGAATTTTTTACCATTTACGCCCTCTAACCATGCAAGAGCCTCAAAGATCTGATCCTCAATCTCTTTGGAAATTGTCTTTCCGCAGTTGTAATACTCGGTACATGCCTCTGTGGTTACTGTAAATCCCTGAGGGATCGGCATTCCTAAGCCTGTCATCTCGGCTAAGTTACAGCCTTTACCACCAAGCAGGTTTCTCATAGAAGCGTTACCTTCTTCAAATTTGTAAACCCATTTTGCCATTTGAATAATTCCTCCTAAAAAAATTTATATATTGTTATGTGATGCCCCATATTGTGGTGATCACAAATACACTATGTAATACGACCATCAAGGGTCGCACATAATTGATTTTAACACAAATTTCATTTTTCGCAACAGATTTTCATAAATTTGTCCAAAAAAAGCAGAAAAAGGAATCCAAAGATTCCCTTCTGCTTTTTCACGCCTGTTACTGTTTCTGTTCTTTTTTTGTTTTTTACCTATTTTTCTTACATCTTCACTACTTTTACGCTCTTGCTGATCCCTGCATTTTTCAGAAGCTTCTTATAAGCATTCAATTTCTTTTTCGGCACTTTGATCGTTGCCTTTTTATGTATTCCCTTAAACGCATTCTTTCCGACAGTCTTTTTCGTCAGCTTTGTGGTCTTGATGATCACTTTCTTTAAGTTCTTGCAGCCGTAGAATGCATTCTTTCCGATGTTCTTAACGTTCTTATCGATCGTGACCTGTGTCACTTTCTTGTTATTCTTAAATGCATCTTTGGATACTGCCGTTACCTGATATTTAATTCCTTTTACCGTGATCGTTGCCGGAATGCTGACTTTCTTTACATTCTTTTTCGGTTTTACATAAGTTACCGTTGGATTTTTTACTTTTGCACTGGTGACTTTATAGGTCGCACCCTTGCTGTCCTTCAGTGTCTTGCCCTTGGCTGCCGGCTTCTTTTTTGTGTCGGTTGGCTTAGTCGGATTTGTCGGCTTGGTAGGGTTTGTCGGGTTCGTTGGCTTGGTAGGATTTGTCGGATTCGTCGGCTGACTTGGTTTTGGTGTCAGCTTTGCAATCTTTACTTCTGCTGTCTGTGTTGTAAACAGACCGTTTTTAAATACTGCCGTATAGAGTCCGATTCCCCCTGCCTGTTCTGTTGCCTGTTTTTTGATACTGTAAGCTGCTGCTACCGTCTCCTCTGCTCCCTCTATGCCACAGAGACGACAGTTCTGTTTTGCTGTACAGTTCTTCTTATCCGCTGACCATGTATATGCCACATCATAGGTATGTTCCGTATTTGCATAAACATCACCGTCTTTATAAACGGCTGCTCCACCTAATACCGGACTCTCATCTGTTCCGATATTCTGTCCCCATACCGGTGCTGTGGCACGGTTCTCTCCGGTTCCATCTAATAAATATGCCACTTCTCCGGAAGCAAATTCTGCCTTTGTCTTAGATATCACTTCCTCTGTTTCCGCCACACCCCGGTATTCTTCTATATCATAGCAATTCTCTACACCGTTCGCTTCATCTGCTGTTCCTATAATTGGGTAAAGACTCGTGTGATAGGAATTTTTTATTTTATTTTCTGCATAATATCCTACTAATGCTCCCACCTTGGATTGTGATTCACCACTGGCTGTTACACTTCCTGTACTGTAGGAATTTTCAATATTTTTATATTCTTCCGTACTGCTTTTTAAGTTTGCCGTTCCAAATAATCCACCAACATTATTGGTACCTGTAACCGAGCCTGTATTGATACACTTCTGAACCGGCTTTGTGGATGCCTGAACAGCATAATCTCCTCCGATTCCTCCTACCATTGTACCGTTTGCAGTAATATCGCCTTCATTTTTGATTACTCCTGTCTCAGAGAAAATGCCTTCCTGACAATCAAAGCTTCCTAAAATACCTCCGACACTGGCTGAACCACTGCTTATGGTTCCCTGTAGCTTACCCTGATTTACAATATCTCCATATGCCATAACCGGTATTTTTGCATCTTCATCTGTAGCATAACCTACAATGCCTCCCATCGCACTGTTGCCTACAACATTCCCTTCGTTACGGATCTCTCCTTTGACTGAAACAACCTGTGTATCCTGCAGTCTTCCAATGATTCCTCCAATATAAATATCATTAGCGTTTACCTCTCCGGTATTGATCATATTTCCGGCTGCAGTGATCGTGCCCATGTAGGTAGCCCCCACAAAGCCTCCGATACATTTCGTTCCCTGCACATATCCGGTATTTTGGATATCTCCTGTCGCAGCCGTAATTTCTATATTGCCGTCGTACGCTCCTACAATTCCTCCGGCATGCTCACCACTGCAATCGATATTTCCTGCATTCAGAATACTTCCTGCCTGTATCTGTAATAAATCGCTGCTCGTCATCTGTCCGATAATTCCTCCGGCATATCCGGGTCCATTGATATCTGCCGTATTTTTTGCGGCTCCGGCAATCTTCACGGAGGTCTTAGTCTCTGCCTTTCCGATGATTCCTCCTGCATATACATCTCTACTATGGACCATTCCTGTGTTCAGCAGTTCTCCGTCGCCTTCTATGGAAGCCTTACTACAGTATCCTACGATTCCTCCGACCCTGCTTCCTGCCTCGATCTGACCGGAATTACTCATGGTTTTAAAGGCGATCAGTTTACCGCCATCCATACAACTGCCCGCAATTCCCCCTACACGGTCATTTTTGCCGGATACATCTGCTTTGTTATTGCAGTCTATGATGGTTCCCCCGTTGCGTCCACATACACCACCGACATCATAGTTTCCCGATACGGTTCCGTCTATGGTAACATTTTTGATCACTCCGCCTGCATCCAGTGTGTTGAAAAATCCGACCTGGTAACCACCACTTATTGCCATTGTCAATTTAATAGTTGCACCGTTTCCATCAAAGGTTCCCCTGTAGCCGTCCGGCATTGTCATATTGGACGGTATGCCCTGCCACATCTCGTCAGATACATCGATCATGGTCACTCCATCCGCTATTTTTGCACAGTCAGAAAGATGGCTTGTGCTTCCCCTTAACATATTCGCAAATGTCCACAGATCGTCTGCATCCTCAATGATATAAGGATCTTCTACTGTTCCGGAACCGGATAATGTCCCGCCTGCTGCACGGACTGTCAATGTCCCAAGGCTGCTTCCTAAAACACTTGTCACTGTTAAGGCAAGTGCTAAAGAAAACGCAGTCACAGAAGCGATCCCCCTGTTCTTTATCAGCTTCATTCTTTTCATTTTTTCTGCTTCTCTCCTTCCTGTATGTTGATACAAATCTTCACCCGAAGGTCTTTTTACTCTATAGGAAACACGGTATTTTCTATAGAGTAAGAGAGTGCCCCTGACAGAGCCACCCTCTTATCCGATACTTTTTTTATTTGATCTTCATTACTTTTACACTCTTTTTCATCCCTGAATTTTTCAGAAGCTTCTTATAAGCATTCAATTTCTTTTTCGGCACTTTGATCGTTGCCTTTTTATGTATTCCCTTAAACGCATTCTTTCCGACAGTCTTTTTCGTCAGCTTTGTGGTCTTGATGATCACTTTCTTTAAGTTCTTGCAGCCGTAGAATGCATTCTTTCCGATGTTCTTAACGTTCTTATCGATCGTGACCTGTGTCACTTTCTTGTTATTCTTAAATGCATCTTTGGATACTGCCGTTACCTGATATTTAATTCCTTTTACCGTGATCGTTGCCGGAATGCTGACTTTCTTTACATTCTTTTTCGGTTTTACATAGGTTACCGTCGGATTTTTTACTTTTGCACCGGTTACTTTATAGGTTGCACCCTTGCTGTCTTTTAGGGTCGTTCCCTTAGCTGCCGGCTTCTTTTTGTTATTGGTCGGTTTTGTCGGGTTCGACGGATTTGTTGGCTTTGACGGATCACTTGGCTTCGTCGGGTTCGACGGGTTGCTTGGGTTCGTCGGCTGGCTTGGTTTTGGTGTCAGCTTTGCAATCTTTACTTCTGCTGTCTGTGTTGTAAACAGACCGTTTTTAAATACTGCCGTATAGAGTCCGATTCCCCCTGCCTGTTCTGTTGCCTGTTTTTTGATACTGTAAGCTGCTGCTACCGTCTCCTCTGCTCCCTCTATGCCACAGAGACGACAGTTCTGTTTTGCTGTACAGTTCTTCTTATCCGCTGACCATGTATATGCCACATCATAGGTATGTTCCGTATTTGCATAAACATCACCGTCTTTATAAACGGCTGCTCCACCTAATACCGGACTCTCATCTGTTCCGATATTCTGTCCCCATACCGGTGCTTCCACACGGTTCTCTCCTGTTCCGTCTAATAAATATGCCACTTCTCCGGAAGCAAATTCTGCCTTTGTCTTAACTACGACTCCCTCTGGCTCTGTGACGCTTGTATCCTCTGACATACTGTAACAGTTCTCTACACCCTGGCAATAATCTGTCGTGCCTAACATTGGTAATGCATCTGTTACCGTATCATAGCAATTCTTTATTTTATTTCCGCTAAAACCGCCTACTAAAGTTCCATTCCGACTGCCTGTTGCATCTGTTATGTTCACCTGTCCGGTACTATAAGAATTTTCAATATTTCTATATTCTTCCGTGCTGCTTGTTATGCTTACATATCCGAATAATCCACCTACCTGTATACCCTTTGAGGCTGTGACATCTCCTGTATTGATACATTTTTTGACAGCTCCTGTAGATGCTTTGATATTGTAAGATCCCACGATTCCTCCAACATAGGTACCTATTCCCTCAATCGCACCTTCGTTCTTTATCACACCGGTATCCGACACGATGCCTTCCTTACAGTTATAGCTTCCAACGATACCGCCTATATTGTCAGCTTGCGTAGTTGAGATTTTTCCCTGATTTACAATGTCTCCATATGCCCGGATCGGACTATCTGTCCGATTCCGATCACACCTGCCTGCGACTCCTCCTACCTGAGTTGCTCCTGTAACACTCGACTCATTGCGGATCTCTCCTCCTACTGCAATAAGCTGTGACTCATTCAATTTTCCTACAATCCCTCCAATTTCATTACCCGAGGGATTGCCTGCCACTTCCCCGGTATTGACAATGTCTCCGGCTGCTGTGACCGTAGTGCTGGTACAATATCCGAACACACCTCCGATAGTATTTGGCCCTTTGACTGCTCCGGTATTTCTGATATCTCCTGTCATTGCTGATATTTCAGCCTTGCCTGGAATATATCCTATCACTCCTCCGATCGAATTGCCGGCATAGCTGCCAGTGACATTTCCCGTATTCAGAATGCTTCCTGCCTGTATCTGTATCGGGTCACCACTGCTTGGTGCCAGACAGCCTACAATTCCTCCGGTATAAGTAGCTCCGCTGACTTCTGCCGTATTCCGTACCTCTCCTGTAACTTTCAATGCAGCAGCGTCTCCTAATTTTCCTGCGATTCCTCCAGTAGATTGATAATACATTCCACCGTCAATAACTCCTGTATTCTGCAGTTCTCCGGCTCCCTCAATAGAACCCTTGCATTCTCCCACAATTCCTCCTATAGAACCATTTGAGTTAATTTTACCGGAATTTGTCATAGCGCCGGAAAATTGAATTTTTCCGCTGCTTTCACAATAGCCTGCAATTCCTCCTGCCATACTATTTCTTGATGTTACATTTGCTTTGTTATTGCAATCACTAATTGTTCCTTTATTCGTTCCACATATACCACCGACATAGCTCCTTCCTATTACATTGCCCTCTGTGGTTACATTTTTAACTTCTCCGCCGTCACCTATGATGCTGAATAAGCCGGCATTTTGTTCTGACTTGTCCACATTTAACTTGATCGTTGCACCATTTCCATCGAATACACCGGTATATCCGGCATCTTTGACATTTGCCGGCATAGGCTGCCACGTTTCGTCTGAAACATCAATGCTGGCAACACCATCTGCTACTTTTGCACAAATGCCAGAAAGAGACTGAACACGGAAGATATACTCTTTTTTTCTGTGAATCGTCTTTTCTTCATATTTTCCCTCCTACATATTTTCAACACTTGACTTTTCATTAAAATTCTAACATATGGTCCGCATTTTGTATAGCAAACTAAAGTCTAGGTTTTTGTCCTGATTTTTCCAAACTTTTTACCAAACTCTTACACTGGACCATTGGCTGAAAGCCGCTTCTGACAAGGATTTACGGATATTTTTTCAATCCAAAAAGAGGATGCACTCCCTGCCGGAAGTTCATCCTCTGATGTTCTGCTTTTTATGATCCTGTAAGATCCTTAGAATGTGAATTTGTCTGCAAAATATGCCTCTAAATCGGTAATCTTGATGCGCTCCTGCTCCATGGTGTCACGGTCACGGACGGTAACTGCTCCATCCTCTTCGGAGTCGAAATCATAAGTGATACAGAATGGTGTACCGATCTCATCCTGTCTTCTGTAACGCTTTCCGATATTTCCACGGTCATCAAATTCACAGTTGTATTTCTTAGATAACTGTGTGAAGACTTTTTCTGCACCCTCATTTAATTTCTTAGATAACGGAAGTACACCGATCTTTACCGGTGCAAGTGCCGGATGGAAATGAAGTACGGTTCTCATATCCGGTTTTTCTTCTGTTCCGATATTTTCCTCATCATAAGCTGCACATAAGAATGCTAATACCACACGGTCTGCACCCAGTGAAGGCTCGATAACATATGGAATGTATTTTTCTTTCTTTTCATCATCAAAATAACTCATATCCTGACCGGATGTGTTCTGATGCTGTGTCAGGTCATAATCGGTTCTGTCTGCGATTCCCCAAAGTTCTCCCCAGCCGAATGGGAATAAGAACTCGAAGTCTGTAGTTGCTTTGCTGTAGAATGCCAGTTCTGCCGGATCATGGTCTCTGAGTCTTAACTCATCTTCTTTCATTCCAAGGCTTAACAGCCAGTCACGGCAGAAACTTCTCCAGTAATCAAACCACTCTAAGTCTGTTCCAGGCTCGCAGAAGAACTCTAACTCCATCTGCTCAAATTCTCTGGTACGGAAGGTAAAGTTACCCGGTGTGATCTCGTTACGGAAGGATTTTCCGATCTGGCAGATACCAAACGGGATCTTCTTTCTGGAGGTTCTCTGTACGTTTTTGAAGTTGACAAAGATTCCCTGTGCCGTCTCAGGTCTTAAATATACGGTATTCTTTGCATCTTCTGTGACACCCTGGAAAGTCTTGAACATCAGGTTGAACTGACGGATGTCCGTGAAGTTATGTTTTCCACAGGTCGGACATGGTACATTGTGCTCTTCGATGAAGTTCTTCATCTGCTCCTGTGACCAGCCGTCTACGGAATCTTCTAAGGTAATTCCATTCTCTTCTGCAAAATCTTCAATGATCTTATCTGCACGGAATCTCTCATGACACTCTTTACAATCCATTAACGGATCGGAGAAACCGCCAAGATGTCCGGATGCCACCCATGTCTGCGGGTTCATCAAGATCGCACAGTCTACGCCGACGTTATATGGATTTTCCATTACAAATTTCTGCCACCATGCTTTTTTTACGTTATTTTTTAATTCTACACCAAGATTTCCGTAATCCCATGTATTTGCCAGTCCTCCATAAATCTCAGAACCCGGATATACGAATCCTCTTGCCTTTGCCAATGCAACAATTTTGTCCATGGTCTTTTCCATTGCTTTTTTCCTCGCCTTCTTTATTTGTACACAATATACGTCAGTGACGTATCATCTGCATTTTCTTTCTGGATCGAAACGGTCTTTTCGTCTTTAATCTTGACGTTGTTTCCTGACACATATGCTACTTTTCCACTTACCGCAACATCTATACTCTCACTCGTAATGACTACTTTATAGCTGTCATCACCATCGATATTCTTATCGGTTGCTTTCTTTTTTAATTTTCCATCCTTGACCGGATAAAAATGCTCCGGGAATGTATAACCGTCCGCTACGGCTTCTACAACGCTTCCTTGATACAGTGTCTCATCATTAAAATCCGAATAGGTCTTGGTATCGTCAAATTTGACGGTCAGATATGCTTTGCCATCTTCTACTGCAAACCCACCGGATTTGACGCTGTTCCCGCTTTCTTTTTTATAATCTTCAATCTGCTGCTCTATGAATGTCTTTAACTCTTTCTCATCATAGTTATCCTGATTGAAATCTTCCGTGATATTTTCTACGACTTTCCCGCCGTCTTTAATATGAAGTGTTGTGCGGTCTTCCTTTGTCCCACAGCCGGTCACAAGCATCATCACCGCTGCTGCAACAAAGCAGACAACCATCTGTTTTTTCATATGTAACCTCCTAACTTATGCAAATCTCTCACATTATACCCTTTTATCCGCAAAATTTCAACTTCTAGCGGCGAATCTCCTCTAAGACTTTTAACGACTTGAATTTTCGGTCTACATAAATAGCAAGATAGGACTTTAAAATTCGCTCTAACGTCTGCAACACTGCCTCCGATACCTGAAAGGTGTAGAGCTTTTCAATGCTGCTTGTGATGATGTACTGCATAGTATAGAGTGTGGATTCGTCCAGCCGTATGACGTTTTCCTCATTTTTACATTCACTGCACAGGGTTCCGGCATATTTTGCACTGAACCATCCTAAATCTTCCTCTTTTTTACACTTTCTACAGGAAAAGACATTCGGATATTCTCCATTGATCGTAAGAATCTTCAATTCATAGATGCAGCGTACCAGCCGGTTTAAATAGGCATCACTCTCTAATGCACGGAGGGACTGATAGAGCAGCTTTAACATCTCTGTCGCATTTTCATTTTCCACCGCATAATAATCCGCAAACTCCAGAAAATAGAACCCGTAATAGGCGGCTTCTAAATCCATGGTCAGTTCCCGGAAATAGTTGGTAATTTCTGCTTTTACCAGATTATATGTACTTCTCCCTTCATATAGTTCAAACTGACCAAATGCAAAAGGATTTGTTGCAGCGAGGAGCTGGGAATTCGGTCTTCTCGCTCCTCTTGCAAATGCTGTGATCTTTCCTCTTTCTTTGCTGAGCAATGTAATTCTCTTATCGTAATCCCCTATGGGTATCACTGACAGCACCATTCCTGTCAACACCAGATTCTGCCCCATGCTTTGCCACACCTCTTGCCTTCTGTTCACTGTCTGCCATATGCTCAATCATTTTATATGCCAGATAGTCCGTGACTCTTCCTGTACTCATGAATTGTTTCCAGGTTTCCTCTCCCATGAAAATTCCTCCTTGTCGGATGCTGTTATCTATGTTATTAGAATTTCCATGGTGAGCTTTCCTATACCAGCAAATAATTACCAGTTGACATTTTTCTTACATTTCGTCTTTGCGGTAGCCAAAATTTTTGATTAAAAAATCACTGTCACGCCAGTCTTTTTTGACTTTGACCCAAAGCTGCAGATTGACTTTTGCATCTAAAAGACGCTCGATCTCATATCTTGCATTGCTTCCTATCTTTTTTAACATACTTCCCTGTTTTCCGATAATGATTCCTTTATGGGAATCTTTTTCACAAACAATGGTCGCATCGATATCGATGATCTTTTTGCCTTTCCGTACTTTCATTTTATCCACGGATACTGCAATTCCATGCGGAATCTCTTCGTTTAGTGCATGCAACGCTTTTTCACGGATGACCTCTGCTACGATCTGACGCTCCGGCTGGTCAGTGATGGTATCTTCATCATAGAACTGCGGGCCATATGGCAGATATTTAAATATGAGGTCTGTCAATATTTCCGTGTTCTGACCGCGAAGTGCAGACAGCGGTACAATTTCCGCAAAGTCATAGACTTTTCGATAGGTGTCAATGTATTCTAATATTTTTTCTTTTTCATCTACCGTATCTACTTTGTTGATGATCAGTATGACCGGTGTATTTACCCGTTGCAGTTTTTCGATAATGTGCTGCTCACCCGCTCCGATAAAATTACTCGGCTCCACTAACCAGAGTACCACATCCACTTCGTTTAAGGTCTTCTCCGCTACATTGACCATGTATTCTCCCAACTTGTTTTTTGCTTTATGGATTCCGGGTGTATCTACAAATACGATCTGTCCTTTGTCCATATCGGTATACACGGTCTGGATCCGGTTTCTGGTGGTCTGTGGTTTGTTGGATGTAATCGCTATCTTCTGTCCGATCAAATGATTCATCAAGGTTGACTTTCCTACATTCGGACGTCCGATGATCGTTACAAATCCCGATTTAAAATTATTGTTCATTCCGTCTCCTTTGATTTTTCCTTTCGTACATTCCTAGTACAGATTTTTCAGTTCCATAAACATCTCTTTTTCTGCTCTTAATGTTTCTTCGTTTCCGATTACACAGAGATCCTGCTCTTCTAAGACCGCCTGTACTAAAGGTGCCAACGCACGGATGTCCTCTGCCGTGCCGCTTAATACTGCATCTCTTTCTTTTTGCAGTTCTTCATCCGTGATATGTCCTAAATAGCTGATCAGGGAACGCCGTCCTCTTGAAATCGGGGTCAGCGGTGTGTCCATTTCGCTGATGGTACCGATAATATATTTTGTCATATCTCTTTCGTCTGCATCAAATTCCTTTAAATACTCTGGAATCTTTTCATAGATTTCATTGGTCGCACGAAGTTTCGGGTCACGGTAGGAAGCAAAGTAGGTGTCTCCGTTCTTTCCAAATCCGCTCATGCAGCCATAAGCTCCGCCCTTGACACGAATGTTAATCCACAGGTAATCATAGCCCATAATGACTTTTAAGATTCTTAGTGTTCCTGTATAGGAATACCCTTTTTCCACAAAGTTGCCCGCACGGGAAACATACTGTACTTTTGAGGCATCTAAAAAGCCTTCGTTCTTTTTCTCACAGAGGATCTCCTGTGGTTTTACAGGGGTCTTATCACTTGGCAGGGACTCTAACAGCATCTGCAATTCTTGTTCTAAGAATTCCGTTCCACCTGCGGAAGTAATATTTAACATCAGTCTTTCTCTTACAAATATTTCTTTGACTAAGCGTTTTAAGGTTGCTTTTAATTCTTCTTTCTTTTCCTCAAAATGTTCTTCTAAATCAGCGACTATCTTATAGAGTTCAATACCCCCGGTCAGATCTGAGATCTTTGCTGTCTTTGAAAAGTAGGACATTGCCCGCATTCCTGCCATATAATGTCCCATTCCGCCAATCGCCATCTGCAATCTGGATTTACTCTGGGCGATGATCTCGTACAGACGTTTTTCATCGTCCAAATCAGAACTGCAAAGGATTTCTTTTACCAGACGAAGCGCTGCTCCGGTCTTATCTTCTAAGAATTTTGTGCGTACTTCAAATTTCAGACTGTATTCTTCGATGTTTTCCACATCTGCCGTTCCTAAGATGTTATTGCTGATCCCACCGGTCTGCAGATCGATCTCATTGGACAGATCTGCATAGCCGTAATGCTCTGTGTCGACATAGCCAAGCACGGCTTTTAACAGTCCGACATATGGCAGATCTTCCTGACGGATATGTTTGATGTCAAACATAAAGTCTACATAGTGGATGCCGCTGGTAAACACATCGTGATAAAGTGCCGGTACGCCTGCTACCTCACATTCTTCGTTGGTCAGCTTTACGATCTCTTTTTTCAGGTCTTCCCGTTTTAAAAGCGGAATCTTCTCTAAATCCTCTTTTGGTGACGGCTCCTCCTGATACTCTTTTAAATGTCTGGTATCTGCGATGAGGCTGTCAATCTCTTCTTTGCTGAGCGTTGCCTTATATGCTGCTAATTTTTCTTCTAAGGCTTTTTCATTCTCGGCATTCAGACCCTTCTGCGGTTTTGTGATTACTACCGATACATGCGTGTTGTCTAAGAGATATTTCTGTACTAACTCCTCAAAATATCTTCCTTTTGTCTGCTCTTTTAAAAATGCATATGTCTCGATTGCTTCTATATGCATAAACGGTTCTTTTTCATCATAAATCCAACTGTCCAGACACTGTAGTCCATACATCAGTCCTTTCGGATAAGCACCAAAATCAGCTTCGCGGAATTTAAATTCCATGCTGTTGATTCCTGCTAACAGTGATTTTTTACTGATACCGTTTTTAACACAATCCTCTAACACGTTTCGGATCACAGATAAAAATTCTTCTTTCTGCTCCTCATTCGCATTCTTTGCAATGATCGAAAAGATCGGCTGATAGATCCCGTTGTCATAGGAACCCATGATGTCTTTTCCGATGCCTGCATCGATCAGCGCTTTTTTTAACGGTGCTCCAGGTGCATTTAACAATGCATATTCTAAGACTTCAAACGCTAAATAGAGTTCTTTATCTAACACATTGCCCACTACGGTATTGTAAGACAGATAGGTGTTGTCTGTGAAAGATTCACTGCTTGCGATCGGATACGGGAAGCTGATTTCTTTTGGCTTCTCAAATGCTGCCTGCTCTTTGACCGCGGAATCTAAGGTGATCGCGTCATATGCGGATAAATACTCTTTGTCGATCCACTCTAATTTTTCTGCAAAATCCATATCTCCATAGAGGTAGATATAGGAATTGCTCGGATGATAATACTTGCTGTGAAAATCTAAATAATCCTGATAAGTCAGGTTAGGAATATCTACCGGGTCTCCGCCGGATTCATTTCCATAGGTGTTATCCGGAAACAGGGAATTCAAGATGCTTCGCTCTAACACGCTTTCCGGTGAAGAAAATGCTCCCTTCATCTCATTATAAACTACTCCGTTATAAGTGATCGGTGCATCCTCGCTCTCTAATTCGTAGTGCCAGCCTTCCTGTTTAAAAATCTCTTCATATTTATAGATATTCGGATGGAATACCGCATCTAAATAGACATCCATCAGGTTTGCAAAATCTTTATCATTGCAACTTGCCACCGGATAGACGGTCTTATCCGGATAGGTCATGGCGTTTAAAAAGGTATTCAGGGAACCCTTTGCCAATTCTACAAACGGATCTTTGACCGGAAATTTATCCGATCCGCATAATACGGTATGTTCTACGATGTGTGCCACTCCGGTACTGTCCTTTGGCGGTGTACGGAATCCGATATAAAATACTTTATTCTCGTCGTCATTCCGGATCAGTGCTATCTTTGCTCCGGTCTTTTTATGACGCAATCTATATCCGACAGAATTCAAATCCTGTAATTCTTTCTTTTCTAATAATTCGTATGCCTCTAATGTGTTTAAGTCTCTCAACGCCGTGTCTGCTCCTCTCTGCAAAAATTCACTTGTTTGCTCTATCTATTTTTTATAAAAATATATCATTTAAAAAGAGGGTGCCTGACACCCTCTTTTGGTTATTATTCCCAATTCTACTCTATTTATGAATTAACCAAGACGAACAACATTTGCTGCCTGTGGTCCCTTCTCGCCTTCTACTACTTCAAACTCTACACGCTCTCCGTCTTTCAGCTCTTTGAAACCATCCATGTTCAAAGCAGAAAAATGTACAAATACATCTTTTCCTTCTTCATCAGAAATAAATCCGTAACCTTTTTTGGCATTAAACCATTTTACTGTTCCCTGCTGCATAAAACCTTCCTCCTAACACACTGTTCATCCCTTCCCCAAGGGCTTATTTACTTTTTTATACTAGCACAATTTTCCATGTTCGTCAACGAGTTCCATAGCCCCGGAGCATGGTTTTACAGATACCGTTTTGCAGTTATCATATGTCTTTTATTTTACTCTTTTCCTTTTATCATAAACGCCTGCTCCTATCAACACACTGCCGCTTATGATCACCAAGGCAGTCCAAAGTATCATATAACTGTCATCCCCCGTTGTAGGTGATGCGGATTGCCGCTTATCCGGTGTTAGTGATACAGATTGCTCTTTATTCTGTATTGATAATATGGACGGCGCCTTATTTGGTGTTTGTAATATGGCTGGTTCTTTATCCGGTGCTGGTAATACGGCTGGCTCTTTATTTGGTATTGGTAATGCGGATGGCTTTTTGGTTGTTATAGTAAAGTTTGCTGTTGCTTTTCCGCTTTTTGATACAATATCAATCGTATGCTCCCCAATCGGAAGTGTTGCTATATAATCAGCTTCCAGGGTAATAATCGTGCTGCCCTCTTTCTTAGTGTAGTTCTCTTCATTAAGGGTTTTAGCATCAATTTCTACACAGATGAAATCACAAAATGCCGCATTGGAACGAAAAACAAGGGCTTTTCTTTCACCTTCTGATGCGCTGGCACCCTGTCCCTCTATGATTTTGGGTGGGAGCTTTGAGATTACGATATCATCCAATTCGATTTCTGTTATACCATCTTTATCAGCAAAGCATTTACCACAATCTTTACAGTACCAATATTCTCTATTTCCTCTAGAAGTAACTGTCGCAGCATTAGAGTCCTTATGCTCTAAATCCCTATGATTTTTGCTATCAATTCCACCGTACTGCCCACCGCAGATTTCGCACACTGCCTGTAATGTACAGGTTGCCGTACCTCCTGAGCAGTTCTTTGCATTAGCTGCTTTGCAATCGGCTGTGGTACAATGACGATTGTGTCTTCCATTTCCGGCAGATGCCCACTCACTCCAGGTATGCTCTTCCTTTGCAGCAATCGCCTGTTCACCACAAAATTTACACAGAACCGGCGTGGTGCAATCGCCGTCATCGTCCAAAGGTGTATGCCCTTTGTTTACAGTTACGGTGATTTCAGATTTATTGCCTGTTTTGTCAATCACTACTATCTTCTGTTTTCCTTCTTTCGGCGAAAGAGTAAATTCACCATTTATAGGTGTTATGGATTCGCCATTTACAGAAATAGTATCCATATATTTTTCATCCACCATTACCGTTTTTGCTGAACAATAAGTTTTTCCATTTGTCACACCCAAAATCACAGAATTGGTTTCATTGATCACGATACCATCTGAGTTAATATAACAGGTGTTACCTGACTGATCACTTAAACGGACATAGATAACATACTCGTTATCCGGTTTTATATTAAATGCTCCTTTATACTGCTTAAAATTTTCTGTTTCAATTTCTTTTTGGCTCAATTTCCTGCTACTTAACAGATATTCAATCGTAACCGGCTGACCACTATTATCTGATGCAGTAATCTTAACTTCCTGTGCTTCCCGAAAGAACAGATTGAAAGTAATGTTGTTTAAAGAGGTACTCCATGTATTCGTGCCAATGCTGATCTTTCCGGTAGGTACTTCCACATCTTTCCACTGTGCATAAAGAGTTATCTCAGCATTATTTTCACTTGTCAGATTCAATACGGACTGTTCATCCGTATAGCTTGTCCCTGTGCCATCAGCCTTTGTATTCCATCCCAGAAATTCATATCCACTTTGGGTAAACGTATTTTTTGAAAGCATTTCTGCTTTGTCGTATTTCATATTAAGTGCCGACATTGTTCCATTGCCGCCGTTTGCGTCAAAAACAATCGTATAATTATTAGCGCTCCATACCGGATACAACGCCGTTATCCCACAATTATACATATAAGCAACACTATAGGTTCTATTCAAACCATAAGTCTCTACATACTCATCCTTATATTTTGACGCCTTCCAAGCAATTTGCTTGTAACCGGTACGATGAAATATCTCACCTTTCAACACTACCAGCTCATCACCGTAAAACCTTTTTTTATCAATCTGCTCTGTCGTTTCTATGGCATACTCATCGGGCTTATAGGTTATGACATAGGTATCTGTCCACTTTGCTTTCAGATACAGATCAGTGGTAACCGCATTATGGAAATCATATTTCGTCTCTCCATTGTACCATCCAATAAAAGCATTCCCTCGCTTGGTTGGTGGGGTGGGTTCTAGGGCAGGTGTATTAACACAATACTGGGAAGTAACCGCCGTTCCTCCGTCAGAATCAAATGTCACCGTATATCCACCATTTGGTTTACTGCTGAAACTGCCATTGGCAACAGTTCCATAATTGGTAACCGTACCATAAAATCTACCACCACTGATGGTGCCATAATTGATCACCGTACCTTTATAAATACCATCACAGATTGCATTCCGGTTGTCCACATCACCTCCGAAGTAAGTGACATTGGCAGCATAGTAGCCATGAGTAATTTCCCCCTCATTCATTACCGTACCCTCTACATTGCCACCGTCTGCATACATATATGTTTTACTCAAAAACATACCACTACCCTGTTTTGCAGTACAGCCAATAATTGTACCGCCTTCCATCATGAAGTAGCCGCCACTTGCACAGAGGCCACCGCCCTCACCGGAAGCAGCACATCCCACGATGCTTCCTCTTTCCATCGTAAATGTTCCTCCTCCTAAAGAGACTCCTCCGTAATAGGAAGGGGCGCTAATACCCGCTCTGTCCTGGGTGATAACACCGCCCTTGACAATTTGTGTACCATTGGCTTCATCCAGCACCCACAAATCATTCTCTTCACTAAACTTGTGTATAGCTTGCGAATTACTATCTTGCAAAGTCAGCTTCCCGTTTTCCATCCTAATAACACTGTCTTCACCAGTCATTCTCAATACATGACCATTTAAATCGAGGGTAACCGTGCTATTATCCGTGATGGTAATGGCACTATCAATAGTTATATCACTGTTCAAATAATATTTGCCTGTTGCAAGCATTGTACCACCATGAACAGACGTCAGTTCTGTCCATGTACTGTCAAAATTTGTCTCTGCAAATACCGTCATTGGTACAAACCCCAGTACCATGCAAAGGATGAGCAAGATACTTAAAATTCGTTTTTTCATTTCGTATTCCTCCCAAGTTGTGACTTATACTTTTACATACCTATTTTGCACTCTGTTCCAGCAAGACAAACTGTTCTGTTCACTTGACATTTCATCGGAAGTTTTAACATAAAATGGTCCAGTCCACTTACTTGTATAATGCTCAGTGAACCGGACCCTTAAAGCATCCAAATCGTTAACGTAGTTATAAATCACAGCGGAATTGCATCCGCAAATCTTTTCTAAAACTCATATACCTACACTCCCAAGTTTATTTTCATTCAAACTCTCAAAGCAGTTCTCCATAAGTTCTGTCTTACTGTGAAAATATATCCTCCATTGTGCACACGCATCATAACATCTTTATTTCAAATGCTGATCACATGATCGTATTATACACTACACATATTAAAAAAATCAATATGTTCCATAGCCCCGGAGCATGGTTTTTCGCTCCCGGTAATCCGGCATCATGCTCTCTACAAATGCCCAGAATTGCTTTGAATGATTCGGATGGATAAAATGTGCAAATTCATGTACCACTACATATTCAATACACTCCTTCGGCGTAGCAATGAGCCATGCATTCAAGGTGATCCTTGCCTTTACGGGCTGGCACGAACCCCAGCGGGATGTCATGCTGCGAATGGTGATCTTCGGATATGGCACTCCGTATTTTTCAAATTGCGGATAGATGCTTTCTATGATCTCAGAAAACACCTGCACGGTCTGTTCTTTGAACCACTGTTGTACCAGCCGCTCCTTTTTTGTAAAATTTTCTGTTTGTTTTAAATATAGGCACAAATAGATTCCGTCCGTCTCTACCCGCTCGGTCTCTGCCTCTTTGACTTTTAAGCACAGGCTTTTCCCCAGAAAGCCGAAGGTTTCTCCGTCCACATATTGTTTTGATGCTAACTCCTGCGTATTCTTCCTCGAATACTCCCGGATCGCCCGCTCTATGTAGTCCTGCTTTTCTATAATAAAATCCTCGATCCTCCACACCGGGACTCTGTTGTTTGCCGACACGCAGACGGAGCCGTCGGACTTGATGCGAAGGTTGATGTTCTTTACCGGCTTACGCTCTAAGAGGTAGGTCAGGGTGATGTTTTTTAATTGTATGTTGTGATATTCTTTTGGGGTTGTCATGTTTTTGTCCGTGATCGTTTTATTCTATATTTGCCTATAGTTTATTTATAGTTCTTTTCTGTAATTATTCTATACTTTTTATATCTTCCGGGTTTTGCTTTTATATAGTTATAGTCTTTTGTTGTTTGGTACCTATTATACCATTTTGTTTCTGTAATGTCAGTGATATATGCAGAATTTAAAAAGTGTATCAATTAGTGCGTTTTGTGTTGTATTTTTGGTGCAACTGTTGTATCATAATATTGAGGTGATGCAATGAATCCATATTACAATCAGAATTACACCCGAGAAGAAATCCAGAATGTACTTGATAAAATAAAAACTTGTGTTTCGTTAGGAAAATATACCATTTCTCTAAACGAAAAGCGACAGGAGAATATCGAATTTATTAACGAGTATAATATACGAAGCGATAAGCAAAAATCTATACTTATGCAGATTGAAGTAGAAGATTTCTGTCATACACTCCAGAACACGAAACCCGGTTATGAATATGAAATATTATATGTATTTGTCCCACAAGTGGAACTTTATAACGCAGATGGAGAGGAAGAAACCGTTGATATTTATACAAAATTTAATATCATCGACTTGCCAAAGGGAAATCGAACCGTTGTTATCTCATTCCACAAACGTAACAAATCCATTGACTACTTATTTAGATGACTTTTGAAAGGAGGTCACAATGATGACTCAAAAAAAGATTTTTTGTGAAGAGTGCAGAAATGATGTTGACTATATGATTACCGAAGTTCCAATGACCGGAACCATCAAAAAAACAACCTACCATTATACCGGTAAGGAGGCTCATTGTCATGATTGCGGTTCCCTATTATATGTTCCAAAAATCAATGATTACAATCTTAAGGCACTCTATGACGTTTATCGTACTGCCAATGGCATTATCCCATTAGAGCATATTATGGCGATCCCTGAAAAATATGCTATTGGAAAACGCCCGCTCTCCTTACTTTTAGGATGGGGTGAGCAGACTTTCTCCCGCTATTATGATGGAGATATCCCAACAAAACAATACTCGGATATGCTTACGCGGCTGTACAATGACCCTGCATATTATTCCGAAATATTAGAAGCCGGAAAAGACAGCTTTAAATCCCCTGCCTCTTATGAAAAAAGCAGAAAGACGGTAGATACATTACTTGGACGAGGACTTGATACTGCAAACGAATCCAAAATATCCATAGCCATCCGATACCTTTTAAACCGTTGCGAGGACATTACACCTTTAGCACTTCAAAAAGCACTTTATTATATCCAGGGATTTTACAATGCCTTTTATCATACGTTTCTCTTCTCCGAAGATTGTGAGGCATGGGTTCATGGTCCGGTATATCGCGACATCTATTACCGGTATCGCGATTATCATTTCGATCCGATTGCTTCTGCTTCTGACTTTGACGACACGATATTAACCACTCAGGAAAAGACAGTTTTTGATAGCGTTATTAATTACTTTTGCTGCTATAGCGGTAAAGTATTAGAACATTTTACACACAATGAAACCCCTTGGCTATCTGCCAGAAAAGATTTATCCGCATCAGCACCTTCCGAGCGTATTATTACGCAGGAATCTATTCACGAATATTTTTCTGCCGTAAAAGATAAATACCATATGGTCACCCCAAATGACATTCGTGTATACGCACAGGATATGTTTACGAATTTGTAGTATCTCCACCTTGACTTTTCAAAACGGATATGCTATATATGTTACGAATATACAATCTAAATACAAATTGCCGCCGGGTAAGCTCGCTTTACCTCATTCCGTTAGGCCTTAGAAGGAATGAGCGTAAGGCGTTTTTTTTGCTCTATAGGAAGCACCGTGTTACATGAAAATATGAAAGTTGTGTTTCCTATAGAGCAAAAAGCCCTTCGGGCGAAGATGCGCAGCTCACGAATAAGTAAATATCTGCTATGCAGCACCGCTCGCGCGCGGAACAAAAGCTGTGCTATGGAAGACACCAGAGCGCAGGAGTGTATGAAGCACACTTTTGTTCTAATTTTTTCAGGAAAGGAAAACACAGATGAAACAACATACGATTCTCAATGATTTTATAAAATATGCCTCTCTCAATGTCCTTGGCATGATCGGACTGTCCTGCTATATTTTAGCCGACACCTTTTTTATCTCTAAAGGACTGGGTGCAGACGGACTTACCGCCTTAAATCTCGCCATTCCGGTGTACAGCTTTATTCACGGAAGCGGTCTGATGATCGGCATGGGCGGGGGCACACGTTACTCTATTTTAAAAAGCCAGAACCGGCAAAAGGATATGAATCAGGTATTTACCAATGCAGCTGTTGCTTTTTTACTGCCTGCACTTTTCTTCTTCTGTGCCGGTCTGTTTTTCTCTGCCCCACTTACACATCTGCTTGGTGCAAATGAAACGGTCTTTGAAATGACACAGACTTATCTGCGGGTGATCCTGTTTTTTGCTCCGGCTTTCATGCTCAACAATCTGCTTTTATGTTTTGTCCGCAATGACGGTGCTCCACAGCTTTCCATGCTGGCTATGCTGATGGGCAGTTTTTCTAACATCCTGTTAGACTATTTTTTTATTTTCCCATGTAAAATGGGGATTTTCGGTGCTGTCCTCGCAACAGGATTTGCTCCGCTGATCAGTATCCTAATACTGTCAACTTTCTTTTTTCAGAAGAAAAATCATTTTCATTTAGAAAAATGCCGCATTTCTCCCGGATTGATACGCCACATCTGCTCCGATGGTCTGCCGTCTCTGATCACAGAGCTTTCGTCCGGCATTGTGATCATTATTTTTAATATGATCATTTTAAATCTGCAGGGAAATACAGGTGTGGCCGCTTATGGTATCATTGCAAATATTTCTCTGGTTGTGATCTCTGTCTATACCGGAATCGCACAGGGTATCCAGCCGATCCTCAGCAGCAGCTATGGAAAGGGTGACCGCACCGCGGTACATTCTATTTTGCGTTATGCTCTGATCACAATGCTGGCTATCTCTGTTTTGGTGTACCTTGGTATTTTCTTCGGTGCCGAGCAGATTACTGCCATTTTTAACAGCGAAAAAAATGTCCTTCTACAGCAAACTGCTGTAAAAGGACTTGTCATTTACTTTACCGCATGTGTTTTTGCGGGATTCAATATTATTCTGTCGGTGTATTTTACCTCCACGGAATTTGCCCGCCCGGCACATGTCATCTCGCTTTTACGCGGATTTTTTGTCATTATCCCGATGGCATTTTTCCTGTCTTACCTGTTTGGCATGACCGGTGTATGGCTCGCCTTTCCTGTAACTGAGTTGTTGGTCAGTATTCTTGGCGGAATTTTATTTTTCCGGCATAACAGATCATAGACGACTGGCTGGGAAACCACGAAATCATAAAACCGTAAAATGATAAAACTACAAAGCTATAAACCTATAAACCTATAAACCTATAAACCTATAAACCTATAAACCTATAAACCTATAAGATTATAAAATTACAGCAAGAATTCCGTCAAAAGTGTGTTGCTGACATCAATGCCTGCTTCCGTGAAGAAAATCCTGCCCTCACGTTTCTCTAAATAACCTTCAGATGTCAGCTTTGCAAGTGCCGGTCCGTAGGCACCTTCAATCTCCATTCCAAAAGCTTCTTTAAAATCTGCCCTTGAAATTCCATTCGTCATGCGGAGTCCTAAAAACATGAACTCTTCCATCTGTGCTTTTTTCGTTAAGACTTCTTCATCTTCACGCTCAAAATTGCATTTACGATATTCAAACATGATATCTGTATTATGGAATCTGGTATTTTCAAACAGGGAGCTTGCTCCAATTCCCATTCCGATATAGTTCTCTCTTCGCCAATAACCTACATTATGTTTACATTCGTAACCCTCTCTTGCGTAATTTGAGATTTCATATCGGTTATAACCATGCTCTGCTAACAGTTCCTTTGTCAGCTTGTACATCCTGCGTTCCTCTTCCTCACTTGGAAGATATTTCGGTTTTCCACCGGCAGCACGGATATATTCATCCTCAGAATAACGCTCATAAAACGGCGTATCTTTTTCTATCATCAGACTGTAGGCAGAAATGTGTTCCGGTTTTAAGCGAAGCACATTTTTTAAGGTAATCTCATAGGAAATAACGGTCTGCGCAGGAAGTGCTGACATCACATCTACGTTGATATTTTCAAATCCTGCTTTTCTTGCCGCATCATAGCTCTCTAAGAAATCTTCATAGCTGTGGATCCTGCCTAACATTTTTAATTCCTGATTATTTGCAGACTGCAATCCAAAACTCAAACGATTGATCCCACTCAACCGGTAAAGTGCCAGCTTTTCTCTCTCGACCGTTCCCGGATTACACTCAATCGTAATTTCCGCATCTTTTTTTACATGAAAATACTTATAGATTTCCTGTAAAATAGAATCGATTACCTGTGCTTTTAACGTGGATGGTGTTCCTCCTCCAAAATAGATCGTCGATACCTCATAATCCTCGCAGTCATATGCCTGATATTTAATTTCATTTAATAATGCCCTGATATATTCCTTTTTCTCAAATGCACTTGCTTCCCCTGATAAAAAGTCGCAATAGTCGCATTTTTTTATACAAAAAGGGATATGTATATATAATTCTAAATTCTTCATGTTTTTATTATAACGCGAATCCCGTTTGCTGTACAGTTCTAATCTTGGCTTTCTGTACCGATTCCTTTTTTCTTCCTTTTATGGTTTACAAGCATCCTCCTTATATGTTATGATTGCATAGTCAGCTGTCTTGTCAGTTGCAAATTAAAGTAAATCAATTTAGAGGAGTTGTTATTATTATGTCAAAAGAACCCGGTTCATTTAAACAGTTTTTAGCACGGAAAAATGTTGTATTTTCCGCAAAACGATACGGTATTGATGCCCTTGGTGCCATGGCACAGGGACTCTTTGCCTCCCTTCTGATGGGCACGATCCTTTCCACATTAGGTCAGCAGATCGGTTTTGAGCTGCTTGTCACGATCGGTGACTATGCCAAAGGAATCTGTGGACCTGCGATGGCAGTGTCTATCGGTTATGCTTTACAGGCACCTCCACTGGTCCTGTTTTCACTTCTGGCTGTCGGAAATGCTGCAAATACTTTGGGCGGTGCCGGTGGTCCGCTTGCTGTTTTGGTCGTGACAATTTTTGCGGCCGAATGTGGTAAAATGGTTTCTAAAGAAACGAAGATTGATATTCTCGTTACCCCGCTTGTTACCATTTTAGTTGGTTCCCTGCTCTCTATCTGGTGGGCTCCTGCAATCGGTAAAGCGGCAAGCTCTGTCGGAAACCTGATCATGTGGGCAACTGAATTACAGCCATTCTTCATGGGTATTCTGGTATCTGTCATTGTAGGTATTGCCCTGACACTTCCGATCAGCAGTGCTGCGATCTGTGCTGCACTCAGCCTGACCGGACTTGCCGGAGGTGCTGCTGTTGCCGGATGCTGTGCGCAGATGGTTGGATTTGCAGTTATGAGCTTTAAGGAAAATAAATGGGGCGGTCTGATCGCACAGGGAATTGGTACAAGCATGCTGCAGATGGGTAATATTGTAAAAAATCCACGCATCTGGATTCCACCAACACTTGCTTCTGCCATTACCGGCCCGATCGCAACCTGTATTTTTAAAATGCAGATGAACGGTACTCCGGTATCTTCCGGTATGGGAACCTGTGGATTTGTTGGTCAGATCGGTGTATACACCGGATGGCTGAATGATATTGCTGCCGGAACAAAGACTGCTATCACAGGTTTTGACTGGCTTGGTCTGGTATTGATCTGTTTTGTTCTCCCTGCAATACTGAGTGTTGTGTTCTGTGAGATTTTACGAAAGATCGGATGGATCAAAGAAGATGATTTAAAATTAGCGGACTAAGCTACAGCTTTTTGGATGTTACTACTGTTACATAGTAATTTGTTTACAAAAAAGTCGGACTGCCAAGGTGTTCCTTATACATAACCCTGACAGTCCGGTTTTTATTTTTCTTTATTTTCCATCATCCAATTTCAGGACACTCATAAATGCTTCCTGCGGAATCTCTACGTTTCCGACCTGGCGCATTCGTTTCTTTCCTTCTTTCTGTTTTTCTAACAGCTTTCTCTTTCGTGTGATATCACCACCGTAACATTTTGCAAGTACATCTTTTCGCATGGCTTTTACGGTTTCGCGTGCGATGATCTTACTGCCGACTGCTGCCTGTATCGGTATCTCAAACAGGTGTCTCGGTATCTCTTCTTTCAGTTTCTCACACATCTTTCGTCCACGCTCATATGCACTTCCTTCAAATACGATAAAGGACAGGGCATCGACTTCTTCACGGTTGATCAGAATGTCGAGTTTTACCAGATTGGAACGGACATATCCTTTCATCTCATAGTCAAACGATGCATATCCTCTCGAACGTGATTTTAAAGCATCAAAGAAGTCATAGATAATCTCATTGAGCGGCAGATCATATTTTAAGAGTGCCCGTGTCTCTTCCATATATTCCATGCTGATATACGTTCCACGACGCTCCTGACACAGATCCATGATCGCTCCGATATATTCACTTGTGACCATAATTTCGGCACTGACGATCGGCTCTTCCATATATTCAATCTGTGCCGGGTCCGGTAAGTTCGACGGATTGGTCAGCTCCATCACTTCCCCATTGGTCTTATGCACCTTATAAATAACACCCGGTGCCGTTGTGACTAAGTCTAAATTATATTCTCTTTCTAAACGCTCCTGCACGATCTCTAAGTGGAGCAGTCCTAAGAATCCGCAGCGGAATCCAAAGCCAAGGGCGATGGACGTCTCTGCCTCAAACTGAAGTGCCGCGTCATTTAACTGCAATTTTTCTAAAGCATCTCTTAAATCCGGATATTTTGCTCCGTCTGCCGGATAAAGACCACAGTATACCATCGGATTGACTTTTTTATATCCCGGAAGCGGCTCTTTGCATGGGCGATTTGCATCGGTGACCGTATCTCCCACACGGGTATCCTGTACATTTTTCAGACTCGCCGTGATATAGCCTACCATGCCTGCTGAAAGTTCGTCGCATGGAATGAACTGTCCTGCACCAAAATAACCGACCTCTACGACATCTGCTTTTGCTCCTGTCGCCATCATCTGAATGGTTGTCCCAACACGGACACTTCCCTCTTTGATACGGCAAAATACAATAACTCCTTTATAGGAATCATACAGCGAGTCAAAGATCAACGCCTGTAACGGTGCGTCCGGATCTCCCTGCGGTGCCGGAATTTTTTCTACGATCTGCTCTAAGACATCTTCTACATTCAATCCCGTTTTTGCAGAAATCCTTGGCGCATCCTGTGCCTCGATTCCAATTACATCTTCGATCTCTTCCACGACACGATCCGGGTCTGCACTCGGAAGATCGATCTTATTGATGACCGGCATAACATCCAGGTCATGGTCAAGGGCAAGATACACGTTCGCAAGTGTCTGTGCCTCAATTCCCTGTGCTGCATCTACCACTAAGATCGCACCATCGCATGCTGCAAGGCTTCTGCTGACCTCATAGTTGAAATCGACATGTCCCGGTGTATCTATCAGATTAAAAATATACTCTTCACCATCTTTTGCAGTATAGACGATACGGACAGCCTGCGCCTTGATCGTAATACCTCGTTCTCTCTCCAGATCCATGTTATCGAGCACCTGTGACTGCATCTCACGACTGGTCAGAAGTCCCGTTTTTTCAATAATGCGGTCTGCTAAGGTGGATTTTCCATGGTCAATATGTGCTATGATACAAAAATTACGAATTTTACTCTGGTCAATATGTGACATGACTCCTCCTTAAAACCATCCCTTTTTCTTTACAAAGAAAAACAGAATCGCAAACATAATAAAATAAATTGCTATCATCAGGTAATCAGAAAAATGGAATACCTGCTGTAATATTGTGCTGACGATCATTGGTATAAATACGCATACCATTGCGGATATTATCTTGCTCATTTTTATCTCCTCCTGTATATCGGCTTGCATTAAAACCCACTTTATATGGTATTATTTTTTCGGTTATTCGTCAAGAAAAAAAGGGGGTAGTTCTCACTCCTGTATGACCCGGTGCAGCACATCCGCAAGCGGGACCATGGCATTTTTTGCCTCCTGTAAGGTATTTGTCTGCGCTCCAACCTCGATCAACAGGCTTTTCGGCTTAAAATGCATATTATAACGATAACCTTTTAAATAAATCGGTCTTGCAAGTCCCGGATAATACTCTGCCGCTTTTAACTGCATCTGGAAGGAAAATGCCAGATTATCCTGTATGTATGGATTTTTTAAATAGGAAATATCTCCAAGTGCCGTTGTGCGGCTGAGTCCGTTAAAAAACATGATGGATGCCATCTGCGTGCCGTCTACTTCCGTCACAAGTCTTGTTCCCTCTGCCACTCCGTCACGGTGTAAGTCGATCACTACTTCAATACTTGGATTTTCCCTAAGAATCTGCTCAATTGCCGGCTCAGCATTGGAATAGGCATGATCTCTGTCATTGACATCATAAGTTCCGGTATGATGCAGTACATTCATTCCATATTTTTCGCGTAAGATCTGTGTCAGATATTCTCCGACCCCGACAACCGTGGTATCTAAATTCCCCGGTGCGGAATCCGCATACCCTTCCTGTGAATGTGTATGATAGATCAGGATCTGTGGACCCTCCACATTTTTTGCCAGATGCATATCCTTCGACAGCATTTTTTCTGCATTGAGCTGGTCTCCGGTAATGGTAGTCGTCCGGTCTACCGTATAAAAATTCTGTCGCAGATAATCAAAATCCGCTAATTTTTCCTTGGAAAAATTCACCACCGGCTTCTGACTCTTTTTCTCGCTCTCTTCGTCTTTGTTCTGACTGACTAATTCTCCTGTTTTTTCATCCACATGATTTTCGTCTGCCGCCTCTTTTGCGCGTATCATTTCATAGGTCAGTTCGCTCTCCGATGCCGTATCATAGACCTCATTATTTTTCATATAACTATAAAGAGGGAGTACCCGCTTGAAATACTCCCTGCTGTCTTTTGTCTGGTCATATGTCATTGCCGGCGTATAGGTTTTTAAAATGTCACTGTAGAGTTCTTTTTCAAACTGTGACATCATCAGCGTTCCTAAGGTATTATTTCCCTGCGTCCTGCTGCTTCTGCCCCCCACCGCGATCATTCCGGTCATCAGGGCGCATACTAGCAGTCCCTTTGTTTTATTTTTACATTTCTTTTTATTTACTCTGTCCATAACAATATATTATATGCATGGACAGGCTGCTTTATTCTAAGAATTTGTACAGGCTGTTTTTTCAAATGCCAGATTCAGTCCTTCGGATATGGTAAAACTCAGTCTTTTTATGGATTCATCAATATCTTTTGGCGTTACAAAAAAGGAGTTCAGGGTGCAGTCCACTTCTTCGTAGTAACCGCTGATGGCATCGTTGACAATGGTAGCCGCATCTACCACGGTCGGAACTCCGATCGCGATCACCGGAATCCCGACACTCTCACGGTTCAGCCCATGTCTGTGGTTTCCCACGCCTGAGCCCGGATTGATTCCGGTATTGGTGATCTGAATGGTCCGGTTCAGCCGTTTCACACTTCTTGCCGCTAATGCGTCCACAGCTACGATACAATCCGGCTCTGTCTCCCGGATGACTCCCCGGATGATCTCTAAGCTCTCCATTCCGGTCTGTGCCATGACCCCCGGTACGATACTGCTGATCAGATTGCTATGCTCTGCACCCAACGCATATTTTCCAAATTCACGGATCACATGCCTTGTGATCATCATGTTATCCGCCACCCGCGGTCCGAGTGCGTCCGGCGTTATCTCACGGTTTCCAAGTCCTACCACTAAGACAGACAATTCCTCCCTGTTCACAGGGATCATTCCCCGCAGCACTTTTGCTAATTCTTCAGATATTTCCCTGTGATATCCGTCATCGCCGTCTGTCATTTCCTGCGCTTCTATCGTGATATAGGAGCCTCTTGGTTTTCCCATACTCTTTGCTCCGTTTTCCGTTTCTATGATCACTTCCGTAATCTTAATATTCTCTCCACGCTCTTCTTCATGGATTCGCACACCCTTCAGTTCGACGTTGTCCTCTTCAAACTTTTCTTTTGTTTCTAACGCTAAATCGGTTCTTACCTGAAACATTTTCTTATCACTCCTGTTGATTTTCTTCTATTTTTTGCAAAAAAGCGGATTTTATGTATTGACAGATAATAGGGGATGACCTAAAATGTAATAGTATGTTTACATTAGCGCTCCGTGTCCGCTTTGATGTAACAATCATGTAAAACAATTCAGAATCATTGGAGGTGTACAGATTGGCTAACATTAAATCAGCAAAGAAAAGAATCTTAGTAACTGAGAAAAGAACTGCTAGAAACAAATCTATCAAATCTGCTGTTAAGACATCTATTAAGAAAGTAGAGGCAGCTATCGCAGCAAAAGATAAAGCTGCTGCTGAAGAGGCTTTAAAAGCTGCTATCGGTCAGATCAACAGAGCTGCTACAAAAGGTGTATATCATAAAAACACCGCTGCTAGAAAAGTTTCCCGTTTAACACTCGCTGTTAACAAGATGGCTTAATCCGGTAGAAAATAGATATTTATGATAAAGAAACCACCAGTACCGTCATGCTGGTGATTTTTTTATTGTCTGAAACAGGTTGTGTCGCAGAACTACTTCTTAGATATTCCAATGAACCTCAGTAAATTTGTGTTTAATAATCCGTTTTAGCGTAAATATTCACATAGCATCTTACAGTTATCCTCAGTTTTTCAGACCACTCTGCTTCCTTAAAGCCAACAAGCACAGTACCGCCATTTACAACTAATTTATATTATGCTCATCCAGCCACTTTTTAGCCTTCTGGCAGGTTGAACATTTGGGATAATATACAAATAACATTTTCTCATCTCCAATCAAGTCTGATTCATCGTCCTTAATAGTTTCTCTATACTTTCTTATATATTTTGCACAAAAAATCCTGTATTTTAACCATTGGTACAATGGTCTATAAAGTTACAACAACTCCATGCGATAGTACTCTTATTTCCACCAAGGTCATGTAGCTACGATTCATAGATGTAAAGGCAGAGGAAGGGCTAACGACCACACCTGATTCAGAGTGTGTACTAAATGCTCTTGTAATAGACAACCCTGTGGAGGATGCTCGCCTTTATAGTTTCCTGTGACAATATATTTTTGAATGCTGCCTTCCAGCTTTCCGTTTGAACAAAAGCCAAACTTCTTTCATCGCCATTTCTAACTTTTCTAATTTCAATCATAACAATTCTCTCCGTTTATTAATAGAATTTCTACAACTCTGCAAATCTCAAGTTGTCAAGTTTCCAGCTGTTCCATTGTTCCGTTGCTCAGCTTATATACTTCTCCATAAAATTCCTTTTTTTCATCGGAACAAACGATCACGCTGTCATCACACAGACCATATATGGTGTACTCTTTCGACAATTGCATCAGTTCATCAGTTACATTTTGGTGGTCAAAATGCGGCTCGACCGAAATGTCTACACACCCTAATGCGTTATAGATTTCTAATTCATTGTGGCGGCACGTTAATGTGCATATGGCTGTCTTCCCCAAATTGATGGAGCCTGCACTCATTCCAATGATAAGACCCGGGTGCTTCCGAATAGCATCATCCAGACCATATTTCACTAAATAGGCATACTGTACAGGCGTATCACCTCCTGCCAGCCAGACCACATCCGCCTTAGAGACTGCCTTCCTTGCTTCAGCTGCATCCATGCGTCCGTCAACAACATACGAATTTTCAAAATGAATTCCGCTTTCTTCAAGCATATTCAGAAAAAGATGAAAATAGCAATCTGTCGTACCATGATCCTTTTCAAATTCGGATGCGACAAACGCAAAACTTTTCCGTTGGGTCACCAGGGTTTGAAACAGCTCACGATTCTTTCCGTGTATCCCATCAGGAAACATACTTGTTAAAACATATGTGCTCATATTCTCCTCCCAAACTTCCGATTTTTCCAACTCTACAAGCCGGAATTTAGTAAATTGAACTTCCAATGTGTTTATCTTTTCTCCATTGCGGAGCATCTCCATCATCAGCCCAATATTCATCCATTGAAATAATCTTGTTATTTGCTGTCTTAATAAATGATGTCACATGAAAAAAAGTACTCCTATCTTTGGGATAAACAGATGTGACTGTAATGGTTAAATCATTCATTCGTTCTATTCTTTCGACAACGCCATCCCAGTCTCCCGGATACTCACAATTGGCAATAATAAACTCATCAACATTAAAATGTTCATTTGTACAATGCCAGTTTATATAAGCATCTTTATGAAAATATTTTCTAATTGCGTTCTCATCTTGCGCAAGAATGACTTTCCAAAATTCCTTTACATTCATTTTTCATTCCCTCTCATTACTACTCCAAATTTTCGATTGAGATTTCACCTGTTTTAAGAGATTTAATAACTGTTATATTTTGTTATCAAATTCTCCGCAAACCATTGAAAATACCGAATTTGTCACAGTTTATCTAATCTACATCTCTTTGGCAATACAAGACTAAAAGCTCCTGCTGCATTAAGAGTAGGAACTGTAAATGACTCTACAATTCTCTTCTCTGTACTACGCTGTCCTCGTATCAAATCTCCGAACCTCTCTAGTCAAAAGCCCTTGCATAATGGGTTTCACTGCCTACATCAATACCTACAACTAAAGTTTTTTCTCAACCTTCTTTCTTGGAATTCCTTATACTTGAATTATACAGGAAATTCCTTAAAATTGAAATATTTAGATTTGCTCCAGTATATTGTCATTCAGCAAGAAATCAAAGATTCCGACTGTTATGATACCTTGTTCATCAGTATTCGGTTTGATATCATCTTTCACGACTATAATTTTTTTGAAAAAGTCATTTAATTTGGTCAATGACTTTTTTTCCTGTACTATTTTTTCAGGAGATGTCATTTCAAATGCAGATTGGATATAGTATTTCTTATCCCCTTTATTAGCAATAAAATCTATTTCCAGAAGCTTTTTTTCTCTTTTTCCTGAATTTGATGTCTCATAAACTTCTACAACACCTACATCAACACGATAACCACGGCTTCTAAGCTCTATATAGATGATATTTTCCATAATATGATTCTCTTCTTGTTGTCTGAAATTTAAGCGGGCATTTCTTAAGCCAACATCCTCAAAATAGTACTTTGCAGGAGTATTAATATATTTTTTCCCTTTCACATCGAATCGTACTGATTTCTCAATGAGAAAAGCATCAGATAGATAATCTAAATATAATTTGATGGTCTTATCTGATAACGATTTTTGACTCATGCTTTTAAAAGAGTTAGAAATCTTAGTCGGATTTGTCAATGAACCTGTTGCTGAAGCAACGATATCTACCAGTATATCTAATTCATCATCTGTCTTTATGCTGTTACGTTCTTTAATATCTTTTAGATAGATATTATTAAAGAGTGAAATCAAATATTCTGCTTTTAGTTCATCAGTCTTTCGAGAAAGAATCAATGGCAGTCCCCCATAAGTATAATAATCCTTCCAAGCCTCGTTCTTATTATCATAGGCAGTACAAAATTCTGCAAAAGATAATGGATATACACGAATTTCATCTCCGCGTCCTCTAAATTCTGTCAGAATATCACTAGAAAGAAACTTCGAATTACTTCCGGTTACATATATGTCCAGATTTTCAATATGAAGAAGCCCATTGATAAGATCCGTGAAGTTACTGTTCATCATCTGGATTTCATCCAAAAAGACATAGTGCATTTCATCATCTTTAATATTGTCTTTTACATAATTGTACAGTTTAATAGCATCTCTATATTCAATATTTGCAATATCATCCAGCGCTAAAGCAATAATATGGTCTTTTGCAACACCCATAGATAGTAGCTTATTTCTATACAAATGAAACAATAAATATGATTTTCCGCATCTTCTGATTCCGGTTACTACTTTTACAAGACCATTTTCTTTTCGTTCCAGTAGTTTATTTAAATATCTATCTCTTACAATTTCCATGATACACCTCCGAAAAAAATGTTTTGCAACTTTTTTCGGAATTAGTATACTACGAATTTGTTATATTATGCAATGTATATATTCCGAAAAAAGTTGTATTACAACAAAATTCGTAAAGAATTGATGCCTTAATAATTTTTTTCCGGTATGTTTTTTGCACCCCGTTACACTTTTCATATATTATCAGCTCTACAAATTGGAAGTTCTGATATTCTATACGGATACATCAATAGAATTACGAACTATTCTATTGCCATTTTGAACAAGTGTAGCTTCCACCGCTTCTCTTGTGACATTATCAAAAATACTTGTGTCAAATATTTGCCCTGGTTTCCAATTTGGATTAGCTGATTTCACTGCTGCATACATAGCTGCTCGATACTGTCCTTCATATTGTTCTAAAGTCCACGTACCGCTTAAGCGTTTATCTTTACTAACGCTTAACTGATAATCTCTGAAAACATCTGAACGCTTAGTTGTATCACCATTTGAAATACCTTTTTCTTGGATAAATTCTCGCTTCACATTATCAAACATTTTTTGGCGATATTCTTCCGATACACTTGTGAGTTTCTGCCACGATGTGTCTTTTCCAGTAACATCCATGCCTGCCACTCCATTTGAATTCAGTAAATCACCATCCGAATCAAACTGTTTCATCAAATTCTTAATAATGGTGTCCCTTCCACCGAATATTTCATATATCATTTTTTCTTCTGGTGACATCATGGCTTCGTTTTGAATTACTCCTGACAACCAGCCGTTTTCTTCCAATGCCTTATATTGTTTACTATTTGTATTGACACCATTATAGGAATTACCTAATCCGCTAATATTCATCGACATATAAAAGCCTCCTTGCAATTAAATTAAAAATCCGTTTTGAGTAAGTTCAATGTTATATTAGTTGTATCGTCATAATTCACCCAAAAATAAATAGTCCATTCTCTCCAAATACCGAGTTGTTTATCTCTATCCTCTAATAGTGTTTGCTTCACTGTCAACTTTGTAAGCAACATATTCATAATCAAATTCATATCTGAATCTATCTCCGCCAATTCGTATCCTAATGGAATTTCTTTTAAATTATTTTGCAATGCTTCTTTATCAAATTCTGTCCCCCCTGAGTTTTACACTCCAACAAAAAACAGCCACACCCAAATCTCATCAAAATTCAATCTGGTGTGACTGTCCTTTTCCTATTTATAAGATATTACACATTCCACTTCGCAAACTCTTCGTCCGTACACTTCACATAATGTGTACCTCCAACGTGATGCTCCGTTCCAAGTGTATAATCAATTCCTGACGTTGCATAGTCATAGCTTTCTGCTGATCTTGTCTTTTCTACGATGGGATTCGGTGTCGGGATCGCTGAAAGCAGGCTTTTCGTATATGGATGGATCGGATTTTCAAAAATTTCATCCGTGGTTCCTGTCTCCAGCAAATGTCCTAAGTGCAGAACTCCGATACGATCCGAGATATATTTTACCATAGACAGATCGTGAGCAATGAACAGGTAGGCTGTGCCTGTTTCCTGCTGGATATCCTTCATCAGGTTGACTACCTGTGCCTGAATGGATACATCCAGTGCAGAAATACATTCATCTGCAATGATCAGCTTCGGATTCATGATCAGGGCTCTTGCAATTCCGATCCTCTGTCTCTGTCCACCGGAAAACTGGTGCGGATAACGGGTCGCATGCTCCGGTGCAAGACCTACTTTTGCTAAAATTGCTTTGACCATCTCATCCCGCTCTTCTTTATTTTTGCATTTATGATGGATATCAAGACCTTCTCCGATGATATCTTCTACTTTTTTTCGCGGATTCAAAGAAGCCATTGGGTCCTGAAAGATCATCTGCATCTGCGTGCGGAGTGTCTGGCTGTCTGACTTACTCATCTTTCCACTGATATCTAAACCGTTGAATTGGATTTCTCCTGCGGTCGGATCATACAGACGGATAATGCTTCGTCCTATTGTGGATTTTCCGGAACCGGATTCGCCTACTAATCCGTAGGTTTCGCCCGGATAAATCTTAAAGCTGACATCTTCCACGGCTTTGACGGTAAAGCTGCCGCTTACCTTAAAATACTGTTTCAGATGATCTACCGTAAGAAGCGGTGTTGTATTTTCATCAATCTTCATATTCTTCCGCCTCCTTCTTCATTCTTTCGATCCTTACCCTTAATTCCTCCGGCATCTCTACCTTCGGTGCTCTTGGGTCTAACAGCCAGGTTGCCGCATAATGTGTATCCGTGATCCGGAACATTGGCGGCTCTAACTTATCATCAATCTCTAACGCATACTGGTTACGCGGTGCAAAAGCATCGCCCGGTTTTTCGCGAAGAAGATTTGGCGGTGAACCAGGGATCGTATAGAGTCTGTCATCATCGGTATCTAAATCCGGCATTGCAGACAATAAGCCCCAGGTATATGGATGACGCGGATCGTAGAAAATTTCATTAATTTTTCCTTTTTCCACGATTTTTCCTGCATACATGACATTTACATAATCAGCTACTTTTGCAACCACGCCCAAATCATGTGTGATATAGATAACAGAGATTCCTCTTTCTCTTTGTACCTTGCGGATCAGCTCGATGATCTTTGCCTGAATCGTAACGTCTAATGCCGTTGTCGGCTCATCACAGATCAGCAGATCCGGATTGCAGGCAAGTGCGATCGCAATAACTACTCTCTGTCTCATACCGCCGGAAAGCTGATGCGGATAATTTTTCATTCGTTTTTCTGCATCCGTAATTCCTACCTCTTCAAGAAGATGTACTGCTCTGTCCCAGGCTTCTTTCTTTGGTGTTTTAAAATGCCAGATCATTCCCTCCATAATCTGTTTTCCAATGGTCATGGTAGGGTCTAAACTTGTCATCGGGTCCTGAAATACCATGGCGATCCGTTTCCCATTGATATGTCTTCGGATCCATTTTTTATCTTTTTGTAAAATATCTACGGTCTCCGGTGTACCATCCGCATGATGATAACTGAATTCGATCTTTCCTCCGTTTACCTCTGCGTTGGAGGCAAGAATTCCCATTGCAGCTTTCATGGTGACGGATTTTCCGGAACCGGACTCTCCTACGATAGCAACGGTTTCCCCTTTATAAAGGTCAATATTAATTCCCCGGATAGCATGTACCGGTCCTGCGGTGGTCTTGAAGGTAATATCAAGATCGGATATCGCAAGAATCTTTTCTTTGTTTTCAGACATGTTCTCGTACCTCACATTTCCTTCATTTTCGGGTCTAACGCTTCTCTTAATCCATCTGCCACAAGGTTAAAGCTCAACATTAAGAGTGCCATAACGATGATCGGCGGGATGATCTGGTAAGAATGCGTTGTAAAGCTGTTGAATCCCTCTGAGATCAATGAACCTAAGGAACATTGCGGTACCGGAATTCCAAGTCCTACGAAACTTAAGAATGCCTCTGTAAAAATAGCAGTCGGTATAGAGAACATTACCTGTGTAATGATCGGTCCGATAATGTTTGGCAGGATTTCTTTGAATATAATAAAGAAACTTCCCGCACCAAGTGTTCTTGATGCTAAAACAAACTCCTGCTCTTTCAGCTTTAACATCTCTGCCCTTGCAATCCTGCTCATGCCGACCCACTCCGTCAGCATCAGTGCAAAAATGATCGTCAGCATACCCGGTTTTAATACTAACAGCAATAACGTTACAATTACCAGTCGCGGAATACCGTTGGCAATTTCCAAAATTCTCTGCATCACCATATCGACTTTTCCACCAAAATATCCTGAGATCAGACCATAGCTCATACCGATGATCATATCGATCAAAGCAGCTGCCACAGCAATGATCAGAGATACTTTTGCTCCTGACCAGGTACGGGTCCAGATATCACGTCCGAAGTTATCACTTCCGAACCAGTAATAGACGTTATCAAGTCCTTTTTCTACATAGTAGTTCATCTTTTTGCTTCCGCTGGTGGTACTGATACTTTCACTTCCATCAAAAATGCCCAGTTTTTCCAAAGAAGCGACACGCGGTGCTAAATTCTTCTGGCTCAGGTTCTGCTCTGAGTAAGTATACGGTGTCATTCCCGGTCCGATAATGACCATTACGGTGATCAGCACGATAAAGATCAGTCCGATGACTGCACTTTTTTTCCTGAAAAAACGGATCAATACATCTTTCCAGAAATTCTGTGAAGCAAAGTTCGTATCAATGCCAATCTCTCCGGCATTGCTTTTTAAACGGAAATCCTCATCAGTCGGCACATATGCCGCCGTCGCGGTTTCCATACAGGTTTCTTTTTCTCTCATCTTAATCACCATCCTTCGCAAGTCTGATTCGCGGATCAATGATTCCATAGAGAATATCCACTACCAGCATAATGATAATGTACATTGCAGAATATACAAAGCTCAATGATATGACAACATTATAATCGTTTGACTGGATCGCAGTAACTAAAAGACTTCCGACTCCCGGAATGGCAAAGATTTTCTCTACTACCAAAGAACCGGTCATCAGATCTACGATCAGCGGAGCTAATACCGTAATGATCGGGATCAGTGCATTTCGCAATGCATGCCGAAAGATCAGGGAAGCTCCTGAAATACCTTTACTCTCTGCTAAAAGCATATAATCACTGCCTAATACTTCTAACATCTCACTTCGCGTAAAACGTGCGATCGATGCCATGGTAAACATGGACAGCGAAATACTTGGCAGGACGCTCGATCCCATCACATCCTGTATGTTAAACAGCATTGGAAACCATTTTAATTTAAATCCTAAAGAATAGCTGAGTGCCAGCGCAAACACATAGGACGGCACGGATACTCCGATAACCGAAATGATCGTTGCGATAGAATCCCAGATTGTATTGTGCTTTAAGGCTGCAAGTAATCCTAACAGTAATCCTAAAACTGCACCAATCAATACTGCAAATCCTCCGATAAGAATAGAGATAGGAAGCCTTGTCTGAATCAACTGCGAGATTGGTGTATTTTTAGAAATATTATAGCTAACTCCAAAATCTCCCCTCAGCATATTTCCGACATATCGGAAAAACTGAACGACCACCGGTTGATCTAATCCATATTTTGCATAAAGTGCCGCCCTCTGGCTGTCATTTAACTTTTCATCGTTAAACGGAGAACCCGGCATCAACTGCATCAGTACGAACAACACCAGCAGGATCGCCAAAAGCGTAAAGAGTGCTGTAATGACTCTCTTCAGAGTATATTTTTTCACGTTTTCATCCTCCATATTGATAGGAAATAGCTGCACCAAGTCTGACCTCAGTGCAGCTCATAACACCCCGGTATGGATGTCTCATTTTTTTATTTCTTTACAGTGTCTTTATAAACACGGTTCAGTGCTACCGGATGGAATTCGATTCCCTCTACCTTAGAGGATACCATCTCTGCATTACACTGTGTATATAATGGCATGATGACAACATCATCCATTGCAATCTTCTCTGCTTCATAGAGTTTTGCCCAACGTCCTTCTGCATCTGTGCAAAGATCACCGGTTGTACATTCTGTGATGATCGCATCATAGTCAGCATTGCTCCACATACCATAGTTGTTGGAGTTGTCTGTAACCCACATTCCTAAGTATGTCATAGGATCTGCGTAGTCCGGTCCCCAACGTGTAAGACCAAGCTCGAAGTTACCATTCTGTAAGTCTTCTACTCTCTGTTTCTTAGGCTCTACCACAAGGTTTACGGTAAGACCAGGAAGTGCTTTTTCCCACTGCTCTTTTAATACCTGAGCAACTTTCTGTGGTGCATCATCTGCATCTACTACCATGTCTAACTCAACCTCTTTCACGCCTAATTCCTCTAAACCTTTTGCCCAGTAATCTGCTGCAGTTTTTGCATCATATTTACATACATCGCTGTATTTCTCCTGGTCTTTGGAGTAGTCGGAACCATCAGGACCTGTTGCGAACTGTGGTGGTACTGCTGTATAAGTTGGTGTGGAACCATCTTTTAATACGTCTTTTGTAACTGCTTCACGGTCGATTGCCATAGTCATAGCTTTACGAACATTTAAATTTGCAAGCTCTTTTACATCTTTGATGTTAGATGTTACATACCATAAGTAACCTGCACCGATGCTCTGGAATTCAGGATCATCTTTTACCTGATCCACCTGCTCACCGTTTACAAGAGTTGTATCTAAGTCACCGCTCTGGTAGCTCATTAATGCCTGCTGTGAATCCTGGATTACCTGATAGTTTAATCCTGAAAGGGAAACACGGTCTGTATCCCAGTAATCTTCATTCTTTGTTAAATGGAATGCTGTTGCTGCCGGCTCATAAGAGTCTAACACGAAAGCACCATTAGAAAGTGTTGTCTCCGGGCTTGTTGCAAAAGTATCACCACAAGACTCAAAGAATTTTTCATTTACAGGATAGAATGTCGGGAAGTACATCAGTGACTCAAAATAACTTACAGGTACATTTAAGCTTACCTCAAGTGTCTTATCATCTACCGCTTTGACTCCTAATTCGCTCTTATCCTTTTCACCGGCGATAATCTCTGCTGCATTTTTTACCTGGCCGATATCACTTAACATGTATGAATATTCAGAAGCAACATCAGGATCTACTGCTCTCTGCCATCCAAATACGAAGTCTGCTGCTGTTACAGCATCTCCATTACTCCATTTTGCATCGCGTAAATGGAAGGTATAAGTAAGTCCATCCTCTGACACATCACAGCTCTCTGCGATTGCCCATACTGCCTTTCCATCTTTGTCCATCTGCATGAGACCATCTGTATAATCAGCAATTACCTCGAAAGAAGTACCATCGGTTGCCTGCTGTGGATCCAGTGATTCTACAGGGGTTTCAAGCATTACATTCAGGTCTGAAGATGAAGAAGATTCTGATTTGCTTTCTGATTTTGAAGTATCTGCTTTATCAGAAGAACTGCCACATCCAACAAGACCCAGCACCATTGTTGTTGCTGCAAGAACAGCGACAAATGCTTTTGCTCTTTTCATTTTCTTTCCTCCTTAATATTTTTATAAAAAAATACAAGGGTGGCATCATTTCATGCTCCCTTGCATTTTTATACATTATATCACATACTTTTTACAATTACCAGTATTTTTTTACATTTTTTGTAAAAAACTTCTATTTCCCATCGGTTTTATAGGTTTTTATTGACTGCATTTGACGATCAAAAGTTCCACTGCAATCCTGTCATTCATTCTTCCGGACTTCACACTCTCTTCAAATTCCACGCCGTCTTCTATGGCTTCCCGTATCTGCTGCATCGTAAAATTGCCTGCCATCCTCTGGTTTTTTCTGACTGCAAATTCCGGCATTCCCGCCTTTGATGCAATGGTACGGCTGTCTGCTCCCTGCCCGCTCAATTCTTTGATCAGCATCAGCTTCTGGAACTGTCGCAGGATCAAAAACAGAATCCTCATCGGTGGTTCTTTTAAGGTCAGCAGGTCATAATAAAGGTCTAATGCCTGCTTCTGTCTTTTTTCTGAAATGGCATTGATCATCTCAAATATTTTGTTTTCCGTCTGCTCTACGCAGATGGCTTCTACCTGTTCCTCTTCAATCGTCTCACGATCCATGCAGTAACAGATCAATTTTTCTAACTCCCGGTCGATATTTTCCATGTCATTTCCGGTTTTGGTAATGAAACGCTGATATGCCGCCCTGGTCATTGCTTTTCCTTCTTTTTTCAGTCTGCCACCGACCCAGCGCATCAGTATCTCATCATTCTGTCTTTCAAAGCAGACGATCCTGCCTGATTTTTTGACCTGTTTATAGAGCTTATTTCGCTTGTCTACTTCGGATTCCACAAAAATAAAACAGGTGCTTTCCGCCACTTCCGGGATATAGGCTGCAAGTTCTTCGGCGGAATTTTTAAAAAAGCCACTGTCCTCCACTAAAATAACCCTGCGCTCTGCAAAAAAAGGCAGTGTCTCTGCTAAGTCAATCAATTCGCCCTGCACAATATCTTTTCCCTCATATGCCGAAAAATTCATGGTATCACCCTGCGTTACCATGGCTTTTAACAGCTTCTCCTTGTACTGGCGTTTCAGATAAGCCTCTTCCCCATAGAGCAGATAAACGTTTTGAAATTGTCCTGTCTTTATATCCTCATCAATGCTTTTCATATGGGTATTCTAACACAAAGGAGGAGGGTGCTTCAAGCCAGCCTTTGGAAAATAATAATGCTTCTTGACAATTCCCGCACTTTCCTATATTCTATGATAAGAAGAAATGAGTTTTTAACCGTACAGCCTATTGCTCAAGCGGGGTACTCGTTTCTTTTTTTATGTTTATAATGTCGTACAAATACAGCTTATGGTCAGCCGCATGACGAATAATCAGCTCTGCCCGATATACATTGTATCTGCCTACTCTCCCTTCCTCTGCATATACCGGCAATGCAAATCTTGTGTCACATCGGTACCATCCATATCGTGCGTCAAAGCAATGCTTTTTTGCCAGATTCTTCTGCTTTCTTAAATTAGTAGCAATTCTAATCATTTCTGGCAATCCTTGGGCTGCATTTGCTTTCGCTTTTGCAAAACCCCCCTTCAATTTTTCTGTATATTTTGAACCCGAATATTCGTCTGCTAAATCCTTCCCCAAATATACGATATCCCCTGTGTCCATAATCTCTACAAATTGTCCTATATACCGTCTGATATAATTCTCTACACTATCCCAGTCGATATTCTGCCGCCCTTTGAATTGTATATTATGGATTACTACAATGCGTTTTCCTTCATCATCCTGCACTACTTCACTATTTCTTTTCATCAGTTTCTCCTAAAACCCCCTTTTCTTTTAGCAGCCTCCGCACGCAGACCTTCCCATCCTCCTGCGTTATACTAATCTGTCCGCACTCCGTCGTCTGAAAGATTTCTGCACCGACGTCCTGCATATGTTCTACCGCTTCTTTTCCGGGATGACCATAAGAATTATTCCGTCCGCAGGAAATCGTTGCCAGTTTCGGCTGTAAAACCTCCAAAAACTCCTTACTGTTCGATGTCTTAGATCCATGATGTGCTGCCTTATACCAGTCGATATTCCTACTGTCACATACTTCTCCATATGTTTCTATTAACTTTTTCTCCTGCTCACTTCCAATATCTCCGGTCAGAAGTCCGTAAAAGTTTCCATGTTCTAAAAGCAATACCAGACTGTCTGCATTGCGCTCCCCTTCCACGGATTTTTCCGAAGGATAAATGGCTTGGATGCGGATCGATGTGTCACGAAAGCACTCTCCCTCTTCCATATAAAGCACCTGACATCCCTTTCGCTTTGCAAGAGCCACCAACTCTTCCTGTGCTTCATCCCTTAAAACATATTTAGAAAACACGAGATGTTTTATGGGAACATCTGCCTCTAATAATTCCATGAGTCCATTGCAGTGGTCCGCATCGCAATGACTGACAAACCAGTAATCTACTTCCCGTACGCCATGCGATTTTAAAAACGGCTGGATCCGATATTTTCCAACTTCTGAAACATCTACACTTCCGCCATCCACAAAAATCTCGCTACCGGCATCCGATTCTATGTAAATGCCATCTCCCTGCCCCACATCCAATACCTGGATTTGAAATCTTTTCTCTTCTTTTTGCATGGAACATATCAGTAGTCCTAAATAGAACAACGTCAATGTAATTCTATTGAACCTAAGATTTCTTACCCTGTTATTTGATTCTGCTTCCGATTTTCTTTGAGGCTTCTTCTCATACCAGAGCCATGCTAAGATACCCGCTAAGACTACATAGTAGAAAATCATCCTTTGCAGTTTCGGCTGCCCCGTCACCCAGACGGCTCCCGGCAATTTTAAAAAGACCTGACATAAGAATTGATATAACATCAACATCCCTTTTGCACCCTGCAACGGCAAAAATCCAAGTACCGGATACAGCAATCCCAAAAGACCACCAAATATCCCAAGGAACAACACCGCGCCTGTGGTCGGAAGTATCAGTAAATTGATAAAAATGACATATATTGGAAGTTCAAAATAGCAATACGCAATGACCGGGATTGTAAATGCCTGAATGCATCCGCTGACACATATCTGCTCTCTGATCCCCTTTTGAATGTCCATGCTTTTCAACAGAATGACAGACGCATTGACACCTAAGACCGCTAAGAATGAAAGGATAAATCCTGTATAGGCGTAGACAAACGGATTTTCCCATAATAAAAAAATGGCTGCTAACGCCAATCCGGTCAGCGAATCATAACTCCGTCCGATAACACCTCCAAAAAGAAGCAACAGAAACATGAGTACCGCCCGTTTTGTAGAAACTCCTGCTCCTGATAAAACAGTAAATACCAAAATTGCCACTGCCGATAGAGTGCTCCTTAACAAGAGCGGCACTCTTTGTTTTTGGAGCATTTTATAGAAACCCATCCCAATGATAGAAACATGTAAACCTGAGATCGCCAGAATATGAGAAATCCCCGTCTTTTGATAAAGGCTCTTTATCTCCGGCTCTAACAACTGTCTGTCTCCTAACACCATGGTACTTAACACTCCTGCGGTTTCTGCTCCCATCGTTTTTTGATAAAGCTGTATGACCTCACGTTTTTTCTGATAGAGAAATTCTGCAAACCGGTCTGTATCACGACTGATAAACTGCACGTTCTCTCCATAGAATTTAAAGTCTGTTCCCTGACTTTCATAAAAGTTCTTTTCGTCAAAATTTCCTTCATTCCTTGCAGGTTCTAAAGTTTTGACGGTTCCATTGACATAAATGATATTTCCGACAGATACGTCGGTATTCAGATATACTAAGATTTGTCTGCATGGAAGCTGCTTCTCTTCCACACGAAGATAACAATGTTTCAGATAGATTTTGGTACTTTTTGCACCCTCTTCTTTTTTTGAGACAGTTCCCCAAACGGCTGCTTTCTCTCCATCTTCTAACAGGGATTCCACTGCCTGATGGCTTTTTATGGCATTTTGCATATGACAGATTCCCAATACAAATATCACAGAAAATGTCACAGCATATACGATTCCCTGTATGCTTCCCCGCTTTTTCCAGCGAAGATAACTATGACACGCAAGGAAGATCGCAGATAGCAAAAATATCCACACATTCCAAAGACGCGCCGACAAGATTCCCAGCAGAAAGAATGCAGCCGCTAAAAAAAGCGGCCTTTTATTCACTCTTTGCCTTTTCCCCCTTTTGTCTTTCTTCTAAATAATCCAGATTCCGGTCATAAATCTTATCGAGCTTATAACTGTCACGATACACTCCCTTGGTACTTCCATTGACGGAAATCTGAACCTTGCTGACGGTGGAGAGTTCAGACAAGGAATTGACAATGGAATAGATGACAATCGGCTCCTGAATTTCATAATCCTGATTTGTAAAACCGGCATCAAAGTTGACATAACATACACCATCTACGGTTGTGACACTGAGCAGTTTTGTTCCTGATGGAATGGCTGATTTGCCTTTTGCATTCTTCGGTTGTTCTAAAAGATGCTCGATCACTAATTTTTCTATCGAAATATTACTGCTGTAGTGGACCGTCTGTGTCTCTTTTACCAATGCATCTCCATCCCGGTTAGAAAAATACAGTGTCAGTGTCGTCGTCTGGATTGCATTGATCTGCTCTCCCGGATTTTCCACAAAACTTTCTGCAGTCATCAGTCCTACTACATTATTTTTGGAATCTACTAAAGGACTGTCTCCCACAAAAAAGGAAACACAGGAGATATCCGGTATCTGCGTCATGGTACGCACTACGGCTGCACGACAGAACACCTCCGTTGCCGCATCCATATTATAATAATCCGAATCCATCCAGACAGATAGCTGGTCGCCTTCGATCCGATACTTTGTAATCTCCACATCATTCGGGATCGGCTTTTGATATTCCACGTCCTCCGGTGCAGAAGAAAGCTCCCGCAAAAATTCTTTGACCATGCCTTCCGCATCCTTGCTCTTTGGATGGTATTCCCTCGGATTGAGTTTTGTCTGTTCTGAATTCAGATAATAAATCTGATATCCTGTTTTTACTTCTTTTTTCGATTCACAGCCGCATAACAGCAGAAGCAATGCTGCGAATAGAAATATCAAATATCTTTTCTTCATCTTCTGCCCCCTATGCAATATAATTGAGCGGAATCCGCACGGTAAAGATGGTTCCCTCGCCTTCCGTACTGTATGCTTTAATAGCTCCACGGTGCATCAGCACGGCATTTCTTGTAATCGCAAGTCCAAGTCCTGTTCCACCGATCTCCCTCGAATGGGACTTGTCCACCCGGTAAAATCTCTCGTAAATATGCTCTAGGGAATCCTCCGGGATTCCAATTCCCGAATCCTCTACTTTGACATAGAAATACTGATAATCTGCATTCAAAGTCACATGTACCCAGCCGTTTTCACGATTATATTTTATCGCATTTTCCACCAGATTTGTAATTGCAAGGGTCAGTTTTACCTCGTCGATTTCTGCCGTAACCGGACGGAACGTCTCTAACACCAGTTCAATATTCTGCTTTTCCGCGATCGGACGCAGACGTTTTAATATCAGCTCTAGCATCTCATTGATGTTGATGCTTGAAATATTTAAATCTGCCGCAGACTTATCCATTTTTACTAAGGAAAGCAAGTCTGTGATAATCTTGTTCTCACGCTCAATTTCATTCGTAATGTCTTCCATAAACTCTTTATAAAGCTCTACCGGTGCATCCTCCATTGCATTGATGGAATCCGCTAAAACCTTCATGGAGGTCAGCGGGGTCTTTAACTCATGGGACACATTCGATACGAATTCCTGTCTGGAATCGTCAATCGTTTTCATCCTTCCGAATAACTGGTTAAAACTCTCCGACATCTCTTTTGTCTCGGTATAGGTATTCACATTCAGTCCGTCCTCTTCATATCCGGTCTGGATATCACGGATAGATTTCTCCATCTTGCGAAGCGGATGTACCAGTCTGCCGGATGCAAAAATGGCAAATGCTAAGATCAATACGCCGATAATGAGCGTAAGGATTGCCGCATTGCGTCCCACGGCATCACGGTCATGAAGGACACTGTCCATAGAGACACTGACTAACATAACACCGATGACTTCTGTACTGTTTGCCGCTTCGATCGGCAGTGTCATTTCTAAATAACGGCTCTCTTTATCATATTTTGAGATTTCTTTTCCGGAAAGACTCTGGACGACTTCTTCGGAAATAATGGTTTTTGTCTCATCTAATCCATATGTATCTGCCACGATCCGAAATGCAGAGTCGATCAGCATTACCCTGCCGTCATAGATATTCGAAAGCTGGTTTAACTGTACCGTGATCGATTCCGTATTCTGTTTATTGATATAATCATTTGCTGCAATCTGGTCTGCAAGGATCTTTGCCTGACTGATAATCGCAATACTGCGTGTAGAAGCCGCCTGGTCTTCGTAAGCTTTTAAAAAACCGGCTCGCAAAACCAGACACGGCAGGATTCCGACGATCAGACATAACAGTATCAGACGGAATCGCATGCTTTTTAAGAATTTTTGAAATGCATTATTTTTTTTCATGACCTTACACCTTAACTCTGGTAATAATATCCCACTCCCCATTTGGTGTGGACGTATTTCGGCTCGCTTGGATTTGCCTCGATCTTCTCACGAAGTCTTCTGACATGTACATCAACCGTGCGGACATCTCCCGGATATTCATATCCCCATACCAGATTCAAAAGATTTTCCCGGCTGTACACTTTATTCGGATTCATAACTAAAAGCTCTAACAGGTCAAATTCCTTTGCCGTCACATTGACCTCTTTTCCAAGGATAAAAAGTCTTCGGCTCTCACAGTCTAACTTCAGATCACCGCTCTCTACGATCTTAGGATTTTCCTCTTCTTTCGGTTTTGCATTTCCGGTTCTTCGCATAATGGCTTTGATCCTTGCCTTGACCTCTAGGATATTAAAGGGCTTTGTTATGTAATCGTCTGCTCCATACTCAAGCCCTAAAATCTTATCCATATCATCACCTTTTGCCGTCAGCATTACGATCGGAACACTTGAAAATTCACGGATCTGCTGGCAGACCTCGAATCCATTCATCTTTGGCAGCATGATATCTAAAAGGATCATATCATATGCATTTGCTTTTGCTTTTTCATAGGCTTCTTCGCCGTCATAGGCACAATCCACCTCCATGCCGTCCTGCTCAAGACTGAACCGGATTCCTTTTACGATTAACTTTTCATCATCTACAACAAGAACTTTTTTTGCCATCTTTACACCTCAGTTAACTTTTATACTGTCCTTTATTTTCTGATAAACTCCTTCTTTGATCCCACTGATATTCATCAATTCCTCAGGAGCCTTGAACGCTCCATGCTCATTCCGGTAAGCGATGATCGCATCTGCTTTCGACTGGCCGATCCCCGGCAGACTCATCAGGGCAGACGCATCTGCCGTGTTGATATCGACGCGTCCGTCCCGACTGCTCTCTGCAGTCTCCTGCCCCGGCTGCACCGTTGCCGCTGCCGCTTCCTCCTTTGTCAGTACCCGTAACATCTGTCCGTCACTTAAGACCTCTGCCTGATTCAGGCTGTCACCTGCTGCCTGTTCGCTCAGTCCTCCGGCTGCCGCTATGGCATCACAGATCCGCTGTCCCGGTAAAAGCTCATAGACTCCCGGTTTTTGCACTGCTCCACAGACATATACAAAGATGTTTTCCGTGCTCTTTTCTTTCTCAGAGTCACTTTTTCCTTCTTTTATATCTTTGTTTCCTTCTGTCTGCTTTTCGTTATCCGTATGCTCTTTGGGATTTTCTAATATAAAATCCGTCTCCTGTTTCTTCTGACATCCGGTGTTTACGGCTGTCATGAATAAGATCAGAAACAGGAAAATGACTGTTTTTTTCATTTTGGTCCTCCTTTTTTTGAAAAAGGAGTCCGTTATGCCTGCTATTTTTTATTGTAACGAAATTTTAAATTTATTACAAGAGTATTTCCGTTTTTTTAAGGATTTGTTTTGAAAGTCTTTTATTCCCATTTAAAAACCAGTATTCCGGCAATGGCAAGTGCCATTCCGACCACTTTTGACCACTGGAACGGCTGTTTATCCACACCAAAGATCCCAAACAGCTCGATCAGATAGGCAACCAGTAACTGTGCTGTTACGATCAGCATTACTGCCCTTGCAGGACCTAACGCTTCCATACTCTTAATAACGGTGATCGTGATGAAGGCTCCGATGGCTCCTCCTAAGAGCATATATTTCGGTTCTACGTTTTTCAATTCCATAAAACTGCTTCGGTCCGTGATCCCCCATGCTGCCAAACAGACGATCAATGCCGTTAACTGTACAAATGCTCCTGCGACCCAGATGCTTGTCCGTTCCGTTACCTCCGTATTGAATACTCCCTGAATACTCATCAATGCTCCGGAAAGCAGAGCAATAAAAATTCCAATCATAGTCTCCTCCTAAAGATATATTATCCTTAGTATGGACTTTGATTGGAATTTTATTCTAATCGGCTCTTTTGTACTCTATTCCGATAACGCTGCTAACGTATGATCTAATTTTTCGATCATTTCATCCACATGTTCTTTTTCGATCACTAATGGCGGTACAAACCGCAGGACATCGCTTCCTGCTGAAATAATAAGAAGTCCTTCTTCTAATGCCTTTGAGGTGATCTCACCGACCGGCTTTGTAGTTACCACTCCCTGTATCAGACCAACACCGCGTCTTTGGGTTAAGCAATCATATTTGTCTACGAGTGCATCTAATTTTTCTTCTAAATAAGCAGAAATCTCTTTGACATGGGCAGGCAGATTTAATTCCTCAAATATATCTAACACGGTAGAAACTGCTGCACCGACAAACGGATTGCCGCCATAGGTAGTTCCATGGTCACCCGGTTTTAAGGATTTTTCTGCTATCCGCTCTGTCATTAAAAATGCTCCGACCGGCACACCGCAGCCCAGAGCTTTCGCACTCGTCATAATATCCGGTTTCACTCCGTAGCCCTGCCATGCAAACATTTCTCCGGTACGTCCCATGCCACACTGGATCTCGTCTAAGATCAACAGTATATCCCGCTCTTTACAGATTTTTTCGATACCATCCATAAATTCCTGTGTTGCCGGATAAATTCCGCCTTCACCCTGCACGGTTTCGAATAAGATCGCACAGGTCTTATCGGTAAGCTGTGCTTTGACACTCTCTAAGTCATTGAAATCTGCAAAACGGATTCCGCCAAGTAACGGTTCAAACGGCTCCTGATAGTGTTTGTTGCCGGTTACCGACAATGCCCCAAGACTTCTTCCATGGAAAGAATGGTTCATAGCAATGATCTCATGATCCGTATGGCCGTCTCTGGTATAAGCATACTTTTTTGCCGCCTTGATCGCACCCTCGATCGCCTCTGTTCCGCTGTTGGTAAAAAAGACTCTGTCCATCTTGGATACTTTTAAGATTTTTTCTGCGGCTTCCATGATCGGAAGATTGTAATAGAGATTCGAAGTATGCATCAGCTTATCAATCTGATCTTTTAAGGCATCGTTATATTTCCGGTTGCCATATCCTAAGGCTTCTACCGCAATCCCTGCCGCAAAATCCAAATATTTTTTTCCATCCGTATCATAGAGATAGACTCCCTCGCCTTTTTCTAAGACCACCGGAAAACGATTATATGTATGGAGCATGGCTCCTTCTTCTCTTTTGATATATTCTTCTTTATTCATGGTAGAATTTCGTCTCCTTATCCCCTAAGATTGCTGTACCGATTCCTTTGTTTGTAAAGATTTCAAGCAGCAGACAGTGTGCGATCCGTCCGTCTAAAATATGTACTCTGGACACGCCATTGTCGATCGCATCAATACAGTTGTTCAGCTTCGGCAACATGCCTCCACCTATATTGCCTGCCTCGATCAATGCTTTGGCCTTTGAAACGGTCAGCTCTGAGATCAGGGTACTCTTATCGTCTGGATCTAAATATACGCCTTCAATATCTGTTAAAAACGCCAGTTTTTCGGCATTGACTGCTCTTGCGATCGCACATGCCGCATCATCCGCATTGATATTATAGGTGTTAAACTCATCGTCCATACCCACCGGACATACGATTGGAAGAAAATCTTTCTCTAACAGATCATGTAAGATCTTTGGATTGACCTCGGTAATCTCTCCGACAAATCCAATGTCCTGTCCATTTGAGTATTTTTTCTCAACCTTGAGCAGTCCACCATCTTTTCCGCTGATACCGATCGCATTGACACCAAGTGCCTCTACCATCTGTACTAGGGATTTGTTGACCTTGGACAATACCATCTCTGCAATTTCCATCGTTGCCGCATCGGTCTTTCTGAGTCCGTTGATAAATTCCGGCTCCATGCCGACTTTTCCAACCCACTTGCTGATCTCCTTACCACCGCCATGGACAATGATCGGTTTGAAACCAACTAATTTTAACAGGGTTACATCCTGTATCACGCTTTTTTTCAATTCTTCATCTACCATCGCACTGCCGCCGTATTTGACAACAATGATCTTACGGTTAAAACGTTGGATATATGGGAGTGCTTCGATCAAGACTGACGCTTTATCCATAATTTCCTGCATGCTTTTTTCTTCCATCTGACTAAAACCTCTTTCCTGTTTTTCTATCTGATTTCTTATTTCTGCTTCTTTTTCTGCTTTTTCTCAAAGTATTCTTTTATAAATCAGCCGCTTAGGCTGTCTGCATTGATTTTATACCCTGTTAGGAGCGGTAATCTGCATTAATCTTGACATAATCATAAGTCAAGTCACAGCCCCACGCCGTTGCCTCGGCATTGCCCTGATTCATGTTGGCAATTGCTGTTACTGCCGGCTCTGATAAAATCCTGGTTGCCTCTTCTTCGCTGTAATCTACGGCAATTCCGTTTTTGATGATCTGAATGCTTCCTGCAGCACTTTCAAAGACTAAATCCACTTTTTCCGGGTCGAATTCCACACCGGAATAACCAAGTGCGCAAAGAATCCTGCCCCAGTTTGCATCATGCCCGTAAATGGCTGCTTTTGTCAGACTCGAACATACCACGGATTTACTCAATATTTTTGCTTCTTCCTTACTCTTTGCACCAATGACTTTGACTTCAAACAATGCGGTGGCACCTTCTCCGTCTCCCGCCATCATTTTTGCAATTTCCGTATTCACATAATTCAGCGCTTCACAGAATTTGCGATAGTCCTCATTTTTTTCCGTAATTTCCGGATTTTCTGCCATACCGTTCGCTAACAGCAGTACCGTATCGTTTGTAGAGGTATCTCCATCTACGGAGATCATATTATAAGTATCGCAGACATCCGCACTGAGCGCCTCCTGTAAGAGTTCTTTGCTGATCGCCGCATCGGTCATGACAAATCCTAACATCGTACACATATTCGGATGTATCATACCGGAGCCTTTGCACATCCCGCCTACCGTAACAGTTTTTCCGCCTGCTTCAAAAGTAACGGCTACTTCTTTTGAGATCGTATCGGTTGTCATGATCGCACACGCTGCCTGATGTGCCGCCTCTCTGGTATCGGAAAGTTCTTTTGCCATCACTTCAATGCCTGATTCTAATTTCTGTATTGGAAGCTGCATACCGATCACTCCGGTAGATGCCACTAATACGGCATCCTCTGCAATATTTAACTCTGCCGCCGCTTTTTTTGCCGTATCTTCGCAGTAGCCAAATCCTTCTGCACCGGTACATGCATTTGCAATTCCGGCATTGACTACCACTGCCTGCACGCTCTTACTCTCCGTTACGATTTTTTTATCATATAAGACCGGAGCTGCTTTTACGACATTCGTGGTAAAAGTTCCTGCCGCCTTACAGGGAACCGTGCTGTAGATCATTGCCATATCACTGCGGTCCTTATATTTGATGCCTGCTGCTGTTGATGCTGCTAAAAATCCTTTTGGTGCGGTCACGCCGCCGTCTATTACTTTCATTCTGCGCCCCTCTTTCCTATGAATTAAATCTGGTAATATTTTCTTCATTTAATGTAAAATCATAGTAGTTCAGATCTCCCCGGAATGTCCAGCCGACACTCTTCCAAAAGACATTTCCCACTTCATTATTTTTAAAAGCGATCAGGCAGACTTTGTTGATCTGCTCTTTTTGCAGTTCCTTCATACAGGTTACCGCCATGCTCTTTCCAATCCCACGTTTGCGGTACTGCTCATCTACGCAGACATGATAAAAACATCCGCGTCTTCCGTCGTGCCCACATAAGATCGCTCCTACGATCTTTTCTTTATTTTCTTCTTTGACAACGGCAACTACACTCGTGGAAGGATTTCTCTGTAAAAAACGCTGTACTCCTTCTTTCGAATCATCCAGACTTCGCATGCCGAATCCATGGATCGTTGTCCAGAGCGTATATACTTCTTCGTAGTCTTTAATTGTCATTGTCCGTATTTGATATGTATCCATTTTTCTTTGTCCTGTCTGCTTGTTCTCAATTCCTTTATCGGTATGACCTTCTTATCCTCTGACTTTTTTATGGGAACATCGGTACTAATTCTAAACCGGTTTCCTCCGGCAGCCCAAATAAAATATTCATATTCTGTACCGCCTGTCCTGCTGCACCTTTGACAATATTGTCTAAAGCTCCCATCATAATGATCCTGCCGGTTCTCTCATCAATGACAAAGTTCACATCCACATAGTTACTTCCCTCTACCCATTTTGTCTCCGGGCAGACTCCTTTGTCCAATACACGCACAAATTTTTCTTTTCCATAATATTTATCATATACTGCCTTGATTTCCTCGTAGGTTGGCAGTTTTCCGCCTTTTTTATTCAGGGTCGCATACTCGGTCACTAAGATTCCACGGTTCATCGGAACTAAATGCGGTGTAAAATTAATCTGTATCTCCTTGCCTGCCGCATAACCTAGCTGCTCTTCAATCTCCGGTGTATGTCTGTGGCTTGCCACACCATAGGCTTTGATGTTCTCATTGACCTCGCAGTACAGGTTCTGTACTTTTGCTCCTCTACCGGCTCCTGAAGTACCGGATTTTGCATCGACGATCAGGGTTGTTGTATCAATGAGACCTTCCTTTACCAGCGGATAAGCGGTCAGGATCGAACAGGTCGTATAACATCCCGGATTTGCTACCAGTCTTTTGCCTTTCGTCTTTTCCCTGTTGATCTCACAGAGTCCATAGACTGCTTCTTCAATGAACTGTGGGGACTTATGCTCAATTCCATACCACTGTTCATAAATATGTACATCTTTGATCCGGTAATCGGCACTCAGATCAATGACTTTGCACTGTTTTAAGATCTCTTCGGTCAGCACTCCTGCTAAAAATCCCTGCGGTGTTGCCGTAAAGATAACATCGACCTCTTTTGCTAACTTTTCTATATTATCATCGAGACAGACATCTTCTACCAGTGTAAACATATTCCGGTAAACATCTGCATACTTCTTATCTATATAGCTTCTTGAACCGTACCATTTGATCTCTACATCTTTATGTCCTAAAAGGATACGCACCAGTTCTCCTCCTGCATATCCGGTTGCTCCAATAATTCCTGCTTTTATCATTCTCTTTCCTTCTTTCTTCGATAACTGTATCTAGTGTAGTATATCTTTTGGTTTTCGTAAAGGGCTTTTACACATTTTTTTCATTTTTTATGTATATTTATTCGCTATGATTTAAAATTATACATTGAATTTGGCACTTTTTCCAGTATATATGCATTTTTATTTGAAAAATATGTATATTTTTTCGCTTGCATTATTCTCGTATTTATTATATAGTAATTGCAGTGCAGAAAACTGCAAAAATGAACGTAAGAAAGGACGACGATTATGAAAGAAAAAGTTGTTTTAGCCTACTCAGGCGGATTAGACACCACAGCGATCATCCCGTGGTTAAAAGAGAATTATGATTATGAAGTTATCTGTTGCTGCATCGACTGCGGACAGGAAGAAGAATTAGACGGATTAGAGGAAAGAGCGAAATTATCCGGCGCAAGCAAATTATACATAGAAGATATTACAGACGAGTTCTGTGATGACTACATTGTACCTTGTGTACAGGCAGGTGCCGTATATGAGAACAAATATCTGCTTGGTACTTCCATGGCACGTCCGGGTATCGCAAAGAAACTTGTAGAGGTTGCCCGTAAAGAAGGTGCTACTGCGATCTGCCACGGCGCTACCGGAAAAGGAAATGACCAGATCCGTTTTGAACTTGGAATCAAAGCTCTTGCTCCTGATTTAAAGATCATTGCTGCATGGCGTGACGATAAATGGAACATGGATTCCCGTGAAGCTGAGATTGAATACTGCAAAGCTCACGGTATTGACCTTCCATTCTCCGCTGACTCTTCTTACAGCCGTGACCGTAACTTATGGCACATCAGCCACGAAGGTCTTGAGTTAGAAGATCCTGCAAACGAGCCAAATTATGACCACCTTCTCGTTCTTGGTGTAAGCCCGGAAAAAGCACCGGATGAAGGCGAATATGTAACCATGACTTTTGAGGGCGGAGTTCCTAAGAGCGTCAATGGAAAAGAGATGAAAGTATCTGATATCATCCGTGAGCTGAACCGTCTTGGTGGAAAACATGGTATCGGTATCGTAGATATCGTAGAAAACCGTGTGGTTGGAATGAAATCCCGCGGTGTTTATGAGACTCCTGGCGGAACCATTTTAATGGAAGCTCATCAGCAGTTAGAGGAACTGATTTTAGACCGTGACACTATGACTGTGAAAAAAGATATGGGCAATAAATTTGCACAGATCGTTTACGAAGGAAAATGGTTCACACCACTGCGTGAGGCTGTTCAGGCATTCGTGGAATCTACACAGAAATATGTAACCGGTGAAGTTAAATTCAAACTTTACAAAGGAAACATCATCAAAGCAGGAACAACTTCTCCATATTCCCTTTACAGTGAATCTTTAGCAAGCTTCACAACCGGAGATTTATATGACCACCACGATGCAGAAGGATTCATCACTTTATTTGGTCTGCCATTAAAGGTTCGTGCTATGAAGATGGCTGAAATCGAAAAAAATAAATAATTTCCGTACAGGCATAACATAATAACATAATAAAAGAAGGTGTGAGCTACAGATGTAACTCACACCTTTTTGTTTTTCTTTTCGTTAACATGGTCTGAAACAACAACAGTTACAGAGCATGTTTAACAGTATCATACTCAAACACCAGCTTCCCTGTCCCGCATAAGGACTCTCATACTGGCCACGCATGTTCTCATACCACGAATCTCCATATCCAAACGGATTCTCACCCGGACCATAGCCATAAGGACCTCCGTTGTTCTGTCCGTAACTTCCGTTCTGATAGCCGCCCTGCCGGTATCCGCCCTGCTGGCGTTCCCGCATGATCTGTTCGTATGCCTGCTGGACTTCTTTAAATTTTTCCTCTGCCTGCATCTTATTCGGATTGTTGATATTTGCATCCGGATGATATTTCCGGCTCAACGCGCGGTATGCTTTTTTTATTTCTTCATCTGTAGCACTCGGACTGACTCCAAGTACTCCGTAAGGATTGATCATTTCCGATGCCTCCTTGTTCCGGCATTCTGTTTCTTTTTCTTCTTCAACTGCATATATTCATATTTTGTCCAGACACCGGAATACAAAATATTTCGGATGATCTCCCCATGTTCGATGATCGGCAGACGTTCAAAGGACTTCGCACATTCTGACAACATACTTGTCAGCATCAGTTTACAGAATGCATCAAAATTCTTCGGGTCTGTCTTATACATATGACGCAGGACGTTAAAATTATGATTCTTGGTATCTTTTTCTAAATCCTCATATGCATCCATCAGATAGATGAACTTACCAAGATAATAGCCAAAGCATTTCAGCTCATCCTTCCATTCATCATCTTTCCACGCAAAAATCTCGCCAAGCATCTCACCGGTCAGGCCTGCAACTGCATCAATATTGTATTCCTTTGCCGCCTCTGCTTCTTCTAAGTTCTCAATATATGTCTGAATCGCCTCTACCTGTCTTGGGTATTTCAGATATATCCTCTGATAATCCTTATCGAGAACCTTCATGTATGCCTTCTTCGGGATCGAATGATGATCTCTCCAGTCATCCCCAAAGTTCTCATAGGCAAGCACCACATTCATGTCTGCAGCATAGTCTGTAATCTCATTGATATACGCTAACTGCTTCTTTGTCGGATGGATCGCACAGGTGAACTTTTTCCTGTGATCTTCTACCTCATAAAGCCCTGTTAAGAGTACAATCAGAAAAGTCATATCATAGGTTAACAGAGCCTGTCCCTTGACTCCGCAGTTTGTCTTTAACTTCCGGCACAGACCACAGTAATATGCCTGATATGCCTTTCGCTCTTCTTCTGACAACTGACTCTTATTAATATTGATATAGCCAAACATATTGTTCTCCTTTGCCAGTATCACGCTCTGTTCCATTAGATAATATGTTACAACGTGCCTGATAGAGTGTCAACAATACTACGTTTTTTTTAGAAAGATTTTATACTTCCATAATAATTGGTTTCATATGCCTAATTCAGATCAAACAATGTGGTCTTTAAAACCTTTAGTGTTGATACATCATCATGGCTTTCTTCTTTTCCGTAATAGTTAAATCTGCAGTTCAATTTTGCACGGATCTCTAAACTTTCATTTCCCGCTTCTGCTAATTTTTCAGATGCTCCATGCAGTACCGCTTTATAAATATGACCTTCCGTATAGGCACCGGATGCGGCTGTATTCGTTGTCACATCGGTAACCTGGATCTGGTCTGCCCCTAACACTACATTCGTACTTCCATTGTAATAGGAAAATTCCATCGTCATCTGCTTTTCTGAAGATGCTAAGTTCGGATCGGACACCGTAAAGTAGAATACGATGTCATCCTCTATCGGTTTGTCGGAAAGTGAACTGTCATAAGTAATATACTCATACTTTTTCTCAGCAGCATTTTTATCCGGTGCCTCTAAAATTTTAACATCCGGTGCCTCTACTCCTGCTTTGTACGCAGCTACTACCGTATTGACAAATAACTTGGTCTCTAAATCATCTCCCGAATGGTCTAATTCCGAGTTACCCATTCCCGAATAGGTCACATTTCCGATACTGTAAATATAGTAGTTATTGCGGGCATCGTTCTTAGTATTTTTATATACCTTGCCACGCTCGGAATCAGGATTGTCTGCATCACCGGACAGACAGTACCACACGACTACATCTCCGTTGCCGTCTCCATCTGCATCCTGATCCATGTTCAACTGATAATACTGATAATTTGTCTTTGCCGACCGGAACTCTGTTCCAATCTCATATGGATAATGTGTAATCAGGCCGTCATTTTCACGGGTAACCTTTGCACATACCTTACCATCACGATACTGTAATCGTAATCTGTCATCACTCTGGCTGTTATCCACCTTTGGAAGTAAATCATTTCGCAGATTCAGATACTGTACATGATTTGATCCCTCTTTATGAAATTCGCCCAGATAATTCTGGTTGATAGTCTGATAATGATTTAACACTGCATTGGTAAATCCATGCGTCTGTCCTAATGCTTGTGCCTGTTTCGTGCTGCTGTTATAGGTCTTTGGTGCATAGGCAATATCCCTGTTTTCACTTAAAGTTCCTTCTTTCATATTTCTCGTTAAAAAATACCCCAGCTTTTTACTTTTATAACCATCCTCATATTTTCCAATACCTACGGCTGAATACTCACAAACCCATCCCTGATTTACGGTTGCATGAAGTGTCTGTGTATCAACAGTCAGATGCTGCTGCTGTCTTAACAGATTTCCCTGTGCCTGCATCTGTGCACTCTCTGTCGTATCCGTGTCTGCTGAAACCCCATAGCGGTCCATTGCCATAACGTTCCGGAATGCATTGTTCATATAGTAACCCCACTGACGTGGCACCTCCCAGTCATCACTAAAAGATGTCAGATGTCCATCCTTAAAGGAATGATGCGGTGATACGTTGACAAACGACGTAGTATCATTTGAGAACAATACGCTCTTACCGGAATCAATAAAGAGATTAATGGCATCTACCGCATACTGACTCTTTCTGTTAGAGCTGTTATATAAGTCATAATACTCACTGGCAAATCCAATAATGAGCATGTCATAATCTTCTAATGATTTTCCAAGTCCGGTCAGTTTTTTCTTATAGAATTCTTCTGCCGTGCTGATACTCGAAGCATTATTTCCATAATCTCTTCCTCCTATCGTATCAATATCGAATTTTAAGCCTGTCATATTACATACTTCATCCAGATAATCCTGAATCTGTTTCTCCTGCTTCAGATTGATACGGTTATTATCCGCTCCACTTGCACTCTGACTTGTAATCTGTAAGACATTGACCACTTCCTGCTCTCCAATACCATCCACTTTAGTGTATTGGATATCTGAAGTTCTGACACCCGGATTAGATACCTGCACCAGTTCTAACTGCCAGGACAATACACCCCGGTAGGTTGCCGGAATCTGACGCTCTAACCGATATCGCACTCTGCTGTTTAACTGATAGTTCCCCTCTCCGTCCTTCGATGCCTCCTCACCGGTATCTGCATTATAGATGGTACAGCTCATCTCTTCTCCGCTACCGGATGCACCTGCTTTTGAAAACTTACCGTCTGCATTCATATCCAGACAGAATACCGGACGATAGACGGAGGCCGCTGATGCCTCCACCTGACTCTCTAAGTAAAATCCTACTTTTACGGTATAAGTTCCCTCTGACTGTGCATTCGATGTATCTACAATCATCTTAGAAACGTCTGAAAAAACCTGTCCGCTTGCCGTGCCGATTCCATCGTATGAGCTTAGAGTTTCCGGTGCACTGATATCAAAATATAAAATCTGCGGTTTTGGAATATTCAGATAATCTCCAATCCCACTTCCCACATTTTCTGCCTGACTCACGGTAAATACATTCTGATTCCCCTTAATCTGCTCTAAAAACTGATAGAGGTATGAAGTATTGTCTACTGCATCCTGATTTACGGATTTATCTGTGTGATAAAGTGCATCCGAAACTACAACCGGATAATTTGCACTGACATATTCTAATAAATCCTTCAGTTTTGTCTTTGTAATATCATTACCGCTGTAACGGAAGCTCAGCAAATCCCCGGTTAATTCCTTCGGACTTGCTCCAATACCATAGGCATACTGTGTCTGTGTATATGGTTTCTTAAAATACTGTCTTAAGACATCATTTTCTATCTTGGTACGATTCCGCAATGCCGTATAGATACCACCATTGTTGTGTAATAATAATCCCTCATGACCCCAGTTGTCATCCGCGTATCTTGCATATGGCCGGGGTGTGTTATTCCGAAACAGATATGCTCCACCATAATCCACATCCATCATGCCCGATATACAGAGATTACCTGTGATATAGTCTCCGGTATGCGTATAAATCAATCCATTCATTCTGGTATCGTTATATACCGTATATCTTGAGCTGCCGCTTCCCTTTGTATTCAGATAATCAATACATGCTCCCACATAAATCATATCGTAGTCTTTATTTAAATCCTCGACCTTACCTATAAACTCTGCCGTAGACATAGAATCAATGGTGATATCCGCAGCATCTGCCGACACTCCTGCCCATGCTGCTATTTTTTCTTTTGTCAGACGAAAACCTTTCATATCGGCTGCTACCGCATCTGTCGGCTGAATCTCTAACACCCGGAAGTGATCCTTTGTCTGGATTCTTCGCTGATTGCTGAAATCAATAATATATTGCATCAGAAACAGACGGGTAATGTCTGTCGAAAGTTTTTCCTCGCCACTTCTGATCATATTTTCTTTTTTGATTAACTCCAATACCTCTGAAAGACCGGAAGTATCTGAAATCACACCCTCTAAATTTTCAAACAACGGTTCACGGGACGCTGCATCCTTCGCTCCAAAAATACAGACATTTTCATGGATAAAATCATTCTGCCCCGTATATCCCTCCTGATAAGCGGCACACTTCTCCCAGACACCGCTGGATGCATCGATCATGCATGGAACTTTTTGCAACGAAACACTGTTTGCAACCGCATCCCAGACTGCCTGTGGATTCTGATAGGCTTTAGAGCTTTTTGTGGTATCTCCACAGATATAGATAAAATCTGCCGCAGAAAGATCGGTCTGGTCTAACTGACTCTCTTCTACTGTAACAACTTCTATCTCTAAGCTGTCACTGTCTTTAGATGCTAAGACTTTTGTCCGCATCCAGTCCTGACTGCTGAATCCGCCTTTATAATAGATTTTTCCTATCTGGACGATACATTCTTCTTTTGCTTCATCTTCTACAAACTGATAAGAGCCGCTTGTTCCTATATAGGAATACGGTAATTCCGTATCTAATACCGGTGTGTAACAAGCCCCTGCACTTCCGGAACCTACATACTGAAAGGACTCAATATAGTATAAGGTTCCTGTCGGATCCTCCTCTGCTGCCTCCATCATTGGATTCCCGTTTTCATCGGTTCCAACGTTACGGTATGCCTGTGTATAGAGTGCATCGGTGGTATCGGTACGCATGGTCTCTGTAAAGGTTACGGTATAGGCACCATGGTCTTTATCATACTGAAAGCCTGTGATATTTGGCTCATAAGAACCGTCTAAAGCCGGTGTCTCCTCATAACTTCCGTGAAGCTGTACGGTCTCATACTGCTCCTTTGGAAACCCCATCACTTTCCAACCCTCTGTATCTTTTGGAAAATAAGCCTCCTCATAATCTCCGTCTTTTTGCAATGGTTTTCCGTCTCCGGCAAAGGCTTCTAATTTTCCCATCAATGAGTTGACATAATCTTTTCGCACTTGTGCCGTATTCTGTCTGGACGTATCTTCTGCAAGATAGGTGTCTAAGTATTTTTTCAGATAGTCACCGGTAATGTCCGTGTCTTTATTTTTTACTAAATAGCCGATCTCACCTTCGGAACCATCCGGTACAACTTCTACGATCTGAAACTTTTTGTTGTCCTTTACTTTTTGGGAAACTTTTTCTTCAAGTCCTGTCAAAATTCCCTGTGCCTGCACATGAAAAAACAGATAACCGCCTGTTCCGACACATAAAAGTGCTGCTGCGATCACCACACACCATATTCTCTTATTTTTCCAGCCTTTCTTTCCCATTGTGATTCTCCCTTTAATTCCAACTGATACCCATTTTATTTACAGAAAATCCATATTCATAGGTACTTCCATTCTTATCTGTTCTCCTAATCGTCTCCCCTGCACGATAGACCCCGATACTGGTGGATTGTGAACGGAAACCTCCAAAGAGCCAACGTAAAACGGAACGGTCCGGATCAAAGGTTGCCGTACACTCCCAGCTTCCGTCTACATTCTTTGTCGGTCTTCCAAATGATAAGACGCCACGGGTATCATACAGATAAAAATTCCCACTTCCGCTGTCCTCTTTAATCTCATCTGTGGAAGATGCGATTTTTAAACCTCCTGCCGCAAGCTCCTCTAAACCATAGATTGTGAGCTTTGCGCTACCCATATATGCCATACTCTTCCTGTCAGCTTCAATTCTTACCACATGTACGACTGCCTGATTCGAGGTAAATACATGTCCCGCATCGTCGGTTACAGATGCCGATACCGTAAAATCGCCACTTGTCTCCGTTGCATTAATATGAATCTTCTGGTTGTTCTGCAAGTCATTATTGTAATTACTCTTCGATGCAGACCATACCAGATCAGAAATTTTTAATCCGGTTGAAGTTAAAATATCTGCATGATAGGTTACTTCTCCATTTCCATTCTTTTCCGGGTCTAAGGTACCCCCTGCCGGACTGATCCAGACTTCTTCCGGATAAATCCGGATTCCGGCATGGTTAATGTGGATCGTCATGCTTCCTTTGACTGACGGATCCTGTGCAGACTGTGCCATGATCGTCAATGTCTCTGCCGTCTCATCGGCTCCGATATGCAGGACTCCGTCTTCTCCTATATAGGTCTTGGCATTATTTGCTCCTGTACAAAACCAGTTCACCTTCTGGGATGGATAATGTTCTCCTGTTACAATGGCATAAAATACTTGTTCTTCGCCTTTTAATAAAGCCGTTCGCGATGCATTGACCTCTACTTTTTTTACCACGGAAACTTCTTCTTCAGTCGGGTCTGTGACCTCGTAATCTTCTTCCTCGGTTGGATTCACAACCACGGCGTTTCGCAGATGATATACCATATCTGCCTGATAGGTCTTTTGATCCTTTTTTAAGGTGACCGCTGCTTCTACTTTACCTTTTTCCTGTGCCTTGGAAACATCCATCGCAAAGCTCTCTACATTTTCTGCGAGTGCTGTTTTTTCTACCGTAGTCGTATAGTCAGATGCCTCTGCCGCTTTTTCCTGTCTCTCATAATAGAGCTTTTTATCAGAAGCAGAATAGCTTAAAATATCTACCTGTGTTTTTCCGTTTTCCTCATCATAAATGGTGGTCACATCATCCTTTTGCCGGATTCCTCTCGCACCGATGACATATTGCTCTAACTGGTTTAACAGCACCTGTGCTTCGTATTGCATATCTGTTTCGTTGCTGCTGGACTGATATGTCTTACTTCCTGACTGGATCAGACTTACGACTCCTCCGCCTACAATCCCGATAATGGCGATTGCAACGATCAGCTCTACTAAAGAAAAACCATGGTTATTTACTTTTGTTGATGTTTTCCTGTTGCCGGATTGATCTCGATACATTTTGAGTTCTCTCCTTTTTTGAATGTGATCTTTGTATATGTTAAATCTGATGTATCCTCTGTATTGACACAGAACTTTGAAACGGCACCGGTAGATCTGTCATACCCGATCCGGATAAAAGTACTAAGGGAATCTCCTGCATTGTCCCTTAAAGTCTTTTCCCCTGTGCCATCCTGTTTTGCTGCGGATATCTCAACTCCGTGTGGTTTTCCTAATTTTTCCCGCTTCACGGTTTCAAATGTAACAGTTCCGCCGTTTTCTTTTTCTTTATAGGATTCTATATAATAGCATCCCTCTTTTTCATAGAGGCAGACTCCGCTTACTGTATTCTTAGACATGATCTCCGTTCTTGCCTTACGCATAAACCCGTCTGTCAGTTCTGTATACTTTTTTACCTGTGCGCTCTTGCTGTAATTGGAATTCCCGATCACGATGCCTCCAAGCACTGCCATGATCGCGATCACCACGATCAATTCCAATAATGAAAAACCACCGTTTTTATTCTTATACATGTTCTACTCCACTACTTTTTCGACCAGTTTGTGTATACTACAAGCTGCTCTAACCGTATCCTGTTATCAGATGATACCATTTCGACTTCTCTTCCAAGATATTTTTCAGAATCTGTCAGATAATCTTTTAACAGATAATCTTTTCCACTCTTTTGACAGGTACCGCCTGCGATCAGTTTTGCAAGCTGGTTCTGGTTTTTGCAAAGCGTGATGTTTGCTTTTGCCGGAGAAACGGTTACTTTGCCTTTACTCAGAATCGTTCCCTCAAAATCCGTTTGTACCTCAACATCGCCGGTTGCAATGACCATTCTGATCTTTGCTCCCGATGGTGCTTTTCCTAAAAAAGTATCATCCATAACCAATTTTTGTGAGGTATTATCTGTCACATATGCGGCATAGGAAGTCCCGCCTTCTTTGTAAGTAAACCAGCCGGAAGTTCCTACCACATCAAACAATTTATCTTTTACTAAATTTTCAAAGACTGTTCTCGACTTCTGTACACCACTTAATGCCTCATAATTCATTGTCAGATTGATATTATTTGAATGGAACATATCCTGATAGCTGACAAGCTGGTCACTCATCTGTTTAGAATCAGACAGATCGCTGCCCTCCGTAATGGTATCACCGATCGAGGTAATTCCCGTTGCATCATATACTAAAATATTTCCATTTAAGTCCTTTTTTGCATTACGGTTGATCTGGACAGCTTTCTGATCCACATACAGATCCAGATAATTTTTAATCTTAGCCGATGCCGCAGAACCGTAATATGATGTAAAATAATCACTTGCCGCTTTGGCACTTTCAAATCTCATATAGTAATAGTAGAGATTTCCCTGTGTCATCTCCTCTATTCCGCTCACTCCCGGAGTCAATGCCTGTACACGGCTTAAAATATGACTCTTTAAAAGTACCGCCTGATTTGCCGGTGTATCTCCACCGGTATTTGCTAATGCCTGTATACGCATCTGCTCTGTCATTGGATTTGCCATACCGTCCATGCAGGACTCCGGCACTAAATAGGCTATCTGATTACTCTTTACCGTTAGGGATTCTCCCATGAATATGGTACTGTTTCCGATATATGCATTTCCGGCAAGCATCAGTGTCGTAGACTGTCCTAAATTCAATCTCGCTTTTGCACTGCTTCCATTCACGCTGCTGCCTATGGCATTGACAATAATGGCACTGCTGTAATCCGATGGATTGTCTTCAATATCCTTTCTGATCTTCGCACTCTGATTAGAATCTGCCTTTAGCGCCGCTTTCGGATTGCCGAAGCCGTAATACTCTCCACCAATCTGTACATCGGCACTTCCAAACAAGGTCAGGTCATTGGCGGTATAGGTTGTTCCTTTTAGGGACAACTTCGATGCATTCGCTGCTTCAATATCATTTGACCATAGTGTTACCTTTGTCTCGCCCGAAAACTCTGAACCCTGTTCTAAACAGAGCTTGTTTTTTAAGATCACATCATTTCCCTTTTCCACAAGCAGATTCACACCATTTCCAATAGAAAGACTGGCATCATCGCCACCACCATAAATACTTCCATCCACGGTAACGTTTGATGTTTTTTCTAAAGACGCTCCTTTCTGTGCGATCAGTGCATATTTTAAAACATTTGGAAATGAACCGCTCTCCGTAAAATTCATCTGTGGAAACAGGATCTGGATGTCAGTCTGTACCCTTGTCTCATAATCCTGCTCATTGGTATAGGTCAAAAAAAGATTTTTCAAGGTCAGACCGCTTTCACTGACACTCAGCTGCGGTGTCTTTCCCTCTACCGTTGTAAGGCTGGTCCGCTCTTTGACCTTTTGATCTAAAAAGTTCAGCAGATAGTCCACGTTGTAATGATTCTCGTCCGATGACTGTGCCAGCTTACTTCTTAACACTTTGATATATGTCTCATTAAAATGCTTCGTCCGTTTCGCCGTACTTTTTCCGGTATAATCTGCCATCGTCTCTACATATGCCTGTGACATAGCATCGGATACATCGCTCTGCAGTCCCAGACGGATCTCATCTAATACACGCTCTGCATCATAAAAATTATTTTTTGATATACGGTTGGTCGCCTTCATCTGATAATTCCACAGTCCCATCATCAATGCAACGGTTACTAAAACAGTTGCCAGTGCAATTGCCGCAATGACCATGACCAGTGAAACACCCCTGTTGTCTTTTTTTAACTTTTTCATATCTATCCCTACCTGGTGACTGTTCCCGTCAGTGTTGTGATTTCTTTGTTCTCCCGATTTACTTTGACCGTAACATCATAAAGACGCGTATGTACACGTTTGCCATCGAGCCCGCTTAGTCCGAAATATTTTTCTAACTGTGACTGGTTCAACGATGTTTCACTTCCACTTCCTTTATAATAGAATAGCGGTGTGTCCGCATCCGTAAAGTTTGCCCGTATCCGGATCCCCTTTGTAAAGTCCGGGTCCTGCTCTTCCCCAAAGTGTTCCTTTTCTTTCGTTCCAACCAGATGTACCTCTACTTTGGCTGCCTGATCTCCTTGTTTGATTAAAAACAGGTTCAGTGGATAATCGTCTTTATTCTGGACTGTAATTGTATTTTTTGCATTTGGTTCAAAACAGATATAAAGATTTTCAAGAGTTCCGCCCGCCTGTCTGCTGTCATATAAAAGCATCGGATGCTCTCCTAAAAGAATCCCATTATAATAATAAGAGACGTTCTGCCAGATGTTCTGTTGATTCTTATCTGCCGCTACTACATAATTCCACCGGATATCTAAATTTTTCAGTACTGTATCCTTCTGGTCTGCCTGTACCTTGTTTTCTGAAACTGCCTTGATAAAATCTTCTTCGATGATCTTATCATCCTGTACATAGACTCCGTCTTTGGAAAGATCAATCCTTTTTAAATCTACAACTTCTTTCTTATTGTAGTCTGCGTCAGCATTCTCCGTGTTCTGATACGGACGTACCTCTACGGTAACCGCAAATTTTTTTCCATCCGACTCATATTCGGGATAGGTGAATTTGTATCCTGTCTTTTTTCCATCTTCCTCAATATAACCTACATCTGAGATTGATTTACTGTCCTTATCCTGAATAAAGGCTTCCATACCGTCCGCTTTTAAATCCTCTAACACTGCCTCTCCTGCCGAAGTTGCAGCTAACAACACTCTGGATCTTGCATTAGTCTGAACGGTAAGGATCATGGATTTAAAAAGAGGAACCACGCAGATCACCAGTATCGCTGTGGCAATCAATATTTCCACTAAAGACACACCGCGATCATCCTGTTTCATCCGTGTTCCTCCTTTCATTCTATCTTAAAATCTACTGCTACATTCCTGCTTACTGCTCCGGAGTCTCCGTTGCCTGTGTCTCTCCTGCCTGCTGTGAAGCCTTTGTCTGCTGTACATCTTCCGGTGCTATACCGGATGCTCCACCGAAAATATTATCTGTTCCCTTTTGAACATCATTAATCTCTGCTGGCTGATACTCTTCTCCTGTTCCTAACATATAGTACTGCTTCATGCGAATGTCTCCCACCAGATTTCCGCTTGCCTCATCCAGTGTCAGCACCATTTCATTTATGGATTTTCTTTCTTCTTCTTTTGGTATCCGATGAAGCCAGTCCTTTAACTGAGCATAGGAAACTGTACACTCAATCATTTCCGGTACGCCATAAACCGAAAGACCGGCTTCCTGATTCTCTGCCACGAGTTCTCCTGCTTCCATGCTGACTTTAGAAATATGCAGACTGTCATAACGCTTTTCCATATCGGAAGCATAGAGGATCTGGTCTCTCGCTTTTACCATAGCCGGAAATTCTTTATAATATTCTTTTGTTTTTTTCTTCCATTCTTCCGTCTGAGCGGTATATTCCTTCTCGTTTTTCTGAATAACATCTAGCTCTTTTAATTCTGCTTCTAATGCCGCCTTAGTTGCCTTCTGTTCTTTGTTCTCTGCTAAGAAGTTGCGGAAACCAAACTGGATGACTAGTACGACTAAAAGAATTCCTCCAACTATAAATAAGAGATTTTTATCCCGGTCACTCATACCGGCACTCTTTATTTTTCTATCTTTTTTCATCGGATTACCCCCTCCGTACTTCTATTCTCCTGCGGTCTGATCCTGCTGCTTTGTTTCTAGTGCTTCTACGTCCTCGCTCATTGTTGTTTCATTTTGAGCATCTCCGTCTGCTGTTCCTCCTACATAGGTACAGACAACCATGAAATCCACATAGGACTGATTTGTTTCACTTTTCGTCTCCTCTAAAGATTCCACCTGAACATCACTGATACTCTCAAAACCGGAAAGTTCATCCACAACTTTTGCTGCCTCACGTTTAGAACTTACCCGTATATCCATTGTCACACTCTCTGAATTTGACGTAATGGAACGTACTAAAATATCACTTGGCATATTCTTTTCCAGTTCATCAATGAAATCACCGATTCCTTCTGATGTTGTCGTAGTCTCTTGATAGAGATTTTCAATCTTTTCATATTCTGTCTTTGCCTGATTGTATTCTTTATACTCATCCGCAAGATACTGTTTTTCGCTTCTCTCTTTTTGCAGTTTATGAACACCCATCTTCAAATAGCCATAGTATGGAACGACCGCTAAGAGAAGTACCAGTGATACTACAACGCAGATACCAAAAAAATTCTTTGGCTCAATATGAATCTGCTTATGCTCTTTTTTCTTCTCCGCAACTTCCTTTTCATCTTCTAAACGGAATTTCATCGGATTGACTGCGGCTCCGACACAGGTCAGATACATGAGCGGATAATAATCTCCCGTGTTGCCTTTTTCCTGCGGGAGTGCTTCCCTTAACGATTCGCCTGAAACAGGAATACTCAGCTCATCGGACAGATACTGCTCCATTCCACAGATATCTGCACCGGTACCATAGAGAACGATATTCTCCATCTCCGCACCGGCATGATTGGAACTGTAAAAATTCATCACACGCGAAACGTTTCCTGTAATGGCACGAAAACCTTCTGTGATATCCTCTTGAATCTCTTCCTCTTCTAAGCTCAGGACATTTTCTTTCCGCATCTTTTCGAGTGTCTCATAGAAATCAATATCTTCACCAAAATGTCCGGATTTTTGAACCGCCTGTACAACGTCTGCGATTCCATAAGGGAAGGTTCTCTGTAACTCAATTTTATTCTCACGGACGATCGTGATCATCGTAGTATCTTCTTCTAATCTTACCGCCGCATATAAGTCATTTTTGATATTTTTTTCTAAAAGCTGTGTTGCGGCATTGCCTATGTAGTCTAAATCTACCAGCGTCAATAAGCAGACTTTTGCTAACGATTTATAAGCATCGATCATTTCGTTTGGTACGGCAAGTACCATCAGCTTATATTTCTGTTCGCCCTCTTCCTCTACTTCATCTAACAGCCGGTAACTCAACTGATATTTTTCAAGGTCTACCGGAAAATACTCCGCAGAGTTTGCATACAGCAATGTCCGGATACGGTTCTCTTTTACATGCGGAATGACAACATCCCTGCTTGCGATCCTGCTGGATGCTAATACAAACACTGCCTTTCTTGTCTTGATCTTATGTTCTTCAAGCCCTGCATCCAGACGCTCTTTAAACGGAAGAACGTCCGCAAGTGTCTCTTCTTTAAAGAGATTATCCGGTGTCTGGAAACTGAAACTCTTATAGATTTTGGGTTCTTTTACTTTGAAATCCGTCTCTACAACGTGAGTCATACGGTTTCCAATCTCAATACATAATACTCTATTTGCCATCTTCTCATTCCCTTGCTATCATTTTTCACTGTCTGTTCCCACAAAAAGACCTTCCCTGTACCTTTTGTCGAAACAAACGCCTACCAAAGACGCATATACATCTGTAACAGGCTGTCACCCCAGAGCGCCGCTAATAAAATACCGGCTGCTAAGTACGGTCCCATTGCTAACACATGATCCTCGTTTGTCAGTTTCATGCGCAACAAATGGATGACCGAACCAAGAATACAGCCCATTACAAATGCTATTATAATTGCTTTCCAACCTAACATCATGCCCGCTGCCGCCATCAGCTTAATGTCTCCGCCTCCAATGGCTCTGCCCTTAGATAACAGATACAGCAGATATAAAAAAGCACTGACTGCGAAAAAACCTATGACATAGTCTTTCCACCGTGCTAAATCCAGCAGCATATGTATGCAGGCAAGGATAAATATAAATACGTTGATTCCAAAAGGAATCTCATATGTGCGAAAATCGATCACACTAAGCACCAGCAATGCGGATGCCAGCAGAGAGTATATCCCACTCTCTACATTCAGTCCATTGACTGCAAAAATCAGAACATACATGAATCCATTGACTGCCTCGACAATCGGATACTGGCAGGAAAGCTTTGTTTTACACTTTCTGCACTTACCTCTAAGAAAGATATAACTAAAGATAGGGATTAAGTCATACCATTTCAACTGATATCCGCAGGTCATACAGTGGGAGTTCACTTTGACAATGTCCTCTCCCTTCGGAATGCGGTAAATACACACATTCAAAAAACTGCCTATGACGATTCCAAATAAAAATATAAGAATTTCTGCGAATATCAGTATGGTATCCATGTGTTAGTCCGTTCCTTTCAAACTGCAAAAATTACTTAGCCCAGTCACCTTCTGCTTCCGGATATAACTGAGTATCACCAACTTTAACGGTTACTTCACCATCTGCGCTAACGGAATATTTGAAGTTACCACTTGCTGCTTTTACTTTTGGTACTCCACCAAAAACCTCTTTCTGAGTTCTTGCTGTACTAGCAGCATCTGTATCGCCATCCCATTTTGCTTTACCATCAGTGATTGTCTGCTCAGCAACTGCTGTTGTTCTCGCTGTATCAGCGAACTCTGCACTGATTGCAGTTGCAATCTGCTGTGCATTCTGGATATCGGTAGAAATTCTGGATCTTCCAATATACTTAACGAACTGTGGTGCTAAAACTCCTGCTAAGATTGCCATGATTGCAATTACGATGATTAATTCTACTAACGAGAATCCTTTGTTGTTACGCTTTGTCCTTTTCATAATGAATCTCTCCTTTTTCTTTTTTATAGATTATCTCAAGTCCGAAGCCCTATCCCCCGGAAATTAGATACAATGAATACCCCTGCGGTTCTACATATTTCCAACGCCGTTGTATAACGAAAGCATTGGTCCCATGATCGCCGCTATCAGAATTACTACGATAATTGCCATGAATACAATAATCATAGGCTCTAAGAGTGCTAAAACGGTCTGGGTTGTGACCTCCACCTCTTCATCATAGTAATCTGCTAATTTATCTAACATTTCCTCGATCTCTCCGGTCTCTTCTCCGATTGCCATCATATGTACTACCATCGGTGGAAAGAGTCCTCCATTTTTCAATGGTTCCGAAAGAGGAACACCTTTTGCGATTTCTTCTTTTGCTTTTAATAACTCTCTTTTGTATAAAATATTTGTCATTGTATTTGCCACACTGTCTACTGCATCGATCATCGGGATTCCCGCCTGCATCAATGTGCTGAGTGTTCTTGCAAATACGGAAGAGTAGGTCTTGATGTTCAGATTCTTAAATACCGGGATCTTGATCGCTCTCGTACCAAAAAACTCCTGCCCTGACTCTGTTTTTTTCCAGCTTTTTATTCCTATAACGATTGCTACAATGATTGCAACTAAGAGGATGGCATGATTTTTTACAAAATCTCCCATGTGCATAATCGCCAATGTCAGTGCCGGCATATCAAAATCATATCCCTCAAACATTTCCATATAATTCGGGATAACATACGTCAGCATAACGATTAAAATTACCAGTGCCACAACTCCTAATACCATCGGATACATCATGGAGCGTTTCATCATGCCCTTTAACTTGGCTTCTTTTTCAAACTGGATTGCCATACGCTCTAAGGACTTGTCAATACTTCCACTGGTTTCTCCGGCTTCTACCATGTTGACTAACATCGGTGGAAATACTTTGTTCTGCTTCTCCATCGCCTCTGACAGGGTACTTCCCTTTCCAATCTCCGTTCTTACCTCTCGAATTGCCTGTGAAAGGGTCTTATTTTCGGTCTGTATCGACAGCATATCTAATGCTTCCACTATACTGACTCCGGCACGGAGCATACTTACAAACTGACGGCAGAACACGCTTAGATCTCTTGTCTTGACTTTTTTGCCCACGCCGATCTTAATATCTTTTTGTAAGGCATTCTGCTCTTTGATCTCTAATGGAATACACCCCTGCGAACGCAGTTTCTGTTCGACTTTTTCCCTGCTGTCCGATTCCATACTTCCTTTTATTTCTTTTCCGCTTTTTTCAATTGCAATATAAGAATAATCCGCCATTTTCCTCTCCTCTATCTCTTAAAACAGATTAATCTTCTGTGACATTCCCGCCGCATCATGTGCAAAACTGATTGCCGTCTCTGCAGTAATATAGCTTTTCATATACAGATCATAAATTGCATCATCCATCGTCTGCATCCCCATTTTCTTGTTGGTCTGGATAATCGATGGAATCTGAAAGCTTTTTTCCTCACGGATCAGATTCCGTATCGCCGGAACCGCAAGCATGACCTCATATGCTGCCACTCTTCCGCCTTCCTGCCTTGGCAGAAGCTGTTGTGCCACCACACCCTCTAAAACACCTGCTAACTGCACACGGATCTGCTGCTGCTGAAACGGTGGAAAGACATCGATCATACGGTCTACTGCCGAAGCCGCACTGTTCGTATGAAGCGTGGAAAATACCAGATGTCCTGTCTCCGCTGCCGTAATGGCAATGGAAATCGTCTCTAAATCACGCATCTCACCGACTAAGATCACATCAGGGTCCTGTCTTAGGGCCGCCCTGACCGCATTTGCATAGGACATCGAATCATAACCGATTTCTCTTTGCAGTACCATTCCTTTTCCATGTCCATGCAGATATTCGATCGGATCTTCTAAGGTAATGATCGTCTTTTTGTAATTCTTTGAAATCACTCCGATCAAAGAAGCTAACGTTGTGGATTTACCACTTCCGGTTGCTCCTGTTACTAACACCATACCTCTCTTTTTTGAAGTCAGATTTACAACTGCCTCCGGAACGCCTAAATCCTTCGGTGACGGAATCTCAAATGAAAGGATACGAAGTGCCATCGCATACGTTCCTCTTTGACGGAACACATTGACACGCACCCGGTTAAATCCTGCGATAGAATGTGCAAAATCCAGTTCACCTTCCCGCTCTAACACTTCTAACTGCTCGGTTGTCAGCATTGGCTTGATCATTTCTTCTATTTCATATGGCTTAATCTTTTCCTCCGACATCGGTATCAGATCTCCGTCGATACGGAACATGACCGGACTGCCGGGACAAAGATGAATATCTGAAGCGTTTCTTTGATTTCCGTCGATTAAAATATCTTCTATTTTACCCATAACCTGTTTTTCCTCTATTCTCCAAGTGAGATACGGATCATCTCATGGTAGGATGTTTCTCCTTCTAAAACGAGTCTGACCGCTTCACTGTGTAACGTTTTCATTCCTTCTTTCACTGCCACTTCACGAATCTCATCCGTAGACATCCGTGCCGCAATTGCATTGCGCAGAGTCGATGTGACCGGCATCATCTCATAAATACCGGTTCTTCCGTAAAATCCAGTGTCATTGCAGTGTTCACAGCCTACCGGCTCATAAATCTCAACCTCTTCCATTGGGTTAATGCCCATCATGCCCTTTTCTTCTCCAAGAGCTTTCCGCTTTTTCTTGCAGTGTGGGCAAAGCCTTCGTACCAATCGCTGGGCAATGACGCCTCTCATGGCATCTGCTAACAGATAACTTTCTACGCCCATATCCATTAATCGCGTCATGGTTCCCGGTGCATCATTCGTATGCAAGGTACTCAACACTAAATGTCCCGTAATGGATGCCTGCACTGCGATAGATGCTGTTTCCCTGTCTCGGATCTCACCTATCATGATAACGTCCGGGTCCTGTCTCAATATGGAACGAAGTGCCGAAGCAAAGGTCAAATCCGCTTTTGCATTGACCTGTACCTGACTCACTCCGTCTACATTTGCCTCTACCGGATCTTCTACGGTAATGATATTAATATTTTCGTGGTTTCTTTCGTTCACCGCCGTATATAAGGTCGTAGACTTACCACTACCGGTAGGTCCTGTTACCAGTATAATCCCATTCGGATGATTCAGCATATCATCAAATAATTGCAACTGCTGTTCGGTAAATCCAAGACTCTTTTTATCTCTTGTCAAGGCTTTTTTCTGTGCCAGACGCATTACGCATTTTTCACCGTAAACCGTCGGAAGTATGGATGCACGGATATCATATTCCTTCCGGTCAATCATCATCGTGATTCTTCCGTCCTGTGGTCTTCTCTTTTCGGAAATGTCCATATTTCCGATAATCTTTACACGAGTAATGATCGCACTTAACAAATTGATGTGATAGGTCGATTTTTCATAAAGCACACCATCAATACGATAACGGACACGCACTTTATCTTCCATCGGCTCAATGTGAATATCGGACGCACGTTGCCTCGCCGCCTGTTCAATCATGGATTTTACAAGCTGTACGATCGGTGAATTTGCAACATCCTCATCTTCTGCCTGCTCCTCCTTTGTTTTCCGGCTCTCACGTTCTTTGGCATACTGCTCTGCCACTCTTTGTGCTTCGCTGTCACCGTAATATTTATCCAGAGTTACTAAGATATCCTGTGTCGTTGCAATCACCGGCTCTACCTGTAGATTCGTGATAATAGAAAAATCATCTATTCCCCGCATATCCATCGGATCTGCCATTGCAACACGGATAATATTTACGTTTCCTTCTTTATACTCAAACGGTATCATCAGATGCTTTCGAAGCAGCTTACCATCTGCTAACTTGATGATATCATCCTCTATTTTCATTCCATGCAGAGAAATAAATGGGATATTTAACTGTGTTGCAAGCCCTTCCCCAATTGCTTCCTCTGTCGCATAACCAAGATCCACAAGCATCTCGCCTATTTTTTTGTGAGCAGTCTTATTCTTCTCCAATGCATCTTCTAACTGCTCCTGCGTAATAATACCTGCTTCGAGAAGCATATCCCCTATACGCTTCTTCTGTCTGAAGTCAGCCACACTCCATTCCCCCTACATTCATTATTATTGAAACAATTATACTACATTTTTCAACAAATTTGTATAAATTTGAACAAAAAAGAACCGACAATTTTCGTATTTTGACAAGTTTTTCGTATTTTTTCGTTTTTTCATTCCTGCAACTGCATCTTTCCGAAATTTTCTCAGTTTTCAGAAACAAAAAATGCACCTTTTTGCCGGCATATTTCTATGCGGCAGGTACATTCTACAGGTATTTTTCTTTTATTTTCTCTGTGATCACAATCTATTTTTATAACCTATTATATCTGTTCTTATGATCTGTTTTTTCATATATAAGCAGGACTGTAAGCCGGGTTATGTTTTTCAGATGATCATCTATCTAGAACAACTGTTGCCAGCTGCTTCAAGCAACCTACCTAAGACTAACGGGCCGCATTATCGTCTTGCTTCGGTCTTGCTTCAGATGGGGTTTACATGTGCCCCCTCTGTTACCAGAGAGGCGGTAGTCTCTTACACTGCCCTTCCACCCTTACCGGTTGCCCGGCGGTATATTTCTGTTGCACTGTCCTTGGAGTTACCTCCACCGGCCGTTAGCCGGCATCCTGCCCTGTGAAGCCCGGACTTTCCTCGTCTGCGGTCTTTCGACACTTGCAGCCGCGATCATCCATCCTACTTATATATGATTGAATCGTTTCCTATTGTAACATTTTTTTATACTTCGTCAAGTATTTTTATACATTCCTCGTTATACTGCATTTATACGTCTATACAGCTTCCGCCGATGAACTCCCTGAGCAGTGAATTGCTTGGAATATCCTCTGCCGGCACCGGAAGAAAATAGTCTAAGAATTTTAACAGACGCTTTGCCTCTAAATACTCCGGACAGTCCTTTTCGATCGCAAACAGACGCGGTTCTGCATACGCCTTTAACACGGCAAGCTCATAGATGAGTGCCGAATTGAACATCGCATCTGCCTCCTCCTGAAATGGGAAGATATGACGTTCCTCGCCTCTTCGCACCGATGGCCACATGGCAATCGTCTCTTTGGCACTGGTGCCGCGTGTTCTCGCATCACGCACGATCCTGCGGATCAGTCTTGCATCTGTAGTCGGAAGATAATTGTGTTCATCTATGTTCAACTGGGTTAATGCACTGATATAGATTTTAAACTTACTCTCTTTTGTTAAGGAATAGGATAATTTGTCATTCAATCCGTGGATTCCTTCTATTACTAAGATATCGTCATCGCCAAGCTGTAAAAAGTTGCCTTTGTATTCCCGTCTTCCGGTCTTAAAGTTAAAGGTCGGTATCTCTACCTGCTCTCCTTTGAACAGTCTTGTCATATCTTCATTGAACTGCTCTACATCCAATGCTTCTAAACACTCAAAATCATAGTTGCCGTTCTCATCACGCGGTGTATTTTCACGGTCTAAATAGTAATTATCCAGTCCGATCGGATGAGGTTTGAGTCCCTGTGCCATCAACTGTGTGGACAGACGATAGGAAAAGGTCGTCTTACCGGAAGAGGATGGTCCTGCGATCATTACGAATTTTTTATCCCCTGCCGATGCAATGGTCTCTGCAAGCTGACCGATCTTTTTTTCCATCAGGGCTTCCTGCACCATGATGACCTGCCGCATTTTTCCTGCCGCGATCGCATCGTCTAACGCTCCTACCGTATCGATATTTAGCATTTTTCCCCATTCTTCGGATTCCTGTAAGGTGTGGAATAACTTTTTAGATGGGTGAAACTCATCAATCGTCTTTGTATTTTTTCCAGGGAATAATAACATCATCCCCTCTTCAAATGGGATCAGGTCAAACCATTTCAAGTATCCGGTAGACGGAACCATATAGCCGTAAAAATAGTCGATATATCCATCTAAATCATAGACATTGACTCTCGAACTTCTGCGATAACGGAACAGGCGCTCCTTATCATGCATACCCCGTTCTGCAAACAGGCGGATCGCATCGTCGGTCCGACAACTCTTTTTCCCGATACTGATATCAGCATCGACTAAACGCATCATTTCTATTTTGATTGAAAGGATCAAGTCGCTGATGTCCTCTTTTGCTCCTTTTAAGGTGCAGTAATATCCCTGTCCTAAGGAATGACGAATCTGTATACTGACTCCGTCTTTTCCATAGAGGTTATCCACCGCCTTTTGCAATAATAACGTCGTACTTCTCCGATATGCCTTTTTGCCCGGGTCCTGTTTTGCCGTAATAAATTCGATCGTCCCCTCGCTCTTTAAACTCTTTCCAAGTTCCCGCAGTCTATGGTCAAAGAGGACCAGTAAAATATCATCTTCGTACTCTTTTTGAAAATCCCCCGCGATCGTCTGGTATGTAGTTCCTGCCGGATATTCATACTCTTTTCCTTCTATTTGTACTTTTATCATCTGCTCCATAAAAAACACCCGCCTTTTTATCTTTTCTCTACACTATATGATCTGAAATGGAAATGTCAGTGGCTGTACTGCAATCTCCAGTTCTTTTGCTTCTCTTTTTAAATACTGTTCCATATATGGGATAAAAATATGTTCCACTCCGTAATGGCCTGCATCAATCACCGTCATATTCTGCGCCACCGCATCAATTCCCTCATGATGGTCTATGTCACCGGTAATCAGCACATCCACACCTGCCTGCAATGCATTCGAAATCACACTTTTTCCCGAACCCGGTGAAATCGCTGCGGTCTTTACTTTTCGCTCTAAATCACCAAATACTTTTACATTTTCTAAAGAAAATGCCTGCTTGACCTCTTCACAGCACTCCCGCACTGTCATCTCTTTTTTCAGACTGCCGTATCTGCCAATCCCCTCTTCTCCTGTCTCTGAAACACTTGTAATTTCCAACACTCTGGTATCTGAAATTCCTAAATAATCTGCCGCTAAATCTGCCATGCCCATGACATCAAAGTTGGTATGCATCGCATAATATACCATGTCATTTTGGATCAGACGGATAATCCTTCTTCCGATAAAATCTTCCTGTGTTACCCGTTTCATCCCTTTGAATATCATCGGATGATGGGTCAACAGCATATCCGCTCCATTGGCAATCGCTTCTTCAATCGCCTCATCCGTAGCATCCAATGCAATATAAATCTTTTGGATCTCTTTATCTTCCCTGCCAACTAAGAGTCCTACATTGTCCCAGTCACAGGCATAACTTTTCGGCGACTGTTTTTCTAATAGTTCAATTACTTTTTTACATTCCATTGATCCTTACACTGTCCTTCTCTTCAGGCTTATTGATTGGCTCGTTTGCTCATTTCCTGTATTGCCCGCTCTGTCTGCTCTGCCTTTTTTTCTACCTCATGAATCCTCTTTTGAATCTCCGGTCTGTCAGAAATCGCAGACAGCTTTTCTAATAATTCCCGGTAGATCTGCGCCTCTCTTTTCAAATAGTCCTGCAATACCGGATGTCCTTCTTTTAATAAATATGCACCGTATAAAAAATCTATGTCCTTTGCATTCCGATAGGGATTGTCTAAAGGCATCGCTGTCTCTTTTTTTGTCACAGACATCATCGGATAATATTTTCCGTCTTCTAAGACCATATCTTCTTCTAAGATACACCAACCGTCCTCTGTTAAAAAACGGCGAAACTGCTCAATCTCAGACTGCGGCTGCAAGACCACACAGGAATTTTTCTCAAAAAACTCCGGCGATCCGCTTAAGATCTTCTGCATCAGTCCTCCGCCCATTCCTGCGATCACTGCAACTTCTGACTCACCGGGCACAAAACTTTCCCCCCCATCGGAAAGTCTGGTCTGTATGTATTCACCCAGCCCATATTGCTCAATATGTTCTTTTGCATGAAGCAAAGGACCTTTTCTTACATCTGCGGCATATGCTTTTTTTACGACTTTTTTTTGCACTAAATAAACCGGAAGATATGCATGGTCTGTTCCGATGTCTGCTAATACCGGCTGCTCTAGCTCTAATTGATCAATCCCATGCACCAACAGCTCTGCCACGGCATTTAAACGCTTTGACAACTGTATCATATTACTCAAGATAATCCTTTAATTTTCTGCTTCTGCTTGGGTGACGGAGTTTTCTAAGTGCCTTTGCCTCGATCTGACGGATACGCTCACGGGTAACATTGAACTCTTTTCCGACTTCCTCTAAAGTTCTTGCTCTTCCGTCCTCTAATCCAAAACGAAGGGTTAACACCTTCTGCTCTCTTTCCGTTAAGGTGCCTAAAACCTCTTCTAACTGTTCTTTTAAGAGAGTAAACGCGGCTGCATCTGCCGGTACCGGAACATTATCATCCTGAATAAAGTCTCCAAGATGGCTGTCCTCTTCTTCTCCGATCGGGGTCTCTAAAGAAACCGGCTCCTGTGAAATCTTTAAAATCTCGCGGACACGTTCTACCGGCATGTCCATCTCTTTTGCAATTTCTTCCGGGGTAGGTTCACGTCCTAACTCCTGCAGTAACTGTCTGGATACACGGATCAGTTTGTTGATCGTCTCTACCATATGCACCGGAATACGGATGGTTCTTGCCTGGTCTGCGATTGCTCTTGTGATTGCCTGACGGATCCACCAGGTTGCATAAGTGGAAAATTTATATCCCTTCCGGTAATCAAATTTTTCAACAGCCTTGATCAGACCCAGATTTCCTTCCTGGATCAGATCTAAGAATAACATTCCTCTTCCGACATAGCGTTTTGCAATGGATACTACCAGACGCAAGTTTGCCTCAGCAAGACGTTTTTTTGCCTCCTGATCGCCTAACTCCATACGCTTTGCTAACTCAATCTCTTCTTCCGCACTTAAGAGCGGCACTTTTCCGATTTCTTTTAAATACATACGGACCGGGTCTTCAATCGATACACCGTCCGGAACGGATAAGTCAATTTTTTCTACCTCGACTTCTTCTTCTTCATCTAACAGGATCTCATCGTCAACCGTATCGTCATCGTTGTCTGTGATACGCAGCACATCGATATTGCTGGTCTCTAAGAAGTCTAAAATCTTCTCGAACTGCTCTGCATTCAGCTCCATGTCCTGAAAGAAATCACTGATCTCCTGATATTCCAAAACATTCTTTTTCTTTTTGGCTAATGCTAAAAGTTCTTTCAGTTTCGCCTGAAATTTCTCTTCTTTTTCATTTCTTTCTGTGTTTTCGTTTTTTTCTGCCATTTTAATATCCTCTCTCGTCTTTATTCTGCTCCCTATGGTATGGAAATATTCGTTTTCTCCAGTTTCTCAAGCTGTTTCTTATCTGCAATGATTTTTTGCAGTCCAGCCATATCCGTTGGATCTAAGTGCTTAGAATGCTCCCGGATGCTGTTTTGTTTTACACGGAGAATTGTCTCTTTTAGGGCTTTTTCCCTGTCGGCTTTTGTCTCCACCTTAGCAATCCTTGCATGAAAAAGCGAAGCGATCTCACTTTGATCCTCTTCTCCAAACAGATTGATGATCTGTGCCGGATTCACTTTGCCATCACGGTGATACTGTTCAAATAATATCTGTGCCGTCTTTTGGTAAATATCCTCCGTAAAATCTTCTGCTCCAAGATATTCTTCTATCAGCTCAAAGAGCCTTGTATCTTCTATCAGCCAGGTCAGCAAAAGTCTCTGGGACTGCTTCATTCCATCTTCTTTTTGCGGTTTTTCCCTGCTCTTTTTCTGTCTTGGCTCACTTCCTGTTAATCCCTGTGTTCCAAAATGATAGACTAATTTTCTTAAATTCTCAAAACCCATGCCGTATTTGTCGGCAATTGCTTCTATATAATTATCTCTTTCTAATTCCTCTGAGAACTGTAACAATTTCTTTGCGGTCTCATTTGCAAATTCTGTCTTTCCAGCCGGATCTTTTAAGTCATACTCCTCCGATAACAGACGTATCTCAAATAAAAAGCTGTTCTCTGCCTGTTCGATCCGTTTCTCATATTCCTCTGCCCCAAGTGCCTTGATAAATTCATCCGGGTCTTTATAGGGTTTCATATTGATGACTTTTGCTGTGATCCCTGCTTCTTTTAAGATCGGGATTGCCCGTTTTGCCGCACGGATTCCCGCGCCATCACTGTCAAAGGTCAGATAGACCTCTTTGGTATATCGTTTTAACAGATTGGCGTGTCCCGGCGTAAATGCCGTTCCGAGTGCTGCTACCGCATTGTCAAACCCTGCCTGATGCAGTGCAATGACATCCATATATCCCTCACACAAAAGAATCTGATGCTTTTTTGTCGTTCTTGCAAAATTAAGTCCATACAGATTCCTGCTTTTATCAAAAATCATCGTTTCCGGGGAGTTCAGGTATTTTGGCTCACCATCTCCCATCACACGGCCGCCAAAACCGATCACCTTGCCACGCACATCCATGATCGGGAACATGGCACGGTTCCAGAACTTATCATAACCGCCACGCTGCTCATCTATGCTGACTAACCCGCTGTCTTTTAACAACTCATCCTCATAGCCTTTTGTTCGCAGATAGCGGTACAGGTCATCGGAATATTTATCGGAATATCCGAGTCCGAATTTTTGAAGCGTTTTCTCGCTCAATCCCCTGTTTTTAAAATATTCGTGAGCCCTGCTTCCCCGCTCACTCCGCAACAGGGTATAGAAGTATTTTGCCGCTTCTTTATTTGCCTCTAACAGTCTTGCTTTTTTATCGGAAGCCCGCTTCTGCTCGGCACTCAGTTCCTGCTTTGGCAGTTCTACGCCGATGCGGTTCGCCAATACCTCTAATGCTTCGGGAAAGGTATAGTTTTCATATTCCATTAAAAAAGTAATGACATTGCCTCCCGCCCCGCAGCCGAAGCAATAGTACATCTGCTTATTGGGTGAAACCGAAAAAGATGGTGTTTTTTCATTATGGAATGGACACAGTCCAAAATAAGTGCTTCCTTTTTTCGTCAGCCGCACATAGCCTGATATCACATCTACGATATCGTTTCCTGAACGGATCTCTTCTATCAGCTCATCTGAATAATATGCCATGTATTTCTTCTGCCTGCTCCTTTCCTAGCCGATCTCCCATGCTTTTGGCAAAAAGAATTCTCTGTATTTTGCCACCGCATACTGGTCTGTCATGCCTGAAATGTAGTCACACACCACGCGTTCTTTTTTCTCGCCTTCACTGTGCATCCTCTGATACTGCTCCGGCAATATCTCTATATGTCCCATATAATGTGCATAAAGTTCACACAATAATCGCTCTGCCTTTGCTTCTTCACCTTTTGCTGCAGGATTTGTATAAACTTTCTGAAACATGAATTTTCGCAAATCCTGCATCGCACCGCCGATCTCTTCTGACATCACAATATCATTTTTTCCCATACTGTTCATAATGATATTATGTATCAGGGTATTTAAACGTTCCTTGGTTGTCATACCAAGAACTTTGCGGATTTCTAACGGGATATCTTCCTCACTCATGACTTTTGCGCGGATGGCATCGTCGATATCATGGTTGATATACGCGATCTTATCCGACAAACGGACGATCTTTCCCTCTAGCGTATGCGGCATCATACTGGTCTGGTGGTTTAATATCCCATCACGCACTTCCCATGTCAGGTTCAGTCCCTTACCGTCTTTTTCAAGTTTCTCCACAATCCGCACACTCTGCTCATTATGGCGGTATCCTTCATCACACAGCTCATTCAAGATCCGCTCGCCCGCATGGCCAAATGGTGTATGCCCTAAATCATGGCCTAATGCAATGGCTTCGACCAAATCCTCATTCAGACGCAGTGCTTTCGCTATGGTGCGGGCATTCTGCGACACTTCTAACGTATGGGTCAGACGCGTTCTGTAATGGTCTCCCTTCGGGCTTAAGAATACCTGTGTCTTGTGTTTTAGGCGTCGAAAAGACTTACAGTGCAAAATCCGGTCTCTGTCCCTTTGAAAAACAGGACGGATATCACACTGCGGTTCTTCGCGGTCTCGCCCTCTTGAATTGACACTAAGTGTAGCAAACGGACTTAACGAAATCTCTTCCATCCGCTCTAAATTTTCCCTGATTGACATGCAAATTCCTCCACAGCGCAAAGTCTCTATTTTAGTATTTCTGTGCGAGGGTGGGATTTCCTTTATTTTTTTCGACTTTTTTTTCAATTCTTTCAAATGTTGGCAGGGAGTTAATTTTTCAGACCCCACCAGTGATCGGGGTTCCGTTTGATAATGCATAGGGGTATTTAGAATGTTCTTAAATCTTCCCGCAATGATCGGAGTTCTGTTCGGCAATGCACCGGGTTCGGGTGTTGGGATATAAGACTTTCGGACTTTCTCTGAAATGGGGTTGGGGACGGACGCAAACGACACCAATCCGCCCTCCATGGCGGTGGTGTCTTTCTGCGACTTCCTGTCGCAGAATTGCTGGTTGTGTGAGAAAGTCTCGAATGTCTAATATCCCACACCATGTACCCGGTGCATTGCCGAACGGAACACGGTATCGCAAAAAACGATTATGGATCTTACTATAAAGTAGTATTGAAAATATCAAAGAATTATAAAAGAATTATTCTGAAACCGTCTTGGGAATACCAAAACCTCATCGTTGCGAAATGAACACCTTTTAAAGTAGTACAATATAGTCCAATAATATAATAGAATTCTTTGAACTTAGACAATACTGTAAAACAAAAAATAAACCCCTTTAACTGAGACAACGTTGTAAAACAAAATAAGAAAAAACCTTGAGCTGAGATAACGCTGTAAAAAAATATTCCTACAGGGATTTATGTTCAGACATCCGGGTATCTTGATATTTTGTTCTACACACAGCAATTCCCCGACACGATGTCGGGGAAAGGTGCTGCTGAGCCATGGATGGCGAATCAGTACCGTTTGCGTATGTCGCCAACAACCCTCACAAAATATTTAGATACCCGCATGTCTGATACATCTTCCCTGTAGGAATATTTTTTAAATGCACACCGGAAAATTCTCCACACAATACTGCAGCACTCCCATTCCCATCGCAAAGAATCCCAGCAGGATCGTCAGAAAGATCGCCGCTCCATCATATTTAAGCTTTATGCCTTCCTCTTTATTGCGACAGGACAACAGCATTTCTACGCCCAGTGCGATTAAAATGACCGGCCAGAATTTAATAATGAACTCATATTTGAGTGCCGGAACAAACATATGCACCATAAACAAAACTCCGAATATGATCAACAAGGCTCCACAGGTAAGACTTCCTACTCTTCTGGTTTTCATCTTACAGTTCCTCCTTTTTTTCCTCTTCTAAGTCAAGCTGCACTTTCTTTCCCTTGATCATGCGGATACCCACGCAGATCAGGATCACCGCTATTACAAGTCGCGGTAAGGTATGCAGAAACTGGCTAATGGAATTAGCAATACTCTCTGAAAACCATACATAAATCCAGGAGCCGATAAGATAATCCACACACTCATTCCAGAAAATGCAGATTCCGGCAATGATCAAAATACCTGCGACAATTTTATTTTGCTGTTTGCTCCACTGATTGATCGGTAAAATACGGTCTAAATAAAAAATGTAATCATCTTCTAATGCATAAAATTCCTCATCGCTCAGACTGTACATGTTGTGGACATTAAAAAAACTGTAGCACCATATGATCGGAAGTACGATCGTAAGCGGTCCGATATTCAGAGTTGCCGCAACTGCTATGGTTGCAAAAAACAATCCCATGATACTGACTCCCTGTTTCATAAATCCCATATACATCTCTCCCGCTCCCGGCAGAAGCGAAAAGATAAATGTCCATCCTTTACTTTTTTTCCTGATCATTATTTGTCCTCCTTAATTTTAAATTCTAATAATCGATTGGTTGCATCCTGCAGATAACCGGTAAACTTATAGCTGTTATCATTTATTTTTTTTGTGATCGAAGGCTTATTTTCCTGCTGCTGAACCTCCGAAAATTCCAGTGGATTCTGTTCTAACGTCGTTGTCATCGTCAGTAAAAAGATGGAAGCTGCAACTGCAAATCCCACTTTCAGGCTATAGAACAACAACTTCATTTTCTTAGATGTCTTTCTCACTGTTGCTGCCGCCTGAACATCCACCTTCCGGCTCCGCTCGACAATCTCGTCGTAGAGATAGGATGGCGGCTCTGCAAAAAAATCTGTTTCCACAATATTTGCAAAACGTTCTGCACAATAAGTACAACATCCTACATGCGTATAAAGTTTTTCTTCTTCCTTGGTACTCAAGGTTCCCTGTGCATATTTTTTCCACATTTCATCGCTGATGTGTGTATGTTCCTCTGTCATTTGCTGCTTCCTCCTTCCATCTGTTTTTTGATCAGTGCCTTTGCCCGATAGATCTGTGTCTGAACCGTTTTTAAGTTCTTTCCTGACTCCTCTGCGATTTCCCTTGCTGATTTTTCTTCATAAAAATGTTCTCTTGCAATTTTATCATAAGGCGGTTTGATCTGCTCACAGATCTTCAACACAAATTGCTTTGCCTCCTGATCGATGTATATCTCTTCCGGACCGGCTCTTTGGTCTTTGATCTCCTCAAAATAGACATCCTCTTTCGGCTCTGACCTTCTTGCTGCATTTTTTAGATAATCGAGGCATTTATTGGTCGCGATCCGGCTGATCCATGCTTTCTCGTAAGTTCCATCAAACTCCGGCAGTTTTTTGTAGGCGGACAAAAAAGTTTCCTGCGTCAGATCCTGCGCATCAAATGGATTCTTTACCATTTTCAAACAGATGGAGTATACGAGTTTTTCATAGGTACGAAGCAATGCCTCGAATTGTTCTTCCGTACTGATTTTATCCGCCTCCTCTCATTTTTTAATTTCTTTTTACCTGTTCATTTATTATAACGAGACTACGCAGTAATTGTCTTCAACTTTTTGAACAAAAATAAGTGGAACACTCCTTTTTATAAAAGTCATGTCCCACTGTTCTGCTTTATTTTTGCGTTTTTATGCGCTATTATTTTTTTAAAAAAGAAAACAGTCCGCCTTTTGTATATGGCTCACTACTGATCCCTTCTAATGTGTATCCGGTCTCTCCGACAACTTCTGCCAATTTTGCCTCATCTAACGGTTCTTCACTGATAATGACACTTTCTCCCGCTGTATGGGAAGATGTCACCTTTTTTACATTGAATGCGTTCCGAATTGCATCATTCATATGTGATTCACACATTCCACACATCATACCATCGATTTTTAATGTTGTTTTTGTCATGTTCGTTCTCTCCTTTTTCCTTTGATAAAATTTATTTTTCTGCTGGATGAATTTTACAAAAATTCAACCGCAGTGCATTTGTTACAACACAGAAACTTGACAAACTCATTGCCGCTGCACCAAACATCGGATTTAAGGTCAGTCCCCATTTTACATAACAGCCTGCTGCTAACGGTATTCCTATGATATTATAGATAAATGCCCAGAACAGATTTTCATGGATGTTTCGAAGTGTTGCACGGCTCAGACGGATCGCTGCCGGAACATCGGATAACCTGCTTTTCATCAATACTACATCTGCAGCATCTACCGCCACATCGGCTCCTGCACCGATAGCGATACCGACATCTGCCCTTGTCAATGCCGGTGCATCGTTGATACCATCGCCTACCATTGCAACTTTTCCCTGCTGTTTCAGACTGCGGATCACACTCTCTTTTCCATCCGGCAATACTCCTGCAATAACTTCATCTACACCTGCCTGTCTGCCAATGGCTTTTGCTGTCCGCTCGTTGTCACCGGTTAACATAATAACTTTAATTCCTATATCCCGCAGTTCTTTTACCGCTTTCGGGCTGTCTGCTTTGATCGTATCTGCCACCGCAATGATACCTGCTAACTGCTCATTCTCCATAAATACCAGCGGTGTTTTTCCCTGTTCGGAAAGTGCTTCTGCCTGTTCCTGTAATTCTTTTGGAATCTCTGTTTTACTTCCTATAAAACTAAGACTTCCTCCCACTAACGTTTTACCGGACAATACGGCTGTCAGTCCATTTCCCGGAAGTGCCGAAAAATCAGCAACTTCTAATGCCCTCTTTCCGAGCTCTTCCCCTTTTTGCATCACAGCTTTTGCCAACGGATGTTCACTCTTTGCTTCTAATGCAATTGCAAGCTCTAAAAGTGTCTCCTGCGTATATCCCTCTGCAGGGATCATGTCCGTCACTTTTGGTTCTCCCTCGGTGATGGTTCCGGTCTTATCCAGTGCAACCACATTGACTTTTCCTGCATTTTCCAAGGTTGCCGCTGTTTTAAATAAAATTCCGTTTTTTGCACCCACACCGTTTCCAACCATAATGGCAACCGGTGTTGCAAGTCCGAGTGCACACGGGCAGCTGATGACCAGTACGGAAATACTTCGTGCTAATGCATAACTGAATTCTCTTCCAAGCAACAGCCAGACCACCAGTGTCACCGCTGCAATGGAAATTACGATTGGAACAAATACCCCGGAAACTTTATCTGCGACTTTTGCGATCGGTGCTTTCGTAGCTGCCGCATCACTGACCATTTTGATGATCTGTGATAACGTCGTATCTACGCCAACACGCGATGCCTCACATCGGATAAATCCCGATTGGTTGATCGTAGCTGCCGATACGGAATCTCCTACGGTCTTGTCCACCGGGATACTCTCACCGGTCAATGCCGCTTCATTCACCGCACTGCTGCCTTCTAAGATCACGCCGTCTACAGGGATATTTTCTCCCGGACGCACCACAAAAATATCACCTTTTTTTACTTCTTCTATCGAAACCGTCACTTCACTCTCACCACGGATCACCGTAGCATTTTGCGGTGCTAATTTCATAAGGCTCTTTAAGGCATCGGTTGTCTTTCCCTTTGACTTTGCCTCTAACATCTTGCCAACCGTGATCAGGGTCAGTATCATTGCCGCCGACTCAAAATAGAACTCGTCCATGTAGTGCATGACAGCATCCATATCTCCAACCGTCTGTGCCTTTGTCATCGCAAACAATGCATAAACACTCCACAGATAAGAAGCGGATGCTCCTAATGCAACTAAGGTGTCCATATTCGGAGATCTGTGCAATAGTCCCTGAAAACCGCTGATAAAAAATCTCTGGTTGATGACCATGATGATTCCTGCTAAGAGTAACTGCAGCAATCCCATTGCCACATGATTTCCTTCAAACCACGCCGGAATTTTCCAGTTCCACATCATATGTCCCATGGAAAAATATATGAGGATCAGCAAAAAAATGACCGATGCAGCCAGTCTCTTTTTTAGCTTTGGTGTCTCATGATCCTCTAGTGCGTCCTCAGCTTCATTAGACCTTTTCTCTGCTTCGTTTCCTTTTTCTTTTGCTCCATAGCCTGCATCCTTTACGGCTTTGATAATACTTGCAGGACTTGCCGTACCTTCGACTGCCATGGAATTTGTCAGCAGACTGACGGAGCAGGAGGTAACACCCTCCACTTTTAAGACAGCCTTTTCTACCCTTGCAGAGCACGCGGCACAGTTCATACCCGTAACTGTATATTGTTTCAATTTTATGCCTCCATTACTTCATTAATTTTTGTATGGTAGTCACAAGTTCATCCACAACCTCATCGTTTCCGGCTCGTATATCACGCACCACACAACTGTGGATATGACTTGCTAAAATCTCTTTATTAAATGCGTTCATCGCCGCACTGACTGCAGCAGACTGTATCAGAATGTCATTGCAGTAAGAATCTTTTTCTATCATTGCCTGAATCCCACGCACCTGGCCCTCAATGCGTTTCAAACGGTTCAGCAATGCCTTTTTTTGCTCCTCAGACCGCATGGTCTGTTTTTCACTGCAACAACAGCAATCTTTCTTTTCCATATTCCACCTCCATATACCCTATTGGGGTATCTTTGTTATATACCCTTCAGGGGTATTTGTCAAGCAGAAAAATTGTTTTCTATCTAGTTTTTCCTTTCTCTCCTGTTTTTATGTTTTATGTCATGGAAAAAACAGCTTTTCCAGTTTGTTCTCAGACAGACTCCTGTCCTGCTTTTCTTTGAATTTTTGAATGTTTGTGGATCTTTTTGATATTTTGATGTATCGATTTTTTCGATACTTATGACTTTTTGATAGATCGGTTCTCCCGATACTTTGATAAACTGGCGGTATAAAAATAGCAAGCCAAACCCTAATCCTTTCTGGTGTGTTTTGCCACAAACCGCCCTACATGGTACACCGGTCCTTCCATATGCTGTCGGACCTCTTTTAATTTTTGCCGGATTGGAATACTCTGCGGACAATGCTGTTCACATTTGCCACAGCCGACACATTTTGAAGCATTCGTCTGATTTTTCCGAAGTGTTGTACACATGAAATACGTCTTAAATCCTGCATACCAGCCATCGGTATACCGCATATTATATGCCGAAAAACATCCTGGAATATCCACGCCCTGCGGACACGGCATACAATAAGCACATCCGGTACACGGTACTTTGATTTTTTTATTGATCTCCTGTTTTACCTGCTCAAAGACTTCCAGTTCTTCTTTGGTCAGGGAATCTGCCTTGGCTTCGGATGCGATCCGCACATTTTCCTCTACCTGCTCTATCTCATTCATTCCCGATAGGATAACCGTAACTTCGGGGTGATTCCATACCCAGCGGAGTCCCCATTCTGCCGGACTGCGCTTTGGTGTTGTTTTTTCAAATACCCGTTTTGCACTCTCCGGCAGTCCCTGTACCAATCGTCCGCCGCGCAGCGGCTCCATAATGATCACCGGCAGACCTTTTCCCGCTGCATACTGTAATCCCCTGAGCCCTGCCTGCGAATGTTCATCCATATAGTTGAACTGTATCTGGCAAAAATCCCAGTCATACGCATCTATGATCTTTACGAACTGCTCCGTTGCTCCATGAAAAGAAAAGCCGATGTTTTCAATCTTTCCTTCGGCTTTTTTCCCTGCAATCCACGCTTCCATTCCAAGATCGGTCAAGCGTTTCCAGGTAGCAGCATCATTGAGCATATGCATCAGATAATATTCAATGTGATCCGTCTGCAATCTCTGTAACTGTTCCTCAAAACACTTTTCCATATCCTCGATCGTTTTGATATAGTAGTGCGGCAGTTTCGTGGCAATGTTGACTTTGTCCCGATACCCTTTTGCTAAAAATTTTCCAAGACAGACTTCACTTCCATGATAGGTGTATGCCGTATCAAAATAGTTGACACCGTTTTCAATGGCAGTTTTCATCTCTTCCTCTGCCTTTTTCTGGTCGATCACGCCGCCTTTTTTTGTGAACCTCAGACAACCATAGCCTAAAATTGACAATTCTTTACCGTTTTTTGAATTTTTACGATATAACATAATTTCTCCTTATAGAGTAAAAAAGCGATTTTCTGCCCTGTCGGTATAGTGCTCTTCTAACATCCTGACATGTGACAAAAATGCTTCATCTGCAAAATATTTTGCTCCGTTTGGGCAGCTCTTTATGCATGCCTGACATTTGATACAGATTCCCGTAACCTGTGATACATCCTCACGATCAACAGAACCCATCGGACAGACCTCACTGCATCTTCCACAGCCATTGCATTTTGAAATTTCTGTGATCGGTTTTGCCTTTAAAAATTTTGCCGGTTTCCCATCGGTTCCAAGCGGTGTATAATACGCTCCCACGGGATCATTTCCTGCGACCTGTAATCCGGTATGTAAAGTGTCTGTTTCTGTAATCTTTTGTGCAGTTTTTCCTGCAAACGTTAAAATTTCTGCCCGATCTGATGCATCCGGTCTGCCCGGTGCAATCTTATCAGAAAATACATGGCTGCTTGCCACAGCCGCACCTGCCGCTGCAAGAAATCCATTTTTTTCTAACTCCTGCTTTAACTCCATTAAGGCATCGTCAAAATTGCGGTTTCCAAAAACAACCACTGGTACCACAGGTGTATGATCTCCTGTAAATCCCTGCTGCACCCATGGTAATATCTTATTGGGTACTCTTCCCGCATAGACCGGTGTCCCAAATACGACTAAATCCTCTTTTTCAAATGCCTTGGCAGACTTCCGGTTGTCCGGAAGTGTAAAATCCCACTGCTCTAGCGGCACTGACAGTTCCTCTGACATTTTTTTTGCGATCAGGTTTGTCACTTCTTTTACGTTTCCTGTCGGACTGAAATATACTGCCCACACCCTGCTGATCTTCATATCGTTTCCCCCTTCCGAAAACCAAACTCCTCATAATCCTCGATCGTAAACCGGTGATAAATGGCGTGTCCTTCTTCAAACGCAACACAATATCTGTATGCATCCGGTTTAGCTTTTCAAAATTCATTGCTTTACATCCCTGCTTTCTGCAACCTCATCATAGCTTTCTAAAAAGTGATGCTTCACTCCGTCCTGCTTGTAGGCGATCACGGTGCTCAAATTCACATTCTCCACACTTTTAAAAATATTTCCTTCCACAAATGGGTTCGTCTTTTTTAACTCCCGTATCAGATGCTTAATCTCCATTCGTTTTGACGAACTGTCTCCGCCCTCGATCGAACAGGTTTCCGTAAATTTGCATGCGCACTGTAAAAAATGAAGGTCATTATAATCTCTCCATTTTTTGATGTCATCCTCTCTCACTAAGTACAACGGACGGATCAGCTCCATTCCTTCAAAATTCGTACTGTGCAGCTTTGGCATCATTGTCTGCACCTGCGCGCCATAGAGCATTCCCATCAAAATCGTTTCGATCACGTCATCATAGTGGTGTCCTAATGCGATCTTGTTGCATCCAAGTTCTTTTGCCTTTGCATAGAGATGTCCCCGACGCATTCTTGCACACAGATAACACGGTGATTTTTCAACATGGAGCACCGCCTCAAAGATATCGGACTCAAAAATCGTCAACGGAATATGCAGCTTTTTTGCATTGTTCTCTATGATCTGTCGGTTCTCTTTGCTGTAACCAGGATCCATGACTAAAAATGTTACCTCAAACGGAAAACGATTGTGTCTTTGCAGTTCCTGAAACAACTTTGCCATCAGCATGGAATCTTTTCCGCCGGAAATACATACCGCGATTTTATCGCCCTCCTTGACCAGCTCATACTCTCTTACTGCTTTTGTAAATTTGCACCAAATACTCTTTTTAAACTTCTTTCTGATGCTCTGCTCAATGTCTAAGTACACATCCTGCTGCTCTTCTTCCTGCTTCATGCTTTCCATCAGCCATGCAAGATAGCCGCCTTTGAGATTTTTTGCCTCGATATTTTTCTCTTTTAAAAACTGCACTGTTTCGGCACTTGTCTCACCTTTTTTACAGTATAAGATCAAAGGTTTGTCCTTATATTTTTCATAATCAGCCTCTAAGATATCCTTTGGCACATGAAGGCTTCCCGGTATATTTCCATAGGAATAGGAGCTGTCATCTCGGATATCGATCAGAATATAGCTGTCTGCATCACGTTTTGATAACTCCTGTACGGATATTTCGTAATCTTCCATTGTCTGTCCTGTATCCTTTCCTGCTGTTTTCATTCATTTGTCATATATTCTTTATTATACCCAGTGATTTTATATGTTTCAATGATTTTTGCAGGAATTTGAGAAGTATCTTTTAGGAACACTATCATATACTATAACGAAAAAGGTATTACTAAAAAGGACGTTTCTATATGCAGCAACAGCAATTCAGTTCCGTTACCAAAACGTATCTCTGTCGTTTTTATGAAATTTTAGATAAAATGATCGACGGCATGACCAATGCCAGGCTGACAGACAGCATTTCCCCTAATTTTATTGTCCAGATGATCCCGCATCATCAGGGTGCCATCTGCATGTCCAAAAATGCCTTGCATTTTGATATCTGCCCGGAACTGATCCCCAACCTGCAGGCAATTATTTCTTCTCAGGAAAAAGGCGTTCAGGAAATGGAACGTCTGCTGAAAAAAATAAGCAGAGGATGTGAAAGGGAATAAAAAATGCTTCGCATCCGGTACTCCTGCCTTAATCTGTTGTATCAACTGACGGATTCCAAGTCCGATGACCTCTGCGGAGGCACCATAATAGCTCTTGCAGTCATTCGTTCCAAGCATCAGGATCACAATATCGATCGGATTGTGTGTTTCTAAGATAACAGGAAGCAGTTCTGTTCCACGCCTTCCCGCCCGCAACGGAAAGAGGTAATACTTATCCCTTACCACTGCCTATAGATTTTTTCTATATGGAAATACTAACGGATACAAAAATTTTTATTTTGTATTTTCTTATAACATCAAAAAAGCCTTGTAGATACTCATACCTACAAGGCTTAATGCAGGAGATGGGACTTGAACCCACACGATATTGCTACCACAGGCACCTGAAGCCTGCGCGTCTGCCAATTCCGCCACTCCTGCATGGCTCAGTTCAAAACTGACAAAAATTATTGTATCTGTTTTTCTATAAGAAGTCAATAGAAAAATAAAAATAATTTCTACAATTTTTTTTAAAAAATGTGCAAAACTGCATTGACAATTTGGAAAACATTTGCTATTATTGAACAGTCGCGTGAATGACATTTCATTTTCATAATGAATGCGGAAGTGTCGGAATTGGCAGACGAGCAAGACTAAGGATCTTGTGGCAGCAATGTCGTGTGGGTTCAAGTCCCATCTTCCGCATTATTTTTTAAGAAAAAGCCTTGATTTTCAAGGCTTTTTCTGTATAATCCTCTGTTTTTCTATATTGCTTAAATTCCTGCAATCGTTTTTCACGATTCCGTTTTTTATCACTTTCTTATTCCATTATTTCTTGCTCCATCGGCTATCGGCACAGATCCTTTACGACCTCTCCGGCAATGATCAGTCCTGCTACAGACGGCACAAATGCCACACTACCCGGTATATCCCGACGCTCCGTACACTTATGTTCTGCTCCCGGTGGGCAGATACAGTTCGTTCTGCAGCTGATCGCCATATCTTCTATCGGTCTTGTCGGCTGTTCCTCGGAATAGACCACCTTTAACTTTTTCACTCCACGTTTTTTTAATTCCCTTCTCATGACTTTTGCTAACGGGCAGACCTTGGTCTTATAAATATCCGCCACCTGAAATTTGCTGGCATCTAACTTATTTCCGGCTCCCATACTGCTGATGATCGGCACCTTCATCTCCTGACATTTCATGACAAGCTCTATTTTAGCGGTCACGGTATCTACCGCATCTACGACATAGTCATACTCCTCAAATGGAAAATCTGCCGAATTTTCCGGTAAGAAAAAGCACTGGTGCAGTCTGACATCCGCATCCGGGTTGATCTCTAAGATACGCTCTTTCATAACCTCCGTCTTATATTTTCCAACAGTTTTTCTCGTTGCGATGATCTGTCGGTTGAGATTTGTTAAGCAGACCTTATCATCATCGATCAGATCAAATGCTCCGACTCCGCTTCGGACTAATGCCTCACAGACATAACCGCCCACTCCGCCTACTCCAAACACTGCAACTCTGGAATTTTTTAATTTTTCCATTGCCTCTTTTCCAAGTAATAATTCTGTTCTTGCAAATTGTGTCAACATTCCGGTTGTTCTCCTGTTTCTATCTGTGTTATTTTTCGGTGTCTTTTTTCCGTGTTTTTTCTGTAACTTTGTCCTGTTTTTATACGGCAAACTGGCTCTGATACAGTGTTGCATAAAAGCCTCCCGCCGCTAAGAGTTCCTCATGGTTTCCTTTTTCAATGATCTTTCCGTCTTTCATGACCAGGATCACATCAGCCTCCTGAATTGTAGACAGACGGTGTGCGACAATAAAGCTCGTCCTTCCCTCCATCATTTTTGCAAATGCATTCTGGATCTTCAATTCTGTTCTGGTATCGATCGAAGAAGTTGCTTCGTCTAAGATCAGCATTGGCGGCAGGCAAAGCATAACTCTTGCAATACATAAAAGTTGCTTTTGTCCCTGTGACAGACTTCCTCCGTCCTCGCCTAGGATCGAATCATATCCCTCCGGCAGACGTTTGATAAAACCGTGGGCATGGGAAGCCTTCGCCGCTTCGATGATCTCCTCTTTCGTTGCCTCCGGTTTTCCCATGGCAATATTCTCCCGGATCGTCGCATGTTTTAACCAGGTTTCCTGTAAAACCATTCCATAGGAAGCACGAAGACTGTCTCTGGTAATCTCCGTGATCGGATGACCGCTTACGTCAATCTCACCACTGTCCGTATCGTAAAAACGCATCAGCAGATTGATCATCGTGGTCTTACCACATCCGGTCGGTCCGACGATTGCAACCCTCTGTCCCGGTAAAACCTTTAAATTAAAATCTTCGATCAGTTTCTGCTCCGGCAGATAGGAAAAATACACATGCTGCATCGCAACACTGCCGTCTACTTCGTTTAACACAACTGCATCCTTAGCATCTGTCTTTTCCGGCTCCTCTTCGATCAGTTCAAAGATCCTTGCCGCACATGCCAATGCATTCTGCAGCTCTGTTACAACGCCGGAAATCTCATTAAACGGTTTGGTATACTGATTTGCATAGTTCAAAAAACAGGTCAGCTGTCCGACGCTCAAACGTCCCTGTATGGCAAACAATGCTCCTGTAACACCAACTCCCGCATAGACTAAACTATTGATAAAACGGGTGGATGGATTGGTGGTACTCGAATAAAAAATAGCCCGCAGTGATGCTTTTTCTAAACGTCCGTTGATCTCATCAAATCTCTCTAATGCCTCTTTTTCATGTCCAAATGCCTGCACGATCTTCTGATTACCCACCATCTCATCGACTAAAGACGTCTGCTCGCCTCTGGTCTCTGACTGCAACTGGAACATGGAAAATGTCCGTTTTGCAATAAATCCTGCTACCACAAAAGAAAGCGGTGTGATCCCTACCACGACTAAAGTAATTCCTGCATTGACGCTCAGCATAAAAAGCAGTGTTCCTACGATTGTCATAACTCCGGTAAAAAACTGTGTGAATCCCATCAAAAGTCCATCGGCAAACTGGTCCACGTCCGCAATAATACGGCTGACCATGTCTCCGTGGGAATGAGCATCCAAATAGGAGATCGGCAGACTTTCAATCTTTTGAAATGCTTCATTGCGGATATCCTGCACAACTCCATAGGTCATCTTATTGTTGCAAAGATTCATGACCCACTGGGCAGCTGCCGTTGCTAAGATCACAACTGCCATCCGCTTTAAGATCACAAAGATCGCTGCAAAATCCACATGACCTGCTCCGACAATTTCATCTACTGCATCACCGATCAAAATCGGAATGTAAAGTGTGAGCACTACCGTAACTACCGCTAACAATATAGAAAGGATCAGATAAAACCAGTATTTTTTAATATAACGGAGTACCTTTTTAAAAGTCTCTTTCTGCTTTTGACGTTTTTCTTTTTTCTCCATTATGCTTCCTCCTTCTTTCCATATTGGGAGTTGTATATCTCACGGTAAGTCTGACAATTTTTTAACAATTCCTCATGTGTACCATAGCCGGTTGCCTCTCCGTCATCTAATACCAATATCCGGTCGGCACTCATCAAAGATGAAGTCCTCTGTGAAACAATAAATACCGTCGGTGCTCCCTCCATCTGACGGATGGCTTTTCGCAGTGCCGCATCCGTGGCATAGTCCAGTGCCGAAGCACTGTCATCTAAGATCAGAACCCTTGGTTTTTTTACCAATGCCCTTGCAATCGTAAGTCTCTGCCTCTGACCGCCGGAAAGATTACGTCCTCCCTGTTCGATATTCGCATCCAGACCGCCTTCTTTCGCACGGATAAACTCCTCTGCCTGCGCGGTTTTTAATGCCTCCCAGATTTCTTCATCGGTTGCATCTTTCTTTCCCCACTGCATATTCTCACGGACCGTTCCCGCAAACAGCACTGCCTTTTGCGGTACGATCCCAATCTGGTCGCGCAGCTCTTTTCTCCGGTACTTTCGCACATCCTGTCCGAAAAAGCACACCTGCCCCGCCGAGGCATCATAGAATCTTGGGATCAGATTGACCACGGTGGATTTTCCCGAACCGGTTCCGCCGATAATTCCAATCGTCTCACCAGCCCCTGCCGTAAAGGAAATGTGTGTGATGGCATCCTCTTTAGAACCCTGATAGCACATCGACACATCTTCAAAGGAAACCACAGATTTTTTCTCTGAAATTTCCTGATCTTGGAAATTTTCTCCGATCTCAAGTGTACCATCCTCCATGGAGGATTCCATCTCTAATACCTGTGCAATACGGTTTCCACAGGCAACAGACTTATTGACCGTAACGATCAGGTTTGCAAGTTTTACAAGCTCTACTAAAATCTGAGACATATAGTTGACCAGTGCAACCACCTCACCCTGGGTAATCGCTCCTACGTTGACACGACGTCCTCCCTGCCAGATCAATGCTACAATGGCAAAATTAATGATGATATAGGTCAGTGGATTCATCAGGGCTGAGATTTTTCCTACATGAAGCTGCATTCCCGTTAACAGACCATTTTTATGCTCAAACTGTGTAATCTCTTCCTGCTCTTTTCGAAATGCCCGGATCACTCTGCTGCCCTCTAAATTTTCTCTGGTCAGCGAAAGCACTTCATCAAGTCCTGACTGTACTTTTTTAAAGAGAGGGATACTGACATACATAATTCCAAAAACTACAACTGAGAGTGCCGGGATCGTTACAACGAAGATCAATGCCGCTTTGACATCAATGGTAAATGCCATGACCATGGCTCCAAATACGATAAACGGCGAGCGTAAAAACAACCGCAGTACCATATTCACTCCCGACTGCACCTGATTGATGTCACTGGTCATCCTTGTGATCAGTGTTGACGTTCCTACCCTGTCGAGTTCGTCAAAAGACAGCTTTTGAATATGTTCAAACAATGCATGACGTAGTTTTGTCGCAAATCCGACGGCTGCCTTTGCCGCAAAATACTGGGCGGTAATCGCACAGGTCAGTCCGATAAATGCCAAAAGGATCAGCACCCCACACATTTTTAACACATAGCTGTTATCTCCCGTTCCGATACCGACATCGATGATCTTCGCCATGACTAACGGCACAAACAGTTCAAATGATGCTTCTAACAGCTTAAACAGCGGTGCTAATACACTTTCCTTTTTGTAATCTCTTAAAAATACCAGTAACTTTTTCATCTATCATAAACCTTTCTTATCTTTATCTCTTACCTTATCTCCTGCATTGATTTCTCGTCCTTATCTGTCACTGTCTGCCATTTGACGTTGTCTCTTTTTCTATGCTATAGTTTGTTAGAAAGGAGTACAAACATGATAAGACAAGAAGATATTTATTTAAAAAATACGATCGTACATATTTTAGATTCAACGGTTGGAATGCCGGTTCTGTCTGATACGGAATTAGAACACGGCTCCGACTTTGCTGATTTTATAAAAGCTCATATTGCAAAGATCACCTCCGGTGATGATTTAAAATCCTGCTCTTTTTCTGAGGATTCCGTTGTCCGCGGATACTTAGATGACTTAGAAGAACATGGATTTGTCAAAGTCAGTCAGGATATTTCGACTCATCTTTTTACGATCATGAACCAGAATATCGACATTCCGCCGGCTGACTTTATTATCTGCCATTTTAGTGCAAATGAAAACACCTATCTTGCACTTTTAAAAATGAATTACAAAACCTCCTATACACACCATACAGATTCTGACGCTTTTGGCAATACCAATGATATCATAAAATTCAAAGCCATCCTGCCAAATGAGAGCCAGAAACTGACCGAAGCGGCAGTCATCAACCTGACCGACTATCAGATCCAGTTGATCGAAAAGAAGTATGATGTCAACGGTACAAAGACCAACTACTTCTCTTCACTTTTTTTAGGATGTCATGGTTCTTTAAGTTCTAAATCCAAACTGTCCATTGTCACAAAAGAGATTGACAAGGTCCAGAAAAAATATTTTGATGAAGAGGAACAGTATGCGGCTTCCATGAACACCAAAAATATCATCTATACGAAATTAGAAGAGGAAGGTACGCTCTCCATTCCCGATGTCTTAGATAAGGTCTTTCCTGAAAAACCGGAATTCCGCGAAGAGGTCACAGAGAAGTTAGAAAAATATAACATCTCCGAAGCAGAGATCACTCCACAGAATACTGCCACCTTAAAACGCTATGAAAAGCAATGCCTCTCTACCGATACCGGTGTAGAGATCAAAATCCCTATGGAACAGTACCGAAGTGGGGACAGCATCGAATTTATCACAAATGAAGATGGAAGCATTTCGATCCTCATCAAAAATATTGGGCACATTACATCTAAGATGTAATGCGCCCCATTTATTCTACAGATATTTTTTCTCAAATGCCTCTTCCGTAAGCGGCTTGTCATAATAATAACCCTGAATGTACTGAACCTTCTTCATATCCTTTAAAATCTGAAGCTGTTCATCATATTCTACACCCTCTACGCACATACGGACCCCAATGGTGTCTGCTAACTCGGCAACCATCCGTACAAATGTCTCCGCATAGTCATCTTTTCCAAGATCAATGACAAAACACCTGTCAATCTTGATAATGTCGATCGGAAGTTCACGGATATGACTTAAAGAAGAATATCCGGTTCCAAAATCATCCAGTGCGATCAAAGCTCCAAGCTCTTTGATCTTACTCAACACCTTCTTCATTCGTCCGATATCGTTGATCGCAAGACTCTCGGTAACCTCCAGTGTCAGATTCTCCGGTCGCATTTTTGTCTCTTCTAATACAGTACGGATACGTTCCACAATATCATTCTGTAAAAGCTGTACGACAGAAAGGTTTACGTTGATGCGGTACTCCGGATGTCCCATATCATTCCAGTATTTGCATTTTTCACATGCCTTCCGCAGTACAAAATCTCCGATCGGATTGATCAGACCTAAATACTCTGCAAGCGGGATAAATTCTCCCGGTCCGACCATTCCCATTTTTCCTGAATTCCAGCGTACCAGTGCCTCCACACCGGAGCAGCGTTCTTTTTCGCCGGAAATATCGATGACAGGCTGATAATAGACCTCAAATTCCTCGCAGGAATTTGCTGTTGCATCACGCATGTTCTTTTCCATATCCAGACGTCTTGAAGCCGTATCTTCTCCATCTCCACCGTAATATTCCACACGGTTCTTTCCACCCTTTTTCGCTTCATAGAGGGAAATATCCGCTTTCTTGATCAGATCTGTTACGGTATTGGCATCCTTTGGAAAACGGACTACACCCATACTCATCGTACAGTAATAGTCTGCACTGTGTAAGAACCATGGCTTGTTGAAGATTGCCTGTACTTCCTCTATGATCTGCTCTAACCGGTCATATTGTTCCGGCTTGACAATGATGATAAATTCATCACCGCCCATACGGTAACAACTGTCCTCAATGCCCTTGATCCTGCGCAAACTGTTAGAGAGTGCCTTTAAGAGAATATCTCCGTACTGATGACCCAGTCCGTCATTGATATGTTTAAAATCATCCAGATCAATATACAGAAGTGCTCCTTCGGTCTTCTGCTCTTTTGCAGTCCGGATATACATTTTTAAATCCTGCTCACAGCGCATACGGTTAAACAGACCGGTCAAAAAGTCGTTGTTTGCCTGCTTTTCAATCTTTTGCTGATACAGCTTCTTATCGGTTACATCATAGACGGTACAAAGAGTCACACTCTTTCCGTCTACCCAGTTGATATTTGCAAACTGCACATCATACCAGCGGTTAGAATCCGGTATATACATCTCTGTCTTCTGCTGTGCTGCCAATCCGTTCGGTTTGTATTTATGGATCAGATCTTCTAGGCTGTGTGTACTTAAAAAGTTGCGGAACAACTCACGGAATTTGCAGTTTGCATACAGTGATTTTTCCTGCTTGATATCTGCCACACAGACTCCGCATCCCATATTTTCTAAGATTGCCTCTAATGATGCATAGGAGCTTGCTAATGAATTCTTTGTAATACGCTTTACTAAAATGCTCTGTACGATCTGTTTGACATCATTTAAAAACTTGATCTCTTCCTGTGACCAGACCCTTGGAAAACGCTCCTCTACAAAGGCCAAATACATGCCGGATTTTTCATTGACACCCAATGGCAGAAAGATTCCCGCACGTCTGTGGTAGGTCTGGAAATATTTTAAGAAATTTTCCGGCAGATAAGTATCTGAAGAGATCAGATATGGTTTTCCGTTTGCCCACGGCACTTCCTCTAACGGCAGATGCCGCATCGTTTTTACCTGCTCCGGGTCATGGAATCCATAATAGCAGATCATGTTCATCATCTGATTCTTATCATCAATCTGAAGCATGCTCGCTGCACTGATATCTAAATATCCACAGACCGACTCTAAGATATTTTCCACAATGTCTGCAAAAGAGTCCTCACTCTCTAATTTTGAGACAATATGTGTCATAACCTCGCTTCTTCTAAGCTCGGCTTTCATCTTTTCTTCCGATTCATGGCTCTTGATAAATGCTTCCTGTGCGATCACTTCTTCTAACTTGACAGCAAAATACTGCTTCGTCAGACTCTCTAAAAAGCTGATGGAAGAATAAAAACGCTCCGTTGTCGTTGTCTTGATATAAGGCGGAACATCCTCTCCATGAATCCCCGGTTCATCTAACACTGCTAAGACAACCCAGATGGCTACCGTCTCTCCACCGATTTTAATGGCAAGTGCACACATCTTCAGGTAGTCTTCTTCTAACTCCTGCTCGATGACTTCTTCAATATCATTTTCTGTCAGACGTTTTAACAGGGCAATATGAAGTCCCATTCCCATCTTCTGATGCAGGTAGTCTAACTCCTTCTTAGAACCATATGCTTTTGTCAGGACACCTTCACTTCTGGTTAAACAAACACAGTAGACATTATTTGCCAGACAAAACCGGTCCTGAAGCATCTGAACCATCTGACTATCCAATAAGGATACTGCAAACTCTCTCCCGCTCTTTGCTTCCTGTCCATCCATCCGTGTCATGCCCCCTTACTCTTCTATCTCTATCATATACAAATACCATTCTTCCTTTTGACGAATACAATATTCTTTTAAAAGGTGCATATCTTTTTGCAGCCGAAGCTGTTTTTTTACAAATCCGGATTCATTGGTATACATGATAATGATACCACCCGGTTTTAAATGCTGTTTTGCTTTTTGGAAAAATTCTGCATAGAATGCATCATGCTCTTCCTTGTTCTTTTTTCCTCTCGTTGGCATATTCGTCACAATCTCATCGAATTTGTGCCGGTGTGTAAAATCAAAAAAATTCTTCTGTATATACGAAATCTCAACTCCCGCAAGTTGGGTATTTTCTCTTGCCCCTTCAATGGCCTGTCCATAAATGTCAATCCCGTACAAAGACCTCGCAGGAAGTACCTTGTTACGCTCTATCAGCATAGTTCCCACGCCACAGAACGGGTCAAGCACTGCTGCATCCTCTTTTAAATACGGCTTGGCTAAATAGAGCATTAATGCTGCCTGTGCCGGATTTATGGATACCGCAAGTGCATTTTTCCGATAGGAAAAACGACGCATCGGCAATGTATAGAACTTCAGATATGCGTGGAAATCTCCCTCCCGCTTCTGTATCAGACGGATCTCCACTTCATATCTTCCCGGTGTGTTTTTCAGCCTGTACCCACTCTTTTCTTCAAGTGCATACGCTGTCTTTTTTAAAAAAGTATTCTTCTTTTCCTCTGCCATCGGAGCTAAGATCTGCATACGGAAAAAATAGGGTGCATCTCCCTGCAGATGTCTCTCTAACAACTGTAACAGATCTCCCGCTAACAGTCCTTCTGCTGTCTGCTCCGGTTCCGGTAAAAGAGTCGTCTTACAGTGGATTGGAAACAGTATCTCACGAAACGTCCTGATATTCAGTACGGATTTTAAATCTTCCGTATGAAGACGAACACCGGATGCCGCCACTGCTTTTCTGCCTTTATGAATCTGTTCTGCTGTCATCTGGGCAAATCCCCTGTCCGTTGTCAGAATCATATCACAAGGCTGGTCATATCCACAAAAGGCATGAAGTTTACTGCCCTTTTCCTGCTCTAAAAGTTTTTCTAACTCTTTCCGTTCTTTTCGGATATGCTTTTTTTCACTCTCCTCTGCCTGCATCTTTTGAAGCTCTTCTAAACGCAATTTTAAAGGTGTAAGGTAATCTGTGCAGTCAAGTTTCTGCATCGCCTTTACATAGTCACTCTTTACAAAAAGCGTCTCTTCATTTTCATATGCCTCCATTAATGCAGGGAGGATTTCCTGATCACCTGTCATTCCTAGGATCAGTGCCGCATTTTTCCTGACCTTTGGATCTTCCTCTTTTAAAAATCCCAAAAATATAGAATTGTCGGCGGAAAGCTCCGACAATTCCTTTCGTGTTTCCTCATCTTTGAGGAGTTCTTTCATTTGTATCAGGTTTTTGCGGACCTCTTTCTGATTCTTCAGATCTTCTAATATTACTTCTAACATTTGACTTCCATTCTCTTTTGCCGTTATCTAATACAATTTTACTTGATTTTGATAAGGTTGGCAACCTCTATTGCGAATTCTTTTCTGATTCCGATGGCAGAACGCCATTCTTTTCGATATAGGCGTCTACCTCTTCTTTGAATTTTTTCCACTCGTCTTCATGTTCCACATAATAGAGCGGGCATTTTTTGCCGGTAACATCGTAATGGCGGATCACATTGTCTGTCGTCAGTCCGTAACGTCCCATCAGCCATGCTGTCAGATGTATGAGTGTGTCCTTGGTTTCCTGATTGAATTTTCCTGTTGCATCCGGGTGACAACATTCAATCGAAATTGTGTCACTGTTCCTGTCATTAGATGCATAGGCAATTTCATTGCAGGGAATACACTGTACGATTTCACCCTCTAACCCTACAACAAAATGTGCACTTGCCTTTGTCTTTTTAGAATCTTTGAGTCCATTAAAATAGTTCCGGTTCTGTTTTGCGGTTGTCCCCGGATTTGCAGTATAGTGAATGACAATGCCATTCACTTTTTCTAACGTCAGTCCCGGTCTGGAATAATCGTTGATATCCAACAGGTCTACCTCATAATCCGGTGGGTTTTCTACAATCTTTGGCTCAACTTGTGCAGAGGTCTCTTTTGCATTTTTAAAATGCTTAATCAGGCACACTGTCCCTGTGATAATCAGAACAATGATTGTAATAAACAGGGTTCTCGCAAGCAATGCCCTTCGTCTTCTTTTCTTCGCTGCACGTCTTCTCTGCTCCCGAAGCTGTGCTCTTCTTCTTCGCTGTCGTTCCTCTTCCGATAACATAAAATGTTAACTCCTTTTTGTAAAAAGCTCCCCTTTACATCTTCTTGATCCGCTCTAATGCTGCTACCGTATTCTCATAACTTCCAAAAGCTGTCAGTCTGAAATATCCTTCTCCACTTGGTCCGAATCCGGAACCCGGTGTTCCTACGACATTTGCATTCGCTAACAGATAGTCAAAGAACTCCCAGGAATTCATCTGATCCGGTGTCTTTAACCAGATATATGGTGCATTCACGCCGCCAAATACGGTATAGCCTGCTTCCTGTAAGCCTGACTTGATGACGGATGCATTTTTCATATAGTAAGCAACCTGTTCTTTTAACTGTGCTTTTCCTTCTTCTGAATATACGGCTTCTCCTGCACGCTGAATGATATATGGTGCACCGTTGAATTTTGTTCCGTGACGTCTTGCCCACATACCATGAAGGGAAACATCCTGACGTTTCAGATCTTTTGGTACGACCGTAAAACCAAGTCTGACTCCTGTAAATCCTGCGTTTTTAGAAAAACTTCTGATCTCGATCGCACAGGTCTTTGCTCCTTCACATTCATAAATGGAATGTGCCACATCATCTTCTGAAATATATGCTTCATATGCTGCATCATAAATAATGATCGCACCGTTTTTATTTGCATAATCTACCCATTCCTGTAACTGGGATTTTGTGATCGTTGTACCGGTCGGATTGTTTGGCAGACACAGATAGATGACATCCGGTGTCTCTTTTGGAAATTCCGGTACAAATCCGTTTTCCATGGTACATGGCATATAGATGACATTGCTCCACATCTCGGTCTTTGCATCATAGACTCCGGTTCTTCCTGCCATGACATTGGAATCTACATAAACCGGATAAACCGGATCGCAGACTGCGATCTTACAATCCGCCGAGAACAACTCCTGAATATTAGAAGAATCACATTTTGCTCCGTCAGATACAAAAATCTCATCTGCACTGATGTCACATCCACGGGACTCATAATCATTCTTTGCAATGGTGCTTCTTAAAAATTCATAGCCTAAATCCGGTGCATATCCATGGAAGGTCTCTGCTGCTCCCATCTCATCTACGGCTGCATGAAGTGCTTTGATGATCGCCGGTGCAAGTGGCTGTGTTACATCACCGATACCTAAACGGATCAGGTTCTTGTCCGGATTTTCCTGCTGATATGCATTGACTTTTTTTGCAATCGTGCTGAATAAATAGCTTCCCGGTAACTTCTGAAAATTGTCATTTACTTGAAACATAATCTTCTCCTCTTTTCTTGTTTGATTAGTATTTAAATATTCTACAGATTGATCTCTCCCTCGAAAGAAATGGCTGCCGGACCTGTCATAAATACATGGTTTGTCTCTTTGTCCCATTCGATCTTTAAATCTCCTCCCAGCAGATGGATCAGGATCTCTCCATTACAATGTCCGTTCAGCACTGCTGCCACGGCAGTTGCACAGGCTCCGGTTCCGCAGGCAAGTGTCTCGCCGGAACCGCGCTCCCACACACGCATCTGTAAGGTATGCTCATCGATAACTTTTACAAACTCTGTATTGATCCGTTTTGGAAAATCTTTATAATTTTCAAATAACGGACCTGTTTTTTCGATCTCAAAATTCTCCACATCATCCATAAAGACCACACAATGTGGATTTCCCATAGATACGCAAGTCATATGATAGGTTGTGCCGTCAATTTCTATCGGTGCATCAATAACTTTCTCGCTGTCTGCGATCACCGGAATCTTTTCTGCGATCAGCTCCGGCTCTCCCATATCCACACGGACAAGAACGACCTTTCCGTCCTCCACCGTCAGATCCAGATATTTGATCCCTGCTAATGTCTCTATCGAAATCTGCTGCTGATCCGTCAGTCCTTTATCATAGACATATTTTGCCACACAACGAATCCCGTTTCCACACATTTCACCCTGTGAACCGTCTGCATTATACATGTCCATGGTAAAATCTGCGTTTTTAGAAGGTTTTATTAAGATCAATCCGTCGGAACCGATCCCAAAATGCCTGTCGCTTACGAACTTGGCAAGCGCTGCCGGATCTTCCACCTTTTCTTCAAAACAATTCACATATACATAATCATTTCCGATTCCCTGCATCTTTGTAAATTTCATGTCCATCACTCCTTTTATTATACACTCATCAGACTGAGTACCATCTGTGCGGTCTCCACAATGCTGGTACCGGTGTCCATGCTGCTCTTTTGTATATAACGGTGTGCTTCCTCTTCACTCATCTGGTTCCGTTCCATGAGAAGTTTTTTTGCATTTAATATCAGCTTTTTTTCCTCCTCGGTACGTTCTTTGGGCTGTGCACGCCGTTTCTTTCTCTTCTTTTCATAAGTATACGCCATCATCTCGACGGTCTGCAACAGTTCATGAACTTTTAACGGCATAGAGAGACATACCACATCTGAGACATCCCTATTCATGGTATTACTCTGAGAGCCGACTAACAGCATCTCAAAATTTGCAGGAAGATATGCCTGGATCTCACTGCACATCATATCGGCAAAACGATATCCGCAGATTAAGATTCCCCCATCTAAGGCATTTACATTCTGCAGCGCCTGACCTCCTGTCGTGCAGACTGCATCCACCTGATAACCACTTTTCATAAGAATGCTTCGGATGCTTTTCGCGTTTTCAATTTTAGGAAAAGCTATTACCACATTCATCTTATCATCCGTTCCTATCCTACTGTGTATATCATCTTCGTTTTCCTGCTAAATTTTATACAGGTACTGCTCAATCTCCCAGTCGGTTACCTGTGATGTGTATTCTGCCCATTCTGTACGTTTTGCGGCAATGTAATTCCGGCTGATATGCTCGCCTAAAACTTCTAAAATATATTCGTCTTTTTCTAATTCATCTACCGCCTCACTTAAAGTTGCCGGAAGTGCTTCGATCCCTTCTGCCTTTTTTTCATCTAAACGCATTTCATATACATTTTTTACCACTGCTGCCGGCGGCATGATCTGTTTACGGATACCGTCTAATCCCGCCGCAAGACATACAGCAAGTGCTAAATATGGATTTGCCGATGGGTCCGGACAGCGAAGCTCCACTCTGGTTCCCTCACCGCGGGCTGCCGGAATACGGATCAACGGACTGCGGTTTGTGGCTGACCAGGCAATATAGATCGGTGCCTCATAGCCCGGTACTAAACGTTTATAAGAATTGACCAGTGGATTTGTGATCGCTGTCATTCCCTTGACATGCTCCATAATTCCTCCGATAAAATAATACGCTTCTTTGCTGAGCTGCATTTGATCGTTTTCATCAAAGAAAATATTTTTTCCATCTTTTTCTAAGGACATATTGATGTGCATGCCTGAGCCATTGATCCCATACTTTGGTTTTGGCATAAAACTTGCAAACAGTCCGTGGCGTTTTGCGATCGTTTTCACTGCTAATTTAAAGGTCATGATATTGTCTGCGGTAGCAATCGCTTCATCATATTTAAAATCTATCTCATGCTGTGCCGGTGCCGCTTCGTGGTGGGAGGCTTCAATCTCAAATCCCATATCCTCTAATGTCAGTACCATATCTCTTCTGGCGTTTTCGCCCAGATCGATCGGTCCAAGGTCAAAATATCCTGCTTTTTCATGAGAAATCGTGGTCGGCTGTCCGTCATCATCTGTATGGAATAAGAAAAACTCACACTCCGGTCCTACATTTAAGGTATAACCCATCTCTTTTGCTTCCTCTACCACACGGCGGAGTACATACCGCGGATCTCCTGCAAACGGCTTGCCATCCGGCCGGTAGACATCACAGATGATGCGTGCTACTTTGCCCTGCTGCGGTCTCCATGGAAAAATTGCAAATGTATCTAAATCCGGATACAGATACATATCCGACTCTTCAATGCGGACAAATCCTTCGATAGAAGAACCGTCAAACATACATTCATTCTCTAATGCTTTTTCTAACTGATTGCTTGTGATCGCCACATTTTTCATGGTTCCAAACATATCCGTGAACTGCAAGCGGATAAATTCCACATCTTCCTCTTCCACTAAACGTATGATATCCTTCTTGGTATACTTACTCATAGCCATTCCTCGCTTTCTCTATATAATCAATCACTTTTTTATATTCCATCGTCCCGCCAAACAGATCCAACGCACTTCCGATCGTCACGTTCAGTTTTCCGTTTCCGCAGATATCTAACTGATGCAGATCATCAAAACTTCCCACACCTCCTGCATAGGTGATCGGAATCTTTCCCCAGTTCCCTAAACGGGATGCCAGCTCTTTTTCAATGCCGGATGCTTTTCCTTCCACATCTACCGCATGGACTAAGAACTCTGCCGCATAACCGGACAATTCCTCTAAAATCTGCTCTGTTACCCGCTCTTTTGTAAACTTCTGCCAGCGGTCCGTTACTATATAATAGTCATCCTTTTGTTTTCTGCAACTTAAATCCAGCACAAGATGTTCTTTTCCTACCGTCTGTTCTAATTTTTTCAGGTTCTCATAGTTGATCCTTCCATCCTTAAATACATAGGAAGTTACGATCACATGACTTGCACCAAGGTCTAAAAATCCCTTCGCATTCTCTGCCGTGATGCCGCCGCCGATCTGAAAACCACCCGGATATGCCTGCAATGCAAGTTCTGCCTGTGCTTTTGTCGCTTCATAATACTCTGAACCCACCGGATTTAAAAGAATGATATGTCCTCCTTTTAATCCCTGTTCCCGGTACAACTTCGCAAAAAAAGCCGCATCCTGCTCTGCTACAAAATTTTCCTTTGCACGATTTCCCTCATCTAAGAGGCTTCCACCCACAATCTGCTTTACTTTTCCATTGTGGATATCTATGCATGGTCGAAACTCCATCCTGACTCTCCTTTGCATAAAACTCACAAAAAGGATACCACAAAAGTGTACAAAAATAAAGGCAGAATTTCTACATTTTTGATAATTGCGACATTGACTTCCACATTTTTTTTTGCTAAAATTGAAAAAATAATATACATTATCAGACACTTTTAGAAGAGGAAAGAGAGGAAAATTTCATGGGTACAATTATCGGTGAAGGAATTACATTTGATGACGTTTTGCTGGTTCCTGCATATTCGGAAGTAACTCCAAATATGGTTGATTTATCCACTTATCTTACCAAAAAGGTAAAATTAAACATCCCAATGATGAGTGCAAGTATGGATACTGTAACAGAACACAGAATGGCAATCGCTATGGCAAGACAGGGCGGTATCGGTATTATTCATAAGAATATGTCCATTGAGGCACAGGCAGATGAGGTAGATAAGGTAAAACGTTCCGAAAACGGCGTTATTACTGATCCATTTTCACTTTCTCCAGAACATACATTACAGGATGCGGACAACCTGATGGCCAAATTCCGTATTTCCGGTGTTCCGATCACAGAAGGAACGAAATTAGTCGGTATCATTACCAACCGCGATCTGAAATTTGAAACAGATTTTTCTAAAAAAATCAAAGAATCTATGACTTCAGAGGGACTGATCACTGCTCCTGAAGGCATCACTCTTGAAGAGGCAAAAGCAATCCTTGCCAAAGCAAGAAAAGAAAAATTACCAATCGTTGACAAAGATAATAATTTGAAAGGTTTAATTACCATTAAAGATATTGAAAAGCAGATCAAATATCCGCTTTCCGCCAAAGATGCTCAGGGTCGTCTTCTCTGTGGTGCCGGTGTCGGAATCACTGCAAACATGATGGATCGTGTGGATGCATTAGTAAAAGCCCATGTCGATGTCATCGTCGTAGACTCTGCACATGGACATTCTAAGAACATTTTAGAAGCTGTAAAAAATATCAAAAAGACTTATCCTGACTTACAGGTCATTGCAGGAAATGTTGCAACCGGTGAAGCTGTTAAGGCTCTGATCGAAGCCGGTGCTGACGCTGTTAAGATCGGTATCGGACCGGGATCTATCTGTACTACCCGTGTCGTAGCAGGTATCGGTGTTCCACAGATCACTGCGATCATGGATGCATATAAAGTTGCAAAAGAATACAATATCCCGATCATTGCAGACGGTGGTATCAAGTATTCCGGAGATATGACAAAAGCGATCGCTGCCGGTGCAAATGTATGTATGATGGGAAGTATCTTCGCCGGATGTGATGAAAGCCCGGGAACCTTTGAATTATATCAGGGTAGAAAATATAAAGTATACCGCGGCATGGGCTCTCTTGCTGCTATGGAAAACGGTTCTAAAGACCGCTACTTCCAGGAAGATGCAAAAAAACTGGTTCCGGAAGGCGTAGAAGGACGTGTTGCTTATAAAGGAAGCGTTGAGGACACGGTATTCCAGTTGATCGGTGGTTTACGTTCCGGTATGGGTTACTGCGGTGCTCCAAATATCGAGACTTTAAAAGAAACCGGTAAATTTGTAAAGATCAGTGCTGCTTCTTTAAAAGAAAGTCATCCTCATGACATCCACATTACAAAAGAAGCTCCAAACTACAGCATTGACGAGTAATTTTTATTTCTATAAACACTTCTATAAGATAGACCAAGAGCGTGAGCTGTTATACAGCTCACGCCCTTTTTATTCTCTGATGATCATTCCCTAACGATTTGCACGATTGTCATTGGCGTTGTTTTCCTGCATACCACTTCTGGTATTGTTGTCGTTGTTCCGGTTGTTGTTGTCATTATCATCGTTTCCGGTCATATCCTCGGCTGCATCTTTGATGCCCTCGCCAACTTCACCAACTCCGTCTACGACACCTTTTCCAACATCCCCTGCTGCATCACCGACATCTTCCATTGCATCGCCGACTGCATTTCCTGCATTGTCAGTATCATTATCGTTATTGTTGTTGTTCTTGTTCTTGTTGCTGCCTGTTGTTTCATCATTTGCAGCATCGTCTGTTACGTTATCCTGGGTATCTGTTGTATCATTTACATTATCGTCATTGTTACCGCAGGCTGTAAACGTACCAAGTGCCATTACCAGCATAGCACCAACTATGATTTTTTTGAATTTTTTCATATCAATACTATCTCCTTTTGTTTTGATAGTACTAATATGTCCTTTATTTTCGTATTTATACGATGTTAACTCTCTTTTTCAAATAAATCGGACAATTTTTTCAAAAGCTTACTGCTGCTGACCGGCTTTACCAAATACTCTTCGGGATTCATTTCCATACACTCTAAGACACGATCCCTGTCCGTGACAGCTGTCATAAAAAACACAGGGATTCCCTGTGTCCGTTCGTCCTCCTGCATCCTACGGAACACCTCCGGACCATCCATTCCCGGCATCATATAATCTAACAGCACAACATCCGGAATCTGCATCGAAAGAAACTTCAGTGCTTCCTCTCCCGAACGGATACAGTACACTTTATAACTGTCTTTTAAATAAGAACGGATGACTTTTAACACCATCGGGTCATCGTCCACGATCAATATTTTTCTTCTCTCTTCTGTCTGCATTTACGTCCTTCTTTCTTAACCGCTCACTATTATAGCATTATAAGAAAGTCGCGTCAAACGTATTCCGGAACGTGTACTATTTTCTCATTTTCGGTTCGAAGATCCAGGATGCCAAATAGCCAAAGATCAAAGCTGCGGAAATTCCTACGGCACTTGCTTTAAAACCTCCCTGAAACAGTCCCAAAAATCCATTCGCATCTACTGCTTCTTTCACACCTTTCCACAAAACATTGCCAAATCCGAGCAACGGAACACTTGCCCCTGCTCCCGCATATTCCATGAACGGTTCATAGATCCCGACTGCTCCTAACACCGCACCTAAACATACGATCAAAACCATGATCCTTCCCGGCAGCATTTTTGTCTTTTCCATTAAAATCTGGGCAAGAGCACAGATCAATCCGCCTACCCAGAATGCATTGATATAATCCATCCGATAATTCCTCCTCTTTTCCCTTATTTTTCTTTTCTTCTTCTATGCATGTTCGATGACGATCGCATGTGCGATCCCCGGAACACTCTGTCCCTCGTTAAAGCTGACGGTCGATAATAACGCTCCGGTCGGGACAAATAAAATTCTCTTTAATGCTCCCTTTTCTACCTGTTTTAAGAAATGCGCACTTAAGGTTACCGCGGAACAGCCACAACCGGAGCCTCCCGACTGTGTTCCCTGTTCCTCGCAGTCAAAAATCTCGATTCCGCAGTCTGTATGCATCTCTGCTATATCGATTCCTTTTTCACGAAGCAGTTTGATCAGAATCTCTTTTCCGACTTTTCCAAGGTCTCCGGTAATGATCTTGTCATAGTCCTCCGGCTTCCGCTCAAAATCTAACAGATGATGATATATTACATCACAGGCTGCCGGTGCCATGGCTGCCCCCATGTTCATAGAATCCTTAACCCCGTAATCTACGATCTTTCCGGTCGTGATCCCTGTGATCCTTGCCTTGCTCCTTGTGGTGCTAAGTACAAAGGCACCACTTCCGGTAACCGTCCAGGTAGCTGATAGTGGTCTTTGATTGGCATACTCCAGGGGAAATCGAAACTGTTTCTCCGCACTCGCAAAATGACTTGAAGTTAATGTCAGAACATTTTTAGCATATCCTGCCGCCACACACATCGCACCTAACGCCATGGATTCTCCTGCCGTAGAACACGCACCATATAGTCCAAAGAGCGGGATTTCATAGTCCATCAGACCAAATGAGGTGGCAATATTCTGTCCTAATAAATCTCCCGCAAAAATATATCGGATATCCTTTGCTTCTAATCCTGCTTTTCCTAACGCTAACGCCACTGCGTCCTTTTGCAGTGTACTTTCCGCATCTTCCCAGTTGTCTGCACCAAATTTATCGTCCTCGCAGATCACATCAAATTCTTTTCCCAACGGGCCTTCGCCCTCCTTCTTTCCCACAACATTTCCACTTGCAAGAATGTAAGGCGGTTTTTGAAATGAAAGACTCTGCGAACCTTTTATCTGTGAAAAAAAATCTTTTTGTTCCATAAAAAAACCTCCCAAACTTTTTGATAGTATGAGAGATTTTTTCCAATTTTATTCTAATTGTATTTTTCTTTTAAATGTATGACGCTTCTTTTAAAAGCTGATAAAACGTCGGCTGTAAATGATATTCCTGCATCAGACGCTCCACTTCCCGGATACGCTTTTCTTTCTGATCTTTAGACACTGGTTTTTTCTTTGCACGGATCAATAGATTCTTTGGCGTATGTGCAAAATCCACAAATTCCAAGATATCTGTCTTATAACCACATGCCTCTAACAGATTTGCACGGATCGCATCGGTCATCAACGCTGCTGTCCGTTCTTTGATCAGACCATAACGGGTCAGTATCGAATAGTCCTCACTCTGTATCTGGCTGTTCAATTCATGCTGACAACACGGTACGGAAAAGATCATTTCCGTATTCCATCGCACGGCATGATATAACGCATGATCGGTTGCCGTATCGCAGGCATGCAGTGTAATTACCATATCCACCTGTTCATTACTCTGATATCCGCAGATGTCACCCAATTCAAAATGAAGATTTTCGTAACCATACTTCTTAGCTGCAAGGTTACATTTTTCGATCACATCTTCTTTTAAATCCAGTCCGGTCATATGCACCGGAATCTTACGGATGTTTGTAAAATAGTGATATAAAATAAAGGTCAGATAGGATTTTCCACATCCAAAATCAATGATATTCAAATATGTCAGTTCCCTGTTCTTTACGGCATCGTCCACAAGTTCTACAAAACGGTTGATCTGTCGATACTTATCGTACATGCTGTGTACGATCTTTCCTTCTTTTGTGAAGATTCCCATATCGACTAACGGCTCTATCATTTCGCCTTCCGGGATCAGATATTTCTTCTTCCGGTTATGCCCGGTCTGCTCCTTTGGTGCCGTCTTTGTACAGTTCTTTTCGATGATATGCACCTTGCCTTTTTTCGAGATCATCATCTGATATTCCACTTTGGCATTCCATACATTCATCCGGAAAAAATGTGTACCAAGTTCCTGCAGCAGATAGACCTCTAATTCTTCTTTATCAAGATTCTCATGGAACACCTGCTTTTGCGTATACTTTTCAATCTGATAATTCTTTTCTTTTTTTAAAATCTGGACTTTACGATATTCACAGTTCTTTGCCTTACTGAGCACTAACTTGTAAGGCAAAGACTGTAAGATGTCATGAATCTGTTCCTGCACTCCCTGACTCCTTTTTGGATTAGTCATCCAGCTGGAAGAATGCCACTTCTTCTTCTAACTTTTTGGATAAATCTGTCAGATTCTTAGATGCCTCTGCTAACAGGTTCATTGTTGCATTCAATTCTTCCATAGAAGCTGTCGTCTGCTGCGTACTTGCTGCATATTCTTCAGAGATTGCTGACAGATTCTGGATGATATCTGCAACTTTCTTTCTTGCTACAAAATAGGAATCTGTGTGGCTCTTAATTACTTCCATATCGTCTTTGGAAGTGGTGATTCCCTTGCTGACTCTTACGAATTTTTCTCTGGTCTGGTTCAGTTTTTCCTGCTGCTCTGCGACAAGTACATTGACACTCTCCATAACCTCAACACTCTTTTCAGATTCTTCTAACAGATTGTCGATCGTCTGACGGATCTGCTCTGCGGAGGTGTTGGACTGATCTGCTAATTTTCCAATCTCATCAGCTACAACGGCAAAACCTTTTCCTGCCTCTCCTGCTCTTGCTGCTTCAATCGATGCATTCAGTGCCAACAGACTGGTCTGCTCTGCGATCGCAGTAATGATCTTCGTCGCTTCTCCGATCTCCTGTACGGAATCGTTGGTCGCTTTGATCTGATTTCCGATATGTTCAATGGCTTTTGTTGTCTTATCGTTGGATACGGTAAGCTGCTCAATAATGTTTGTGGACTCATCACCGGCATTTTTCATCTCATTGGAGGTCTCATCTAAGGTCTCCACACCATCTACGATCTCGCCTACTACTTTACCCATATCGCCTACATAAACAGTTGCCTCTTCTACATCTTCTGCCTGGGATACCGCACCTTTGGAGATATCTTCTACTGCACGGCTGATCTCACCTGCTGCAAGATTACTCTGCTGTGCCATATGGTTCAATTCCTCACCGGAACCTAACAATACTTCTGATGATTTCTTGATATTGCTGATGATATGGATCAGCTTCTTCTGCAATGCTTCAAACGCTCTTGCCATTTCTCCTACTTCGTCTTTTCTGGTTAAGAATCGATCCTCTAACTTGAAGTTCACTTTTCCGTGTGACAGTCCGACTAATGCTTCCTCTGTATGCTTGATCGCACCTGCAAGAGATTTTGATACGATCGTTGTTGTGATCAATGTAATGATCAACAGTACGACTGCTACAACTACAATGATCATGATACGGCTTTGTGTATAATCATCAATCTCGGAACGAGGGTTCACAATGCTGATCACTCCGACAACAGTTCCATCCGTGTTCTTAACCGGAAGAGAATAGCTGTAATATTCTACTCCGTTGATCTTTGTATCATTGTCTTTGTATTCTTTTCCACCTTTCAGAACTTTATCAATGATGACTTGATCCTTTATCTTCTGTCCGATGATCCTCTCCCCGTTTTTTCCTTTCATTGTTGTGATCTCAATCTTATCCCCGTAAGTTAAAAGCATATCATAACCTGATTTTTCAACGAGCATATCCATCATCTCATTGGTCTTTGTCAGGTCAGCCGGTCCTTTGTATAAGACTCCTGTCTTTTCATCTAACTTAAAATCTCCCTGATATACGATATTGTAGGCAGACTGCACGCTTCCCGCCATTCCTGCCATTCCCTGGTACTGGGTCGTACGCATGCTGTCTCTCATGTCCTTTGCGGAAATAAAGGTCAGAATAATAAGGATCGATATAATTGGTATCATGGTAATCCCTATCAGACGCGCTGTTACTCCAATACCGGATATTCTGTTTTCCCCTTGTCCTTCTTTCTTGCCCATGTTTTCTCCTTTCCAGCCATATCGGTCATACTGCCTCATTACAACTGTTTTTGCCGAACCATGTCGACAATTCCTGTATTTTGTCTTATTATACCATAATCTGTACTATCTCACAAGAAATGGAGGCAAAAAAGAGACTGTGTTTGATCAAACCCCAGCCTCTTCTCTCTTCTTATTTTCCTTCATAACAGATGACAGATTCTACGTCATACTCTTTCAGTCTCTCTCTTCCTTTTAAGCCTGCTAACTCCATTAAGAAAATAATCTTTACTACTTCGCCGCCTAATTCTTCCACTAATTTTGCGGCAGCCTCCATTGTACCTCCGGTTGCGATCAGGTCATCGACTAAGACAACTTTCTGTCCCGGTTTGATGGCATCTTTGTGCATCTCGATCGTTGCTTTTCCATACTCAAGATCGTACTCTTTTTCTACGGTCTCGCATGGCAGCTTTCCTTTTTTTCTTACCAGTACAAATGGTTTATGAAGATTATATGCGATCGGCATGCCGAAAATAAATCCTCTCGACTCTGCTCCTGCAAGTACATCAAACTCCGTATCCGCGAGCAGTTCCTGCATCTTGTCGATCGCCATATGTAATCCGTCTGCATCCTGCAATACGCTGGTCACATCCCTGAATATAATTCCCGGTTCCGGAAAATCCGGAATACTGCGGACGTAATCCTCCATTTTTTTCATGTAAATATTCCACCCTTCTGTTTTCTCTGGTACTCTACCATTCATATCCGAAACTAATAGTATCATTATTTTTCACAAAAAGCAAACCAAATGCACACATTGACAAGGTTCCGGAAACAAACTAGAATAAAAAGAACAAAAAATGCTGTGTTTGAGGAGGAATACTTATGCAAATGAATCAGACCCCATCTTCTGAACGTGTCCATATCGGCTTTTTCGGACGGCGGAATGCCGGAAAATCCAGTGTCTTAAATGCCGTGACCGGACAGGATCTGGCCGTTGTTTCAGACGTAAAGGGAACCACCACCGATCCGGTGCAAAAATCCATGGAACTGCTCCCATTAGGACCTGTCGTTGTCATTGACACTCCGGGAATTGATGATGAAGGAGAGCTTGGTGCTTTGCGCGTAAAGAAAAGTTATCAGGTGTTAAATAAATCGGATGCCGCTGTCTTAGTAGTCGATGCATCTCTCGGACTCTGCGAAGAGGACTTTGCTTTTATTGAGCATATCCAAAAAAAGCAGATTCCTTATGCCGTGGCATTTAACAAATCCGACCTTGCTCCGTCTGCTTCACTTGCAAAAGACCTTCAATATTTAAAAGAACATCAGATTGATTTTGTATCCGTCAGTACGGCTGATCTTTCCGGAATCGATACCCTCAAAGAAAAGATCGCAACTCTTGCTAAAACAGAGGATACCAAACTTCGGATCGTTGCTGACCTGATCCATCCTTCTGATTTTGTGGTTTTAGTCGTGCCGATCGACAAGGCTGCTCCAAAGGGCAGACTGATCCTGCCGCAGCAGCAGACGATCCGTGATATCTTAGAGGCAGATGCAACTGCCATTGTCGTCAAAGAATATGAACTTCGTGACACCTTAGCTCACTTAGGCAAAAAACCGCGTCTTGTCATTACCGACAGTCAGGTCTTTGCAAAAGTATCTGCCGACACTCCGGCAGATATTATGTTAACTTCGTTTTCTATCCTCTTTGCAAGATATAAAGGAAATCTGCCGGCACTGATCAAAGGTGTCACTGCACTAGAGCAGATTGAGGACGGAGATAAAATTTTAGTTTCCGAAGGCTGCACTCATCACAGACAGTGTGACGATATCGGCAGTGTCAAGCTGCCCCGCTGGATCCGGCAGTATACCGGAAAAGAACCGGAATTTGTCTTTTCCTCCGGCACGGAATTTCCGGCAGATCTCTCACCTTATAAGATGATCGTGCATTGCGGCGGCTGTATGTTAAATGAGCGTGAAATGAAATACCGCCTTGCCTGTGCAAAGGATCAGAATATCCCTATGACCAATTACGGTATCCTGATTGCCTATATCCAGGGCATCTTAAAGCGGAGCGTTGAACCGTTTCCTGCAGTATCTATGATGCTTACGGAGGAACCGTCATGAGAACAGAACATGATATGTTAGGAACACGCAGCCTTTCCGATGATACTCTTTACGGATTACAGACGCTTCGTGCCAAAGAAAATTTTATTACTTCCTATCATACTACAAATCTTTCCCTGATCTACGCCATGGTGCAGGTAAAAAAAGCGGCTGCCTTATCTTACCGGGAACTGCACCCGGAGGAATCCCAAAAATGGGATGCTATCCTCTGCGCCTGCGACCGGATCTTAGCCGGGGATGTGGATGATGCTTTTTGTACCAGTGCCTTACAGGGAGGTGCCGGCACTTCCACAAATATGAATGTCAATGAGGTCATTGCTAATCTTGCGTTGACTGTCTTAGGACAGACTCCGGGAAATTATGATACGATTCACCCTTTAGACGATGTGAACCGCGGACAGTCTTTTAGAAAGTTTAGAACTACTCCGTGACACCGTAATACTTTTTCAAAAAAATTGTATTGATGGGATTCTTGCAGATGAACAATCCTGCTTAGAGACATTAAAATGCTCCCGGATAGATCTCTACCACAGGAGCACTGAAATCGGATATGATAAAGCAGAAGAACAGTATTATCAGGCAAAGTCAGGTACTACACCTGAATGATCACTGCCATTAACTCTAAATCTTCACTTGGCGATGCATTTGCAATGCTGTGTCTGCCACCGCTTTTGCAGATGCAGACATCGCCTGTTTCTACCGTACTGCTTTCGCCGTTGTCATTATATTCCGCTGTTCCGTGAAGTACCGTAATGATCTCTTCTTCTCCGATATGCTCATGCATTCCGAGGGAACAGCCCGGTTTTAAGATCAAACGTGCAATGACATTTGCATCACTCTCATATTCTCCCTGTACCACGGACGGGATCACTTCTACGGTTCCATCTCCGCCTTTCATGTGTTCATTAAAAATATGTGTAATCTCTGAATATTTTTTTACCACTGTATTTCCTCCACTTTGATCATCATTTCTAAATCGTAAAGAATGACATATCCTTCTCTAAATCCTCGGATAAGCCCTGCAATTCTTTTGCTGCCACAGACAACTGACGGATTGCCTCATTCAGACCTGCCATAGATGCTGTCGTCTGTTCTGTACTTGCTGCATTTTCCTGTGAAATTGCTGATAAATTTTGAACTGCATCAATAATTCTGGCTCTTGACTGATCACATATCTGCGTATGACTCTGGATTGCCTCTGTCTCGCTTCTGGATGCATTGACTCCGTCTGCTACGGATACAAATTTTGTCTTTGTCTCTTCTAATTTTTCCTGCTGCTGTGCAACGATATCTTCTACTTCATGCATGACGTTTACCGTTTGTTCTGCCTCACTTAACAAATCGCGGATGATGTCTTTGATCTTTTCCGCCGAGTCATTCGACTGCTCTGCTAATTTCTGGATCTCGGATGCCACTACTGCAAATCCTTTTCCATGCTCTCCGGCTCTTGCCGCTTCAATACTTGCATTTAACGCTAACAGGCTTGTCTGACTCGCGATCGAAGTGATCAGTTCTACTGCTGCATGGATCATCTGTACAGAATCGTTCGTTGCTTCAATCTGTCTTCCGATACGGTTGATCGCCTGTGTCGTCCTGTCATTGGATTCGGAAAGCTGACGGATAATGACAGAAGACTCATCACTGGCATTTTTCATTTTCGCAGATGTATCATCCAAACCATCCACACTGCTTACAATCTCTTCAATGACATGTCCCATCTCTCCGATATGTACCGATGCTTCTTCAATCTCTTCTGCCTGTGAGACTGCACCCTTGGATAAATCCTCTATGACCTTACTCATTTCGTTCGTTGTTGCACTGGAGTTTTCTGCCATCTGACTTAGAGATTCTCCCGATGCATTCAGTATTCCTGAAGATTTTTTGATATCACTGATGATCTCAAAAAGCTCCTGTTTTAACTTTTCGACGGAACGTGCCATATCACCGATTTCATCGTTTCGCCCTAACAGCTTTTCTTCCACATCCAGGGTCAGATTACCGTCTGCTAACGCACCGATTACCTTTTCTGTTCCACGCACGCTGACCGCTACGGATCTTGAGGTGATCCATGCTGCGATCGATGCCATTGCCATAATGATCAGTGCCATAAGAAATACGGCGCTTGACTTGCTTTTGATAAAGGCATTAATATCTTTGCTCTCTCTTCCGACAAACACCATTCCTATGATACTGTCATCCGAATTCTTTACCGGCACATAATATCCGTAGTATGGTCTTTCATTGATCACAATACCCGTATCTGAGTATTCTTTTCCATTTTTTAAGACTTTATCCGTAACTTCTTTAGATGCTGTGGTTCCTATCAGTCGATCCCCTGTTTTTTTATCCTTTAAGGAAGTCAACACACGGGTATCCCCATAGAAAAAAGTAACATCTACATCTGTCTTGTTCTTGATATAATCTGCTAACTCATTGTTATCAGAAATCTTGTACTCTCCTCTGTAAACATTGCCTTTTGCATCCTGCTTAAAATCACCGTCTGCTATGTTTTTAAACATCTCTAAGACTGCATAATCCGTTGCACGCATTCCGTCCAACGTAGTCTTTTGCATTCCCCTTTGCATGTTCCACCCGGAATAAAGTGTCATTGCAATTCCAAGCAACAGGCATGGCGAGATCACCATCAGTAACAGGCGCACCATGATAGACATTTTTCTTTTTCTTTCCATTGTACCTAATCCCTTTCTCTCATTTTAACCAAAAAATTCATCATTACTTAACCATGTACCTCATTATATCATAGAACCTTTTATCCTCTGGTACTTTTTTCACATTCTTTTGCAATTTTTTGACACTTATATTTTTTTGTACATTTTACGCGATTCTTTTCTCAATATAGGAACTAACCTTGTCCTTTTCAATTCCAAGAGCAATCGCAAGCTCTCCGTACAAATGCTCTTCTGCCAGCTTGAAATAACGCTCATCTCCGGCAGTCACTTTTTTCCCCTGTGCCTTACGCTCCTGCTTTTTCTCGTATATTGTCTTGATCACACGAACGAGTTCTTCACAATCCCCGGTTTTCAATGCCTCTTTGAATACAGTGTCTCTGTTCTTTTCATTCTGTATCTCAAATACCTGCATTTCCTGCATATGGTCTATCAGTTCACATGCTTCTTTTTTACTGATTACCGGACGCATGACTACTTTGTGGTTGTCCACCGGTGTAAACAAACGACTCTTTTCTTCATAAACCGGAACTAATGTATAATACATTTTATCACCCGGAACACCCTGTAAATCCATGCTTCCTATATGCTCTACCTGACATACACCATTGCTTCCATAAATTATGAAATCTCCTTCTTTAAACATTGCCTCTCCTTTCTTCCACAAAAAAACCGCCGCACTCTCTTTCGTAAGTGAAACGGATTTTATTATAACATTTAAAAACAAAAACTGCTCTCTATTGCTCTCATATCAGGTATTATACCACATTTTTCCTGTTTTTAAAAGTTATTTTGAAAATCGGGTTCCCGGCAAATGTTCCCGCAAATAAGACGGAAGCCATTGCTGGCTTCCGTCGGATGCTGGTAATATATAGAAACATAAATACATCTCCATGAATTTCAATCGCTATTGTCCTGTGTCCTTTATATTCGGTCTGGGCTTACCTCATATTTGGACATTTATTAATGGATTGATCGTAATAGGTTGCAGTTGTACTGATGCAGAAAAAAGCATTGAAATTCATGGGTATACCTTCATGTTCTGCTTGCTTTCCTGCCGCCTTATGTACTAAAGTTGTTCCATTTCGCGGCAGGAGTCTTTTATCTTATTTGTTGAATTTGTCTAAGCCTTTTGGCTCTTTTGGCTGGTAGCAGTAAAATACAGATGCTTTATTTGCTGTAGATACAGCTGCTTTTGCTCCTGCTTTTTTTACCATCTCTCCGAAAAGATTCTGTTTCTTCATGGCTCATTGCTCCTCCCTTCACCTGGTATTATCATCAACATTACGACTTCTAATACCGTCAGCGCTAAGGCAATTGCTATCTTAGTTAACGAAAAAGTAAGTAGTAATATTAAGATTCCATATAACATGCCTAGTCCTAATGCACATCTTCTGTTCCTCTCTTTTTTTTCATTCGTTAACTTCTTATTCTGATGCTCCACTGGTGCACATTGGTAAATCACCAACTCACTTACAACAGCAATTGCAATGGCCAATGCTTCACATTGTTTAATGATTGCCTCTGTGTATATTCCAACTATCACTATTCCCCAAAGAATAACTGTAAGTAAATTACACTGCCACGTCTTTGATGCATGATAGCCTCCACAGCAGCTGCGCAATGTAGTAAATACTACTACAAATACCAAGGTTGCAACGAACTGATGAATGATCGCACCTACCATTAGTAACAGAAAAGTTTTTCCGATATTATCAATGAGTATTTCATAACCATATGAATAAATCTCTTTTTCTTCTTCACTGATATAATCTTTCCGGTATAAGGAGTCCGCTACCTTTTCTGCAACTTTAGACATTGCCTCACATCCTTCTTCTACATCTTAACAACTCTGACTATTTTTGCAATACCTATGGCACCAATGACATTTTTCTGGCATGAATTACCGTTTTTTCTCTATTTTTACACCTTTTCTGCAACTTTTATCTAATCCAATCTTTTTATATTTTTACACTTCATCAAAAAAAGAAAATGTATACTCTGTGATTTTTTCACAAAATATGCATTTCCCTTTTGTTTGCTGCTATGTCATATCTCCTGCTTCTTCAAATGAAGTTTTATGATTAGGTTTCCGATTCTATTACATAGACTGACGCTATTCTATCCGTTCATTTCCCAAAAGCTGCATAACATTTCATAACTTCCTTTATCATATTCCTTTTTTTCGCTTTTTCAATACTCTTGGCATGAACCGTCTTTTTTAGGCATGAATTGTTGATTTTTGTCGAGAATTCTGGGAATTCCGTATAGTTCCAATGACTACCCACAAATCTTGTTTGCTTTGCATGGAATCAATATCTGTGAAATAAAATAATTGTTTTCTTCAAAAATTTCCAAATCTCCTTCTTCTCTACGAACCAGTTCTTTGACACTCTCTATCCCAATCCCATGTCCCTGTTTTTCCTTTTTTGTTGTTTTTAACTCTGGATTTTCTCCCAAAACAGATTTCAAAATATAGTTTTCCACAATGATATTGACCATCTCTTTATAAATGAACATTTTTAAACGGATTTCCTTTTTACTCTCCTGCTGTATTTCCGCTTCAATGGCATTATCTAAGAGATTTGATAATAAAATCGCAATATTACTTTCATTTTCCCAATGAAATTCTCCTGTAATCTGCACTTCTAAAGATATTTTGTTCTTCTTGCAAAGGGCTGCCTTTTGATTAATAACTGCATTCACCATCCTGCAGTCCATATAAAACACATTTTCTGCTTCTAACTCTGTCTCTAAAATGCTCTGCATCTCTTTCATAACAACTTCTGTTTCACCATCTCTTAGCAATTGCAAATATGTCGTAAAATAGTGTTTCATGTCATGACGCATTTTTCTTGTATTCTGATACAATAATTCTGTATTATGAATCTGACTTTCCTGTTGTTCTAACTGCACTTTTAAAACTTCATTTTCCAATTCACATCTGTTCTGATAGTTCATTCTCCGGATCAACCAGAACATAAAGCTATTGATCACTAACAACAGCATTGTCAATATAAAGAAAATCAGCTGTTCTCTAAAAGTCATTTCAACGGTTCCGACTATTTTAAAGGTAAGCACTGCAACAATAAAAAACGTAATATATAAGATTGCTCCAAAAATATACTCTTCTTTTTTGAAATAATGCTTTTTACTAAATGTTCTTTCTGCTATCACAAATGTCAAAATCACTGTGACCTTACTGATGCACAATACAAGGATTCTAAGAATACCATTCCCTGAGATGAGCACTTCCATAGGACTTTTGCTTAACACAGATATTACTTGTATCACCATAATATTTACAAATGCCAACATGATATACAGAATCAGGGGTACGATTAACTTTTCAATACTGTTTCCCTGCAAATAAATCATTGAGAAGCTGGTAACAATCAGGATTACTACAATACTTTGTAAATTAAATATTTCTCCCATAAAATGACTTGGAATAAATAAAATTACAAACCATACTGCATACTTCCACCATTCTATTGTTTTCTTTTTTCCAAAGTGACTTGTCAAAAACCATAATACTAACACACAGTCAATAGCACTTGCTACAATTTCAGCAATCTCACTAACTATTTGCATATGCAAAACTCCTCAGATATATCATTTGTTTCTTTTTCACTTCCTGTGCTTTATCTCTGCTGACAGAAAGGATTTCTCCATTGTCCAGTTCTACCTCATTTGCACGAACCATTTTCATATAGCGAACATTGACTAGATAGCTTCTATGTGTCTGTACAAAACCATAGTTACTCATCCATTTTTCTAAATTTGAGATTTTCCCCCGCATCTCACACTCGCCATTAATATGCTTAATCCGTAAATAATGTTTGCAGCTTTCTATATATAAAATATTTTTCAACGCAAGAATTTCTGTTCCATTCTTAGTCTGAACTTCCCACATTTTCTCATCTTTTTCCAATTTATTGAGTAAATGACAAATTGCCTCATCCAGTTCCTGATTCAGTTTTTCTTTCCGTATAAAGCGGAATGGCTGATAATGTATTGCCTGAAACACCAAATCATCTCTATTTGTCACAAAGATCACATTGGTATTAATATTACTGCTAAAAATCTGTTCTGCCAGTTCCATCCCTGAGATTTCCGGCATATCAATATCCAGCAACAATATTTCCGGTGCTTTTTTCTGCATTGCCTGAAACATTTCTATTCCATTATAGAATATCTGTATCTCATAACTTTGGCCCTGTTCCTTCAAACATGTTTCTACACGTTTTTCTAATACTTCTGTAAACCTTTTTTCATCATCACAAATAAATATATGATACATCTCTCAAACCCTTTTCCTCACTTATATGTTCCCTCTGTTTTTCTCCACATAAAGACAGGGATAACACAACTCATGTCATCCCTGTTTCTCTCTATCTCTATTGACGCCAAAATCGTAAATATAAACACTCTTTGCTCTGGCAGTAATAACTAAATAAAATCATCTGCTCCCCCTCCTCTCTTCTAGCCGTCTATATTCTTGCATATTGACAACTATTTTTCAACAAGATTTACATAAAAGCAGTTGATTTTGACACAAAAGCAACCGTTCCGTGTTTTTCTTTAGTGATTTCTCCGATTTCTACGGTATTCGCAGTAGATATCCCGAAATTGTGCATATTTCTTACAACTGATTTTCACTTTCTCTCCATTGGTCAGAATTGCTTCCTGTTTATTGAACTCCTTGATATAACGCATGTTAACATAATAAGACTGGTGTGGAGATATAAAATCCGTTCCATTCAGATTTTCGGCAAACTGCGTAATCCCCATTTTCACGTAATAATCCTCTTCCACGGTCCGTACAATGACGTTTCTTCCACTTGTCTCCACATAGATAATATCTTTGGGTCTGACAATATGCAGTCCTTTCTCATCCCAGAGTTCAATCTCGTATTCTTTTTCTAACTTAGATACTGCACTCAGCAATGCCTCCCGCAATTTTTCCTGTTCCATTGGTTTCTTCAGATAACGAAATGCATTGACTTTATAACCTTCAAAAACATAATCTTCATAAGATGTCAGAAAAATAATGATCGTATCTTCATACCACTCCCGATATTTCTCTGCCGTCCGGATTCCATTGATTTTAGGCATTCTAATATCCAAAAACAAAATATCATATCTGTTTTGTTCCCGTAACAGTTCCTGACCGCTGCAATAACTGCTGATGTCTGCCTGCAGGTTATTTTCCTGCAGTAAATATTCCAGACTTTCCTGCAACAATCCCCTGCCAATTGAATCATCATCACAAATTGCTATCCTTATTCTTTTCATAACCACCCTCGCATTCCTTTGCTAAAAAAATAACATAATTTTGTCCAGTTCCCGAAATCCCTGCTCTATTTCTTTTTCTGTCAGCCCCCCATATCCTAAAAGGATTGCCGGGTATTCCGGTACTTTGTTTTTATCTATATAGTATTCTGAAATCGGATAGATACGGATTCCGATCCCCTGTGCTAACTTTGTCAGTTCCTCATCCGAAAAATGCGACTCAATCTCTGCAATGACATGCAGTCCCGCATTATCTCCATAGACCTTCCGTATCCATTTTCTTTTCTTAATTTCATCCATCAAAAAGTCATGCTTCTTTTTGTAACTGCTCCGCATACGATTCAGATGACGTTCAAAATAGCCCTCTTTCATAAAGTTGCAAATGGTCATCTGCTGAATTTTAGGAACGGTTGATGCATAAAAACCGCATTTTTCGGTATAGACTTTTACTAATTTTTTCGGCAGCACTAAATAGCTGACACGCACTGCCGGAGCAATACTCTTTGAAAATGTTCCAAGATAGATGACCTTTTCATTCTGGTCGGAACCCTGCAACGAAGGAATTGGTTTTCCTTTATAACGAAATTCACTGTCATGGTCATCTTCTATCAGATACCGGTTCTCATCCTCTGACGCCCATTTCAGCAACTCCATACGCCGTTTCATCGGCATGACGGTTCCCATTGGAAACTGATGTGACGGCATCACATATGCAATATCCGCCTGTTCACTGCGAAGCTGCTCCATACGGATACCCTGTGCATCCATATCTACCGCACAGACCTGATATCCTAAATTCAAAAAAGTCTCATATGCCTGTACATAGGTCGGACTCTCCATTGCCACGCGTCTGTCTGCACCTAAAATCTGGGATAACAGCATCAGCAGGTATTCGTTTCCTGCACCCACGATAATCTGGGAAGGCTCACAGATAACACCACGAGACTGATAGAGATAGTTACAGATTTCCTCACGAAACTCCGGCTCGCCTGCACCATCTCCTGCGGTCAGCAAATCGGCATTGTCTGTGCTGAGCAGATTCTTATTGACCTTTCTCCATGCATTAAATGCAAAATGCTCTAAGTCCACGGCAAAAGGTGAAAAGTCAATGTGTGTTTCCAACATCCGGTTCTTAGCACGTTTTGGCTCTTCTTCCTTTGGCTGCTGGCTGTTTTCTTTTAAGTCTAATAAATCACTGACATCACTGACGTAATATCCGCGGTATGGCTGTGCCTCTATGTAACCTTCCGATACAAGCTGCTCATAAGCAAGTTCTACCGTACTTCTGCTCACCTGCAAATGGGAAGATAAAAAACGAGTAGACGGCAGTTTCTCTCCTTGGGGAATCTTACCGTCCATGATCTCGATCCTGATATGGTCATATATCTGTTGATACAGCGGAATTTTTTCATCGTGTGACAGTGGAATCATCATTTCATTCACTGTCTGTTTAACCTCTCCCCTTTTTTAATTCTGCAACTATTTCTTCTTTCAGATTCAGTGCTTTGTCCTTCATCTGTCTTCCTGCTGTATTGGATGCTAAGATACCTGCAAGGAGTTTTGATGCAACATCATATTTTTTATAATGGATTGACATCGTTGCTAACAGATAATCTACTGTTCCCTGATCCATTCCGCAGATTGGAAACATCTCGGTGCTGACTGCCTTAAGCATACCGTCATATGCCTGTTTGTAAAAGGCTTCCTCTTCCTTCTTACATTCTGCAATCGCTGCCTTTCCTTCCTCTGTTGCAGCATCCATGGTCTCAGCTTTTCCTCGATAGAGCCATGCAATTTTCAGACAGGTATATGCTTTTTCACTGGTCTTGCCTTTTTTTACAATGGTATTAAACAGTGACAGCTTATATCTTTCCAATGCACGGTCGTAATCATAAACTGCCGGTTCCGGCTCAATCTGTGCATGAAACTTTGAGCAGATGTTTTCTTTGATTAATTTACTCTGCACATTGGTAATATGCGGAAAGAAACGGGTCATTGCCGTATAACCGCAATGCGGGCAGGAACATATATCATACTTTAAAGTATCAATATACTGATGACGCGGTCTTAAGTCCTTATCAGACTCTAAACGCTTTACCCTTCCGTTCTTAATCATCTTTGTCTTAAACACTTTATCACAGACCGGACAACGGATGCCTTTTTCCAATAAAAACATATCCTCTGTCGGAATATCCGGCTTTTCTCCGGCTGCTTCTGTGCTTGCACTTGTCTTTGGCTTGTCCTCTTCAAAGATATCCATATCTTCTGAAATTTCCAGTCCAAACTTTTCTAATCCTGATAATAAATTCATATGATGACCCCCAAATCCGGCTATGACTGAGCCGGTAATTTAAATGAACTCTTTAATGAAACAATACGGTTGAATACCGGATGCTCCGGTGTGGAATCCTTTGCATCGGCACAGAAATATCCCTGCCGTACAAACTGGAAACTGTCATATGGCTCTGCTTTTGCAAGCTCCGGCTCTACATAACAATCCTTTAACACTTTTAAGGAATCCGGATTCAGATTCAGACTTCCGTCCTCTTTATTATAAACGCCTTTTTCTTCATCTACAAGATTCTCATAAAGGCGTACCTCACATTTCTTTGCAAATGGTGCAGGAACCCAGTGGATGGTACCTTTTACCTTACGTCCGGTAAATCCTGTTCCCTGCTTTGTCTCAGGATCATAGGTACAATGCACCTCAATCACTTTTCCGTTCTCGTCTTTTACAAAACTCTCGCATTTTACAAAATATGCATGCATCAGACGCACTTCATTTCCCGGAAACAGACGGAAATATTTCTTTGGAGGTTCTTCCATAAAATCATCTCTGTCGATGTAGAGTTCCCGGCAGAACGGTACTTTTCTGCTGCCAAGTTCTTCATTCTCTAAGTTGTTCGCAACATCTAAATACTCCACTTCGCCTTCCGGATAATTGTCAATCACTAATTTGATCGGATCTAAGACTGCCATCATTCTTGGCTTTTTCATCTTTAGATCTTCACGGATACAATACTCTAACATGGCATAGTCTACAGAACTGTTGCTCTTTGAAATTCCGCATAACTCCACAAAACGCTTGATGGATTCCGGTGTGAAACCTCTTCTTCTGAGTGCTGCGATCGACACGAGTCTAGGGTCGTCCCAACCGTCTACAATTCCATCTTCTACCATTTTTTTAATATAACGCTTTCCTGTTACCACATTGGTCAGGTAAAGCTTTGCAAACTCGATCTGTTTTGGTGGCTTTTCATATTCTAACTCACGCACTACCCAGTCATAGAGTGGTCTGTGATCCTCAAATTCCAACGTACAGATCGAATGACTGACTCCTTCGATCGCATCCTCGATCGGATGTGCAAAATCGTACATCGGATAGATGCACCAGGTATCACCTGTTCTGTGATGTGTCATATGTGCCACACGATAGATGACCGGATCACGCATATTGATATTTGGTGATGCCATATCAATCTTCGCACGCAAAACCTTTTCGCCATCCTTAAATTTTCCGTTCTTCATGTCCTCAAAGAGTGCTAAATTCTCCTCCACACTCCGATCGCAGGATGGATCATCTTTTCCCGGCTCTGTCAGTGTTCCACGGTACTCACGGATCTCATCTGCCGATAGATCAGAAACATATGCTTTTCCTTTTTTAATTAATTTAACTGCTGCTTCGTACATCTGCTCGAAATAATCAGATGCAAAGAAAAGGCTGTCACCCCAGTCTGCTCCTAACCACTGAATGTCCGCCTTGATAGACTCGACGAATTCTACCTTTTCCTTTGTCGGATTGGTATCGTCAAAACGCATATGAAATTTGCCATGATATTCTTCTGCAAGTCCGTAATTCAATAAGATGGACTTGGCATGTCCGATATGCAGATAACCGTTTGGCTCCGGAGGGAAACGTGTAACGACTTCTTCACATCTTCCTTCCTCTATATCTTTATCAATAATCTGTTCAATAAAATTCTTGGAAACTGTACCGCCTTCCATAAACTAAATCCTCCTGAAATCTCTTCTCAATCGCTTTTATTATATGATTTCAGGAGAATTTTGTCAATGTAAGCCCTCTATTTGATGATGCTTAAATAATCTCTAACTCCGCTTAATATGCTCATGTGTAAACAAATGATCCTGACAGTATTCGTAATTGCCGTCACATTTCGAACAGAAACGGAATTCTAAGGTCGGATCGTCCTTTTCCGTTCTTCCGCAGACTGCACATTTATGCTTGGTCACACTGCCGGAATGTCTCATCTCGGCATCCCGCATCTGTGTCTTAAATACATACTTTCTGTGCACTTCTTTTGGCGATACCCTCTGATAATTTCTGGTAGACAGATAAAAGATCAGGAAGTTCAAAAGTGCCGCCACAATGGAAATCCTGCCCACAGCTCCTGATACGACAAAATCGTAAATGGTCAGAGCTGCATAGACATATGCCATCCACTTCATTCTTACCGGAATAATGAACCACAACAGAATCTGCATATTCGGAAAGCAGACCGCAAATGCTAAAAAGATTGCCATGTTGATGTAATAGGTTGTTACATAATAACCGATTCCAATGGTCAGACCACCTGTGATACTTAAAAATCCATATGCCACAAATGCTCCAATCACCGTAAATATCATGCCTCCGAAGATATAGACATTAAAACGGAAGGTTCCCCAGGTACGCTCTAATGCCGTTCCTAAGGAATAATACAGCATGATCATAATAATATAGAAAAAGATGTTGCCGGTAGACGGTGGGATCAACACCCATGTAACCAGTCTCCACACCTGACCTCGCAGCACCATTGCCGGTTCTAACATCAGATAACTGATGATTCCCGGTGTCATATACATCATCAGATAACCGAGTGCATATGTTACTACAAGCCAAAGGCTTAAGTTGGGAATTGCATATTTTCCAATCTTTCGTTCTAATTTATTCAGATAATTCATCTTGCACCTCATTTGTCTGGAATTTTTAACCTTATATTTAACACATTATAATTTTAAGCATTTTGTTTGTCAATCCATGCAGAAATTCTTCACAAAATCTTTAGAATTATAACTTTATAAAGAAAATATAAAATGGAAAAAAAGGGTTGTTTTTTGTAATTTCCTGTCGTAGAATGGGATGTACTGAAAAATCAGTACCGTTCATACATTTAATAGGAAATAAACAAGTTATAACAGGTGGTATTATGAATCAGAATTTATACAAATTAGGAATTGATATCGGTTCTACAACCGTAAAGATCGCTATTTTAGATGAGAATGACGACCTCGTCTTCTCTGATTACGAAAGACATTTTGCAAATATCCAGGACACACTTGCTGCCCTTTTAGAAAAAGCATACCGAAAAGAAGGAGATATGAACTTAGCACCGATGATCACCGGTTCCGGTGGTCTGACCCTGGCAAAGCACCTTGGTGTACCTTTTGTCCAGGAGGTTATTTCCGTTTCAACTGCCCTGCAGCATTACGCACCGCAGACGGACGTTGCCATTGAATTAGGCGGCGAGGATGCAAAGATCATCTATTTTGAAGGCGGCAACGTGGAACAGAGAATGAACGGCATCTGTGCCGGAGGGACCGGTTCTTTTATCGACCAGATGGCATCTTTGATCCAGACCGATGCTCCGGGATTAAATGAATATGCAAAAAATTATAAGGCGATCTATCCGATCGCTGCCCGCTGCGGTGTTTTCGCAAAGACGGACATCCAGCCGCTCATCAATGAAGGAGCTACAAGAGAAGACCTTGCCGCTTCTATTTTTCAGGCTGTTGTAAATCAGACGATCAGTGGACTTGCCTGTGGAAAACCGATCCGCGGACATGTTGCTTTTTTAGGCGGTCCTTTGCATTTTTTATCAGAATTAAAGGTAGCTTTTATCCGTACTTTACATTTAGACGATGAACATGCCATTACACCGCCGAACTCCCATCTGTTTGCAGCTATTGGCTCTGCTTTGAATTATAAAGAAGATACTACGACCACTTTAAGAAGTCTTTTACAGACTCTTTCCGGAAAAATACATATGGAATTTGAGGTAGAGCGTATGGAACCGCTTTTTGCCGATCAGGGAGAGTACGATGCCTTTTTAGCACGCCACAACAGCAATCATGTGGTTACCGGGGATTTATCTTCCTATGAGGGCAACTGCTATCTTGGCATTGATGCCGGTTCTACCACGACAAAAGTTGCTTTAGTCGGCGAGGACGGCTCTTTGCTCTATTCTTTCTATGACAACAACAACGGAAGTCCGTTAGCAACAACGATCCGTGCCATGGAAGAGATTCATGAGCGTCTTCCGAAAAATGCTCACATTGTCTATTCCTGTTCTACCGGCTACGGAGAAGCATTGATCAAATCTGCACTACAGTTAGATGAAGGCGAAGTAGAGACAGTCTCTCATTACTATGCTGCTGCATTTTTCAATCCTGATGTGGATTGTATCTTAGACATCGGCGGTCAGGATATGAAATGTATTAAGATTAAGAATCAGACCGTAGACAGTGTCCAGTTGAACGAGGCCTGTTCTTCCGGCTGTGGTTCTTTTATTGAGACCTTTGCAAAATCTTTAAATTTCAGTGTCCGTGACTTTGCAAAGGAAGCTCTTTTTGCAAAAAATCCGATCGATCTCGGAACCCGCTGTACGGTATTTATGAATTCCAAGGTAAAACAGGCACAGAAGGAAGGAGCAACCGTTGCAGATATCTCTGCCGGACTTGCTTACTCCGTTATTAAGAATGCTCTCTTTAAGGTTATCAAACTTTCCGATGCCTCCGACCTTGGAAAAAATGTCGTTGTGCAGGGTGGAACTTTTTATAATGATGCCGTATTGCGCAGTTTTGAAAAAATCTCCGGCTGTGAAGCAATCCGTCCTGATATTGCCGGAATCATGGGTGCGTTTGGCGCTGCATTGATCGCAAGGGAACGCTACGAAGAAGGACATGTGTCTTCTATGCTCTCCATTGAGGACATCTGCAACCTGACCTATGATACAAAACTGACACGCTGTAAAGGCTGTACCAACCACTGCCTTTTAACCATCAACCGTTTCAGCGGCAACCGTTCTTATATTACCGGTAACCGCTGTGAGAAAGGTCTTGGAAAAGAAAAGAACAAGGAAAATATCCCTAATCTTTTTGACTATAAATATCATCGTATTTTTGACTATGAACCGCTTTCCGAAGCAGAGGCTGTGCGTGGCACGGTCGGTATTCCAAGGGTACTGAATTTTTATGAAAATTACCCGTACTGGGCGGTATTCTTCAAAAAATTAGGATTCCGTACCGTTCTCTCACCGGATTCTACGCGAAAGATTTATGAACTTGGGATTGAATCCATTCCAAGTGAATCCGAGTGTTATCCTGCAAAATTGGCACACGGTCATGTGAAATGGCTGATCGATCAGAAGGTCGATTTTATTTTCTATCCTTGTATCCCTTATGAGCGTCAGGAGATCAAGGATGCCAACAATCACTACAACTGTCCGATCGTAACTTCTTATGCGGAAAATATTAAGAACAATGTCGATGAGATCACAAGTGGCAGTGTACGCTTTTTAAATCCGTTTATGTCTTTTGGAAGCAAAGAGGCTTTAACCAAACGTCTGGTAGAAGAATTTCAGGCAGAGTTCCAGATCCCGGCAGCGGAAATCCGTGCTGCCGCAGATGCAGCATGGGAAGAGCTTGCAAATGCCCGTGACGATATGCGGAAAAAAGGTGAAGAAACCCTGCAATATCTGAAAGAAACCGGAAAACGCGGCATTGTCCTTGCCGGCCGTCCTTACCACTTAGATGCAGAGATCAACCACGGTATCCCGGAGCTTATCAACTCCTATGGTATTGCCGTACTGACCGAGGACTCTGTCTCTCATCTGAATCCGGTAGAGCGCCCGTTGATCGTATTAGACCAATGGATGTACCACTCCAGACTCTATGCAGCGGCAAATTATGTCAAGACTCAGGAAAATCTGGATCTGATCCAGCTCAATTCCTTTGGCTGTGGCCTGGATGCCGTAACCACGGACTGCGTCAGTGATATTCTGACAAATTCCGGTAAGATCTATACCTGTTTAAAAATTGACGAAGTCAATAACTTAGGTGCTGCAAGGATCCGTATCCGCTCTCTCTTAGCTGCGATCCGCGTCAGAGAGAAGAACCCGAAGGAACGCACGATCCGTCCTGCAAACTACAACCGCACCGTATTTACCGAGGAGATGCGTACAAACTACACGATCATCTGCCCACAGATGTCTAAGATTCACTTTGACATCATTGAACCGGCATTCCGCTCCTCGGGTTACAATCTGGTGGTTTTAGAGAACGATAACCGTGATGCGATCAACACCGGACTTCGTTTTGTAAACAACGATGCCTGCTATCCGTCCCTGATGGTAGTCGGACAGATCATGGATGCCGTACTTTCCGGCAAATATGATATGACAAAGACGGCTGTTCTGATGTCGCAGACCGGTGGCGGATGTCGTGCATCGAACTATATGGGCTTTATCCGACGTGCACTTGCAAAAGCAGGATATCCGGATGTTCCGGTCATTTCGATCAACCTTGCATCGTTAGAGAAGAATCCGGGCTTTAAATTCACGCCTGCTTTAGTGCAAAAAGGTATGTACGGACTTGTTTTCGGCGACATTTTCTTACGCTGTCTTTACCATGTCCGCCCATACGAGGCAGAGCCGGGTTCAGCCAATGCCCTGCATGAAAAATGGAAAGAAAAATGTATTGCTTTCCTTTCACAGGATAAACTCCTTTCCCACCGCACCTATAAAAAGATGTGCCGTGAGATAATCCGTGACTTTGACAAACTTCCGATCCTCGATATCCAAAAACCAAGAGTCGGTATCGTCGGCGAGATCTTAGTCAAATTTGCACCTGCCGCAAATAACCATTTAGTAGAATTATTAGAATCAGAGGGAGCCGAAGCGGTCGTTCCTGACTTATTAGACTTCTTCCTGTACTGCTTCTATAATGCGAACTTTAAGGCAGAAAAATTAGGTATGAGCAAGTCCTCTGCCAGAAAATGCAACCTTGGCATCAAAGCGTTAGAATGGCTTCGCTCTGCTGCAAGGGATGAATTTGAAAAGAGCAGCCGTTTCACACCGCCTGCCCACATTGAAGAACTTGCCCGCTATGCCCGTCCGATCGTTTCCGAAGGAAACCAGACCGGAGAAGGCTGGTTCTTAACCGGAGAAATGTTAGAACTGATCCACACCGGAACTCCGAATATTGTCTGCACACAGCCATTTGCCTGTCTGCCAAACCATATCGTTGGAAAGGGTGTTATCAAAGAGCTGCGCCACCAGCATCCGGAAGCAAATATCGTTGCGATCGACTACGATCCGGGTGCATCCGAGGTAAACCAGCTCAACCGTATTAAACTGATGCTGTCTACCGCACAGAAAAATCTTAAGAATGCTTAAAATGAGGAACTGCCATGGATTTTCAGGAACTGTTAAATGACTATATTGAATTATTTTCCTGCACGGCAAAAGAACTTGCCGATGCTTCCGGCTTAACAGCTGTGGATATCAGCCGTTACCGTACCGGAAAGCGTACTCCTGACCTTTCCAGTCCCCAACTGAAAAAACTGGCTTTCGGACTTGCGAAACTTGCACAGGAGCATGGAAAAGAATCCATTACAGAAGGAGAAATTTATAACGCTCAATGGTAATGGCATAGGAAAGGAATCCCTTTCCTATGCCATTACCATTGAGCGTTTCAATCAGATCATCTCTCTTTTGGATATCAATATTTCACAGATGGCGCGTGTTTTGAATTACGATGCTTCTTATATCTCCCGTATCCGTTCAAAACAACGCCGTCCGTCTGATTATGCACTCTTTTTTCCACAGTGTTTCTGTATTCATTGTGCGCAGTTATTCAGACACTGCTTCAAAAGAGTTGATCGCTAACGTTTTAGACTGTGACATTCAACATCTTGAGGACAATTCCTCTTACCTTTATTTATTAGAGAGCTGGTTCTTTTCCGATTCTGAGAATATGGAGCTTTCCGGTTCTTCTGCAAATGATTTTTTGAGAAAATTAGACGAGTTCAATTTAGATGAATATATCCGAAGTATCCATTTTAACGATATCAAGGTTCCATCCGTACCGTTTCAATTTGCCACCTCAAAAAATTATTTTGGACTGGAGGCTATGAAAAACGGAGAACTGGACTTCTTGAAATCCACGGTTTTATCTAAGTCTACAGAATCCGTCTATATGTGCAGCGATATGCCAATGGAGGATATGGCACAGGATTTAGAGTTTGGAAAAAAATGGATGTTCGGGCTTGCTGTCATGCTAAAAAAAGGACTGCACTTAAATATCATCCACAACATAGACCGTCCTTTTGAGGAAATGATGTTAGGTCTTGAAAGCTGGATCCCACTCTATATGACCGGACAGATCTCTCCTTATTATCTGAAAAGTCTGCAGAATGACGTTTACTGTCATTTCCACTATGTCTCCGGTGAAGCTGCCCTGTTTGGAGAATGTATCGCCGGATACCATGATAAGGGACGTTATTACCTGACCAGACACAAGGACGAAGTCGCTCATTATAAGACGATCACCAAATGTCTGTTCCAGAAAGCAATTCCTCTGATGGACATTTACTGCAAAGAGAGAAAGTCAGAATATGAGAAGTTTCTTTTTGAGAATGCAAAACTTCCGGGCAAAAGACATCATATCCTCTCTTCCCTTCCTCTGTGTACCATGTCCGAGGAACTTTTGAAAGAAATCCTGCAACAAAACAAGATTTTGACAGAAGATGCTGCAAATATTTTCCATTTTGTGACGATGCAAAAAGAGATTTATGAGCAGATGCTCTATTCCGGCCCTTTACAGGATGATGTTCCGGAACTGACAAGGGAGGAATTTGAACAGTATCCGATGGTGCTCTCTCTTTCCGGTCTCTTCTTTGAATCCGATATTTTTTATACCTATGAACAGTATCTGCAGCATTTATCGCAGACAAAAGACTATGCAAAAGGACAGGAAAATTATAGCGTAACGGTCACACATCAGCTTCCGTTCCGCAATATCCAGATCATCATCCTAGAGGGTAAATGGGTCATGGTTTCTAAGAATAAGTTCCCTGCGATCCATTTTGTCATCCATCATCCGAAGATGTGTCATGCTTTAGAAAATATGATCGTACCGGTAATGGAAGAGGAGTAAAACCACAATGGCTTTACTCCTCTACTGTTATCACATCTTTTAATACATAGTGAAATGTCGGTGCGGAACTGTTCTCGTTCTCGATATAGCCTTTCTTCAAATTACAGGTGTCCTTTGGATCTTCCGGATCCACTCCGATGTAATCCCCCTGGAATACCTGAATTTTTCCTTTTTTGAATCCGTTTATGACTTCCTGCATTTTTGCTTTGGTTCCCTTTGCCGCCACTAACTCATTCAACTCTAACATCTCGACCCAGCCTTCTTCAAAGCCCGCGCCCATGTCATTGCCGACTACATTTCCTTTGACATTTTCTTCGATTTTTTTATCTTTTAATACTGATTCTACGGCTCCTGTCACATATGGTTCCCAATTGATCTTACATCCGGTCAGATAGGTGGTCGGCGCTACATTTGCCATACTCTCATTGTAGCTGACAATGTAAACCGGTGTGTCGGAATCCGTTGCCTCACAGGCAGTTGCCGGTCCGGTGGTATCGGAGTGCTGTGAGATGATGACACAGCCTTCGTCTATAAATTCTTTCGCATATTTTTTCTCTGTCAGATAGTCATTCCAGTTGTTCGTATAACGTACGGACATTACCGCATCCGGTACGATCGAGCGCACCCCTAACAAAAATGCCGTATAACCGGAAATAACTTCCGCATAGGGATAGGCTGCAACATAGCCGATCTTTGCCTGCTCTTTTGTGATCGTACCATTGTCGATCAGTTCCTGCAGTTTCATTCCCGCCGCAACACCTGCGGTATATCTGCCCTGATAAATCGCTCCCATAAAGGTATGATAATTTTCCAGACGCGGTTCTTCGTTCGCGTTAGAACAGGTTGCCATACAAAACTCGATATCCGGATATTTTTCCGCTAACTTTTTCATCGTCACTCCATAATTATAACTTGTGGCAATGATCAGTTCGCAGCCGGAGTCTATCAGTCTCTCTAAATACTCCTCCTCGGTTCCTTCTGCAACATTGCACATGGCAATGGTCTTGACCTGTTTTCCGTATTTGTCTGCTATCGCATTCTGCACCTCTATGAAATTATTCGTATAAGAAGTGCTGGCATCCCCGACATAGATAAATCCGACTTTGAGGGTCTTGCTCTCACTCTTATGAAAGGAAAGAACCGCTGCTAACACCACTGCAATGACAACAGCACAGGTAAAAAAGGTCACTGTATATGTCTTTTTCATACTATTCTTCCTCCTCTTTCACATTTGCATTGTCATATAGGCGCTGCATATCGATCTGTCCGGTTTCGATCAAATGGAGCATGATATCGGTAAGCTGTGGATCGAACTGTGTTCCCCTGCCTTTTTTCAGCTCGCCTAGCACAAAATCCATATCCAGCTTCTTTCGATACACTCTGTTTGCAGTCATTGCATCAAATGCATCTGCAATTCCAATAATTCTGGCATTTAATGGAATTTCTTCTCCCTTTAAGCCATGCACATAGCCTTTTCCGTCATACCGCTCATGATGGTACAACGCTCCCTCTTCGATATTATCTATTAACGTAAAGCTCTTTAATATCTCTCCGCCTTTGACAACGTGGGATTTCATCTCCTTATATTCTTCGTCTGTCAGCCGCTCCGGCTTATTTAAGATCCGGTCCGGGATTCCTATTTTTCCAATATCATGAAGCAGTGCTGCTCGTTTCAGTTCGCTGCATTTTTGTTCATCAAAACCTAATTCTTTTCCGATCATAACAGAATACTCCGCTACTCTCGCAGAATGCTGGCTGGTGTTGATATCCTTTGCATCTACAGTACGCGCAATGGTCAGAACCGTTTCATTTCCCATCTCTAACTGTTTTTTCACCAGTTCTAATTCCCGCTTCTGTATATTCAGCGTTCTCTGCACCTGTGTATGGAATACAAGCCAGGTCAGATAAGTGACTGCGATTGCAAAAACTGCCACCATATACAGCATAAACCACCAGTTATCGTATATCTCTGCTTTTTTGATGATCTGATAGGTACTCTCTACCTGTACGCTCTGATCCTTGCTGTCTAACACGGCTAAATGGAACGTATAACTGCCTACCGGAAGATTCGTATAGATCACACTGGACAGTTCGCCCTGCTGCATGACTTTTGGTGCTTTATCATAGCCTTCTAAATATACACTGACATACGGCTTATATACGGAATAGTTGATGATCTCCGGAAAAATCTCAATGTTCTCTGCTCCACGCTCTACATAGAGTGGTTCACCTCTTTTTACCGAATGGCGGGCACCGTCGATCTCTACGGATTTCATCTGCATACGGTAAGAACGTGTTGACGCATTATAGTGGTTCAGGTTCATGCAGGTCACTCCGTTGTCTGTGGAAAAATAGAGATTTTCGTCCTGATCCACATAATTCCATGCATTCGGTGTCAATGCATTTTCAAGTCCCGATTTACTGTTTAAAAGCTGATACTCTACTTCTTTTCCATCTAACAGGTCTTTTTTATCAACCACATAGATTCCGGCAGAACCCGGTACGAACAACATTCCGTTTTTATTTTCTACCAGATCATAGTTATTAAAATATGGAAAATTATCTAATATCCTGATAGACCGGTCGGATTCCATATAACAGATACTGTTACTGGTTACGATAAAGACGCCTCCTCCATCTTCATCGGCAACCATACGAAGGATGACCTCCGAACTTAATCCTTCTGCCTTTCCATATTTTGCTGACACTTTACCGTCTTTGATGACTTCAATCCCGTTTCCATCCGTACCCGCTAAAATCGTTCCGTCCTCAAGTTCTAAGGTACAGAGCATCTTCGGATTTAACAATCCATCTTTTTCCCCGATATTTTGCAGAACTTTTCCGTCTTTGATATAGGTAAGTCCGGCATCCCCTGCCGCTAAAATATCCCCATTCTTTAATTCGATGGTCGTACGGATCTTGTCGCTGCTCACGCCGTTTTCCGAATTATAGATCGTATACTGACCGTTTTTTTCAATCTCGATAGCACCTTTTCCGGTTGTACACGCCCAAAGATTTCCCTTACGGTCAACCATAAAACTTCGTATTCTGGCATCGCTTAATAGTTCTGTCCATTCATTCATAACGCCTGCTCCGGTTTTGGTATCGACAATCTTCAGTCCCTTGTCCGTTCCGATGTAAAGCTGTCCCTGCCATTCCGTCACTGCATTTACGATCTTTTCATCCTCTGCTGCTTCGTAATGGATATCCCTGAATATGGATTTACACATCCGCAGCACGCCTAAACGCGAAGAGGTAAACCACAGATTTCCCTGATAATCCACTAACATATGGTCAATGGAACTGTTAAATTGTTTCATTTCCACTGCCTGAAACTCTTTCTTTTTTTCTATATACCCTACTCCGTTATCGGCGCAGACAAATATAGTATCTTCGTATGGATACAGGGAATTGATATTTGAAAGTTCTCCGCAGGTAATACTTTTTTGATATTCTAATGTTTCTCCCTGCACGGAATACACATCAATCTGATTTTCTGAAGTTCCGACATACAGCAGTTCATCCTGAAAAAGACAACAGACATATGCCGACTCATCCAACGGCTGATAGGATGCTGTTACTTTTCCACCCTGTATCAAAAACAGCTTTCCCTCATCTGCTACTACGGCTACATTGCCGTTCTTATCTGCGTCTATGCTCTCTGCATAGGTTACTTCTGAAATGGTACGTTTTACGGAAAGTCCGCCTGAAAGTGTTACGACAGACAGCTCACTCGACGTGCCCACATAATACTCGCCATCGGAACTCTGTGTGATACAGCGTACCGAATCGGAGGACAACCCTTCTTTTTCTGATACTACATTTGCGATGCTCTCGTTGATAAAAATTGACACTCCGCTGTCATTTGTTCCAACCCAGAGCCTGCCTTCCTCATCTGTATAAAGACAGTTGACTGTCTTTACGGATTCATATTCATCCACCCACCGGAATTCCGAACCGTTATAGCGGTACAGTCCGCCATAGGTTCCAATCCAGAGCACTCCGTCATTCGTCTGCACGATATCATTTGCACAGCCGCCCGGAATCCCGTTTTCTCTTCCATAGATTGTCTGAAGATATGTATTATAATTGTTCTCTTCCTGTACCTCTTTTTTCTCCTTTGCATGCACCGAAACTGCTGCCCCCATTCCCTGAAACAGCGAAGCTCCAAGGGTCAGACACAACAGGATTCCGATCACTGCATTTTTTTGCACTTTTTTTCTGCTCTTATAAAAACGTATCAGCAAGAACAGTAGTACGATCGTAATGACTTTATCTAAAAAATCCAGATAGAATTCTCCGGCGCAGTGACTGATGATCGGATTAAATCCCATTCTTTCTAACGCATTGATGACACCGTCACCCCACTTATTATTGGTGTAACCATCGAAATACATATAATTAAACGGAACTGATAAAACTACTGACAGAATTGTTGTTAGAAAGCTGATCGACAGCGTACCAAATAAATTTTTCAGATATCCTTTTCTTGCACATATTCCTACCGTCACTGCAACAATTGCACTGACTACAGCATAAAATATGTACGTCCAGGAATATAGAATCCCATAGATGATATTGACCGTCATACCGACCATTGCCCCACATAACGGTCCTAATACATAGGCTGCCACCACTGTTCCAAACGAATCTAAAAACAACGGCAGCTGCAAATTTTGTGCAAAAATCTTACCTGCATAATTGATCAAGATGCAGATCCCTACAAACAGGCTTATCTTATACCATTTTTTTTCACTCATTTTTCTCTCCATTACTTAAACATTCTTTTTTTTGATCCCCTGCTAACTATTGTAAATGAAATGAGCTGCAATTACAATTATGAATATCTTTTTTTGCACTTTTTATAGGATTATGTCGTTAAAGGCGGCTCACAACTTAGTGCTGACAAATTGCACAAAACCGGGACTGCTTTTTCTAACTCCAATAATTTTATTTTTTTATCAATCCCGCCAGCATACCCGGTCAGGCTTCCGTTACTTCCGACCACTCTGTGGCACGGTACGATAATGGAAATTTCATTATGACCAACCGCTCCTCCCACTGCCTGTGCTGACATATGGGATTTTCCTTTTTTCGCTGCAAGCTGTTTTGCGATCGCACCATAAGTTGTTGTCTGCCCGTAAGGAATGGAGTATAGGATTTCCCAGACTTCCTTTTGGAAATCTGTTCCCGTAAAATGAAGCGGTATCGTAAATTCGGGATTTTTACCTGTAAAATAAATATCCAGCCATTTCTTTGCTTCCTCTAAAACAGGGATCTCTTTTTCTATATGCTCTTTGTCTAAATAGAGTGCAAAATATTTCTGCCCTTCAAACCATAGTCCGGTCAGACCGATCTCATCTGCCGCTAATAAAATATTTCCGATCGGCGACCGGTAATGACTCGTGTACTGCATCTTATCTCTCCTTAATGCTTGGCTTATCCCGTATTTATGAAGTCTGGCAGACCGGAAATTTTTACTTATTGGTAGAAAATGGCTTTTTCTTTTGATTGCAATTATAACCCTCTGATAATGTTTAAATAATCCTGTCTCTGGTCTACAACGGCATAAACAATAACTTCTTTCTTTTGCTCATCCACTTTATAAAATACTATATTTTTCTCAAGTATCAGTACTTTATATCCCTGCCTTTTTAACACTAAATAACGAGGTTCTACTCCTTTAAACGGATTATCCCCTAAATCCAAAATACTTTGTTCCAATTTTTTTAACTTTTCTAATGCAACTGCATTGCCAAAATTTTCAGCTATATATAAAATAATTTTTCTGATCTGGACATCTGCTGTTTCAGTGCGAATAACTTTATATTTCAAAAAACTAGCCCTCCTGCAACAGTTGTCTTAAATCGTCAAATGTTTCGTTGATTGGTGCAACTCTACCATTCTTTACATCATTCTCTGCTTCCGCTAAAATTTCTAATAACTCAATTCGGGACTTCATGTGTTTATATTCCTCATATGAAAGAGATACTGTATCTCCGCGTCCATTTACGGTTATAATAACTGCTTCTTTCCCTTCCCGGCATTGCTTGGAAATCTCACTATAATGATTTCGTAAATCCGCTGATGGTCTTATTGTTTCCTGTAATGTATACATAGAAAATCACCCCTCTTTCTATTATAGTCATATTATATCTTAATTTGCCTACAGCATCAAGTTTCTTTCTATTTATTCTTCAAATCTTTAATTGGAATTATTTGTGGCATCGTATAAACTTCCTTATCTATGGTTTAATTCTACCATAATTATGTCCTTTTTTATTCTCTTTTATTTATAAATAAATACATAAAAAAACGACCCCTGACCTATGTCAAAGACCGTTTTTTTATATCTTCTATTCCTCGCCCATCTTCGCTAACTTCTTCGCCTGGTCGCTTGTGCGGAACAAAGACCTCCAAATATATAGGCTCGGAACAGTTGCCTCTATGCCCCTAATAGGCTCGAAGCATATACCTCTACCAAAACAGCCACGAAGCAAAAGCATCCATTGCTACCCCGACCAGTACAATCAATACAAAATCTGTCAGTCACCTACCATTTAACCAATAAAACTTCGTATTGTGAAAAGTAGCTTGATGTTTTCAACTATATTACATTATCCCTTTATAACTTACTTTGATAGTTTTCCAACTGATGAAAAACACCAACAACATTTACAGTATCTTCCCTTACATCAAAAATGACAATGTAGTCCATCAGTGGAACAACTGCTTCGTGGTAGCCTTTATTCGCCAAATAAGCATCTCTGCTGAGTGGAAATTGAAAAGGATTTGTTTCCAGCCTATCATAAATACCATCAATGCCATCTAACAGATGTCTCGCAGCCTGCTCACTTTTCAGCCGATATAACAAGTAATATACTAAATTATCAAGTAATTCATCTGCATGCTCTGAAATAACTAATTTATAATCCATACTTTACCCTCGTTTCCCTGAGTGCTGTTCTGGCATCTTTTACCTGACCTGCTTCAATCTGCTTTTCAGAAATTTCAATATCCCTATACATAGCAAGCTGTTTCATGGCAGACTCATAAATCTCCATACTCATAATAACCATATCGCCATAACCATTTTTAGTAATATAGATAGGTTCTTCTGCTCTGTGACACATATCAGAAATCTCTGATGTATTCTTTAAATCTTTAATTGGAATAATTTGTGGCATAAGTAACACCTCCTAACCATGGATTAATTATACCATAATTATGCCCAATTTCAATATGTATTATAAAGAAAATACACTACATTAATATTCTTTACCTATACAGAATACATTGCAAACCTCTAATATATTGAATTACTTTCTTTTAGTCACTTTCGTTTCCACAACTGTACCATTCGGGTACTGAGTTGCACTATACTTTGAATTCCCATTATCTTTCTGTATTTTAACAACTTTTCTATTAGAATTTGTAACTCTAGCCTCAAGTTTATCGCCTGGCTCAGATAAAATTCCTGTTGAATCAACTGTAGTATTTTTCTTAAATATGTCTAAAAAGTTCATTATCCACCTCCATCTACTTATATGTTTGCTATTCCATAATGTATAAATCACAATAATTTTTTCCATTAAAACTTACAAATTTTCCATCCTGCCCTATACTACCTCTAAAAAAGAACTGACACTCTACACCTTTATCTAAATATTGATTCAATACTTTTGAATTAATTCTAGTTAAAAGCATTTCTTTATTTGTGTATACAATTGGTTTATCTGCATCAACAAATTCAAATGCTACTAATTTATCATTAAATACTGGCGTTGTAACTATTGCATTACCAAATAAAATACGATTTACACCTACTGGTATTTCTTCCTTTGCATCAACAAACAAAGTATTCAGACTAATTAATTCTCCATAATAATCACTTGTTTAGGAGGATAAAATAAATGAACCCTGAAATATCAAAGGAAGATTATTTAAAATTATATAATCTATTACCTTATGACTATAAATCCATTATAATTAATACATTTCGATGTCTAGTAAATCACAATAGTTCATTTACAGAAAAATGATACCAGCCATATGCTATATCAGAGCTTATTAATTATAATCAGCAAAAGCTAGGCTATACTGATGAAGAAGTGTGTGAAATCGTTTATGATTTATTTAACAAAAGCAATCCTAAATCCGATAAAGTACTGACAATAGAAACTTACCGAAAAATAAAACAACGCAATACCCAAACCTCACAAAGAGGAACCAATTGGCTGGAATATATAGCTCAAGCGTTACGTTTTGATAGTTCTGATTATAAAAAATATTTAACAGATGCTGGAATACAACATGCATATTCCGCTGTAGAAAAACAATCTAATGAAATAAACTCTATCGATACACTATTTGACCTTTTAAATTTTAAAGAGAAGTCAGCTCTAACTCAACTAACTACAGGACTTTTAAATTTGTATATGAATGCATACAATAAAATTAACTAAAGTTAACCATAGGTCTATACATACATCCAAACCCCAAAATAAGGGTGTACAGTGCATCTATACTATATGCTCAAAAGAAAAACGGTCGATGACATGTGTCAAAGACCGTTTCAATTGCTCTTTTATTAAATTCATATATATAGATATTTCTTTAAAACCACAGTAAAATCAAGGCTTTTAGGCTTCAGTCTCCATGCGGCTTAACTTCTTCGCCTGGTCGGCTGCAATACATGCATCAATGATTTCCTGGATATCCCCGTTCATAATCTTGTCAAGTTTGTACAAGGTCAGGTTGATACGGTGGTCGGTCACACGACCCTGTGGGAAATTGTAGGTTCTGATCTTCTCAGAACGATCCCCTGTTCCGATCTGGCTTCTTCTGGCTTCTGCCTCTGCATCGTGAGCCTTCTGGCACTCCATATCGTAAAGTTTTGCACGCAAAAGGGCAAATGCCTTCGCCTTATTCTGGATCTGGGATTTTTCCGTCTGGCTGTAAATAACAATACCGGTCGGATAATGGGTCAGACGTACCGCGGAGTCCGTGGTATTGACACACTGTCCACCGTTTCCGGAAGCACGCATAACATCAATACGGACATCTTTTTCATCGATCTCTACATCCACTTCCTCTGCCTCCGGCATAACCGCAACCGTAATCGTTGAAGTGTGGATACGTCCACCGGACTCTGTCTCAGGTACACGCTGTACACGGTGTACGCCGGACTCGTATTTCATCTTAGAATAAGCACCCTGTCCTGTAATCATAAAGTTTACAGATTTCATACCACCGATTCCGATTTCTTCCATTTCTAAGGTCTCAACCTTCCAACGCTGACTCTCAGCATAGTGTACATACATACGGTAAATCTCTGCTGCAAAAAGTGCTGCCTCATCACCGCCTGCACCGGCACGGATCTCTACGATAACATTCTTATCATCATTCGGGTCTTTTGGAAGCAGTAGAACTTTTAACTCCTGCTCTAACTCTTCAATCCTTGCCTTGGACTCGTTTAATTCCTCTTTGGCAAGCTCACGCATTTCCTCGTCACTTTCCTCATCAAGCATAGCAAGGGAATCCTCTACATTCTGTTTGCACTGCTTGTATTCCTTATATGCCTCAACGATTGGTGTCAGGTCGCTCTGTTCCTTCATCAGTCTTTTAAAACGTTCCGGGTCGTTTGCAACGTCCGGCTCACTGAGCTGATTCATCATTTCTTCATATCGCATCAAAGTATCATCTAATCTGTCAAACATATCTCTACCTCATTTCTCTGCTTTCCTTCTGTGTCATATCCGATATCACTCTAAGTCCGCTACAAATGGCCTCGGACCACCCGGTCTAATCCTGCTAAATCCTGCACCACCGTGATATCTTTAAATCCAAAATGCTTCATCATCTCCGTTACGGCAGAAGCCTGCTCACACCCGATCTCTAAACACAGGATGCCATCCTCGTTTAAGTATTCCACACTTCCTGCAATGATCTTCCGGTAAAAATATAGTCCGTCCTCTAAACCGTCTAATGCCTGATGAGGCTCAAAATCCCGCACCTCCGGCATCAGATTCGGAATCTCTGCCGATGGGATATAAGGCGGATTCGAAACGATCACATCGAACTTTCCGCTGAATGCCTCATAGAGATTACTGCGTTCAAAAATAACTGCCGTCTGGTTCAGCTTTGCATTTTCTTTTGCGGCATTGATCGCCTGACGGGAAATATCTCCACCATACGCCTCTATATTCGGCAGATTCCGTACCATACTGATAATGATACAGCCTGAACCTGTGCATAAATCCAGCACACGGGCATCCGGCGTGCAGATCTTTAAGATTTCTTCCACTAAAATCTCCGTATCCTGTCTTGGTATCAGAACACTTGGATTGACCTTAAAAGTCAGTCCCATAAATTCCTGTTCCCCGATAATATATTGTAACGGCACACGCTCTGCCCGCTTTCCAATCGCAAGTTCGTATTCCTGCTGTTCTTCTTCTTTTAATTCATCTGTATCGTTTAAATAAAAATACTGTCTTGTGATATGACAGACATGCTCAAGCAGATACCACGCATCCAGTCTTGCCGTTTCAATTCCGGCTTTCTCAAGCGCTGCCGTCCCCTCTGCTAATGCCTCACGATATCTCATAAGACCTCTCCTTTTTCTCTCAGTCCGCTTCTGCTGCTCCTTCGCCGCGTACTTTTTCTACATATGGTTTCCAGTCAAACACTGCCTCTACCGAAGCAATGGCAACCTCGATCATATCCTCATCCGGCTCTTTTGTCGTAAACTTCTGAAACCAGAGTCCCGGCTTGCTGAGCAGATTCACAAAAGCATTCTCACTCCGTCCTGCAAGACGTAGAAATTCATATGCAACTCCTGCGATCACCGGCACTAAGAGAATCCTGAGTGAAAATCTCCAGATTGCCGAGTCCGTGCGGATACATGCAAAAAACAAAATACTGATAAATACTACCAGAAACAAAAAACTCGTGCCGCATCGTTTGTGAAATCTTGAACTGTTCTTCACATTCTCTACATTCAGATCCAGTCCATGTTCCACGCAGTTGATGCACTTATGTTCTGCCCCATGGTACATATAAACACGCTTAATATCTTCCATGCAGGTAATTGCAACAATATATATGAAAAAAATAACCACGCGGATGACACCTTCGATCAACGCAAGTAACGTCGGCGAAGCAATCCATTTTTTAAAAAAGAGTGATAGTCCATATGGAAGAAGCATAAAAATCACAAGTGCCAGAATCACAGACAAAAAGACTGTAAATCCCATTGCCACACTTTCCTTCTTTTCCTTTGCCTTCTGCTCCTCTTCGCTCAGCTCCTTTACCTCTTCATCAAAAAAAGAGGCAGAATACATTAATGTCCTCATTCCAAGCACCAGCGAATCAATAAAGTTGATGACTCCACGCAAGATCGGTATTTTTTTAATCTTCTGATTTTTGACAATGCCGGGATACTCCCGTGCATCCACCACAATTTCTTTGTCAGGCTTTCTGACTGCCACCGCATAATGAACACCATTTTTCATCATGACACCTTCCATGACTGCCTGACCACCAATTCCGGAATAGCCCATTGTCTCCTCTTTCTTAAAAAAAGGTTGAGATAAACACCTCAACCTTTCCAAACAACCTATGTCTATTTGTTATCCATGCCGTATTTCTTATTGAACTTATCAATACGTCCACGAGCCTGAGCAGCTTTCTGCTGACCTGTGTAGAACGGATGGCATTTGGAACAGATTTCTACGTGGATATCTTCCTTCGTGGAACCTGTAACAAATGTGTTTCCACAGTTACATGTAACAGTTGCCTGATAATAATCTGGATGGATTCCTTCTCTCATGTCTTTCACCTCATCAATCATTTTATATCATTTATTTCATTTTATTCTGTTTTATAGTTTACAAACTATACATCCCGATAAACAGCTTATTAATTGTATCATAAGCATTATCGTTATGCAAGTCCTGTTCGGAAAATTCTTGCCGTTTCCCACACTTTTTTCTATCTTTTTTACAGAATCCGGTTCTTTTTCACCATATGGATAAATTCCTGATTGTCTCTTGTTCTCGCAAACATATTCAGGATATTTTCCACTGCCTCGTCGGTACGCATACCGTTAATCGCTTTTCTCATGATTCCAACAGCTTCTAACTCTTCTTTATCCAACAGTAAATCTTCTCTTCGGGTTCCTGATTTTACAATATCAATTGCCGGGAATACACGTTTTTCTGACAGCTTACGGTCTAAAACAAGCTCCATATTACCGGTTCCTTTGAATTCCTCGTAAATAACGTCATCCATCTTGCTGCCCGTATCTACCAGTGCCGTTGCTAAAATCGTCAGACTTCCGCCCTCTCTCATATTTCGTGCCGCACCAAAGAAACGTTTCGGCATATGCAGTGCTGCCGGATCAAGTCCACCGGATAATGTTCTTCCGCTTGGTGGTACGACTAAGTTATAAGCTCTTGCTAATCTTGTAATGGAATCTAATAAGATCGTAACATCCTGATGATGCTCTACCAGTCTTTTGGCACGCTCTACTACCATCTCAGATACTCTTTTATGATGCTCCGGAAGCTCATCAAAGGTAGAGTAGATAACTTCCACATTTTCACCCTGAATTGCCTCCTTGATATCGGTAACCTCTTCCGGACGTTCATCGATCAGCAGGATGATCACATGCATATTCGGATTGCTGTGGACAATGGATTTTGCAACCGCTTTTAACAGTGTTGTCTTACCTGCTTTTGGCGGAGACACGATCATACCTCTTTGTCCTTTACCGATCGGGGATACCAGATCGACAATACGCATTGCCATGTTGACACCTCTGCCGTACTCTAAACGGATCCTTTCATTTGGAAAGATCGGTGTCAGATTTTCAAAACCGGTTCTCTTCTGTGCTTCGGACGGATGATACCCATTGACGGAACGCACATATAATAAGGCAGAAAATTTTTCTCCCTGCGTCTTAATTCTTGTATTGCCACAGACGATATCTCCGGTCTTTAAATTAAATCTGCGGATCTGCGTTGGAGAAACATAGACATCTCCATCTCCCGGCAGATAATTCTCACAACGGATAAATCCATATCCATCCGGCATAACCTCTAAGATTCCCTCGGTGGTAATCCCACTGTCTAAGGACATATCCACTTCGTTCTGCAAATTGTGATCACGTCCGTCATTTTTGCGGTTCTCATGATACTGTCCATTCTGCTGACGCGGATATCTATGCTGTCTGGTCTCATTTTTTTCTTCTGTAGTTTCTTTCTTTTTCTCATCTATATTTTTTGCATCTTCGGATGCCGGCTGAGCCTTTTCATCTTCTGCTACCATGGCCTCGATCAACTCTGCTTTTTTCATTGTCGATACTTTAGCAATACCTCTGGACTTCGCTAAATCACGCAATACAGCCACTGACAGACTCTCATATTTTTCTCTCATGCTTTTTCTCCTTAATCTATAGGGATCAATGCCGAAATGGCACAATGATTTGTGATAACGCCATTATACACTAATTTTTCCAAAAGTAAAACCCCCTGTTGCACTCACCTTGAAAATCTTACCCAATAATGCTATGATAACATCATCATGCAAAAATTTTGGAATGAAAAACGTTATTATTCTTTTGATTATTATTTAAAAAATACTTTTGGTGAAAAAATCTACCGGATTTCCCTAAACGGCGGCATGACCTGCCCTAACCGTGATGGCAGTCTGGACACACGCGGCTGTATTTTCTGCTCTGCGGGCGGCTCCGGGGACTTTGCAGCTCCGGTCAGTCTTTCCATTACGGAACAGATCGCATATGGAAAACAGCAGCTTTTAGGAAAATTTCCGTGTAAACGTTTCATTGCCTATTTTCAGGCATATACCAACACCTATGCACCGGTCTCTTACTTAAGAAAAATCTTTACGGAGGCTTTGATGCATCCTGACATTGTGGCACTTTCGATCGCCACAAGACCGGATTGTCTGAATGACGATGTATTAGAACTTTTAGATGAACTGAATCAGATAAAACCTGTCTGGATCGAACTCGGTTTACAGACGATCCATCCTGAAACCGCGGCATTTATCCGGCGTGGTTATGACTATGCATGTTTTACCGACGCTGTGGAAAAACTGCATCAGCTTCACATCCCCGTCATTACCCACCTGATCTTAGGGCTTCCGGGTGAGGACCGGACTATGATCTTAGAATCCGTAAAAGCGATCTCCAAACTTCCTGTGTCCGGTGTGAAATTGCAGCTTTTACATGTTTTAAAAGGGACAGATTTAGCAGACTATTATCAACATACCGGTTTCCCTGTTTTTTCTATGGAAGAATATGTGGAACTTGTGATCGACTGCTTAGAATACCTTTCGCAGGATATTGTAATACACCGGCTGACCGGTGACGGACCAAAAGATTTACTGATTGCTCCGCTATGGAGTACGAAAAAAAGATGCGTTTTAAATACCATTCACCGCCGTCTGAAAGAACGCGATACTTTTCAGGGACGACTGGCAGAAAACAGATAAGATTATATAAATAAGGATAGAGATAGACATGGCTGAACCAATTACGATTTACAAATTAATTATTTTATATATGCTCTCCCAGGTAGACTTCCCACTTGGGAACACTAAAATTTCCAATTTCTTTTTAGATAAGGAATATACCACCTACTTTACGATACAGCAGGTATTAAACGACTTGTTAGATTCGGAACTGATCGTTGCCGAATCCACACACAACAACACCAATTACCGGATCACTGCATCCGGACGTGAAACCTTGGATTTCTTTGAGGATAAAATTTCAGAGGCGATCCGTCAGGACATCCGTGAGTATTTTTCCCAGAATCAGATCGAGATGAAAAAAGAAGCCGACATCAGTGCCGATTACTACCGCACTCCGCAACATAACTATGCGGTACATTGCCAGCTCAGACAAAAAAATATTCCGGTCATTGATCTGACTTTAACAGTCAAAAATACCGAAATGGCAGAAGCCGTCTGCAAAAACTGGCAGGAACAGTCCCCGGAGGTCTATGCCTGCCTGATGGATATGTTAGTAAAATAATTTACTTTTTTCTTTTCTTCTTCTTTTTCTTTTGAACTGAATACCCGAAACTTCCCACCTTTTTTCCCAGTAAAAAATATTCTCCGTGGGAATAGGTGACCAGTCCTGTATCATTCAAACAGAACTTTCCTTTTTCATTCAGATAATCCTCATCTATGTGAACTGCCTCTACGGTGGCAAGGAACATATGATGAGAACCTAATTCTTTGCACTCTGTCACCTTACATTCGATATTGACCGGACTGTTTAAGATCATTGGTGCATGAATTTTTTCTGCCTCCGCTTTTTCTAAACGCATTTCCTTAAATTTATCTACATCTCTTCCGGAACGGACACCGCAATAATCAGCAGCCTTTACTAACTGCTCCGTTACCAGATTAATGACAAATTCTCCGCTTTCCTTTATCATTCGGTAGGAATGACGCTCCGGACGCACAGAAATGGACACCATCGGCGGATTGGTGCAGACCGTTCCTGCCCATGCCACGGTGATGATATTGTCCTGTCCGTCCCTGTCACGCACACTGACCATGACTACCGGAAGGGGATAGAGCATATTTCCCGGTTTCCAGACCTGTTTTCCCATCTTAACTCTCCTTGCCTTAAATACTTTCATATATCATTCCGCTTACTGATCTTCCTGCTGCATTGCCGTGATCAGACTTGGGATCAACTGTTTCTTTCTTGAAACTACTCCCGGTAACATCAGACTGTAATCATCTGCCGACAGATGATAAGCACTGGTCGCTAATTCCACTGCATCCTTTCCACAGCACAACAGTTCCGTCGATTCATTCAGAATATCTGTCAGCATGACGAAAACCATATCCACTTTTTTATCGGACATCACCTGACTCATATAATCATGGATCTTTTCTTTGATGCCACTCAGTTCCTCTCTGCTGACTGCACTGATCTGCGCTACACCAAATGCAGTATCGCCTGCATGGAAGGTCTTAAAGTCCTGATAAAAGATCTCATCCACTGTCTTAGATGCAAAGTCGCAACCTGCACGGAACATCCTGTCTGCTAGATCCACAATATCTACTTTTGCAATAGCGGCTAAAGCTCTCGCCGCCTCATGGTCTGCCTTGGTACAGGTTGGGGAACGGAACATCAGGGTATCGGAAAGAATTGCGGATAATAAAAGTCCTGCGATTTTTTCTTCGATTTCAATTCCTGACTCACAATACATCTGATAGACGATCGTGGATGTACAGCCTAACGGCTGATTCCGGAAAAATACCGGAGACATGGTTTCAAGACTTCCTAATCGGTGATGGTCAATGATCTCTAAGATTTCAGCCCCTTCGATTCCGTCAATTGCCTGTGACTTCTCATTGTGATCCACTAAGATCAGTTTTTTCTTGTGCATATTCAAAAGGTTACGTCTCGAAACCATTCCTAAATATCTTCTCTGGTCATCTAATACCGGAAAATCACGATGTCGTTTTTTCGACATCACTTCCCGCACTTCATCGACATAATCGTCAATATCAAACGTAACAAAATTTTCTTTTTTCATAAAATATTTGATCGGCATGCTCTGATTGATCAGACGTGCTGCCGTAAAGGTATCGTATGGCGTGATGATCACGACACAATCTCTCCGGTTTGCCATCTCAAGTACCTGTGCAGACACCTGTGTCCCGCCGGTCACAACCATACAGCTTGCATTTTCCTCTAATGCACAGATATGGGTTTCATCCCGGTCACCTACAATGACAAGATCATCACTTTCGATGCACTCTTCTATCACATCCCGGCTTCCGGTTGCTACCACTACTTTTCCACGCAAAAAATAGGCATGCTCATTTCCGGCTAAAAGCGTGCCATTCAAAGTCTCTACGATATTTTTATACTGGGTTCTTGCACGGGATAAGATATGGTTGTCATAGACATCCATATAGGACTCTGCAATATCACCGGTAATGATCAGTCCCTCTAACTTGTCTGAAGCACTGGTAACGGCAAGTGTCATCACATTTTCTGTTTTCATCAGTTCCCATGCTTTTTTTAAGGAAATATGTCCGCTGACACCGGCAGTTCTGCGAAATGCAATATCCTTTACCTGTGCACCCGCATCTTCTGCATATTCCGGCGGTTCTACGCCAAAATGCTGCAGCACATACTTCGTCTCCTCATTGATACTCCCTGCCCTTTTGGGAATGTAATGAAAACCGTCCTGAAGACGGTTTTTCAAATTCGCATAACAGATTGCCGCACAAATTGAATCCGTATCCGGATTCTTATGTCCGATAACCCATACATTATTTTCCTGTTGATAATCCAATTCTAACCTCACCTGATCTCTCTTCTAAAAACTAAAAAGAAAATACTCCTGCAAAATACAGAATCACTCCTGCAAGTGCTGCAAGATTACATACTAAAAGTCCAATCGTCCATCCGAAGAAATGCTTTATGGATTTCATGCTCTCATCTGCTAAATCTACTTTTTCCATCTTCTCCGCAAATTCCTGCATTAAGCCCTGTATATTGCGGTAACATTTTACATTTTCCGTATGTATCTTCTCAGAAATCTCCTGCTGTGCTCCGGTCAGCTCTTTTGTCATCTGACCAAAGTCCTGAGACATCCCATCCAATGCATTCTTGATGTCCTCTGTATTGTCATTTTGCTGAACTTCGATTTTTTTGATCAGTTTATCAACCTGTTCTTCTACGTTACCAACTAAAGAATCGGCTTCTCTCTGGCGCTCATCCAACTCCATCTGAAGCTTTGTTGCCTTACTCTCACGTTCATCTACTAACAACTGTAACTCTCTGACTTTGGTTTCTTTTGTATTAATCAAATCCTGCAACTGCTGTGCCTTATCTCTAAATTCATCAATCTGTTTTAACAAAAAATCGTCCATATTCTTCTCCTTACTCTCGTTCCGTATCTCTCTCTTACGGCTTGTCTGCTGTTTTTTCTGTCTAAAAAGCCGCATCACAGACTCCTCCCGAATTTTACATTCTGCGACTATTTTATCATTTAATAGAGAGGTTGTCTACTCACAAAGATGCACAAGATTTGACGAATTTCGACTTAACCCTTTCATTCATCCGCATATTTCTGCCAGACTTCTCCCATCGGTACTTCTCCATTCCACGGCTTTTTAGCACTGATATAATGGATGATACGGTAATCCTCCCTGCGTAAATCCAGATACAGCTCACGGAATTCCTTCCGGTCACATTCTAAATAAAATGCGATATTATTCATATAATTCCACTTGCAGTCCACCTGTTTGATGTTTCCTTCTAACAGAATATTTAATACATCCTGATCGTTATAGAAAAAATTTCTGCTGTGCAATGTCTCTACAACGTCCCGAAAAGAAACTTTCTGTCTGCATTTTTCTAGATCAAACAACAATACACCCGCATTGATGTAGCTGCCCGGATCCTTGATTCCCAACACATCCGTACAATAATTCAGGACATTATATGGTTTATGATCTAAAAAAATCGCTCTTTTGGTATAGGCAAGCCAGCGGAATCCCACATCTTCCACGCCTGCTGCAGATTTTCCTTCCAAATCCACATCAAATAACTCTCCTACATCTCCTGTTACAATAATGTCACAGTCTAAATACAGCATCCGCCTGTAGTTTTGAAACAGCTCTGAAAAAAGCAACAGACGATAATTCGTCTCTACGGCATAATAACACCCAACGTCTGACTGCAATTCACGGTCTGCTTCGGCCACATTAACAAAACGGATGGACACACCGGATTTTCCATCCGCTAATCCTAATATCTCTCCCTGATGTTCTTTTGAAATCCTCTTATGTAAAATAATAATATCATAGCTTCGCTCCCTGTTACGGTTACATAACAGGGAATAAATGGCAACTTTCAGATAGGGTGCATAGTTGTCATCACTTGCAAAGCATATGGAAACCGGCTCAAAGGCCTGCTGGATTGGCTGCATACTCTGTTCCTCGTTCATTTTTTATATAGCCGCATAAATAATCATAAATTCATGTCTGAATATGAATCTGCTGCAGCTTGTGTTTGTATTTTTGTATTATTTTTATTATTACTAAGATACTTAGAAACGTCAAGGCTATCTACCCGATTGTCCAAAAAAGTACCTGATCGTGTTTTGTCTTAGACAGACTCCTGTCCTGTTCTTTTCTGTGAATTTTTGAATATTTGTGAATTTTTACGATACTTTTGATATTTTGGGTGTTTTTAAAACTGTTAGATTGTTGACCGGAACATACCCATTTTTTTGAATCTGTTAGATTACTAAGCGGAACATACCGCCTCTTTTGAAATCTTTCCATGGTAAGCTCCCTGTCATGATTCGATTTGACTGCTTTGAATGATCGGATGACAAAATCCCACCTACATCTTTGCAAGATTCCCTGCATCTTCATTTTGTGCCTCAATATCATAGCCGACTTTCAGTTCATCGCTTGCGTAAACATCTAAACGGACGCTTCTGAAATCAGAACTAATCAGAATACTGTGTTCCACATGCACACTGACCTTCGGTACCTTGAAACCGAGGATAATTTCTAACACAAGCTGGCATATCCATCGCAGGTGACCTATATATTGAGCTTTACAACAGGATCGCCTTAACAGCAAAAAGAAGCAGCAGACTTATGTCTACTGCTTCCTTTATTTCATTTATGAAACGATCTTAGTTCTCGCCACCATATAAGGTAATGAGTTTGTTGAGGTATTCATAACGCTCTTTTGCTGTCTCTTCAGATTTTGCAAATAATTCTTCTGCTCTTTCTGGGTTGAATCTTGCTAATGCGTTGTAACGAACCTCTCCGTTTAAGAATGCTTTGTAATCTCCTGTAGGAGCTTTGCTGTCTAAGGAGAATGCAGCTTTTCCTTCTGCTTTCAGAGCTGGGTTGTAACGGAATGTATGCCAGTAACCAGCCTCAACAGCTAATTTCTCCTCTGTCTGAGCTTTGCTCATACCAACTTTGATACCGTGGTTGATACATGGAGCGTAAGCGATTACTAATGATGGTCCCGGATATGCTTCAGCTTCTGCAATTGCTTTTACACACTGGTTGTAATCAGCACCCATTGCGATCTGTGCAACATATACATAACCATAGCTCATTGCGATAGAAGCTAAGTCTTTCTTCTTCACTTCTTTACCGCCTGCTGCGAACTGTGCGATTGCACCTGTTGGTGTAGCCTTTGAGGACTGTCCACCTGTGTTAGAGTAAACCTCTGTATCGAATACCATGATGTTTACATCCTGTCCGCTTGCTAATACATGGTCAACTCCACCGAATCCGATATCGTATGCCCAACCGTCACCACCGAAGATCCACTGGGATTTCTTAGCTAAGAAATCTTTTTCAGCAAGGATATCTTTGGAAGCGTCACATCCGCAAGCCTCTAATGCAGCTACTAATTTATCTGTTGCAGCACCATTTGTTACACCGCTGTTGAAGGTATCTAACCATTCCTGTCCGGCAGCTTTTACATCTGCGTTTTTACCATCTGCAACTAATGCTTCTACTTTGGACTGTAATTTAGCTCTGATAGCTTTGTGTCCTAATAACATACCATAACCAAACTCAGCAGCATCCTCGAATAAGGAGTTAGACCATGCAGGACCATGTCCTTTTTCGTTTACTGTGTATGGTGTAGAAGGTGAGGAGTTACCCCAGATAGAAGAACATCCTGTTGCGTTTGCAATGTACATTCTATCACCAAATAACTGAGTGATCAGTTTTGCATAAGGTGTCTCTCCACATCCACCACAAGCTCCTGAGAACTCAAGTAATGGCTGTTTGAACTGAGAACCTTTTACAGTTGCTTCTTTGAATTTCTCTACAACTTCCGGTTTTGGATCTAAGGTCACACCATAGTCGAAGTACTTCTGCTCGCCTACGTTCTCTTCGCAGTTCGCCATAGTGATTGCCTTTTCACCCTTCATACCAGGACATACGTTTACACAAGAACCACATCCTGTACAGTCAAGAGCAGATACTGTGATAGAGAATTTGTATCCCGGCATTCCGTTCATGTCCTTCATCTGCATTCCTTCCGGAGCCTTAGCAGCCTCTTCCTCAGTCATAGCAACTGGACGGATAACTGCATGAGGACATACATAAGAACAGATGTTACACTGGATACAGTTTGCAGAATTCCATACTGGAACGTCTACTGCGATACCACGTTTTTCAAATGCAGATGCACCGGATGGTGTCTGGCCATGCTCGTATGTCTTAACTACAGATACAGGAATCTTATTTCCTTCCTGAGCATTTACAGGGATCTGGATATCGTTAACGAAATCTACAACGTCTTTTCTGTCTCCGGTTGCTGTCTGTGCAAAGCTCTCGTCTTTTGCATCTTTCCAGCTTGCAGGTACGTCGATTTTAACAACGCCTGTTGCTCCGGCATCGATTGCATCGTAGTTCATCTGTACAATCTTATCACCTTTTTTACCATAAGTAGCTTTAGCTGCTGCCTTCATTAACTCAATTGCAGTCTCCTCTGGGATGATTGCTGCTAATTTGAAGAATGCAGACTGAAGTACGGTATTGATACGTCCGCCAAGTCCGATTTCTTTACCGATCTTGATACCGTCGATGGTATAGAACTGGATATCGTTCTCTGCGATATATCTCTTAACCTGTCCAGGTAAGTGTGTCTCTAACTCTTCCGGTGACCATGAGCAGTTCAGTAAGAATGTTCCGCCCGGTACTAATTCCTGAACCATGTTGTACTTACGAACATAAGATGGGTTATGGCATGCTACAAAGTTTGCCTGTTTGATTAAGTAAGTAGACTTGATTGCCTTCTTACCAAAACGTAAGTGAGACATTGTAACACCACCGGATTTTTTGGAGTCATAGTCAAAATATGCCTGAGCATACATGTCTGTGTTATCACCAATAATCTTGATGGAGTTCTTGTTAGCACCAACAGTACCGTCAGCACCAAGTCCCCAGAATTTACAGTTGATGGTTCCTTCCGGTGTTGTAACAGGATCTTCTTTTACTTCAAGAGAAAGGTTTGTTACATCATCGTAGATACCGATTGTAAATCTTTCTTTTTCTGTGTTGTTGTATACAGCGATAATCTGTCCAGGTGTTGTATCTTTAGAACCTAAACCGTAACGTCCGCTTGTAATCTTAACAGAATCGAACTTGCTTCCCTTTAATGCTGCTACTACGTCTAAGTATAACGGCTCGCCAAGAGAACCAGGCTCTTTTGTTCTATCTAATACTGCGATAGATTTTACTGTGTCAGGAATTGCCTCGATCAAAGCTTCTTTGCAGAATGGTCTGTAAAGACGTACTTTTACAACTCCGACTTTCTCGCCTCTTGCCATTAAGTAGTCGATTGTCTCGTCGATCGTATCACATACAGAACCCATAGCGATGATGATCTTCTCAGCATCAGCAGCTCCGTAGTAGTTGAATAATTTATAATCTGTACCAATCTTCTCGTTTACTTTGTCCATGTATTTCTGTACGATTGCAGGCATTGCATCGTATGTGGAGTTACATGACTCTCTTGTCTGGAAGAAGAGGTCAGGGTTCTGAGCAGAACCTAACTGGCATGGATGATTTGGATTTAAAGCTCCTTTTCTGAACTCGTCAATTGCGTTCATGTCTACCATGTCTTTTAAGTCTTCATAATCCCATGTCTCAATCTTCTGAATTTCGTGAGATGTACGGAATCCATCAAAGAAGTTGATGAAAGGAAGTTTTCCTTCTAATGCTGCACAGTGAGCAACAGGAGTTAAGTCCATTACTTCCTGTACGGATGATTCACAGAGCATTGCAGCACCGGTCTGACGACAGGCGTAAACGTCTGAATGATCACCAAAAATGTTTAATGCGTGGGTTGCTACACAACGTGCGGACACATTGAATACACCCGGAAGTCCTTCACCAGCAATTTTGTAAAGGTTAGGAATCATTAATAATAATCCCTGGGAAGCTGTGTAAGTAGTTGTAAGAGCACCTGCTGTTAAGGAACCGTGTACAGTACCTGCTGCACCTGCCTCAGACTGCATCTCTGTTACCTGTACGGTCTGTCCGAAGATGTTCTTTCTTCCCTGTGTTGCCCATTCGTCCGTAGCTTCTGCCATTACGGAAGATGGAGTAATCGGATAGATAGCTGCAACATCTGTGTATGCATATGAAGCATGAGCTGCTGCATGGTTACCATCCATAGTTTTCATTGATCGTTTCATGATACTTTTTCCTCCTATTTTTGTGTATCCCAGTGTGACTGGTACCATACTTCTGGTATGGTAAAGAACCAAATTCTTGACAATGTTTTCACAATGTCTCTAATATAGTAATATAATGAAATTTGTCCAAAAAATCAATAGTTTTCCCCGAATTCCTAAAGATATTTTTGTTTAAAATCAAGAACACGGACAGGTGTTCTATAGAAACCGCCCCGTTTTCCACGAAAAAACTTGCAAAATACGGATTTTACGTTACAATATTAAAGGATTAGGAAAAAGAACACATTATATAGAAAGGTTATATCTTATGATAAGTGCAAACAACATTACCTTAAGGCTGGGGAAAAAAGCCTTATTTGAAGATGTCAATATTAAATTTACCGAGGGCAACTGCTACGGTATGATCGGTGCGAACGGCGCAGGAAAATCTACTTTTTTAAAAATCCTTTCCGGACAGTTAGAACCGACAAGCGGAGATATCGTCATCACTCCGGGACAGCGTTTAAGTTTCTTACAGCAGGATCATTTTAAATATGATGCATATACGGTTTTAGATACCGTTATTATGGGAAACCAGCGTCTTTATGATATTATGAAGGAAAAAGATGCGATTTACGCAAAAGAAGATTTTTCTGATGAGGATGGCATCCGTGCCAGTGAACTCGAAGCAGAGTTTGCCGAAATGGACGGCTGGAACGCCGAGTCTGATGCGGCTATGCTGTTAAACGGTCTTGGTATTCCTACTGAGAACCACTACTCTATGATGTCCGAACTTCCGGGTGCTCTCAAGGTCAAGGTACTCCTTGCACAGGCACTTTTCGGCAATCCTGATATCCTGCTCTTAGATGAGCCGACCAACCACTTGGATCTGGATGCCATTGCCTGGTTAGAGGAATTTTTGATCAATTTTGAAAATACCGTGATCGTGGTTTCTCATGACCGTTATTTCTTAAATAAAGTCTGCACCCATACGGCTGATATCGATTATGGAAAGATTCAGCTCTATGCAGGTAACTATGATTTCTGGTATGAATCCAGCCAGCTTTTAATGAAACAGATGAAAGAAGCCAACAAGAAAAAAGAAGAAAAGATCAAAGAGCTGCAGGAATTTATCTCCCGTTTCTCTGCGAATGCTTCTAAATCCAAACAGGCAACTTCCAGAAAGAAAGCGCTTGAAAAGATCCAGTTGGATGAGATCAAGCCTTCGAGCAGAAAATATCCTTATATTGATTTCCGTCCGGAGCGTGAGATCGGCAACGAAGTCCTTACCGTAGAAGGATTGAGCAAAACGATTGACGGTGAAAAAGTATTAGACAATATTTCCTTTATCGTCGGACACGATGACAAGATCGCTTTTGTCGGTGGAAATGAATTTGCAAAAACGGTTCTCTTTAAAATTTTAACCGGAGAAATGGAACCGGATGAGGGAACCTACAAATGGGGTGTAACAACCTCACAGTCTTATTTCCCAAAAGACAATACAGAAATCTTTGATACGGATTTAGCGATCGTTGACTGGCTGACACAGTTCTCTGAGATCAAGGATGCCACTTATGTCCGCGGTTTCTTAGGCAGAATGTTATTTGCCGGAGATGACGGAGTCAAAAAAATGCGTGTGCTTTCCGGTGGTGAAAAGGTCCGTGTACTGCTCTCCCGTATGATGATCGAGGCTTCTAATGTCCTCATCTTAGATGAGCCGACCGACCACTTAGACATGGAATCCATTACTGCTTTGAATAACGGTCTGATTAAGTTCCCTGGTGTCCTGCTCTTTGCATCCAGAGACCACCAGATTGTCCAGACCACCGCAAACCGTATTATGGAGATTCTTCCAAACGGTACTATCATTGATAAGATTACTACTTATGATGAGTATCTGGAAAGCGACGAAATGGCAAGAAAACGTCAGGTGTATTCGATGTCATCGGATGATGAGAATGATAACTAGAAAACATTAAAAAAATGATTGATACAACTTGGCTATGATACAAATCAATTATTCCAAGTTTCCTTGTGCAGGACATTCCGATGAACCTTATAAAGCAGAAAGCGTGAAGCCAGTGGACTTCACGCTTTCTTAAGTTTCATCTCCATTGCACAAAAAGAAACTTTCCATATTTGATTTGTATCGTTGCAATTTGTTGTCAGAAGAAAAAATGTTTTTGAATCCTATCTGACTGGGGAGCTGCTTGTATTATTTACTTATCATGCTTTAAGCATTTCAGATATTCCCGCACATCTTCACACTGCATCCATCCACTCATGATACAACCGCCGGCTGCCCCTGCTTTTTTTACTTCGCAGATATTTTCCGGATTGATTCCACCAATAGCATACACCGGTATGGAAACTGCTTCACAGATATTTCTTAAAAATTCAACACCTCTTCCCGGCAAGCCTTTCTTACAATCGGTTTCATAGATATGACCTGCCGTTATATAGGTACAGCCAAGGTTTTCGGCTTCTACTGCTTCTTCTAAGGAATGACAGGAAGCTCCAAGTATCTGAAATGCATCCCGTTCTTCTTTCGACAGAGTGCGAAGTATTGGCATCGGCAGATGTATGGCATTGTATGCAAGTTTTCTTGCAACGTTTGTGTGTGTGTGCAATATGCATTGCATTTTTTGTTTTTGACATATGGTAAGTATCTTTTCTGCCAATGCCTGATATTCCTCTTCGCTCAGGTCTTTTTCCCGCAAAATGATCCCTGCTGCTTCTGTTTTGGCAATCTTTTCAATCCGAACAAAGAAATCCTCTTTACAAAGACTACGGTTTGTAACACATAAGATATCAGACATAGAGATAATCATTCAGCACAGGCTGCAAACCTTCCCCGGACATATCCTGATACATTTTCTCAAGGCTTCGGCTGTCGTCAATCTCAAACTGCTCATCGCCCTGTTTACAGCCTGTCTCCTTTCCACTGTATTTGCTCTCATGGTCTCCGATGCCGGTAGAAACTCCCGCGGAGACTTTTGTTGCTGCGATCTTCACAATTCCGTTACGGAATTCTGCACTCTCACGGGAAGATACCGTAATTCCCACAAACGGCAAAAAAATACGATACGCACAGAGGATCTGGCAAAGCTGCTTTTCATGCACATCCAATGGATTGATCTTATCGTTATTGATGATCGGACGAAGTCTCGGACAGGATAAGGACATTTCTGCATGCGGATATTTACGCTGCAAATAGTATACATGCAGTGCACTTGCAAGCGCATCTTTACGAAAATCCGAAAGTCCTAACAGTGCTGAAAATGCAACTCCACGCATCCCCCCCATCAATGCCCTCTCCTGTGCGTCAAAGCGGTAGGGCCATACACGTTTGTGTCCTGCTAAGTGCAGGGTTTCATATTTTTTTGCATCGTATGTTTCCTGAAAGACAGTGACATAATCTGCTCCGCACTCGTGAAGATAACGGTACTCCTCCGTATTGACCGGATAAATCTCAAGTCCCACCATGCGGAAATATTTTCTTGCTAACTTACAGGCCTCTCCGATATAAGCCACATCACTCTTACTTCTGCTCTCTCCGGTCAGGATCAGGATCTCTTCCATTCCACTGTCTGCAATGACCTGCATCTCATGTTCAATCTGCTCCATACTGAGTTTCATACGGCTGATATGGTTATAACAGTTAAAACCGCAGTAAACGCAATAATTTTCACAATAATTAGCAATATATAAAGGAGTAAACAGATATACCGTATTGCCAAAATGTTTCCCGGTCTCTAATCTCGCACGTTCTGCCATCTGCTCTAAAAAAGATTCTGCCGCCGGGGATAATAACGCTTTAAAATCCTCTACCGTACAGGTTGCATGCTCTAATGCTGCCCGCACATCTTTTGCCGTATATTTTTCATAATCATAAGTCTGAACCTGTCCCATTACCTCGGAACAGACATTAGAATCAATCTGCTCCATTCCCGGCAGATACTCCATATGGTTTTTTCGAAAAGACGGGTCTGTTTCTAAACGGTGTTTCCGCTCTAAGGCTTCTTTTGACAAATATTCTGAATCTACAAAAAACTGATTTTCCAAAATCTTTCCCTCCTAATCACGCAGAAAACCTGTCAACGGGTCAGATGCGGCTGCACCTCTTGTTAAGACTCTTCCAAGTCCCGCTAAATAGGCTTTACGTCCTGCTTCGATCGCATCTTTAAACGCCGATGCCATCATCGGAAGATTTCCGGCTGTCGCAAGTGCCGTGTTTGCCATAATTGCAGCAGCACCCATTTCCATTGCTTCGCATGCCTGTGAAGGTTTTCCAATACCGGCATCCACAATGATCGGAAGTTCGATCTCATCGATCAGAATCTGGATAAATTCTTTTGTTGCAAGTCCTTTATTAGAACCGATCGGGGATGCAAGCGGCATAACCGCAGCCGCTCCGGCATTGACAAGATCACGGGCAGCATTCAGATCCGGATACATATATGGCATGACCACAAATCCTTCCTTTGCTAAAATTTCTGTTGCCCGGATCGTCTCCTGGTTATCCGGCAGCAGATATTTAGAATCCCGCATGATCTCTACTTTGACAAAATCACCACAGCCTAACTCTCTCGCAAGTCTGGCAATGCGGACTGCTTCTTTTGCATCTCTTGCGCCACTGGTATTCGGAAGCAATGTAACTCCCTTTGGAATAAAATCCAAGATATTTTCCTGCTCCTTTGTATTTGCCCTTCGAACGGCAAGTGTAATGATCTCTGCTCCTGCATCTTTAATCGCTGCTTCGATCAGGTTTAAAGAATATTTTCCTGAGCCGAGAATAAATCGTGACCGGAACTCATGTCCGCCAATGACAAGTTTATCGTTATCCATGTTCGTACCTCTTTCTTTATACTTCAAATTCTTTTGCTAATATCCGTAAGACCATATGCGCCTCATGTGCTGCACAGAGCATTACGCGCGAAGAGACAAGTCCAATGTCATCTCCCACGTCGCTGACTCCATCTCCGCACAGATAAAAACGTTTTGTGATCTGTCTGGTTCTAATACTGTTTGCACTGCCGATGCCAGCCATCCCGGAAGCCGCCACAAAATATTTCTGTGGAAAATTCTCCAATACCGAATTGGTCAGCATTGCCTTTGCCTGTGCATCATCAAAAGCCTCACAGATCACATCTGCCTCTTTTAATAATTCCACAACATTCTGCTCCGTCATGCGGGTAGTATGTGTTTCAAGCTCTACATAGGGTGCAATTTCTTTTAAATTTTCGGATAGTGCTTCTGTCTTATATCTTCCAATCTGTGATGCCTTATATTGCTGCCTGTGCAGATTCGTAACATCCACTTTGTCAAAATCGATCAGGATCAGTTTTCCTACTCCTGCTCTTGCAAGGGATATTGCAATATTCGACCCTAAGCCGCCAAGTCCGCAGATGGCAACGGTTGCTGAAAAAAAATGCTGCTGCAGTTCTTTGCCCTGCCGCTTTTCTAAGGCCTGTCTCATCTCTTCTTTTGTCGGTATCAAATCAGCCACCTCCTACAAAACTGACTACTTCCACAATGTCGCCATCCTGCAATATCGTTGTTTCATACACTGCTTTTGGCACAATTTCTCCATTGCACTCTATCGCGATCCGCCGGATATCATAGCTTGTTGTTGCTAAATATTGTGCAATTGTTCTGCCTGCTATCTCCAGACTCTCTCCATTGATCTTTACCATTTTATTCCCTCACTTCCTGTTCTTTTCAAAGAATTCTTTCTTTGAACGATATTCTCATGGAGTTTTATTAAAAAATATTTATATAAATAATTTTTTGCAAACCAAAAAACGGAAAGCTACCGATTTGATAACTTTCCGTCTATGAAATACGAAAACATAATTTCCTAAACATCCCTACGTTGGCATTATCCAAATCAGGTCATCGGTCGAAGGTTCTACCTTCCTCTCAGCCTGTAACACAAGCTCCCGTCGTTCTATTCTGTTTTTGTCCCGCCATTAATTAGAACCAGCTGTTAAAATTGGTTCCTGTATTTGTCGTGCTGTAGCTGCCATACTTATTATAAGTATCTGCTTCTCTGCCTGCATAATAGTCGATCAAAGATGTTCTGAGCCCTACCTGATATCCATAAGAGGTATTTCCCTTAAACAGTGCCTCCACCTTTGACATATCTGCTTTCTTAAAGGTATCTTCATCAATAGACAGCTTGTTATCTGCTTTGACCGTGATTCCGATTGCCTTTAATAAAGTCTCATTGCCGGTTGTCGTAGCTGTCAGGCTGCGTACGTTATTCTTTACACCGCTGACACTGCTCTTGTTTGTAGTATCGATCAGATTATTATAATCTTTTACAAACCGGCTGACTGCTTTGTAAATCTTATCTGTGTCATAGGTCTTTGTTACCTTACCGTCCTCGCCCTTTGTCTCTGTCGTTTTAAACAAAGATTTCGTGCCGGTTGCCATCAGTGCATCTGTAGATTTTTTTAAATCGGTTGCACTTGTCTCGATCTCAGTCTGGACACGCTCTGCTGTTGTTTTCGTCTTATTTGTCTTAGCACTTTCTGTTGCAGATTTGGTGGTCTTATCCTGACCATAATAAGCCTTCATCAGCTTCTTATATGTGCCGCTGCGGATAAAGGCCCAGTCACTCAATACAGATGATGAATTGTTACCAAATAAACTGCTCATGCCAAATGAACTGTTACTTCCGAATAATCCTGCCATAATATCACTCCTTTGAAATTAATCTGAACATCCGTGTTCTACCTAGTCTTCCTATTCTCTATATCGTCATTATAGCCCTGATTGTTAATATTTACAAGTAAATATCTTTATTTTTCCTGCTTTTTGTTCTCAATCTGCCAGTCGATCGGTTCGATCCCATGCTCTTTTAAGAACTCATTTGCCTGACTGAAATGTTTACAGCCAAAAAATCCACGGTATGCCGACAATGGACTTGGATGCGGTGCTTTTAAGATCAGATGCTTTGGATTGGTCAACATCGGTATCTTGCTCTGTGCAGGTCTGCCCCAAAGCATGTAGACGATCGGACGGTCCTGTGCATTCACGGCATGGATGATCGCATCCGTAAACTGCTCCCAGCCTCTTCCCTGATGAGAATTTGCCTGATGCGCCCGCACTGTCAATACCGTATTGAGCATCAATACTCCCTGTTCTGCCCATTTGACCAGATAACCGTTATCCGGGATATAACATCCTAAATCCTCCTGCAATTCTTTATAGATGTTCTCTAAAGAAGGCGGAATGTCCACGTCCGGTTTTACCGAAAAGCACAATCCATGTGCCTGCCCCACGTTATGATATGGGTCCTGCCCTAAAATCAGCACCTTGACATCTTTTAACGGTGTCAGATGAAGTGCATTGAAAATATCATCCGCCGGAGGATATACCACTGCGGTACTGTATTCTTTTTGTACAAATTGGTACAACTCTTTATAATATGGCTTTTTAAACTCCTCCTGCAAAGCAGGCAGCCAGTCATTCGTGATCATTGCCATAGCATTATCTCCTCACCGGTATACCTTTATCTGCTAAATAATTTTTTAAATCCATAATCTCTAATTCTTTATAATGGAAAAGAGAAGCGGCAAGTGCTGCATCTGCTTTTCCGTCTGTCAGTGCCTCATAAAAATGTTCTTTGGTTCCCGCACCACCCGATGCAATGACCGGAATCGAAACATTTTCTGCAATCTGACGTGTCAATTCGATGTCATAGCCTGCTTTTGTTCCGTCACAGTCCATACTGGTTAAAAGAATCTCACCGGCTCCTAACCGATCTGCCTGCATTGCCCATTCCACGGCATCCATGCCGACATCGATCCTTCCGCCGTTTTTATAGATATTCCAGCCGGAACCGTCGGCTCTTTTTCCGGCATCAATTGCTACTACCACGCACTGGCTGCCGAATTTATCTGCCGCATCACTGATCAGCCGCGGATTGTTGATTGCAGAAGAATTGATGGAAATTTTATCCGCACCTTCCCGCAAAAGCACCTTAAAATCTTCCACGGTACGAATACCGCCGCCTACCGTAAATGGTATAAATACTTTTTCTGCAACCTTGCGGACCATGTCCACAACGGTCTCTCTCGCATCTGAAGTTGCCGTAATATCTAAAAATACCACTTCATCTGCTCCGGCTTTATCATAAGCCGCCGCAACCTCAACCGGATCTCCGGCATCTCTTAAATTAACAAAATTGATTCCCTTTACAACTCTTCCGTTATTTACATCCAAGCAGGGAATGATCCTCTTCGTAAACATCAGTCCTGACCTCCCTGCAGATTTGCAAAATTTTTAAGCATTTTAAGCCCTACCGTACTGCTCTTTTCGGGATGGAACTGACATGCAAAAATATTGTCTTTTTCTACGGAAGCATCAATCATGGTACTGTACTCCGTTGTTGCTTTTACAATATCAGGCTCTGCTGCTTTTAAATAATAGGAATGTACAAAATAGACATATGGCTGCTGTTCGATCCCTTCAAAAAGCCTGCCCTGATTCTGTAAATTCAGGGAATTCCAACCGATATGCGGAATCTTCAAACCTTCCTTATCCGGTATCCGAAGGATTTTTCCATCTAAAAGGTGAAGTCCTTCTACACCCGGACTTTCCTCACTCTCTTCAAATAAAAGCTGGAGTCCGAGGCAGATACCGAGTAACGGTATCTTTTTTTCTGCCACTTCGCGGATCACCTGATCTAAGTCATATTTTTTCAGATTATGCATGGCATCCGAAAAGGCTCCGACTCCCGGAAGGATGACCTTATCTGCCGACAGGATCGTCTGAAAATCTCTTGTGATCACACTCTCGTGTCCTACTGCTGCCAATGCCTTTTCCACACTCTTTAAATTACCTGCATCGTAGTCTATGATCGCTATCATTTCTCTTCCTGTCCTAAATTCATTTTCTGGATGATCTTTTGAATCTCTTTGCTGTATTCTTCACGGTCTTTGATCTTATAGAGCTTTCGTGCATCGTCCGTGCTCATTCCAAACTGCTGGTCTAAGGCTTCTTCTAACTGATCTTTCAGGTGGTTCATCTCACCCTCTCTACCGTATTTCTTAGCATTATCAAGTCCCTTGTCATAGCGTCCGATACCTCTGACTAACGCATCCAGTGCGAGATCATACTTATCTGCTCCCATCAGGGTAAGGTATGCCTGATACTGTTCCTGCACGGCTGCCATCGTGGACACCTCTTCATAGAGTTTCTGATCATTTCCCTTTAAATTCAGTCCGCTCAGCTGTTCATATGCTTCTACATATTCGCCATTGTCCATGGCCTGTTTTGCGGTGTCTATGTAAGAATTCTTTCCACTCAGTTTCATCATCAAAAGGACTAATGCAAGAATCGAAAATGCCATTAAAAAGATTAAAATGACCGGCTTTTTCGGAAGTGGAGGCGTATTGTCCGGCTCTTCCGGTTTTGGCTCCTTCACCTTCTTTTCCCGCTTCTTTCTTGGTTTCTTTTCCTTTGGCTCTTTTTCTTTCTTCTCTTTCTTGGCTTTCTTCTTGTCCTTTTTCGCCTGTTTCTTATCCTCTTTTGCAGCTCCTGCCTGCTCTGCGGCCTCTAATTCTTTCAGAATCTGAAGATTTTCATCGGAGATATTCTCTAAATCCTGACTTTCCGGAACCTCTACATGCTCTACATCTGTGGATTCTTCTTCTTCTCCGAACAACGTTGCTGCTAACTTTGCAAAGAAACCTTTCTTTTTCTTAGGCTTTTTCTTTTCGTCATCCGCTTTTTCTTTCGTACCTGTGGCTGCACTGCCCGAAGAGGCTGCTTTTACACCTTCATCATATGCCGCTCCGGTTTCCTGTAATGTAATATCATTAGAGTCTGCATTTAAGAGGTCTCCGATCTCGGAAAGGTCTGCATCACCCTCTACCCCATTTAAAAGCTCTAACAGATCAGCATTTGCACTGTCAAGTTCTCCGATCGGCTCCTCTTCGACATACTCCGGCTCTGAACTCTGTGCTTCCTGCGCTGCTCCCTCATCAGAAACGCCTGGCATCTCTCCCTGTTTAGAAGTTCCCTGTGGTGTGCCCTGATCGGTATCATTTGCAGATGCATCGGATACAATCTCTTCTAAGTTTTCAAAAAACTCTGCATTATCCGCCGATGCTGCTGCCTGTGTGTCACCCGATACAGTCTGTTCACTTGTAGCACTGCTGTCCGCGGTGCTGTTTTCGACTGCATTGCTGACCATGTCTGCAATATTTCCTGCATTTTCATCTACAGAACTCTGTGTATTGACGGACTCATTAGCTTCATTCTCTTCTTCCTCTGCTAACTCTAATTCAAACTGACGCAGAAAATCATCCACATCTTCCTGTTCTAACTCACCTTCAAATTCCTGTAAAAAACGCTGTTCCTCTTCCCTCTTTTTGCGCTGTTCCCGTTTGTATTCCTGTTCACGCTCAAATTTCCGGAATGCTTCACTGGCATTATCATACGGGTCGCTGCCTGAATATGACTTCGACTTTTTTCCTGACATATTGGTATTATTAATGCTATTGAGCAGGCTGTCTAAATAATCTTCTGTATTCGCCATTGGAACTTCACCTCACTGTACTTATTAAGGGATGTGACAATCATCACATCCCTTTTTCATTCTAACTTTATTGAATTACTATCTGGACTGATCGATCAAACGGTCGATAGCTTCCACTAAATGACCTATCTCTGGTTTTGTTAACTGTGCATCGGCTCCTAATGCCTCGCCTTTTCTACGCATTTCCTCATTTACCAAGGATGAGAAGATAACAACCGGAATCTTCTTCAACTCATCATCCTCTTTAATCAGCTTGGTCAGACGGTGTCCATCCATCAATGGCATCTCAATATCCGTAATGACACAGTGTACATCTTCTAATGCTGTTCCGTTTCTCTGGAATTCTGTCAGCTTATCCCATGCTTCCTGTCCGTTCATGGTAACGATCAGATTGGTATATCCTGATTTTTTCAGACAGTCTGTGATCAGTTTACTCAGTAATGGGGAATCTTCTGCGATCAGGATCGGAGAATCACATCTCTCTCTTTCTCCTAAGTTATCAATATCGGATACCTTAAGTCCTGTCTCCGGACTGATGTCTGTCACAATCTTCTCGAAGTCTAAGATAATGACTAACTTATCCTCTAATTTGATCACACCGGTTGATACTCCGTCGTTCTCTGCATTTACAGTAGAATCCGGTTTGATGATATCTGCCCATGATACTCTGTGAATACCGATTACTTCATCTACATGAAATGCAATATTTAACTTATTAAAGTTTGTAATGATCAATAATCCTTCATCGGTTACCGTACTGTCTGATAATCCTAAGCAATGCTTTAAATTAATAACCGTAATCATAACATCACGCGGCATAAAGATTCCTTCAACACTAGGATTTGCATTTGGAATCGGTGTGACCGGCTGATATGACAAAATCTCACGGATTTTGGCAACGTTAATTCCATAATGATTCTTGCCCAGTGTAAATTCCAACACTTCCAACTCATTTGTTCCGTTCTCTAATAGAATATTTGTATCCATATCCGTTCTCCTCTCGAGTTGCTCACTATACTTATTCACATTATATCAGACATTCAGATAATTTGCACGATTTTTTCCGAAAAAGCTCATTCTTTTTTGTAATTTCTGTAATCATTGCAATTCGGAAACAGTTGATGTGCTTCCATCCGATACTTTTAACTGTAAAGAAGTAATATTTTCTACATTCTGTTTCTCTGTTTCAAACAGGAGTACACATTCCTGTGCGCTGCCTCCTGCGATCGTTCCCTGATAGGTTCCCAAATCATTCAAAAGAATGCTGGTCTGCGCAGCAACCGTCTTGTCACCGTTGATCACCACTCTGTATTTCAGATTCTTTTTGAGCATATCACATTCGATATCTCCTCCTGTTGCTTTCAGGTTAACATGTACTACCAGAAATGTCTTGCCTGCTGTTGCATTCATGGCAAAATAATCTGACTCTACATAGGAATCTGTTACATCATAATTTTCAAATGACGCATCCAGCCCATCTTCTAACTTTAATGCCTGTCGCAAAGATACTGTCTCTGCTTTTGGCTTTTCTGTCTCTGCTGTTGTATTCTTTGCAGAATCTCCCGAAGTCTCCTGCTTGTCCTTTGTATCGGTCTGCGTTGTCTTAGAATCCGCCGTGTCTTCTGAAAGATCCTCCTGCCGGATCTTGATAAGTCCTTCATCCTGTCTGTCATTATATCTGGTTACAACATGTGCTGCATAGGCTGCAACCTTCTCCTGTTCTTCGCTTGACAGATCATATGGCTTTGTTCCACATCCCGCAGTCGATAGCATGACTCCGCAGAGCAGTATACTGACCAGTCCTTTTTTCCGTCCCATGATCCTCTCCTTAAAATCGTATCTCTCTTCTTATGATGTTAACAGATTTTTCGCAATTTATCAACTGTTATTCGCACAATCCCTGTCCAATTCAAACCAGAATTCCACACCGTTTTCCCGGTTCTTTGCTCCACATTCCCGATGATGGGACTCCATGATCGCTTTGACGATGGAAAGCCCGATACCACTGCCCCCGTACTCTCTGGTTCTTGCCTTATCCACTTTGTAAAACTTGTCCCAGATATTCGGCAGATCTTCCTCCGGGATCGGGTTTCCTGTATTGAATACGCAGACCCGGACACTGTCCTCTTTTTTCTCATAGGTGACTTCTATGTGCTTCTCAAAATCCGCATGGTTGATCGCATTGCTCAAATAATTTGTCATGACTTCTTCGACTTTAAATTCATCTGCCCAGACATAGACGGATTCCTCCGGATACGTCACGGTAATATCCTTTTGCTTTAACAAGATTCCCGAAGATGTTACTACACCTTTGACTAATTCGGTCAGATCAAACCGTTCCATGGTCAGGGTGTCATTGCCAAACTCTAACTGGTTCAGCGTCAGGAGTTTTTTGACCATCTGATTCATCTTATCGGCTTCATCCATGATGACTTCGCAATAAAAATCCCGGCTCTCTTCGTCATCGTTAATGCACTCCTGAAGTCCCTCCGCATATCCCTGTATCAGTGCTAACGGTGTCTTTAATTCATGGGATACATTGGATAGGAATTCTTTTCGCATCCGATCGATCTCTTCTTTTTTCTCTATGTCTTTTTTCAGTTCGTTGTTCGCACTCTTTAATTCTGAAATAGTAGTCTCTAACGTGGCTGACAGCATATTCATATGTTCGCCTAACTCATCCACCTCATTCTGGCGTTTGTTCGGCTTATATTTTGCATCAAAATCCAGCTCTGCCATTCTTTTTGAGATTTTTGTAAGCTGCAGGATCGGTCCCGTGATCCGACGGCTGACAAAGATTGCCAGAATGGCACAGCAGACCGTTGCCATGACCGCAACATATGCTAAGAATTCATTGGCGATCATAACGCTCTCTTTGATACTTGCCAATGCGGTACGCATTAATACCAGATTGCCGTCTTCTAAAGTCCCCCACAGCACCAGATAATCGGCTTCTAACCGGCTGTCCTGCTGTTTTTCGATGATGTAGTTATCCGTTGCCTTGATGACCTCGGATGCATGCTTATTGGAACTTTCATATAATGCCCCATAGAACTGATTTTTTAATTTTTCACTATTGCCCGCCGAAGAACGCAATACCTGTGCATCCGGACTCAACACCAGTATCGAGATGTTTCCATTGCTGCAGATCCGTTCAAAAGCAATATCGAATTCATCACTTTCAAAAGTGTCGTTGATGACCGCTTTATCGATCGTGTGAAAACCTTCTAATAAGGCATTTTCTTTATTGACGGTATAAAAAGACTCCAAAAAGGTGCTATTCAAAAACCAGCACAGTAATACTGTGCCGGTTACCATCCCTATCATCGTATATGCTATGTTTCTCGTAATTGAATATTTTTTCTTCATACCGCTTCCGCCTTTATACTTCGAGCTTGTATCCCATACCCCAGACGGTCTTGATATATTCGCCCTTGTCGCCTAACTTGCTTCTCAGTTTTTTTACATGGGTATCGATCGTTCTTGCATCTCCAAAATAGTCATAGTTCCATACGTTATTCAAAATCTTTTCTCTCGATAGCGCTATTCCTGCATTTTCCACAAAATAGGTCAGCAGTTCAAATTCCTTATAGCTTAATTCGATCGGTTTTCCGTCCACGGTGACCTGATGTGCCGCCTTGTCCACAACGATCCCTTCAAATTCGATTGTATCGTTTGCACTGTATTTATTTGCCCTGCGAAGAATGGCTTCCACTCTTGCAACTAATATTTTCGGGCTGAATGGTTTTGAAATATACTCGTCCACACCCAACTCAAATCCGAGCAGTTCATCATTCTCTGCGCCTTTTGCCGTTAACATGATGATCGGCACCTTGGAATTCTCACGGATTTCCCTGCACACATCCCAGCCATTGATCTTTGGCATCATTACATCTAAAATGACCAGTGCTATATTTTTTTCATTATAAAAGACATCCAGCGCTTCTTCGCCATCGCCGGCTTCTAATACTTCAAAATCCTTTTTTACCAAAAAATCCCTGACCAGTTTTCTCATGCGGCTCTCATCGTCCACAACCAGTATTTTTAAGCGTTCCATGATCCTGCCTCCTGATATTCTAAGTAGTATGTTTATTATAAAAAAGAATTATGTTAAAAATGTGAAACAGCCGCTGATCGTACTATTTTTCCTCTAATGCCTGTTCCTGCTCTTTGACTGCCTGCTCTCTCTCTTCTAATTCCTGCTCCCAGGAAGAATACTTATCGATCAGTTTATTCTCATAGTTTAAAATATTGACATTATCGGATGTTGCCGCTAACAGCATCATAGACACAACGGAGATCAAAAGGATCAGTGAAGTGACCATAAAGAACTGGCAGCGTCCCTTATAATTCTTGCCCTCTTTTTTTTGTTCTTTCTTATTTTTTGCCTTTTCTTTTTCTCTTTGCCGCTCTTTCCGCTGTTCTTCTTTTTTCTGCTCTTTCTTCTGCTTTTTCTCTTCTTCCTCTGTCTGCGGATACCGGATGGGAATTGCTAAAACCTCTTCATTTGAAATTGCCGGGATCATCAGCAGATAATCTCTGAGTTCCTTTAAAAAGCAATAACCGACCGGTGTTTCAAATAAATCCTGTTCGATCAGATTCTGATATATGGAAAAGACTGCGTTCGGATTCTCCATATCGAGTTTTTGACGCAGATATTTCGTTCCTTCTATCTCACGCTGTGCAAGCTCTGCCTCTTTTTTTGTCCGAAATACAAATCCGCCTGCTTCATAGGTTTCCTGTAATTGTTCCATCGTTCTCTCCTTTGTGCAAAACCTCTTGCTTTCAGTATAAAAAAATGCGTTCCGAAATGCAATATGCAAATTCTATCTTTTAAAAAGGTACGGTTTCCTTTATAATGTTTTTTATGTACGAAGGAGGTTTCTTATGTTTGATGAATTTGTAGATAATACAGAACGATATGAAGAATTTATTGAGGAATTATTAGAGGCTAACCGCGAGGGCAGATTTGATGATGTATTCAACCGTGCCTATGGCATGGGCACTTTTTCCATTGATGAGCTGATCGACATCTATGCCAGGGTGGATAATGACTGCGTCACAAATTACCGCTCAAAAAATGAATCCGAAGAAGCTGTGGAGTTAGAGGCTTTGCGCCTTGCGATCCTGCAATCCTTATCGGAGGCAAATACCTCTGCCATTGCATTTGAATTAGCTGCCTGCTTTTTTGACCATTTTTCAAAAGAAGCGGAAGGCATGGATATGAGTGATGAAATTGACAAATGCTTAACAAAGATTTTTAAATGTATTGCTTCTACCGGTTCGTGGTCGGAATTTTTTGCCGGAACAGAGCCTGTGTTCCACATCTACTATTCCCGTTTTTCCGACCGCATTGGTTTTGACTGCTCAAGACTTGCCGGGATCACCTGCAATATGGAACGTGGAAAAGAGATCATGAAAAATGAGAACTGTCATCCGAGTTTCCGGGAGGCGTTGGAATCGAGAAAAGATTTCTGATCTTCCATGCAAGGATCTAAATAACGAAAATCCCCATAAAACAGTTTGATCTTATGTCTCTGTTTTATGAGGATTTTTCTTTTATATTTTTTGATGTTTTTCTTTGATACTTATTTCTGTTTCTCTATTTGTATTTGTTATAGAGGTCTTTCATCTGCCGGATCTCGCTCTCGGTAAACTTCTCTTTGACGTACTGTTTCAAACCTTCTTTGTCCTGATCTTTTGCATATTTGCTGACATCTGAAATGGTCTGTGGCGATACCTTGCTCTCTATCATATCATTGACCGTCTGCTTATCCTCTTCGCTCATGGAATTATAAATATCCTGTGCGTTTTGCAACTGGCCTGTGGAGTCATTCTGCACCTGTTCTTCTATCATCTTTTCGGCAACGGCTGACGTTACTTTTTCCTTTGCCTTGTCATAGACAAACGTTTTGCCTGCCCAGATTGCTGCTACTAAAATGACTAATACAACGATGAGTACGATAAGACCTTTTTTCTTCTTTCTTTTTCCTGCCATGATTTCACTCCTCCTCTGTTCGGATTTTTACCGTTCATAATTTAACACATTTTTCTCAGTTTTTCCATGAAATCACAAAATCTTTAAAAAGGTTTAAGAAACACGGTTCTGGTTGCGGTACTGCACCGGTGTCATCTGAAAATTCTTTTTAAACTGGCGGCTGAAATTCTCCACATTCTGATAACCGACTGCATGGGAGATATTCTCTACAGTCATGTTTCCGTTTTTCAAAAGTGTCTTTGCACGTTTCATGCGGATCGCTATCACCTGTTCTCCAAAAGTTTTTCCTGATTTTTCTTTGATATATTTGGAAATATATGGTGTTGACAGGTGGAACTGCTGTGCCATTCCCTCTAAGGTAACGGTCTGGTAGTTCGTCTGCATATAATTCATCATTGCTACCAGGCGCTCATCTAAGCATTTTTCATCGGACTGTATCTGTGGCAGTTTGTTGACTGCAACGGTCAGTGCATGGATAGATGCTTTGATGATATCTTCGTCCATTCCTGCGCCCCAGTAGGATTTTCCATTACAGGTGATCCCTACATAGGCAACTGCCTTTGAGGAGGAACCATGGGAAAGTGCATGTTCTTCGTATACGGAAAGTTCATAGCTGATCCCAAAATACTGCTTGATGGCATTGCTGACTGCATCTAAACGTCCGTTTCCGTTTGCATCTACCACTGCACTCTTGTCTCCGCAGTTGATCGTTGCCTCTGCCATGATCCCGTCTACCTGTGCAAAGCTGCACTCGGAAATACAGAAATATGGTGTGTGGTTTACATAATGATCTTCAAAGATATCATATACCCACTGTGGTGAAAGTTCTTTGTGCTCTTCATCTGAAACATGTTTAACTGCATAGCCGACTTCCTCACGCATTTTTTCAGGCAGTGAGATTCCAAAGTTCTGTTTTAAGATGTAGTTGACTCCGCCCTTTCCGGACTGGCTGTTGATACGGATCACATCTGCATCATAAGTACGTCCGACATCCATCGGGTCGATCGGCAGATATGGAACGGTCCATTTGTTATGTTCTTTATCTTTTAAGCAAGCCATTCCTTTGGCGATCGCATCCTGATGAGAACCGGAAAATGCAGTGAATACCAAATCTCCGGCATACGGCTGACGAGGATCTACATGCATTCTGGTCAGTCTCTCATACGTTTCACGGATCTTTGTCATATTGCTGAAATCCAGTCCCGGATCGATTCCGTGTGAAAACATATTCATGGCAAGTGTGATGATATCTACGTTTCCGGTACGCTCACCGTTTCCAAACAGGGTTCCCTCAATACGCTCGGCTCCTGCAAGAATTCCAAGCTCTGCATCACTGACTCCGCAGCCGCGGTCGTTGTGCGGATGCAGACAGAGGATCACTCCGTCACGATATTTCAGATGTTTGTTGATGTATTCTACCTGTGTGGCAAAGACATGCGGCATTGCATTTTCTACTGTGGTCGGTATGTTGATGATCGCTTTATTTACTGCATCCGGTTTCCAGACATCTAACACAGCATTGCAGACATCCACTGCATAGTCCACTTCTGTTCCCGGAAAACTCTCCGGACTGTACTGGAAGGAAAAATTACCCTCGGTCTCATCGGCAAGTGTCTTTAAGAGTTTTGCTCCGTCAACTGCGATCTGTAAGATTTCTTCTTTGCTCTTTTTAAATACCTGCTCACGCTGTGCTACGGAAGTGGAGTTGTACAGATGTATTACGGCATGCGGTGCACCTTTGACTGCCTCGAAGGTCTTACGGATGATATGCTCTCTTGCCTGTGTCAACACCTGAACGGTCACATCGTCCGGTATCATATTGCGGTCGATCAGCGCCCGCATAAAATCATATTCGGTCTCGGACGCTGCCGGGAATCCGACTTCGATCTCTTTGAAACCGATCTTTACTAACATCTCGAAAAATTCCAGTTTTTCTTCTAAGCTCATTGGCTCGATCAATGCCTGGTTTCCGTCTCTTAAGTCGACGGAACACCAGATCGGTGCTTTATCGATGTAATCTTTTTTGACCCAGTCATATTCGCAGACCGGTGGCATAAAGTATTGTCTTTCATATTTTTGTACATGTTCCATGATGATATCCTCCTAATCTTTATAAGAAAGAATCCTGCTTGCAGGATTCTCCGCCTGCGGCGGGTCGCATCTGCGACACAATTCCTTTCCGCCGCAGTGCGATTCTGCCCGAAGGGCTTTTGCTTTATGGGAATTTCCTATAAAGCAAAAAAATCCGTCCCGACACCTCGCGGTGTAGAGACGGAAGATTATTCTTTCGCGTTACCACTCTACTTCGTACTGTGACCAGTACGCTCTCTTTGACACTATCATGCCGTTCCCTTTTAACGGTGGGCTTCCGGCGAAACCTACTGTCTGTTAAGCCGTAACAAAATCTGTTCTTCGTTACCGAGGCTTTACCGACCTGTTCAGTCCGCAGCTTCAAGGCGAGTTCACCGTCCGCATTTTGCTGTCTCGCATCTCCCGACAGCTTTCTGGAAAAATGATGGGCAGTTACTATTCCTCTTCACAGCTTTTGCCATGTACCCATCCTACCATAAAAATACGTTTTTGAGAATGATTAAATTTAATCACTTGTATTGACTTATTTTAATTTTTCGAGAATATCGTTTAACGCACTTTTACTGCTCGTATGACAGCGGATCACATCTGCATTTGCTTTTTCTGCTTCGGTCACTGCAGATTTTACCATCTGATGTGATACGGTATTTGTAAAAATGATGATGGCATCCGGACTTCCGATCTGGTTTCCGAGATTTCCTGCTTTTTTTGTAAACACCTTTGCTTTGCAGCGATGCGCTTTGCAGACCTGCTTATACTGCTGTACCATACGGTCATGGCCTCCGACAATTACTACGCTCATTAAAAATCATCTCCTTATAAAGATGCCAACTGTTTTCCAAGACTTCTGCAATCTTCTAATGCATCATCATCCGGTGTTTCATGGCAGATAAGTCCTTCTCTGTTTAATACGTTTGCGCCTGCATCTAACATTCTGGATTCCCATTCACGCATCCATTCACCATCGCCCCAGCCGTAAGAACCGAACAGTGCAATATTTTTTCCTTTTGCAAATTTTTCTACTTCTTCTACGAAAGGCTCCATCTCGCCTTCTTCTAATACTTCTGCTCCCATTGCCGGGCATCCGAGTGCAAAAGATGTCTCTCCCTCTAAATCAGATGCAGAGATATCTGAAACGGAAACAACCGCACATTCTTTTCCTGCTGCTTTGATTCCTTCTCCTACTGCCTCTGCCATTGCCTCTGTGTTACCTGTTCCTGACCAGTATGCTACTGTAATCTTGCTCATTTTAAAATCCTCCTTATTTCTATTCCCTGTGATACCATTGTGATCACATGTTCCTTAGCTTTGTTGTACTCTTCAAAAAGAGCTTTGGTCTCCATGAGGTTTCCATATACTTTCCAGTATCCCGCATAGAGATAATTTTTACCCTGGTTTTCAATAAATCCCAGAACATCTTCTGTCGGATATCCTAACAGCACGCCCATCTCATGTGGGAACATACCGTTTCCTTCCGCATATTTTTCATATCTGTGAATCAGCTCTCTTCGTATTTCAACAGGTGTCATTCCCCGGTATCCGAAAAGTTCCATGACCTCTTTCGTCGTTGCTGACTCAAGATAAATATCCAGTTCTTCCCTGCGGTAGAGTAAAAACATTGTCTTCTGTTCTGACATGTAGATCAGTTCCACACTGATACAGGTATCTTTGAACAGTTCATAGACATCTAACACATTCCGGTTTGGTACGATCAGAAGATTTGACATTTTAATTCCCATTAAAAGCGGTGCACACTGGAGTGCAAGCTGTGTCTGCAAATCTTCGCGGTCCATTTCTCCAACCAACTGAAATACTTCTTTGCTCATTCCGTCTCCCTTCTTAGTTAGTTATTTCTAACTTAAGTACATATTATCTAACTTCCGTAAAAAAATCAAGTCCTTTAATGGGGAGTTTTTCTCAATAGCGTCCTTTAATTACCAATTATGGCATTGCCATTTCCGGTAATCATCCCTATTAGTCTTCCCAATCTGATACAATAAACACATCAAAAAAGGAGGTTACTACCATGAGAAAAAACACACGAAAAATCTTTGTATTTTTTCTTGCACTGTGTATCACATGTGCATCCATATCATTCCCGGTTTATGCCGGAAATGGTGCAAACAAGTCCGTTGACTCCAGTGCTTACATTGTTGTAAACGGCAAGACTCTCTACGCTTTTGACTATTATAATGGTACCGTTACGAATACCATCGATGGTCTTTCTTACGATGAGAATTCTAACACCCTGACCCTGAACAATTACGATCAGCCGGATTCGGTCATTACCGTCAATGAAATGGGCGAGGATTTCAATATCCAGGTAAACGGCACCAACAGTATCCTGCAGTTATCCGTCTGGGGATTTGGATACGGCGGAAGCTGCTATTTAAAAGGCAGTGGTTCTTTAACGGTAAATAAGAAAAAATCTGCAGATATTGCGATCATTTTAAATTCTGAAAAATCCAACAGTAAATTCCAGGTTGCTTCGAGCGTCATTTTAAAGGCATACAGCAAGTCCGGAAATCCTGTGATCGGCATGGACAGTTCCACCTGCTCCACAAACGGTATTTATTTTGAAGACACTTCTTTTAACAAAAATGTTGTTGCCGGCAGCCACACAACAGACAAGACCTGCACGGCAGTCGATACCGGAGAAAAATGGATGCTGTATGCATGCACCCGGAATAACGATGCCACCCACACCTATGGTGCACAAAAACGCATGACTTCCGATGGTCAGGAATACTATGTGATATTCCAGATTACCAATGATGCAACTTATGGTAATATTGCCCACGAAGCAACCAATGACTATGGCAATCCTCTTCCGGAAAGTGAATTTACCATTGATTCTTCCGATGAAAATACCTTTTACGCAATTGATGCTTCTGCATCCAACCGCAAACAGTTCAAAGTCTATACCAAAAACGGAAGCGGTAACTATGGCATCTATTCCGCTTACTATCACGAGAACGGTCAGGAATCCGGTCTGTTATACAGCATCTATACACTTGCCACCTACGAAGATCTGCTCCTTGCCGTTCCGGTTGCTGACGAACAGAAAATTTCAAGCATCCCGGCAGGCTATGAAACAGTTGCAGGTAATACCTATTATGACTATTATTACCATGCAGAATCCCTCAGCACAGAAAAAGATCCTTGTGCCTTTGGACATACACCGACTTCAAGTACCCAGAAAGCGACGACTTCTAAATCAGGAAAGAGCATTACTACCTGTTCTGTCTGCAAGAAAAAACTCGCTGAGGTATCCATCCCGAAGGTTTCTTCCATCAAACTGTCCTCTTCTGCCTTTACTTACAACGGTAAGTCCATTAAACCATCTGTTACAGTAAAGGACAGCAAGGGACGTTCGTTAGAAAAAAATACCGATTATAAGATCACTTATTCTAAGGGCAGAAAATCAGTCGGACAGTATACCGTTAAGGTTACCCTAAAAGGTTCCTATTATTCCGGCAGTAAAACTTTAAAATTTAAGATTTTACCAAAAAAGACTTCCCTTTCTTCCGTCAAAGGATCTAAGAAAGCATTGAATGTAAAATGGGAAAAACAGAGCACCCAGACAAACGGATACCAGTTGCAATATTCGAAAAACAGTAATTTTAAAAACGCAAAAACAACTACTGTTACTAAGAATAAAACAACCAGCAAAAAAATATCCAAACTGAGTTCTAAGAAAAAATATTATGTCAGAATCCGCACTTACAAAAATGTCAAGATTAATGGCAAGAACACAAAGCTTTACTCCTCCTGGAGTGGTAAGAAGAGTGTAAAGACAAAATAACTTTCTGATACCAAAAAGGCTGCCGCATCTGTGATTACCACAGATACGGCAGCCTTATTCTTTATTTGGTTCTTTTTTACTAGGAGAATTCCCCTGCACATTCACACTGTCTGACGGTTACAGCCCGGATATTCTGTGTGTCCATGTAGCCACACGCTTTTAATCCTTCGCGTACCACAGTGTTCCATTTTTTTGCAGAAAGATGATAAATCGTATCATCGTCTAACTCTACCGTGCAGGCATCCTCTATTTCACATTCCCTTGCACAGGCAATCTGATACATGCTGTTTCTGGTAATGGCTCCGATCTCCTCTAAGGTATTTACCATCCGGTAGACCGTTGCCGTTCCGATTTTTGCATCTGCCTTCACTGCTTTATAATAAATCTCTTTGCAGCTCTGGCATTCTTCTTCTAAGATGATGTCTATCAACATCAGGCGCTGTTTTGTAATTCGGCATCCTTTTTCCCGCAAAGTCTCAACGATATGCTCTTTCTGCATCTTAGTCCTGCGGTAATTTCTAACCTCTTTATTCATGTGAACAATGTCCTCCGCAGTGTTCGCAGTCACATCCGCACTGTAAGGATTTTCCTGCCTTTTTGTCTTTTACCATACTTCTGATAACCAATCCTACAACTGTTGCTAATGCAAGCCCTACTATCACTGTTCCCATATCATGCGCCTCCTGTTACACGTTCTGTGATGAATTGTTGTCTGTTACTATTTTGCTCCTGCCATTCCTTTCATGTGAACCTCTAAGGTCTCACTCTCTTTGTATGGTCTGAACAGCAGATAAATGAATCCGATGACGAATAAGAATGCAACAACAGTTCCTACTCCGAATGCTCCGGTTGTAACTAATGTACCGATCTGGTATACACAAAGTGATACGACATATGCTAAGAGTGTCTGATATCCGATTGCAAACCAGAACCATTTCGTATTGTTCATCTCACGTTTGATCGCTCCCATTGCAGCGAAGCAAGGTGCACATAAAAGGTTGAATACTAAGAAGGAATATGCTGCTACTGCTGTCATGGTTGTTGCCAGTGTTCCCCAGATTTCTGCTCCGTCTTCTGCGACTTCTGCAAATCCAAAGAGTACACCGAAGGTTGCTACTACGTTCTCTTTTGCGATCAGTCCTGTTACTGCTGCGACTGCCATTTTCCAGTTACCCCAGCCAAGTGGTGCAAAGATTGGTGCGATCACGCCACCGATTGCTGCTAAGATACTGTCGTCTAACTGCTCTGCTTCTAACATTGTGAAGCTGCCGTCTACCCAGCCGAATCCCTGTAAGAACCAGAGTATGATGGTAGAAAGTAAAATGATTGTTCCTGCTTTTTTAATGAAGGACCATCCACGCTCCCACATGCTGCGGAGTACATTTCCAACAGTTGGCATATGGTATGCCGGAAGCTCCATTACGAATGGTGCAGGCTCTCCTGCGAACATTTTTGTTTTCTTTAAAATAATACCTGAGCAAATGATTGCTGCGATTCCTACGAAGTATGCACTCCAGGAAACCCATCCTGCATTATCGAAGAATGCTCCTGCGATCAATGCAATGATCGGAAGTTTTGCGCCACAAGGAACGAAGGTTGTGGTCATAACGGTCATCTTACGGTCTCTGTCGTTCTCGATGGTACGGGAAGCCATAACACCAGGAACTCCACATCCGCTACCGATCAGCATCGGGATAAAGGATTTACCGGAAAGTCCGAATTTACGGAAAATTCTGTCCATGATAAATGCAACTCTCGCCATGTATCCACAGGACTCTAAGAATGCAAGGAAAATGAACAGTACTAACATCTGTGGAACGAATCCAAGAACTGCTCCAACTCCGCCGACTACTCCGTCTGCGATCAGGCTTGTAAGCCAGTCTGCACAGTGAATACTCTCTAATGCGCTTGTAACACCCGGAACGATCCACTCACCAAAGAGTGTATCATTGGTCCAGTCGGTAAGAAGTGCTCCGACTGTTGTAACGGATACATAGTATACAACAAACATAACTGCTGCAAAGATCGGTAATGCTGCCCATCTGTTTGTTACAATTCTGTCAATCTTATCCGATACGGACAGTTCTGATTTTTTGTTCTTTGTACAGCAATCTCCAATAATGGAAGAAATGTATACATAACGCTCGTTTGTGATAATACTCTCGGTATCATCATCTAAGCTGTCTTCTAACTGTTTGATGATGTCAGAAACATCCGGAACTACTTTCATCTGCTCCTGGATCTTGTCATCTTTCTCTAATAATTTGATGGCAAAGAAACGTTTCTGCTCCTGTGGAACACCGCTGTCAAGTCTGTTCTCTACATCTTCAACTGCTTTTTCCACTACAGTGTCAAACTCGTGTACTCTTGCATTTGCTGTCTTTTTCTGAGCTAATGCGACTGCTTTTTCTGCTGCCTTTGAAATTCCCGTGCCTTTTAATGCAGAGATCTCAACGACTTCACAACCGAGTTTTTCACTTAACTTATTGATATGTATCTTATCACCGTTTTTCTCTACGACATCCATCATGTTGACTGCCATAATGACCGGAATACCAAGTTCCATCAACTGTGTGCTAAGATACAAGTTTCTTTCGATATTTGTACCGTCTACGATGTTTAAGATCACATCCGGTCTCTCATTGATCAGGTAATTTCTTGCCACTACTTCTTCTAATGTATATGGTGACAAAGAGTAGATACCCGGAAGGTCCATGATAACAACATCCTTATGACCTTTTAATTTTCCTTCTTTTTTCTCTACGGTTACACCCGGCCAGTTTCCAACGAACTGGTTAGAACCTGTCAATGCGTTGAACAATGTTGTTTTTCCGCTGTTCGGGTTACCCGCTAACGCAATTTTTACTGCCATTCTCTAAAACTCCTTTTCCTATTTTATCTCATTGCGATTGGTTATGCCTGATTTCTGTTGGTTTTAACTATTATTTGTTAGTTTTTACTAACCTATGGGCAAAAAAATTTAGCCCTCAACTTCGATCATTTCTGCGTCTGCTTTTCGCAAAGATAATTCGTAACCTCTTACGGTAACTTCCACCGGATCACCTAATGGTGCTACCTTACGGACATATACGTCCACACCTTTTGTGATTCCCATATCCATGATACGTCTTTTTACCGGACCTTCTCCGGCAAGTTTTTTGACTTTGACCGTTTTTCCACACGGTACATCCCTTAAAGTTGCCATGTTCACTCCTCTTTCTTACACTAAGATTTTATTTGCCATATCCTTTCCGATTGCGACTCTGGAATCTTTTACATTCACAATCATGTTGCCGCCAATCTCAGATACGACCGTAACCATTCCTCCGGTTACGAAACCAAGATTCTCAAGGAATCTTCTTGTTTCCTCTTTTCCACCAATTTTTTTGATTACATTTGGTTCGCCTGTCGGCACCATCGTTAATGGCATACTCATCATCCTCTTTTCCTTTTCTGTAAGACTAATTGATAATGATTTTCATTTATTTTGATGTTAGTATATGCTAACTATCATTAGTTGTCAAGAACTTTATTGATAACTTTTTCTCAAAAAGTAAGTTTGATTAACTACCTTAAGGTATGCTATAATATATCAAATGAGGAGGGTTTTGCACATGACAATGAACGAATCAGCAGAAAACTATTTAGAAACGATCTTAGTTCTCAGCCATTCCCTTCCGGTTGTCCGGTCTGTAGATATCGCCAATGAGATGGGATTTAAGAAATCAAGCGTCAGCGTTGCAATGAAGAACCTGCGCGAAAACGGATATATTCTTGTATCGGATTCCGGTTTTATCACTTTGACAGACAGTGGAATGGAAATTGCAGAAATGATCTATGAACGTCACACTCTGCTCTCTACCTGGTTAGAGACGCTTGGCGTGGATAAAGAAATCGCTGCACAGGATGCATGCAAGATGGAACATGTCATCAGTAAAGAAAGTTTTGACGCAATTAAACGCCACATCGGTTAGGATGTGGCGTTCTTTTTTCACTTCTTCATTTTTCTTAAAAATACCAGATAACATATTGTAAAAAAGATGATCCCGTAAACGGATGCCAATGGAACGGCATAACCGATCGTTGTTAAGGTCGCACCTTTTTGTATACTGAACAGATAAGAAAGCGGGACACGCACTAAAAAGGATGCGCTGATCCCCTGTACCATAACCGGGATTGTCTTTCCATGTCCGTTAAAATACCCGATATAACTGAATACCAGACAGGTCAGGATCGCTTCCGGGGCAAATCCCTTCAGGTACTCTGCCGATCTTGCTATGAATGCCTGATTTCCTGTAAAGAGTGCGGATGGAATATCGCCTCTGAAAAAACTGAGTGCCGATACAAAGATTCCGATCGTGACTCCTAACAACATTCCGGTACGCATTGCTTTTCTTGCCCGGTCCTCTTTTCCTGCTCCGACATTCTGTGCCACAAAAGCTGACATGGACTGCATCAGTGAGGATGGGATCAGCATGATAAACGATACTACCTTCTGTGCAATTCCATAGCCGGAAGATGCCTCTAATCCCATTCCGTTGATGATCGCACACAGGATCAAAAATGAGATGTTTGTCAAAAATTCCTGTAATGCGATTGGGAATCCCACTTTTAAAAAGTTGCGGATCTCGGAAGTAAAGCAGATATCCTTTTTGGAAAAATGAAACGGAAACTGCTGTTTTTTTATAATTGCCAGGGACATGACCACACTGACAAGCTGCGCTAAGATCGTCGCTAATGCCGCACCTGCCACATTCATTTTAAAAACGGCTACAAAGACTAAATCCCCTACAATATTGACCACACATGCGATCGCCACAAAGATCAACGGCAGTCTGGAATTTCCAAGTCCACGAAAAATTCCGCTGATCACATTATATGCTACTACGAATAAGATACCCGCTCCGCAGATCCTGATATAAGTAACGGTCAGATCATACGCTTCTTTTGGGGCATTCAGCCAGGAGGCAAACTGCGGGGCAAATGCCAGCAGTAATACCATCAGTACCGCAGCCATAATGGCAAAAAATACGATCGCACCACCGATGACTTTTCCGATCCGTTCATTTCTGTTCTCTCCTAAATAACGTCCGATCAAAACCGTCACACCCATCGTCAGCTCGGAAATTACGAATGTCACCAGATTAATGACATTACTTCCTGTCGATACTGCCGAGATCCCGGCATCTGTTCCAAACTGTCCGACTACTAAAAGGTCCACCGCTCCATACATTGCCTGCAATACCAATGCTCCTAAGATCGGTATCATAAAACGTATCAGCTTATTCGCAATACTTCCCTGCGTAAAGTCGCCTGCTAATGCTTTTTCTTCCATTGTAACTTACTACTCCTTTTGTATCTTTCTACAATCCTGCTTTTTTCTATTGAAAATATTTTTTACAGTATTCCAAGGATAAATCCATAAATGTCTGCATTTTGTCCAAATCTCCATATAACAGATGATTTGAATGTGGGAACTCGACATAATCATACGATACCCCATTCTTTTCCAATGCATCGATCAGGTATTCTTTCTGATCTGCCGGAACACAGTGGTCTTTCAGCCCGTACCCGATCAGTGTCGGTACGGAATCCTCACCGACCAAACATGTCGGTGATATTTTTTTTATTTCCTGCCGGTATTCCTGCGCACTCAGTTCCTTTCCGGTCATCATCCGGTAAAATTCTTCTTCTGATCCTAAATTGTCCGATTTCATCAGACTGCCCCAGTCCTCTGCCACAAAATAAGTCGGTGCTGCCAACTCAAATACAAATCTGACCGGTATGGCAGAATTGCCACCATAAGCCAGATTCATCGCCAGTGTTCCGCCCGCAGACACTCCACTGGCTGCCATGCCGGTGACCCGGTATCCCAATTCTTCTGTCTCTTTTTTAATGGCTTTTACTGCATTTTCGATTTCTTCATTCATCAGAAATAAAGATGCCTCTTTTCCCTGGTTCTGCAGCGTATAATCTACACTTGCCGTAAGATATCCCTTTGACGCATAATATCTGCACCAGATATCTCCATCACCTTTAGCACCGGAATTAAAACTTCCACCGTGGATATATAAGATCAGATACTGTTCTTTTTCTTTGTCCAGATTTGCCGGAACATACAGATTGTAGGTATTTCCGTTTTCATTCTCATAATCTAAATCCACATAAACCGTTCCGACACTGTCATCCCACTCTGTTTCCATCAGCTTCATAGGAGCAAATTCTAACCGATGGATATTGATTTTAAAACTGATAAAAAAGACGACACAGAATGTCAGAACAAACAGCAGATATTTTAATATTTTTTTCATACAACCCGGTTCAATACCAGCCTGCCACAGAGTGCTCCTAACACGATGGCAGCTACAATAATGATGCTTAAGATCAGAAAATCTCTCTTTTTCATACATTCTCTCCGTTCATTGCCTCTTATCTTTCTTAGTATAACATAAGATTTTGTTTTTTTATTGACAAATTTGCGACCACCGTCTATAATATCCCTCGTAAAAAATAATTGCATAAGACAGTTCGTGACCATCCTGTCTCTAAACAAAACTAGGGATTCGATAGAAAATCCTCTGATTTTCTATTTTTATATGGCACGCTTTGCGTGTCTTTTTTTATGTACACGTTCTGCAATTTAGGAGGAATCAACATGCCAAATGAATTACTGTTAATCTTATCACTGCTCATTACATTTTCTTTTGTACTGGCAGCGTTCTACTTTTTTAAAGAGCAGGGACTGTTTCTCTGGACCACGATCGCAACGATCGCGGCAAACATCGAAGTGCTGATCATCGTCAATGCCTTCGGTATGGAAATGACGTTGGGCAACATCCTGTTTGCTTCGACATTTTTAGTAACCGATATCCTAAGTGAACTCTACGGAAAAAAAGAGGCTCAAAAAGCCGTTTATTTAGGGATTGCTACCTCTGTCATTTTTATCTGTATCAGCCAGTCCTGGCTGCTCTATACACCGAATCAGAATGATTTTGTCATGCCGTCCATGAAGACCATTTTTTCTAATACCCCAAGACTCATGCTGGTGGGTATCTTAGTCTATGTCATTGTCCAGCTTTTCGATGTATGGCTCTATCATAAATGGTGGGATTTTACAAACCGGAAATGGGGAGATGCCCGTCGGTTCTTATGGCTTCGCAACAACGGTTCTACTTTGGTGTCACAGGCACTGAATACGATTCTTTTTAACGTTGGTGCATTCTGGGGCATCTACAGTGCAAAAACGATTCTTTCCATTGCACTGTCAAGCTATGTCATTTTCTTAGTGACCAGTCTTGCCGATACCCCGTTTGTGTATCTTGCCAGATATTTGAAAGATAAAAATATTTTCTTCCGTGCAGGTCAGGACTAATGTCTCCTGACCTGTGGGGAATTCTTCTTATATTGTTCTTCTGAAAATCTCCAGTTCACGACTTCAAACCAGTCTTTGATATAGTCTGCCCGCACATTAAAATGTTTTAAATAATAAGCATGTTCCCAGACGTCAATGACTAAAACCGGTGCAAGATTTCCTGCAAGCGGTGTATCCTGATTTGCCGTTGTGAGCATTTTTAATTTTCCCTGCGGATCGGTCACAAGCCACGCATAGCCGGATCCAAATACCGATAGTGCTGCTCCGGTAAATTCTTCTTTGAATTTTTCATAGCTTCCATATTGTCTGTCAATTGCTTCCGCTAACTCTCCCTGTGGCCTTTGTCCATGTTCTTTTGATAATCCGTTAAAATAAAAACGATGGTTATAGACTCCTCCCGCATTATTTCTGATCTGTGTACGGATCTCCATCGGCATACTCTCTAAGTTGCACAATAGCTGTTCTAACGTAAAGGTCTGTAAAAACGGATAGTCCCGCAGTGCTCTGTTCAGATTGTCCACATAGGTCTGTAAATGCTTATCATGGTGCAGATACATAGTCTGAATGTCAATAAACGGCTCCATCGCCTTATAGGAATATGGCAACGGCTCATTGATAAATTTGTAATACTCCTGCATAACGTCTCCAAAGCAGTTCTTCCTGTTAGTTTATGCATTTTATGCCCGATTGACTATGTAATTACCGATACAGTACCACAATATCTCCCTCGTGGATCTTGGTGCTTCCACTTGGGATCAGATTTTCCTCTCCGCGTTTTACGAGTGCGATCAACTGATTCTGCGGCAGATTCAGTTCCCGTATCCGCTGCTCACACCATGGATTATTTTTTTCGATCAGGACTTCCTCTAAATGTTCATCCTCTTTCGATTCATATGCCGGAACGCTGAGTATCACACTGTCCTCTGCTAAGATCCTGGTATCTCCGTTCGGGATCATCGTATCTCCGTCCCGCTTGATCATCAATGCCAGTGCTCCGGTCGGGATGCTGACTTCACAGATCTTGTGGTTTTCCCAGTTATGTCCCTTTGGGATATACATTCGCATCAGTGTCATTGCCGATTCTTCCTGATAGTCGTTGAATGTCTTGCTGACATCCGCAGAATTGTCTACCATATCTAATTTTTCTGCTACCTTTGGGATCAACGTACCCTGGAAAGCTACGGAAAGCAGTGCCACCATAAATACGATGTGGAACAGGTCTAAGGAGATATCTCCGCCGCCTGCAATGACCATGATCGCAAACACAATAGATGCCGCTCCCCGAAGCCCCGCCCAGGAAACCAGCAGACACTGCCGGATACTGCAGCGGAATGGAAGCAGGATGCCAAATACAGCGATCGGTCTTGCCACAAAAGTAAGGAATAATGCGATCAATAATGCCGGTACCATAATGTCCGGCATTCTATGTGGAAATGCCAGCAGTCCTAACAGGAAGAAAATTAAAATCTGTGCCAGTCCTGTCACACCGTCAAAAAACGGAATCAGGATATTTTTATTTCGGATACGGCTGTTTCCTAACAAGATTCCCAACAGATATACGCTCAGATAAGAGTTCCCCCCGATCAGCTCTGCCAGACCAAAGGAGAAGATCACGATCGCAATGACAAAGATCGTCTCTAATCCCTCCGGAATAAAATTCGTCTTTGTCAAAAGTACGATTCCGATCAGTGCTACTACCACTCCGACTAAGATACCCAATGCTAACTGCATAAAGATCATCAGCGGAATATTTCCCGTATCGGCATTTCCTAGCAGCGAAATTCCGATCATCGTCAACAGATAGGACATCGGATCGTTACTTCCACTCTCAATCTCTAATAAGGAAGCCGTTCCATCTCTTAAGTTCAGATGTTTGCCCCTTAAAATAGAAAACACGCTTGCCGCATCCGTAGAGGAAAGAACGGCACCGATCAAAAAGCTCTCTACATAGGAAAAATGTAATACAAAATAGCAGAATACTCCGGTCAGCCCTGCCGTGACCAGAACGCCTAATGTGGAAAGTATCGTCGCTCTGACTGCCACACATTTCGCACTCTGCCATTTTGTATTAAATCCACCATAAAACATAATAAAGACTAAGGCAGCGGCACAAACCTTTTCTGCCACCCCATAGTTATCAAATTGAATTTTGAATAGTCCGTCACATCCAAAAATCATTCCTACTGCCATAAATAAAATAAGGGCAGGCATTCCGAACTTACCGGAAAACCGGTCTGCCAGAATACAGGAAAACAAAATAGCTGCAATTAATAAATACCCAAATGTCATACTCCTGTCCTTTCTTTTTTGTCTGTTTACAAGTTCCTGTTACTTTATAGACCCTGCAAAATATTTTTTATATCTTTATTGCATCTGATAAAGGAAAGAAAAAGCCCTGCTTTGGCAGGGTTTTACTTCTTTGTACTGTTATTATAGTAATGGATTTTGCAAAATATGTCAAACGTAACTGCCGTGGAGCAAGGAATCCACGGCAGTCTGATAAAAGGGGGGTAATACTATTTTGGGGTTATGGCTTGTTTATGTCAAACCAATTAAACCTGTACGAATGCCGGTGTGTCTGCCGGTGCATTTACAAGTTCTTTCAGTTCAGCATCTAATTTCAGCAGTGTAATGGAATATCCTGCCATATCAATAGATGTCATGTAGTTGCCTACCAATGTCTTTGCTACTTTGATGTTCTTCTCTGCTAATACCTCAGATACTCTCAGGTTTGCAAGATAGAGTTCCTGTAAAGGAGTTGCGCCAAGACCATTTACCATAACAGCTACTTCGTCGCCTGCATTGTAAATGCCTTCTGCTAAAATTTTCTCTAATAATGTATCTGTTGTCTCAGCAACGCTGCGGATCTTCTCTCTGTGTGTTCCCGGTTCGCCATGGATTCCCATTCCGATCTCTACTTCGTCATCAGCAAGCTCAAAACTTGGTTTTCCTGCTGCCGGTACAGTACAAGGAGCAATTGCCATTCCCATGGAACGTACATTTGCAATAACTTTTTCTGCTACTGCTTTTACTTCTGCTAAGCTGCCGCCTTTTTCTGCGCATGCACCTGCACATTTATGTACAAAGATTGTTCCTGCAATACCTCTTCTTCCGGTTGTCCATGTACTGTTCTCTACAGCAACGTCATCATTTACAACAACTTTTTCTACTTCAATGCCTTCGTCTGCTGCCATATCTGCTGCCATCTCGAAGTTCATAACATCACCGGTGTAGTTCTTGATTACTAAAAGAACACCTTTTCCACCGTCTGCTGCTTTGATTGCTTCATAAACCTGATCCGGTGTCGGAGATGTAAACATAGCACCTGCTACTGCTCCGTCTAACATACCTTTTCCAACGTATCCGCCATGTGCCGGCTCATGTCCGCTTCCACCGCCACTGATCAATACAACTTTGCCCTGTGATCCGTTTGCACGGACAAGTACGTCACATCCGTCTACTCTTTTCACATAATCCGGGTGAGCAGCCACCATTCCGTTTAACATCTCGTCTACAATATTGTCTGGGTTATTAATCATTTTCTTCATAAGGGTATTTCCTCCTTTTCGTTTTGTGATTTTTATGTTACTTATTTATAAAGCAAAAACCGTGCCAACTTTTTTCCTCTGTTTTTCACATCTTTTTGCTTTAGGGTTCTGATTGTTTGGTATTTATTACCCAATTGATACTTTTTACCAGGTTCATTCTTACCAACCGCTTATAACAGACTCTGTAAGTATTCCCGTACCTCTTCGGTGGTCGTCAGTGACAGGATCTTATCTACATCACAGATCCCACTTTCAAGATTGCGGATCTGTTCTTTTACGACCGGTGCCTGGGAAGCGCTCATGCTGAGTTCATCAATTCCCAGTGCTAACAGGAATGGGAGTGCCAGTTTGTCTCCTGCCATCTCACCACACATACCTGCCCAGATGCCTGCCTCATGTGCCGCCGTGATCACTCTGTGGATAGAATGGATCACTGCCGGGTTGAAGTAATCATACAGATAGCTGACCGACTGGTTTCCGCGGTCTACCGCTAAGGTATACTGTACTAAATCATTCGTACCGATACTGAAAAAATCTACATGTTTTGCAAATAACGGTGCCATGACTGCGGATGCCGGTGTCTCTACCATGATACCGACCGGAACATCTTCTGCGAACGGTATGTTTTCTTTTCGCATCTCTTCTTTGACTTCTTCGATCAACTGCTTCGTCTCTAAGATTTCCGATAACATGGTAACCATTGGGATCATGATCGCCAGTTTTCCATAGAGTCCTGCTCTTAAGATACTGCGAAGCTGCACTTTGAACATGTCTTTTTGTTGTAAACAGATTCGGATCGCCCTGAAACCTAAAAATGGGTTGTCCTCTTCTTCTAAGCTCAAGCAGTCACAATGCTTGTCACCGCCGATATCCAGTGTACGGATCACACACAGATTACCTCCTGCCTGTTCTGCAACGGAGCGGTATGCTGCTACCTGTTTTTCTTCATCCGGAAGCTGTGCCGATTCCATAAATAAAAACTCGGTCCGGTATAGTCCGACTCCATGGCATCCATACTCTACTGCCTTTTCCATGTCGGTTGGTCTGCTGATATTTGCAGATACCAGTATTTCTTTTCCATCCGTTGTCACTGCAGGCTGTTTTGCTTTGCCCATCAGATATTTTCTCTGCTCTTCCTGTTTTTGAACCTGTTCTTTATAACGGCTCAACTCTTCTTCGGAAGGCTTTAAGATGATCTCGCCTTTGACTGCATCTACGATGATATCATCGCCATCTGCAATTTCCGTCTCATCTAACTCCACACCGACCATGGTCACAAAGCCTTTTGCCTTTGCGATGATCACGGTATGAGAGGTCTTGCTTCCGCTTCCTAACAGGATCGCTTTGACCTGTTTTTCGGAAAGTCCTGCCATGATGGACGGTTCAATGTCCTTTGCACATAAGATGACATCTGCACCTACTACGGAAAACTCTTTCATATGAAGTAATTTTCTTAAAAGCCGGTTACCGACATCTACGATATCCTTCTGTCTTTCACGCAGATACTCATCGTCTATCTCTTCAAACATTGCCTTAAAATCATCGACTGCTTTTAAGACTGCCGATGGTGCTGACATTTTCTGTTCGATATAACCAAGGATCGCATCTTCAAAAGTAATGTCGTCGATCATCAGTTGATGCGCCTCTATGATCTCTGCTTCACTTTCTGATAAGCTGTCCCTGTCTTCTAACAGGCTTTCTAAATCATCTTTTGCCAGCGTGTGCGCTTCCTGATATCTCTTCTTTTCTTCTTCCTCAGTGCCTGTCATATAGCGTTTGATCTGTTCCTCATAGTCTGCATTGAGAAATTGGATTTTTCCAATTGCTACTCCTTCTACCACAACATTACCTGTCTTATGCATCTGCTCCACCTCTAGTCCTCATAAAAATGGTTTTTGAACATGTCATCAAGCTGTGTAAAGACTTCTTCTTCATCCTCGCCAGAAACGGTCAGTGTTACTTCTGTTCCGTTTTTAGCTCCTAATGTTGTCAACATTAATACGCTTTTACCATTTGCTTTTTTTGTTGCTGTTGCTATGGTTACATCACTCTTATGCTTTCCGACCAGCTTTGCAATATCTGCTGCCGGTCTTGCATGGATTCCCATCTTATTTGTAATTGTATATGTTGCTGATTTCATTTACTCACCTCATTTATTTTTTTATTCTGAACTTTATTCCAGCTTTGATACCTGTTTTGCTAACTCTGCTGCTTCAATAACTTCTTTTAAGTTGCCGCCGATCGCTGCCTGTACTGCTGCACTGATGGCTCCTTCTAAGATCGGAGCATCTGCGATCTGAACCGGAATATCTTCCTCTAACAGGTCAATTGCCATCTGGGAGCTCAAGATACCGCTTCCTAAATCTGCGAGTAATACTACGCCTTCTCCGCCGTTTGCCTGCTCGATTCCTTCTTTGATACGGAGCGCATCGGTTCCGATACTTCCGTCTTCCATTCCTCCGACTGCTACCACACGATGATCTTTTCCTGCCATCTGTACTGCTAATTCATAGATACCTTCTGCCGCTTTTTTACTATGAGATACGATTAATACTCCTACCATTTCAAGCCTCTCTCCTGTTTGCTCTATTTATTCTCCAGATAAAAATCCCGGATTGCTTCTAATGTAATCGTTGCAGATGTTGCACCTGGATCCTGATGTCCGATACTGCGGTCTCCTAAGTAACTTGCTCTTCCCTTGGTTGCACGGATGGTCTTTGTAAATTCCACGCCTTCCCTTGCAGCTTCACACATTGCGTTTAAGCAGGTCTCTGCATCATCACCATTTTCGATTCCCTTTGTCAGAGCATCCAGTGCAGGTTCTAATGCATCTAACATGGTCTTTTCACCTTTGACTGCTTTTCCGCGCATCTTGATACCGCCGATGACTTCTGTCAACATTGCCTTTGCATCTTCTAAAGTAATGGATGTTTTTCCTTTGACTGCTGCTCCGGCTTTCATATAAGCGGTTCCGTAAAGTGGTCCGGAAGCTCCTCCTACTTTAGAAAGAAGAACCATACCAACTTTTTTCAGTACTACTCCATAATCTTCCTCATCTTCCGGAAGCTGTTTCATAACCTCTGTAAAACCTCTTGCCATGTTGACACCGTGGTCTGCGTCACCGATCTCTCTGTCAAGGTCTGTTAAAAAGTCTTTGTTTTCTACGATTGCGTCACTGATTTTTTGCATACACTGATATATTTTTGTAGCCATTTTAAAACCTCCTGTCGTTATTTTTTTCTGTTGTTTATTTATATAGCAAATTTCGTGCCAAGTTTTTTATAGTCATATATTTTTTTAATTGGATGAGAATTTTTTATATGGGTTTAGGGGATTTATGCAGGCAGTATCTGATGAATGGGTTTAGGCATATCAGGATAGTTTGGATTTTACAGATATTTTCCAGGGTGTTGAGACAGCCGGCACCCGGCAGATATTCCAAGGTTCCTTGTGCAGACCATTCCGATGAACCTCTGAATGCGGGAAATGCGCCGCCAGTGGGCGACGCATTTCCCTGAGTTTCATCTCCATTGCACAAAAGTCTCTTGTCATATCCGCCGGGTGCCGGCTGTCATATACGCTGTGAATCTGAATCTGGCATAAAAAACCGCTATAAAAAACTGCTGACGAAACGGTTATGATAAATATATATATAAATACTATATAAATACTATATAACTATTTTTTTATGTTCAAAAAATCTTGATTTTGGATTGGACGGATTGTAGACGGAAGGTTGTGTTTATTATGAGGCAAAAGATGGCTCACAACTTAGTGGCTGGCAACTTGCACAAAACTGGAAACCTCCTTTTAACACCCTAATCCTATAGCGAAAAAACAAGACTTCACTTTGGGATTTTTTCCTAATGTGAAGTCTTGTTGGGAATTATGACTATAGGTTGGGAATTTTTACCCAACGCTATTCTTCTATGTGATATTTTCTCGCTTTTGCTGCCACGGTCTTATGGGTCAGTCCCAATGCTTTTCCGGCGGCGTTATAGCTTCCGTATTTTTTAAGTGCCTTTCTTATGATCTCACGCTCATAATATTCCCATGGCATGATCTCGTCATTTCCTGTTACGATCTCTTCCGCGGATGTTTTTCCTAAGGACAGTCCTGCGTCATAAAGTCCGTTTTCCGTGACTGCCTCCGACGGTACCTCATCATTTACAGAGGTGTGATAATTTTCACTGATGTAGTGTGGCAGATCTTCTTTTTGCACTTCCCTGCCATCTGCTAAGATATTGATACGTTCCATGACGTTTTCTAATTCACGGATATTTCCCGGCCAGGAATAGTGGATCAGGGCATCCATGGCTTCGCCACTCAGCTTCTTTGGCTCACAGCCTAATTCTTCTGCAATTTTATTCAAAAAATATTCCGACAGTACCGGTATGTCCTCCCGGCGCTCCCGAAGCGGCGGCAGCCAGATTGGAATAACGTTCAGACGATAGTAAAGATCCTCTCTGAATTCTCCGTTTTCGACTAATTCTTCTAAGTTTCGGTTCGTTGCTGCAATAATTCTTGCATCCACGGTGATCGTGCGGTCATCGCCAACCCGCTGAAATTCTTTTTTCTGGATGACACGCAGCATTTTTGCCTGCATGGATTTATCGAGTTCTCCAATCTCATCTAAAAAAATGGTACCTTTATCGGCAAGTTCAAATTTACCGATCTTGGTCTTTATCGCTCCGGTATAAGCACCTTTGACATGACCAAACATTTCACTTTCCAATAAATTTTCCGGGATCGCCGCACAGTTGACACGGATAAACGGCTGTGTGGCACGTTCACTCGAATAGTGGATCGCCTCTGCGATCAGTTCTTTTCCGGTGCCACTCTCTCCACGGATCAGGACATTAAAATTATTGTCCGCCGTCTTGGCTGCTAATTTCATGGCATCGTAAAGTTTGTTGCTGACTCCTACGATCCGGTTGAAAGCAGGGTTTAATTTTTTACGGCGGTGCAGCTCTTCTTCTAAGTATTCTGTCTTTGCGGAAAGATGACTGATACGGTCGATCAGTTCTTCTATCTCACTTAAATTTTTTACAACGGAAATTCCTCCGGTGATCTGCTGATTGACAATGATCGGAACGATATTTGCCACTACGCTTTTGCCGTTTTTCTTCTGGCTGATCTCGCCCATGATCTTCTGTCCTTTTTCTAAGACCCGCATACGGCTTCCATTTGGAGATATCTCATGGATGTTATCGCCCTCAGAAATATTTTCTCCGGTAATTTCATTATAGGAACCATTAATATAGGTAACGGTACCTTCTCTGTCAAACACACAGATCCCGTCCTGTACGGCTTCTAATATCTGAAGATATCGCTCCTTTAGCTCTTTGACTTCTTCAAATTCCCACGAAATCTGTACCAGTCTCGACACATCTTCAAAGGTACTGATGGCTCCTTTGATCTCATCATTTTCAATAATTGGTGTCGTATTTACTACAATGGTCGATTTGCCGATCTCTCTCGTATAACCCAAGATCGGTTCTTTGGTATCTACGACCTCCGGCAGTCTGGAATCCGGGAAAACTTCTGTCACTTTTCTTCCAAGCACCTCTCTTGCCGGAATCCCAAACAAATGCTCTGCCTCTGTATTATAGATAATGATCGTGTGCTGGTTGTCTACGACTAAAAGTCCGCTCTCGATGTTACTGTAGACATTTTCTGCCGTGATGACATTATCCTGCAACAAATTGTCCACCTGATTCAGTTCTGACTGGCTGATATTAAAATCACCCTCTAAGAACTGCTTCATCTCTTTCGATGCTTCTTCTGCCTGCTCTCCTTCGGTCACTAAGTAGATCTCTTCGCCTTTTTTGACCTTCAACGCCGTTACTAATAAAATACTGGTCAGCGGTACGTTGTGCAGTCCCTCTCTGTGTACGGAATAGAGTACGTTATATTCATTTTGCAGACGATCTGCCTTTTGTACAATGGTCGCTGCCACACGGACATGGATACCTTTTTCATAATGTATCGTTACTTTTTCTTCAATTCTCTGTGTCTTACTCATGCATTTCCTGCCTTTTTCTTTACACATATTCCTTTCGCATCTGCGTATTTGGTATCTGCATCTGCTCTCTATATTTTGTCACGGTTCTTCTCGATATCCGAATCCCCTTTTTTTCTAACTGCTCTGCGATTTTTGCATCCGATAATGGTTTTTGCTTATTCTCGCTGCGGATAATCTCCTGAATACAGGTCAGCACATTGCAGTTATTTCCATCGGAGGTTTTATTGGAAAAGAAATATTTTAATTCAAAAATCCCCCAGCGGCATTCTAAATATTTGTCCCGCACTGCCCGGCTGACGGTTGACTCATGGACATCCAGTTCCTGTGCAATGTCTAAAAGGTTCATTGGTTTTAAAGAGGCTTTTCCTTTTTCAAAGAACTCTCTTTGCCAGTCCACGATCGCCTCTGCTACTGCTGCAAGTGTCTCTTCTCTCTTTCCGATATTCCGGAGCAGTATTTTTGCCTTCTGATACTGTTCTTTTAAATATTTATTTTCCTCGCTGCTGTGCACCTGCCCTAACATTGGTAAATATTCCCTGTTCAGTTCTAAGGTATGTACTTTTTCTTTATTTAAAATGATCCGGTAACCTTTTTCATCTTCTTTTACCGTAATATCCGGATAAATGTATTCGTTTCTGTTTGCACATCCATAACCTCTTCCCGGCACAGGTTCTAATTCTTCCTTAATATATTGGATCGTTTTTGTGATCTCTGCCGTTGTAAGTCCGGTCTGTTTGCTGATCTGCGGGATCTTATTCTGTGCTATTTCATCTAAATATTTTTCGATCAAAAGACGTGCCTGTCTTTGCATCTGTTCTTCGCCCTCCACCTGTAACAACAAACACTCTTTTAAATCTCTTGCAAAAACGCCACACGGCTCTAATGTCTGCATAAAACGGATTTCCCGCTCTAACTCTTCTTTCGATAGTCCGATGCCTTTTGCTAACTCATCCATGTCCATTTTTAAATATCCTGACTCTTCTAAACACTCGATCAGATATTTGCCTATTTTCTGGCGACGTGGACTGATTTTTTTTGTATATAACTGCATACGCAGATATTCTGCTAATTCGGTATCCTCGCTCTTTTCATCCGCTATCGCATTGAGATACGACTGATAATCGGTATCTTCCGTCTTTTTTCTGCTGTAATAGCCGATCCCTTCCCCCTGCGAACGGCGAACCTCTTTTTTTTCAGGCTCTTTTGCATAGTCTAACATCGGGTTTGAAAGAACTTCTTCCTCAATACACTGGTTCAATTCTTCGGTTCCCATCTGCAAAACGGATAAGGACTGCTCCATCTGCGGGGTAAGTGCAAGTTTCTGCGTCTGTTGGATAGAGACATCCATTCCAAGCTGCATGGCAATCACCTCATTTTTATGATTTGACTCATTTCACTCATTATAGCATATCCTTTAGGGAAAGGGATAGCTTTTTTGACTCCTGCGGATGCTCTTCAAACAATGTTTTTTTCGTTCGCTCTATCTCATCTTTTAACTCGCGTGCCGATAGCAGCCGACAGCCCTGTCCACGGATGATGATCTGTTCTAAGCCGTCGGAAGTTGCAACCGTGACGTTGTATTTTTTCCCATTTTCATGAGCAAATTTTTCAATATACTGGTCTGCGGTTTCCGCTTCTTTTGTAAAGACCACATGGATATTGTGATAGGTGCTGATCTCTGTCTTGTGTCCCTGCACCCGATAGGCATCAAACACGACGATCAAATTACATTTTTTCATTCCCTGATAATCACAGAGGACATCTAAGAGTTTTCCCCTTGCTCCGTCTATGCTTACCTGTGCTAAATCCTTTAAATCCTCCCATGCAAAGATTACGTTGTAACCATCCACTAACAGATATTCTTCCCGCACTTCCTGCTTTTTCGGCTTTGAAGTAGACTTATAATATTCCGGCACTTTCTTTTTCGGAAGAGTCTTTTGCTTTTTATTTGCACCAACGGACTGTGCGATAATGCGGTCTACCTCTTCCGTATCGATCCATGCATCGGTTTCTTTTGACACCCGGTAAGCTGTCTGTTTTTCTTCGGAGGAATCTGACGGTTTTTCCTGCATAATGGATGGAAGATGCATATATTCCTTCACTTCGTACCACGGAACGAGAAAACCTGCTCCATGCGCACAGAATACGGAACCCGTCGGATGCAGTGTATCCCGTTCCGAATCATAACCGGTTGCCGCAAGCACTTCTTCCGTATTATGGCAGGGTGCATAACCCTTTAGCGTACATTGCAGTGTTCCGTTCCCTCTGGTATAGGCATGGACTTCCTTCTGGTAATCCCGCATGGTGCTGACCGGTGCCATTCCCGTAAGAATGGTTCTGTCAGCCTCTGTCTGCGGCAGTCCAAAGGTTCCATGCATCCGCTCGATATCTGTCATGGCACGTCCCACATTTTCCGATGGAAGTTCTAACCGATACTCATAATAGGGTTCTAACAAAACACTGTCTGCCTGCTTTAAGCCCTGACGGACGGCGCGGTACACCGCCTGTCTGAAATCTCCGCCCTCTGTATGCTTTAAATGTGCCTTTCCTGATACTAACGTAATACGGATATCGGTAATCGGTGCTCCGGTCAGAACCCCTCTATGCTCTGTTTCCATCAGATGTGTGAGGATCAGCCGCTGCCAGTTCCTGTCTAATAAATCCTCACTGCAGACAGACATACACTGCACACCGCTTCCCGGTTCTCCCGGCTCTAACAATAAATGTACCTCTGCATAATGGCGAAGCGGCTCAAAGTGTCCGACTCCCTCCACGGTATTTTGTATCGTTTCTTTATAGAGAATGTTTCCCTGTCCAAATTCCACTTCTGCGCCAAACCGTTCATAGATCAGTGTTTTCAAAACCTCTAGCTGGACTTCCCCCATCAACTGTACATGGATTTCCTGCAATGCCTCTTCCCATACAATATGAAGCTGTGGCTCCTCTTCTTCTAATTCCCGAAGTTTTGGCAATAAAAGGATCGGATCATCCCCTTCCGTTGGGATCACCTGATAATTTAACACCGGCTCTAAAACCGGAAGATACGTCCCCTGTTCCGCTCCGAGACCCTCGCCCGGATAGGTGTCGGACAGACCTGTCACCGCACAGATACTTCCGGCTTCTACTTCATTGACTGCCTCGTATTTTTCTCCTGAATAAATACGGATCTGGTTTACCTTCTGCCCCTCGATCACAGCTTTTACCTTCAGGCTTCCACCCGTGATCTTTAAATAGGTCAGACGGTTTCCTGCTTCATCCCTTGCGATCTTAAAGACTTTTGCCCCGAATGTTTCGGGATACGCTGGGACTTTTATCAGTTCCTGCATCTGCTCTACGAATTCTTTTACTCCTTCTAACCGGAGTGCCGAACCAAAAAAACACGGAAAGAGCTGTCTGTCTAAAAACAGCTCCTGTAGCGTCTCCTTTTTTAATCTTCCTATCTCTAAAAATTCTTCTAATGCATCCTCACTGCAGACTGCCGCTTCCTCATAAAAATGCACATCTCTTTTTGCAGAAAAATCCACGCAGCCTTCCTCTAAGACGTTCTTTAACTCCTGCAAAAGCACCTCTGCATCCGTTCCCTTCTGATCCATCTTATTGACGAATACAAAAGTCGGGATCTCATAACGTCTGAGCAGATTCCAGAGGGTTCTGGTATGTCCCTGCACTCCGTCTGCTCCGCTGATGACTAGGATCGCATAGTCTAACACCTGCAATGTACGTTCCATTTCCGGAGAAAAATCCACATGTCCCGGCGTATCTAACAGTGTCACCTGCGTGGTTCCAAGTGGGAACACTGCCTGTTTAGAAAAGATCGTGATTCCTCTTTCCCTCTCTAATGCATAGGTATCTAAAAAGGCATCCCGGTTATCTACTCTTCCCATAGTCCGGATTGCCCCACTGGTATATAACATTCCCTCCGATAAGGTTGTTTTTCCCGCATCCACATGTGCCAGTATTCCTACTACGATTTTTCCCATAGTCTTTCCCTTTTCCCTACTCTAATTCAAATGCTCCGGTATAGAGCTGATAATATCTTCCTTTTTGTGCGATCAGATCCTCATGTGTTCCACGTTCCATGATCCTGCCGTGTTCTAAGACCATAATGACATCCGAATTGCGTACCGTCGAAAGTCTGTGTGCAATGACAAACACGGTCCTGCCTTCCATCAGTGCATCCATACCTTTCTGTACGATTGCCTCGGTTCTCGTATCGATCGAAGATGTCGCTTCATCAAGGATCATAACCGGCGGATCGGCTACTGCTGCACGGGCGATCGATAAAAGCTGTCGCTGCCCCTGTGAAAGATTTTCTCCATTTCCGGTCAGCATCGTATCATAGCCATCCGGCAGCCTGGTGATAAAATCATCTGCTCCGGCTAATTTTGCTGCCTCGATACACGCTTCATCCGATGCCTCTAAATTACCGTAACGAATATTTTCCATCACGGTTCCGGTAAAAAGATTCGTATCCTGCAATACCATGCCAAGGGAACGACGTAAATCCGATTTTTTGATCTTATTGATATTGATACCGTCATAACGGATCTTTCCATCGGCAATATCATAAAAACGGTTGATCAGATTCGTGATCGTCGTCTTTCCCGCTCCGGTCGAACCGACAAATGCAACCTTCTGTCCCGGTTTCGCATAAAGCGTCACATTGTGAAGCACGGTCTTGCCCTCTTCATAGGCAAAGTCCACATCAAAAAAGCGCACATCTCCGGTCAGCTTCGTATAAGTGACCGTTCCCTCCTTGCGGTGCGGATGTTTCCACGCCCACATTCCGGTACGTTCCTTACATTCCCGAATGACTCCGTCCTCTTCTTTTGCACGGACTAAGGTGACATATCCCTCATCTGCTTCCGGTTCTTCATCGATCAGATCAAAGATCCTGCTTGCGCCTGCCATACCCATAACTACCGCATTGACCTGCTGGGAAACCTGATTGATATTTCCCGCAAACTGTTTGGTCATATTTAAAAACGGCACTACGATGCTGATGGCAAACGGCAGTCCTGAAATGCTGACATTTGGCACTTTTAACATTAAAAACAATCCGCCTGCAAGTGTCACTGCAACATATAACAGATTTCCGATATTATTCAAGATCGGGCCGAGTGTATTGGCATATTTATTTGCTCTTTCCGATACTCCAAACAGTTCCTCATTTAAAGCATCAAAATCTGCCTTGCTCTCTTCTTCATGGCAAAAGACTTTTACAACCTTCTGCCCATTCATCATCTCTTCAATATATCCTTCTACCTTACCGATCGATTCCTGCTGACGGATAAAGTATTTCGCCGAGTTGCCACCAACTTTTTTAATGACACGCAGCATAATGATAACACCCGCCACAATGACAAGCGACATCCAAAGACTGTAATACAGCATGATCCCAAATACCGTAATGACCATGACCCCGGAACTTAAAAGCTGCGGCATACTCTGCGAGATCAACTGGCGGAGTGTATCAATATCATTCGTATAATAACTCATGATATCTCCGTGGCTGTGTGTGTCAAAGTATTTAATTGGAAGGTTCTGCATCCCGTTAAACATTTTTTCACGCAGTTTTTTCAAAGAACCCTGTGTGATCACTGCCAACAAACGGCAGTAAGTAAAGGATGCGATCAGGGAAACGGCATAGAGGATTGCCAAGATTGCCGCCATCCCGAGGATTTTTCCTGCAACTGCCTCCCAGTCTCCGCTCTGATAGCTCTGCTCGATCACTGCAATAATATTCTGCATAAATACTGCCGGGATCGCACTGACAATAGCATTAAATAAAATACAGAATAATACAACCGGCATCAAAACCGGATAAAACGAAAACAACGTACGGATGATCCTTCTGATAACACCTTTTTTCGGTGCTGCCTGCATTTCTTTATTCTCCATCCGTCTCACCTCCTCTATTCTGTGAAGCATAGACTTCCTGATAGATCGCATTTTCTTTTAATAATTCTTCGTGTGTTCCAACTGCCTGTATCCTGCCACCTTCTAACACAAGGATGCGGTCTGCCTCCTGTACGGAAGAAATCCTCTGGGCAATGATGATCTTTGTCGTATCAGGAATATACTCTTTGAATGCGAGACGTATCATCGCATCTGTCTTGGTATCTACCGCACTGGTCGAATCATCTAAGATCAATATCTTTGGTTTTTTCAGCAATGCCCTTGCAATACAAAGTCTCTGCTTCTGTCCACCGGAAACATTTGCTCCACCCTGCTCGATATGGGAGGCATACTGATCCGGAAACTGCATAATGAATTCATCCGCCTGTGCTAATTCACATGCCTGCTTCATCTCCTCCTCTGTGGCATTTTCATCACCCCAGCGAAGATTATCCATGATACTTCCGGAAAATAAAATATTTTTCTGCAATACAACGGCAACCTGATTTCTCAGGGCTTCAATGTCATAATTTTTTACATCCAGACCGCCGACTTTTACGGTTCCTTCCGTTGCATCATAAAGACGCGGGATCAACTGCACCAACGAGGACTTTGAGGAACCGGTTCCACCGATGATCCCGATCGTTTCTCCCGATCGGATATGCAGATTGATATCCGCAAGTGCTTTTCTCTTTGCCTTTTTTGAATAAGAAAAACTTACATTTTCAAAATCGATCGAACCATCGGCTACCTCATAGACAGGTTCTTCCGGGTTCTTCAGACTGCTCTCTTCTTTCAGGACTTCCACGATACGATGTGCCGATTCATTTGCAAGCGTGACCATGACAAATACCATCGAAAGCATCATCAGACTGCTTAAGATCTGAAAGCTGTAGGTTAAAAGCGCGGAAAACTGTCCGACATCTAAATCCAGACCTTTCGTTGTAATGATCACATAAGAACCGACCGTCAGCACAAAGATCATGACGGTATACAACGAAAACTGCATTAATGGGTTATTCCATGCCAGGATTTTTTCTGCTTTTGTAAAATCCTCGCAGACATCTCCTGCCGCCCGGTCAAACTTTTCTTTTTCAAACTCTTCCCGCACATAGGATTTTACGACACGCATTCCTTTGATATTTTCCTGGATGGAATTGTTCAGTTCATCATACTTGTGGAATACTTTACGGAATAACGGCATCGCCGTACGGATCACCATATAGAGTCCAAATCCCAATACCGGTACTACCAGAAGAAAGATACACGCCATCTTTCCACCCATGATAAATGCCATGACAAACGCAAAAAGAAACATCAGCGGACACCGCACTGCGATACGCACGATCATCATATAGGCGTTCTGCACGTTGGTAACATCCGTGGTCAGACGTGTTACCAGTGAGGAACTTGAAAACTTATCGATATTTTCAAATGAAAATTCCTGTATTTTTGCATACAGATCTTTTCGTACATTTTTCGCAAATCCACAGGATGCCGTTGCACAGGCATTTCCTGCTCCGATACCAAACATCAGTGACAAAGTTGCCATAACGATCAGCAGCAGTCCATATTTCACTAATACGGAAAACTCTGCCCCTGCCTTGATCTGATTGACTAACATTGCGATCAAAAATGGTATGGTACACTCCATGACTACTTCTAGTGACACCAGCACCGGTGCTAAAATAGAAGGTTTTTTATATTCCCTGATACACTTCATCAGTTCTTTGAGCATGATCATTCTACTCCTTTTTCTTGTTTTTACTCTATTCTTTTATTTCATCTTTTTCTTTTTATGCTGTTTTTTATCCATTCTGTTTTTCTCCGGCTTTTGTCCTACTTTTTTACTTGGCAGACTCTCTGCAGATACGCTTATTTGCATACATATCTTTATCCGCGGCTGCGATAATATCTTTTAGCTGTGAATGTTTTCCTAATGCATAACCGACCGAGGCCGAGACCGGAAACTCATAGTTCTCCCGCTTCTTTTCCTCTTCTAAACGGACTTTCCACGTTTTGATCAACTGCTCTGCAATCTCTTTGGTTCCATTTGCTACATATAATAAGAACTCATCGCCTCCGTAACGGATGACAATATCCTCTTCTCTTGCAATGCTTTGAATGGTTTTAGCAACCTCCGTGATCAGGCGGTCCCCGCACAGATGTCCCCAGTTGTCATTGACATACTTCAACTGATTGACATCCCAATAGATCACGGCAATGTCCTGTCCATCCCGCTCTCTGTTGTTCAAAAGCTCGATCAGTCTGTTTTTGTTATATGCTCCGGTCATATCGTCCGTTAATGCCTTATATTCCATCTGTACGGCATTTTCTAATGATTTACGGACCACATAATTCACTTTGTTGCACAGATATTGAAAACAAAACGTTGTAAAAGAACGCGGGAGTACATAATATAGAAAAAGCGTAATAACCGGAGATTCATTTACTTTTGTTAACAAAAATGTTCCATCCTGCACTAAATGTCTATAAGAGGTACAGGTGATCAGTACCATATTGGCGTCACAGATTCCCCAGTAATAACCTGCATAAGTGCTGACCACAATACAAAATACAGTCAGCCAGAATGCATATTTTCTGAGCCGCATTTCATCATACATGCTTGCAACTACGATAGGAAATGTGAGAAGGATGATCACATGATATGTAAATGCTGTAGAGCTGACTAATACGATCAGCCCAATGGTTGTAATACTGATATACGGTATGCAGGTTCTCTCTATTCCTAATAGTAAGATCAGCACAAAATAAAGGATAGAAACCACACAGATTCCCATGTACCCCCAAGTCATAATTTTATGATCTACAATAAAAATCCTAGAAATATTCAGAATTGCCATGCTCGTACAGATGACAAAGCAGAACAGTATCACGCGGAAAACACAAATATTCTGCATCACATTATTTTGTTCAGTTTTTATATCTTTTGAAAACAACCTTTTTAAGGTAACAATACTACGCTCCATTTGCAACCTCCTCTATTTAAAAAACAGTCTTATGATCCGTTTTCTTATTTTTCTATATCTATATAGTATAATATATACATTTGCAACAATCAAATTTTCTTCTTATTTTCTTCTTATTTTCTTCTTACATATTTCTCCAGAAAAATCTGCTGTTATTACTACTACACATTTCAAAATCTGTCCAATTTTTTTGTGAAATTCGCACATATTTCCATGGAATTTCAGTTAATTTCATGGTAAAATATGTAAAAGACGCATTTTGACCAAGAAGGAACAATCTATGAAAAAATTCCGCAATTTAAAGCAGAAAATTATTTTCTATGTGATGTCCGTCTCAATTCTATTGACTGTGCTGATTACTGCGGTTATGTCCTTTGGCAGCATCCGTTCTACGAATAAACTGCAGCTCGACAACATTCAGGTGACCACCCGGATCGCATCCCAAAGCATCAGTTCCAATCTTCATCTTCTGACGGAACGCATTTATAACATCTCGACAGATGCCGAACTGACAGATGATTCTCTGTCTAAAAAAGATAAGGCAGCATATCTGCAGGATTTTGAACAGGAGATCGAATTTGTCTGGCTTTCTGTCTATGATGCCGATGGTAAAAAACTTTACGGCGACAAAACCGCACCGGATTCCATTGCCGATACGAAATATTACTCCCAGTTAGCTGAGACTGCAAATACCGTTATCGGAGAACCTCACTATGATCAGGACGTATTACAGCTCTGTGTCGGTGCTCCGTTAAAAGCAAACGATGAGGTCTGCGGTTATGTGATCGGAAGTTACAAATACGATCTTTTAAACGACGTATTAAGCATGCTGATCTTAGGTGATACCGGAAGTGCATGTATCATTAATGAAAAAGGTACGATCATCGCTGACCAGGACGAAAAAAATATTGCAGATCAGGTCAGCATTTATGATAAGAATTCTTCCTCTAAAAATAAAGAGATTTATGACCGTATTTTATCCTATCAGACCGGTTCCGTTACCATGAAGCTGCATGGTGTCAGCCATTATGTCGGCTACACACCGATTCCGGGAACAAACTGGGTTCTCTTAGTGGATGCACCAAAACGCGAATTTATGAATTCCGTTTATCTGTCTATCGGAATTTCTATTGTTTTAGCAGCAATCATGCTGATCATTGCCGCTTCGATCATTGTACCGCTTTCTGACGGTATTTCTAATTCGCTGTCTTCTGCAACCAAACGTCTGCAGGATTTAGCGGATGGAAATCTTTCCGAAGAGGTTGTACACTTAGCTACCAATGATGAAGCAGAACTGTTAACGGAAGCATTAGCAAAGACCGTAGACAGTCTGAACAGTTACATTCAGGATATCCAGACTTCCCTTGGTTCTCTTTCTTCCGGTGACTATGCAATTGCTATCCCGGACAATTTTGACGGAGACTTTATTTCGATCCGGGATTCCCTGTCGGATATTACGGATTCCCTGAATAAAACCATGCTTCGGATGAATGATTCCTCCTCTGCCGTAAATCAGAATTCCACCGAGGTTTCTAACTACGCAAGACAGCTCTTTGACGGTTCCCAGAACCAGGCTGCCCTGTTAAAAACTCTTGAAAGCAGTATGCAGGATATCACTGCTACGATTGAAAAGAACAAAGAAAACGCCGTGCAGATTGAGAACTTCTCCAAAGAAGCCGCACAAAAGACTGCACAGGGTGACAGCTATATGCACAGCATGTTAGACACCATGAACCAGATTCATGCCGGCATGGAGGAGATCACTTCGATCAGCCAGCTCATTGCAAATATCTCAAAACAGACCGGACTGCTCTCTTTGAATGCTTCGATCGAAGCTGCAAGAGCCGGAGAAGCCGGCAGAGGCTTTGCTGTGGTTGCCTCCGAGATCGGAGATTTAGCACAACAGACTTCCGATGCACTCAACCAGTCCAGTGCTATCATTGAACGCTCCGCCGAGACGATTCAGCAGGGACTTGACATGGCAATGCAGACTGCACAGTCCTTTAAGGAAATCCAGGATGTTACTGACCAGTACGAAGTCATTTCCGCACAGCTTGCTGAAATTGTAAAGGCACAGACCGACGCTGTTACGGAGGTTAACGAACAGTTAGACTCCTTAAAAGATATTGCCAGCCAGAATCAGAACCTTGCCGAAGAAACGGACAAGATGGCAACCAACTTTCTTGTACAGTCTGAGGAGTTGAAGGATTTCGTTTCACAAGTAAAACTAAGAGATCATGGCAATGCATAGCAGAAGGAGGTTCAACTTATGAAGAAAGCAATATGTGTTTCTCTCATTCTCATCGCTGCACTTTTAAGCGGATGCAGTTCAAAAAATGAAATGAAAGATGGTTTTTATACGGCAGAAATGTCCGACTATTCCTTTGGCTGGAAAGAATATCTTTGTATCATGGTAAAGGACGATAAGGTTGTCTATGCGGAATTTAATGCAAAGAATCCAAGCGGTTATATCAAAGCCTGGGACAATGCCTATATGAAAAATATGAAGCCTGTTTCAGGTACTTATCCAAATGAGTACACCCGTACTTATGTGTCAGAATTGATCGAGACACAGGACCCGGAAAAATGTGAGACCTTAACCGGCGCAACCTCTTCCGGCACGAACTTCTCCAAACTGTCCGCTGCCGTAGTAGAGCAGGCAAAAAAAGGAGATTCCAAGATTAAGATCGTAAAATCTGAAACAGCCGAAGAATAAACCGATGTCAGGACTCAACAGGAAATAATGCACTCATAAAATAGTGCTACTATAAAATATCACAACGATATGTCAAAAGAGGAGTATCACATCAACTTATCCCTGCAAAGGGTGTTGTTGACAGGATACTCCTCTTGTTATATTGTTTTTATTCTGTACCATGTACCGGATTCCGGCAGCCTGCTAAGAAAGACATTCCAAGAGATATGCTAACATCTGATCTGAAAAAATCTTCTTTTCTTCATTCTGTATCTTGTTCTCTGTCTTCTCTTTGAAATTTCCCGTCTGTGGCAGCTCGTACTGCTCTAACAATTCCTTTGGTGCCATTCCGATATCTGCCACCTGTATCATTGGAACATCAAATGCACTGTCGCCTGCTGCATAGACGGTTTCGGCTGCTACTCTTTTCCGGAAACGTCTTACGGCACTTCCCTTATTCAGCTTTTTCGGTAATACATAGACTTTGATCCCATTACAGAATACCTCTACCAAAGACAGGTTCAGATGTGCTTTTAACATAGCCACCGATTTTTCCGGCTCATTGCTTTTGGTAAAGAGAAATAAAGAGCGGATATTTCGTACCTCAAAGCATCGGTTTACATCCTCTGTCATCCACTGTTCTGCTCTTTGTAATTCGCTCTGCGCATCTGCGATCAATGCTAAGGATTCCTGATACCAGACCGGATCTTCCTTGCCCTGATGCAGCAGTACACCGCCGTTGCAGACCAATGCATACTCCGGCACTCCGATGCCAAGATCGATCCTCTGATACTGCTCTAAGGTTCTCGTCGTCGTTGGGACAACCAGAACTCCCGGCTTAGAACAGAGCTGCCCCAACAGCCTGTGGGAAGTCTCTGTCATGAAAGAGATTTCTCTTCCCTGATAGATTTCCACACAAGTTTTGGGGCCTCCAATCTCATGTTTATAAGAATAGATCAACGTATTATCTAAATCTGTATGAACAATCTGCATAAGTTAATTTTTCTTTCCTACAAAACATTTACGGATCAGGTCTACCGGGATCATGGTGACTGCCAATAAGATGACTGCGATCCAGCCTTTGATCCCAAACGGTACGCAGCTGAACATATTTCCGATCCAGGTAAATACCTGAAGTGGAACAAGCGGTGCGTTAACGATCAATGCCTGTACGAAAATAATTGCAAAGAATACTTTTAAGAATCCGGTATTCTCATTCAAACCTTTAAAGATTCCAAATCCATCATCGCGGACATTGAATCCATTGAACAATGCACTGACAATAAAGAGGACGAAATATCCGGTCAGGTGCTGTTCTTCATTTTCAAACAGTCCTGCAAAAAACGGATGTTTTAAATAGACAAAGCTAATAACCGTCAACCATGCTCCCATGGTCAAAATCTGTGCCATCATGGCTTTGCTGATGATGCTCTCATCTCTTCTTCTTGGTTTTTCTTTCATATATTTTTCTAACGCAGGCTCATTACCAAGCATAATTGCACCAAGCCCGTCCATAACTAAGTTTACGAATAACAGATGCGTAACCTTCAATGGTTCTTCCACTCCAAAGAATGGAGCGATCGCACTGACAATTACTGCCGTTACATTGATGACAAGCTGGAATTTACAGAATTTCAAAATATTATGGTAAATCGTTCTTCCATACCAGATCGCATCCTTGATCGATTTAAAGTTGTCATCTAAGATAACAATTTTTCCGGCTTCTTTGGCTGCTTCGGTACCACTTCCCATTGCAAAACCGACATCGGCTCTCTTTAATGCCGGAGAGTCGTTAACACCGTCACCGGTCATTCCGACTACTAAATTCATTTCCTGACAGAGTCTTACCATACGGGATTTATCTGTCGGAAGTGCTCTTGCGATCACACGGATATGCGGAATGATCGCTTTTACTTCTTCGTCAGACATCTCGTTTAACTGCGCAGAAGAAAGTGCCTTATCTGACTCATCCTTTAACAATCCTGCATCTTTTGCGATCGCAACGGCTGTCTCTAAACGGTCACCGGTGATCATAACTACCTGGATTCCCGCATTCTGAACTTCTTCGATTGCCTCTTTTGCCTCCGGACGGACATCGTCACGGATTCCGACTAAACCGATGATGACAACATCATCATTGATCGTATTTTCTACCAGTTCTTTTTCGGAGTATCCAAAGGCAAGAACACGCATTGCCTTGGTTGCTAACCCATCAATTTTCTGATTTAAAACATCCAGATTTAACTCTTTTACATTGCCTTCTGCATCCAGATAATGCTTTGCAACTGCAAGCAGACGCTCCGGTGCTCCTTTGTAAAAAGTCTTACCGAGACTGTCGATCCTTGCCTGACTGAATTTATTCGTAGAGTTAAATCCCTGTGAACAGGAAACGACACAATCCCTGTCTGCATCAAGCACACGGAAAGTCTCTTCTCCGATAAACTTCATCAATGCCTGATCGGTTGCATTTCCACCGATCACTCTGTGGGTTGAATCGAACATAGACTGTGTATTTTTTCCAATTGCCAGATCTACCAGTCCGTTTACGGCACTGTGATGCTCAAGCTGTGACAGCTCGATCGACTGTCCGTCTGCCGTAAAGAAATCTACCACTTCCAGACTTCCCTTCGTGATCGTACCTGTTTTATCACTAAATAAAATATTTAAGGAACCCGCGGTTTCAATACCCTCTGCCTTACGCACCAACACGTTGTGGTCTAACATCTTGCTGGTGTTCTGCATCAGAACCAGGGAGATCATCAGAGGAAGTCCCTCCGGCACTGCACAGACGATGATAACGACTGCTAAGGATACGGCTTCTACAACATCTTTGATGATCTGCTCTGCACCCGCTGCAAAGTATAGCGACGGACCGCCTGCGGATACGATAAAATATGCAAAATAGAGCACTGCAATGACAATGGCTCCGATGTATCCGAAAGTGGAAATCTGTTTTGCTAATTTTGCTAATTTGACCTTTAACGGAGAATCCGGTTCTTCTTCCTGCATCTCCTCTGCCATCTTACCCATCATGGTCTGTAAGCCGACTTTTCTGACATCTAAGATACCTTCACCGTCAAAGACCACTGCTCCACGGAACAGAGAATGCTGATCTACGAAAGTTTCTCCGGTAATATCATCTGCTAACTGAAAATCTTGTGGTGCTTCTGTCTTTTTACACTCTTCTGCTTCTCCGTTTAACGCAGAGTTGTCCACATGCAGATTCCCGGAGATCAAAATACCGTCTGCCGGAATCTTATCTCCTGCCTGCAAGAGTACCTTATCTCCTACAACCACATCGTCTACATCAATGACTACAACGACACCATTGCGGTGCACCTTACACTGGTCTTTTTTTGTACTGTCCTTTAATTCACGATATTTCGTATCACTTGCCACACCGGTCTTTGCAGACACGAATGCTACGATCAATACTGCAACTATCGTTCCTAATGGCTCATAGATTTCTGCATAGCCAAAGAAAAACATAACGATCATCAAAGCTGCGATCGCTAACAGGATCTTGATCATCGGATCCCCGAAAGTCTCCTTAAATTCCTGCCAGAAAGTGGTTGGCTCTGAATCAGGGATTGCATTTGACCCATGCTTTTCTCGGGATTCTTCTACTTCCCGGTCTGTGAGTCCGTTAAACTTCATTTCTTATACTCCTCCTTCAGTATGATTTTGTTAACTATATCATAGAAAAGAAGAAGAAACCAGTTATTTTTAGTCTCTCCTTCTTTCTTAGCAAAACTTTTATTTATATCTTGTTGCTAATTCTGCGATTCCGGGATCTTTGGTACCCTGACCGATGGCATTGAATTTCCACTCGCCATCATGACGGTAAACCTCTCCGAAGATCATCGCTGTCATATCGCTGTAATCTTCCGACAGATCATATTTACACATCTCACGGTTATTCTTTCCATCTACTAAACGGATAAACGCATTCTCGATCATACCAAAATGCTGCTTTCTCTGTACGGCATGATAGATATTTACCACAATGACGATCCGGTCATATTCGGCAGGGATCTTTGATAAATCTACCACGATCTGCTCATCATCTCCGTCACCCTCTCCGGTTAAGTTGTCACCTAAATGCTGTACGGTGCCGGATTTGTGATGTAAGTTTCCAAAATATACGATATCTGTCTTATCTGCTAATTTTCCATTTTTTAGAAGAAAGGCAGAAGCATCACAATCGATTGGCTTTGGCTTCAGTCCGAAGAGTCCGCCTCTTCTTTTTGCCTCATCCCAGCCAAGTCCGATCAATACGGTGGAAAGTCCTGCACTTTCTTTGGACAGGCTTACCTTCTGTCCTTTTTGTAAACTGATTGACATATTTTTCCTCCTATGCTACATCAATTCCATAGTGACCGCAGAGTGCTGCAAGACCACCCTGGAAGCCGCTTCCGATTGCGTTAAATTTCCACTCGCCGTCATGACGGTATAACTCGCCTACGACAACGGCTGTCTCGATTGAGAAGTCCTCACCTAGGTCATAACGGATCAGTTCCTGATTGGTTGTCTCATCGACAATACGGATAAATGCATTCGATACCTGTCCGAAGTTCTGTCTTCTTGTCTCTGCATCATAAATCGTTACCGTAAATGCCACTTTTGAGATATTTGCAGGGATCTTGCTCAGGTCGATCTGAATCTGCTCATCATCTCCGTCACCTTCTCCGGTCAGGTTGTCTCCCATATGTTTTACGGACTCACTTGGATGTACCAAGTTTCCATAAAATACGAACTCTTTTTCTGTCGGGCATTTTCCATTCTCCCCTACCAAAAATGCTGCTGCATCTAAGTCGAAATCGGCTCCTGAATCAAATGCATTGACATCCCAGCCTAAGCCGACCATGATATTTTTTAATCCCGGATTTCCCTTTGTTAAATCTACTTTCTGTCCTTTTGATAAATTAATTGGCATATCTTGTTTCCTCCTTGTGCAATCTTATTTGCCTTGATTCGGCATATGATACATCCTGTTGAACTCTGCTTTGATATTTTCAAGTCTTGCCTGATCCTCGATACGCTGTTTTCTCGCATTTTCCTGAATCTGCTTTGTCTCGTCAATACCATTGACAATGGTTCTCCAGGTTGTTTCTAAAGTCTCTATTTTTATGGAGCTGCCGGAAGCTAACTGTGCAGTCATCTTTGACTGCTCTACGGTATTGCGGGCATTTTTGATCAGCATCTCATTGGTCTTTTGATCCAGTGCTGACATTGCCTCTGCCTGGATTTTCTGGCGTTTTAACATAATTGCCTGTGCCAGTGCCTGCTTAAATACCGGAAGTGTTACGATAAATGCGGAATTGATCTTACGCACTAAATTCATATTGCTGAATTCCATGGTCTTTATCATAGGAACAGACTGCATCGCTACATTTTCCGCAGTTCTTAAATCCTGTGTTCTCTGCTCTAACATCATCAAAGACTGCTGCAGACTCTGGATCTCAAACTGAATGGAATTATCTCCGGTTGCTTCCATGTCTGCCTGGCGCTGTGCGATATATGCTTCTAATTCCCGACAGCCCTGCTCTCCGGCTAAAATATATTTTACCAGTTCGTGATAATAACCGACATTGGCTTCAAACATCTGGTTCAATTTGCGGTTCGACTGTTTGATCTCTGATTCATACTGCTTTAACTGCACATAGATCTTATCAACTTCGTCTCCCATGGTATGATACTTATCGAGGATCTTATCTAACTGTTTTCTCATATTTCCAAACAGTTTTCCGAAAAGTCCCGGATTGTCTTTTATCTCTTCAATATCAAACTTCGACATAATCTTTGCAAGTGTATTCAACATCTCACTTGAATCATCCAACTGAGACATATTCATACTGTTTAAGACGATATCCGACGCTTTCGAAATCTCTTCTGCCGCCTCTGCACCAAACGATACGATCGTCTCAAGATTATGTACCTCAATCGTACTTACTAAGTCATCCACCTCTTTTGAGTTTACCAAATCTGCATTCATCTGCTGTCTGTCAGCTACAATGTCATACTCTTTGACTACCTCAATCTCGTTTTTTTCCTCCGGCACGGCTGTCATTGTCTGCTGTGCGGTTTTTCCAAAATCAAGACCCATTGTCAACCTCCTCGTTTAAATAGTCTGTCACGCCATGACTGACGCGTTCCTGATGGAATCAGCTCAAAATTCGGAACCTGCAGATCATACAGGTATTCCCCGATCTGATGCTCTTCCATCACTTTTGTGTTAAAATACTTTTCCACGCTCTGATATCCGGTCGGTACAAAAAATACCACATCAAACCCGAGCAGACTCAGAAACGCCGTCAAAATACTGTCCTCGAGAGATATTACTGTCTCTGTCGTATTGATATAGATAAGTTTCGGATTCTTCTTCGTAAAATCAAACTTCTGAATCATCCTTATTATATCCTTATTCATGTTCAGAACCGTAGAAATGATCGTATATTCCGTACCGTTCTCTCCTGTTCCCCTGATCGTCTTCTGTGCGATCAGAAGTCCTAATTTATCTAAAATATAATCCTGCATCTCTTCGCGTAAGACTCCATAGCGGTATACAGGATGCGATTTGATCTTTTCCCTTTGCAGTCTGTTGTTTTTATAAAATTCCGTCACATGTGCCTTGATCGGATTTGCATCCGTTGACTCAATAAACGGTGCTTTGGAAATGACATACGTCTCTTCCGTCATCAGGCTTTTGATCCCTGACCAGTACGGTGCTAACTGTCCGTCTTTGACTCCCGACACTTTTGCAAAAATTACCGGAATATTGACTACTGAATCCGTAACACTGAAATTCGGACGATACTTCACTTCCTGATCCCACAGGATCGCAATCTCTTCATACATCGTCCTTAACATGACTGCATTTGCTTTTCCATACTGCTGATTGCGATAGATCCCGGAGTCCTGATACATGATGGTATCTAACTCCCGCTCCGCATGGTAAGCTGCAGTGCCCATCTGCACTTCCCGATCTTCATTTGGAAAATGCTCCACTGCTAAGGATTCCGTATAATGAATCTCATACAACAGCTTATCACTTAAACAGCAGGCGGTATCCTGATTCGGATTTAAGATCAGCACATCCACCGGCAGCCTTGCTAACATCCTTACAAACAGTGCCTCATTCTCATTCCTGCATCCACCCAGATAGATAAAACAACCGATCTTTGGCATTTCCCAGCCTTCAAACAGCTCCTTTTGATATCTTTTTAGCCAGCAGATCAGATAGACTGCTTTATTTGTCAGCCGGTTTACATTCATTCCTGAAATTTCCGACTCTTCTAACATTATATCAATGAATGCCTGATTCATCAATCGCTGTAGCTCTATATTTTGTGAATATTTGATGTTTACAGACAGATCGAACAACATCTGCTCCACATTATTATAGGAATTTCTTCGGATCGCACTGATCTCTTCCATGGTCGGAACCGGGATCTCACGCTCTAAGATCAGCATATTTCTGCCACTGTTTTTTAACTCTAAGCGGAACTGATACAGTTCATTCAGATAGGTCAGTTTATCCTCTACGCCTGTCATCCTGCAAAAACAGTTGTAAAAAAATCCGGCATCTTCGCCCCGCAGACGTGACGCCATTTTAAAATCCTCTAAGCCCTCTCCGTGAATCCATGCATTCGTACACGCATGTACGGTCGGTAACGTTCCATACAGCCTCACTTTGTCTTTTTCTTTTTCCATGTCTTCCCGAAGATTTTTCAGGCTGAATCCCTCCGGAAACGGCTGCATATTTTCAAGCACCAGTTCCTTTGAAATCTTTGAGCCTGCATCTAGCTTCTGATACGGTGCATCTCCCTGATACTGCAACAGCAGAATATCACAGCCGGCACCCGCTAAAATATCCAATATCTTTAATTCATAATTACTGATCGTTCCTTCGTATAAAATCTTTGGCACATTGTTTTCACCCAGATTATTGACCATACACTCAAACTTATAATAAAACCAGCACATAAACTTGATATAGGCATTTTTCAGCATATTCTCGTTTTTGCCCTCTTTTCGCATTGCATCCAACGTATCGTAAAATGCTGCTGCCACATTTTCTCTCTGATAATCGTTCATGCGGGGAAGCCATTTTTTCAGACTTGTCAGTAAAAATCCCATGCTCATCTGAAAATCCATCCCCATGATTTCTTCATAATAGGAGAGATTCTGTTCAGTCGGATTTGCAATCTTTCCTTCAATGACAACACCGGATTTTCTCGCTTCTTTCGCATATTCTCCGATAAACTGTCTGCACTTGTCATTATATCCATTCATCCGGTAAAAATAAATGCACTTGTCCGGACGCTGATTTAATTCTTTAAAATAGTCCTCTGTATTTTGAATGATTCCGCGTGTAAACATACGGTTATCCCTTCCTTGTGTTATGCTTTACCTGCACTTATTCTAGCACACTAAATCTAAAAATAACACTGTTAATTTATTTCCGGGAATGGTACAATAAAAGTGATTATGTGACAAGGAGTTACTTACATGAAAGATTCTATTCTGTATTACAGCGTGGGGCCTCTGCTTTACTGTCCGGCCAACCACAAGTCACTGGCAAATTCACTGATCCACGAACGGTTTGGCAGGCATTTTTCTCTTGCGGTCTGTTTAGAAGATACGATCCGGGATGACCGCATTGCGGAGGCAGAGCATGAGCTGGTACAAACGATTCATACACTTTTTAATGAAAAAAAGAAACATCTTTTTTTTCTCCCAAAAATTTTCATAAGAGTACGCTCTCCACAACAGATTCCTGATCTGATGGAACGTTTTGGGGATGCCGGTATTCTGATCACAGGATTTATTATTCCAAAGTTTTCTTTGGAAAATGCAGATTCCTATATTTCTGAGATTCTTTCTGTAAATGAACGTTACAACCGTGCGATTTATATGATGCCGATTTTTGAAAGTCCTTCTATGATCCACTTACAACATCGTCATCAGATCTTATATACTTTAAAAGAAAAATTAGACGCTATCGAACCACTCGTTTTAAACATCCGTGTCGGCGGCAACGACTTATGCCATGTTTTTGGCTTTCGCCGCCACGTTACCCAGTCGATCCACGATATCCGTCCGATCTCGGATATTTTTTCGGATATCATTACCGTGTTTGGCATGGACTATGTGATTTCCGGTCCGGTCTGGGAATATTACAACGGCTCCGGCTGGGACCGTGGTTTAAAAGCGGAACTGGCACAGGACAGGCTTTGTGGATTTACCGGAAAAACCGTGATTCATCCAAACCAAATTCCTCTGGTCAACGATGCCTACCGCGTATCTAAGGAAGATTATGAGGATGCCAAAGCCATTTTACACTGGGAGGAAACTGCTCCTTCTCTGGTCCATGGCAACGTTAAAAAAGCCCGCATGAACGAATGTAAGACACATTCTAACTGGGCAATGCAGATATTGATGCTGGCAGAGGCTTTCGGAGTTGTCGACAGCGAATCTTCTGCACTCTGATGTCGTACCCAAAAACACCTATACTAGGAGGTTATTTACATATGAAAACAGCAACAGGAACAAGAGAAAATGTCAAAGTAATTGAAGAATTTACAAGTGGAGGATTAAAAGTTGAAGTCTTAGAATATGAAAAACTTCTCGGACTCTCAAATGCTTCCATGGCACAGCAGATTTACTTCATGGAACAGCAACACATCCATGTACGTCAGATCGCACTGTATCTGAACAACGAAAAAGTAACGATCGAGCGCGGTGCAATGAGCTATTTCCAGGGAAATATTGAAATGGTCAGTGGTGTCACTCTCGGAAATGCCCTTGGAAAATTAGTCCGTGGTGCCGTTACCGGAGAACAGATGGCACAGCCGGAATACTCGGGAACCGGACTTTTAGTATTAGAGCCTTCTTTTAAGCATTTCTTGGTGTTAGAGCTTGCAGCAAATGAATCCATTATCGTGGATGACGGCATGTTCTATTGTGCACAGGGCAGTGTTTCCGTAAAAGTGATCTCACAAAGAAACCTCTCCTCTGCTGTCGCAGGCGGTGAAAGTTTCTTCCAGCAGCAGCTTACCGGTCCTGGTATCGTCATCTTAGAATCTACGGTACCAATGTCCGAAGTGGATATCATTGATTTAGAAAACGACACCTTAAAAGTCGATGGCAATTTTGCTGTTTTACGTTCTTCTACGTTAGATTTTACCGTAGAACGCAGTGCCAAGACTCTGATGGGTTCCGCTGTCAGCGGCGAAGGTCTCGTCAATGTATATCGTGGTACCGGTCAGGTCTGGTTAGCACCGACGATCAAGGTTTACGATACACTCGATCTGGCACAGATGCTTGGTCTTTCCAGTACGAAGAGCATGAATATGAATACCAGTCATTCTAAAGTAAAATAAAGATTGCTGTTTATATCTTCGATATTTGATGCAGCAATGTAGTAAGCCGCTGCCATAAGAATCCTCTGTAATGGGATCTTACCGGCAGCGGCTTTGTTTTGCCTGCAGCTTTTATTTCTTATAAAACTCTACCCTTTTTCTTTTTTTCATAGACAGTAACACCAACTGCTGTACCACTGCTGATGAGCAGCAGGGCTAACCATAGTGGATACCGCAAATGGCACAGACTGCCTTCTCTTTGCAGGTCGCTACTACAATATATTTATGGTTAATATCCCTTACAGCTAGTAAGGAATTATCCATTGCAATAATCTTATCGGCATCCTTGATCAGACCTATCCTGGTGTGAATACTTACTTTGACAGTCCTGCACGCAGTGACGGCATCCAGAAATGGGTTGATTTTGCATCTACATACTGGCATGTGGACTGTGTCCGTAAAATGTCCCTGAATGCCTTTATCGACCATTATCAAAACTGGTGCAAACGCAAGAAGTACAACTTCAGCCAATCCAAAGCTGAGGAAATCTATGGAAAAGCAAAGGAACTTGTTCCTGTACTTCCTAAGGATGACATTACAAAGCTTATTATCAAGCAGGCTGTAAACCAGCTTAACAGTACCTCTACAACAGTTGAATCACTACGCACACTTATGAATGAAACTAGATCCTGCCATAATAATTGGAATTTATTGAAAAAAACAAACGGTTTTTGGCGTCTTTTTTATGCATCTGCCACTTTCTTTATCAGTCCACAGGCTTTGTAGTGCTCTAACGGATACCACTCCACCGGCACTTCTTTTTCTTCTGCTAACCGCAAAATGTGTTCTAAGGATGCATCTTCTTTATATTTTTCATTGACTAAGATTTTCCACGGTACTCTGCGAAGCAGGACTCTGGTCGTTTCACCGATCCCCGGTTTGATCAGATTGATATTATCTATCCCATACTCTCCTGCGATTTTTCTTACCTCGTCAATTCCATGTCCCTGTGGCTGCCAGTCATCTTTTGGCACTTCTAAGACAAATTCTTTTTCAATCGCTTTTAAAAATTCATGTGACAGATCGGCTTTTTCTAATTCCCCATAATAGACAGCCCCGTGAAAATCCTCTTTTCCTATGATATCGTCCCGCAAAAAGGTTCTGCTGATGAGTCCCGATACCGTACAGTTCAGACAGGAACTTGGGATCAGCAGATCGTGGTGGGTGCCACATAATTCTGTGATATTTGCCGGATCTGCAACTACTGCAAGCTCCGATGATACGCCGGAATAAGGTGCCACATCTTTTTGTAATTCCCCTAAGATCGCACCCTTTCCGATCCAGCCGTCCACAAATAATATCTGCTCTGCCAGATGATGAGACAGCAGATATTTCATCGCATTTTCATCAATCCCACGTCCTCTGATGATGGAAATGGAATAATGGGGAACGTCATATCCGTATTTCTTTTTGATATAATGTCTGACTAAAATGCCAATCGGTATCCCGGCTCTTGCAAGGGATACTAACACCACTTCCCTGCCGCGTTTTTTTATGATCTTATCTGCAAGCCTGCCTACCGCTTCTGCGGTCGGCTTCGCATAATCCTTTAATGCCATCCGATAGGCTTCCATATATTTTTCACTTGGGACATATTCGATCGGGAGCATTTCGCAATAGTGACGGCCTGCCTGTATCAGTCGTTCCCTCTCTTCGGTTGGCTGCGGCTGTACCAGTCCGGTAATATCCTTTAACAGCAAGATCACATCTTCTTTCGAATAAGAACTTCTCATTTTAACACCACCTTATTCCTCTGATCTGACGGTTCTGCTTCAGGGCCAATGCTCTTTGCAAAGACTCCCAGCCTTCGGTTTCTTGATTTTGTGCATCCGTCAGCACCAGTACTTCTTCATACTCTGTCAGATCATAGACAAAAGTTGTCCTGTTTTTGTCATAGAGACTTGCTAATTCATAACGCGTATGAAGCGGATATTTTTCTTCTTTACTGACTGCGATCGGACTTCTGGTTGTGGCATGCATCCGCACTGTATAGCCTGCCTCTTCTAATTTTGCCCCGACATATAATGCCGGATACATGAATTCTTCCGTGCCAAGAACCAGTATCCGTCTGCCTGTTTCTGTCTCTTTTATGTAATGATATTTTTGCTGTATTTCCTTCCAGAGCTGCTCACACGCCTGCTGATAAGTGTCTGCCGCATGGAGTCTTCTTGTATTTATCCAGCCCGAAATCTCCTGCATTTCTATCTGCTGCTGTGCTTCTTTCGTCTGTTGCATCTCTATCTGCTGTTGTACTTCTTTCTGCTGTTCTACTTCCTTTTCCTGAGGTTTTGTACAGATATGACAGGTGCCGTCTGCCTGATACTGCTCTGCAATCTCCGTATAGGTGTCATGTGCTGTCTTTACCAGATAATGTACCGGGATTTTTAGGTTTTTATAATTCTCTAATGCTTCCTCATTCATTCCATTTAAAATGGATGCCACCGCAAACGAAACCGGCTGTGCGTAGGTCTTTTGGATCAGACGGACGATATTTAAGATCGTATTTCCGGTTGTTACCTCATCCTCTATAAAAACGATCCGGTCTGTCTTACCTATGATCTTATCTAAATCCGTCTTTACTAATTTCTGCTCAGTGGCATGGCTGTGGGATTCCGAAAAATAGAGATAGTCCACGCCATCAATGACTTCCCGCGTAGTCTGCATATAAGCTGCCTGACACTCGATCGCCACTGCTGCTCCGATCGCTGTTGCCGTTTCTGCAAATCCGACCATCAGAATCCTCTCTGATGGATATGCCTCTTTTATAAGTTCTGCTAATGAGCGAAACATCTGTAATGCCTCTTTTGGACTGACCGGTATATGCTTTCCCTGCAACCGGTTCACCACTAAATATTTTCGTCTGGTATTATTTTCTCTCTTTGCGATCCTGACCAGTTCTGCTTCTGTATACATGCTTTCTCTCCTCGTTATGATCTCTGCCATCTATTATAAAATAATTCTTATAAAAAACAAAGCATTGCTTTATAACTTAGTAGCTGGCAACTTGCACAAAGCCGGAGCTGCTTTTGTGACTTTGAAAGAAAATTAGTAAATCTTAGTCTGGCTGTTCATGTCTAGTGTTTTGCTGCCATGGACGGCAGCAAAAGTCTTAGCACCCCATGGACGGGGTGTCTAAGACGTACACGTCACTCCATCGCAACCTAGCTCAGGCAGACTTAGATTTTCTTATTTTCGTACAACGGAACAAAACAGACCCGGCTTTGTGCAATCTCCCAATCCTATATAGCAAAAAGATACCGATGCAAAGCAACCCCTTACTTTACATCGGCATCCATAGTGTCCAGATTACAAGGTGTCTGTACAGACGTTTTTTACCTTCTTCTACATATATTATGAGCTATGCTTATTTTTTTAAATGCAGCCAGCTGATTCCAGGTGCTTCATAATAAGCTGCTGCTCCCATATCAAAGGTCATTGTTGCGTTACCACCTTTGATACCCAGAACATCATAGCCTCCCCAAACGTCCTGGCGCAGATAACTTTCGTTGTGTGCTGCAAGCCATTTGCTGTTATATCCACCATCCTCTGAGAAACGTTCGCTTCCCCAATACTGAATTACTGCAAGAGGTGTCAGTGAATATACGCTTAATACAGGAACAATATCAGATGTATCGCACATTCTTCTTACTAAGCCTTCACGTCTGCTTAACAGTTTGATCAACGGAGAACCGAATGTAACTGTATTTGTTACATTGTACATTCTCTTGATCGTCTTGTCCGCTGCTGCTTCCTGTGCGATCATTCCTCCAAGACTGTGTCCGTAGAACACTACATCAGAACCTGCCGGAATATTCTGTTTCATTGCTTTTACAACAGCTTTAATATATGGGTTATCTAAATTAAATCCACATAATAAATCTGTTACTGCACCGGTTGACTGCAATCCGGTGTAATCACTCCAGATTAATTCCGTTCCGGATAATGCCACGATATAGACATTTTTCTCTTTTCCATTCTGGTTTAAAACAGCCTTTACGATTCCGATTGGTCCGTTGTACTCGTCTCCCATAACGAAAGTCTTAAGAGTGTACTCTAAAAGTCCGAGTGTTGTGGTTGGAGTTGGCAGTGTTCCATTATTATATCCTTTAAATGTAAACTTTGCCATCTCTGATACGTTTGTATAGGTTTCTGTGCCATCTGCCGGTGTCTGCTCACTGGCAAATGCAGTCAGGGATGTTCCCAATACCATTGTTCCTGCTAATAAGATACAGATTGTTTTTTTAATTTTTCCAAATTTCACTTTGATTCCTCCATCATTGACAATCTGTACAAATCACCCTTCGTAACTGTAACCCTAGGACTATTTTACGCCTCTTTTAACAGATATATCAATACCCTTTTTCTTTTTCGTCAATACTGCTATCATTTTGTACACTTGCCTGGTTGTGTCCTGATGTTTTTTGTGCAGTTTTGCTAATATATTTTTGCATTCGACATTAAAATTCTTTTTTTTCGAAAATTTTCTGACTGATTAAAACGGAAATAATGAGTAGTGCAATAAATACCGGTGGAATACCCCATTGAAAAACTACCGCTATCTCGTCTGTGGAAATAGCACCAGTCTTTTCCGCTAAATACACCAATGCAACAATCAGGATTATCGGAATAAACACTGCTCCTAACAAAATGATCCTTGCCTTTTCTGAACCATATTTCAACAATAATGGAAGAAACAGGCAACCCACTGCCATGGAAATGCCGAATCCGAACAGCCCTACCTGCCATAACGGACCTTTAAATCTCATTCCCTGGAACCAGTCCGCCACTACTGTAACTGTTGTACCGGCCGCTACTCCCAACAGAGAGAAGATCATATGCAAAACATATTTTTCTAACACATACGCTTTTTTTGAAATTGGCAGGATCATCGCATATTTTTCCCAGTGGCATTTATCATCAAAGGTAAAAGTCGTCGCCGTCATCATACCACATAAAGAAGCACACATAATAATGTAAGTGCTTCCATCGCGTCCCGGCAAAAAACAGACTGCCCAGATCAGCAATATCAAAATCATCTGTTTTGCATTATGTCCAATGGTATAGAAATCTTTTAATAATAATCCGCTCATTTTCGTTCCCCCTTTATATATAGAAGCATAATCTCATCTAACGTTGCATGATCTACGACCATGTCCGGGTATTTTCTTTTGATCTGTTCTTTGTGATCTACTAATACTTCATACTGGTATTCCTGTTTGCGATATGTAAGTATTTCACTCTGATCCATCTGCAAGAACTGGCTTTCTTTGCACCGCGCAATGCCATATTCATAGATCAGTTCATCCTTAGGTTTGCTCATAAGTACCCTGCCGTTGTCAATAAACGTAATGTAATCTGCGATTTTTTCTAAATCACTGGTGATATGTGAGGATACCAGAATAGAATGTTCTTCGTCCTGTACAAAGTCTAAAAAAATGTCCAGTATCTCATCTCTCATCACCGGGTCTAAACCGCTGGTCGCTTCATCTAAGATCAACAGTTTTGCATGGTGTGACAATGCGACTGCCAAGGACAGCTTGACCTGCATGCCTTTTGAAAAAGTCTTAATCTCTTTTTTCTCCGGGAGCCGGAATTTTTTTAAATATTCCTGATACTGCTTCCTATCCCAGTTTTTATATATTTTGTTAAAAATCTTTCCCGTCTCTTCCGGGGTCAGTGTTTCGTAAAAGTTCATCTCATCAAAAACAACACCGATCTCTTCTTTCTTTGCAAGTGTCTCTTTTCCTGAAACACTTCCTAAGATTTCGATCTCCCCTTCACTGGAGACCAGTCCTAAAATGGACTTCAGTGTTGTGGTCTTTCCGGCTCCGTTCTGCCCTATCAGACCCATCACGCTGCCTTTTGGCAGTTCAAAGGATATATCCTTTAAAGAAAATCCCGGATAATCTTTACTGACATGCGAAACCCTTAATGCGTTTTCCATTATGTATCCTCCTCATAAAATATGTTCAGAAGTTCTATCAGCTTTTCTAATGAGATCCCACATCTGCGTGCCTTCTGCACCGCTTCTTCTAAATGATGTTCAATATCTTTTTGCTGTTCCTCCTGATAAAATTCTTTGCTGTTTGCCGATATGAAACTTCCTCTGCCGACCGTTGTCTCTATAAAACCGTCTCTTTGCAGATCTTCATATGCCCTTTGCACGGTGATCACACTGACATGCAGGGATTTTGCCAATGCCCGCATGGATGGGATCGGGTCTCCGTTTTTTAATTCTCCACACATGACCATTGCTTTTATCTGCTCGGTGATCTGTTCATAAATCGGTTTATTTGTGTTAGAACTGATAATGATTTCCACTGTTTCACCTCCGGAATGTAATATAGTGTACTTATCATCTAAGTGCACTATATTACAATTATCGCTGACTGTCAACACCTGTTCTTTTATTTTTTATCCTTCTAATTTTCCAAGGTCTTCCACCAGACTCCGCATCCCACTCTTGGTCTGTACGCTTCTTGCTGCTTCCATGACCTGCTTTTTCTCCTCTTCGGTCATTTTTGCAAAACTTGACATTGCTTTTTCATTTTCCGCTAACGCAAATCCGAATCCGATCGGCATCTCTTCTCTCATCCTTTCCCCTCCTTATCTCTATTTTCTATTTCTCCTTACAAACACTTTTTAGTATGGGTCGTATGCCTTTCCTTTATTCGCCATCTGCTGATTTCACATCTTTTCTGCTTCGGCATATTTATAATAAGAATCTTATTTTTTATTGGAGAACACATTATGGATCGTGATCCCCGCGGAACCATTTCACAACAGGGAAATGTCATGCGTATTGATAACGCTTTTGTTGAGGAGGTTGTCCCTGCAAACCGCTCTTCTAACGGTTATCTGTTAGTTTCTTATGCAACAGCAGGTGCCAACCGAACAACTTCGATACAGAATCTGAGATTAAATATTACAAGGAATACTGTCCTGTTAGATTCTTTAGGACGGCAGATACGGCTTTCCGATATACGAAAGGGTATGTGGGTCAACGTTGTCTTTTCTTCTGCAATGACACGCAGCATCCCGCCACAGTCGACCGCTTTTTTAATCGTTGCCAGAAGGGATTTTCAGACTTCTTCCTCTACCACTACAACCGGACGGATTGCCATGGTCGATCCGTTAAACGAGATTCTCTATACCGGCAACCCTTTTGATGTCAACAGTCAGACAAAATATCTTCTCTCAAATGCCACGATCACAGACCGCTCCGGCAGACCGATCAGCATCCGGGCACTGCAGCCGGGACAACGGGTCCGGATCACACATGCAAATTTCCAGACTTCGAGTATTCCACCACAGACAACGGCGTTTCATGTCCAACTGCTTTAATCTTTCTTCATATTTTGTGTAAAGGATGCATAAATAATATAAATAAACCTTGCGATATTCCCTGTTTTTCGCTATCATAAATATATAAATTTACAGTATTAGAGAAGGAGATTTTTATGGGTAAAAAGAATTGCATTGTTGCACAATCCGGCGGTCCTACCGTTGCGATCAATGCCAGCTTAGCAGGTGTTGTCAAAGGGGTAAAGGACTCTCAGGTTTTTGATACAATCTACGGTTCCGTCAATGGTATTTTAGGAATTTTAAATAATAATGTGATCAATCTGAGTGAGATTGTTGCCAACGAAGAGACGCTGAACAGGTTAAAACACACACCGTCTATGTATTTAGGTTCCTGCCGTTACAAACTTCCTACCGTGGAAGAATCACCTGAAACTTATGCACAGATTTTTGAAATGTTTGAAAGTTTAAATATCGGTGCTTTCTTCTATATCGGAGGAAATGACTCCATGGACACTGCGTTAAAATTATCACAATATGCAGCTTCTATCGGAAGTGATGTCAGAGTCATCGGTGTTCCTAAGACGATCGACAATGACCTTTGTCTGACAGACCATACACCTGGTTTTGGCTCCGCTGCAAAATACATTGCATCTACGATCTTAGAGATTGCACATGATACTTTCAGCTATCCGGTACCAAGTGTAACAATTGTTGAAATTATGGGACGTGATGCAGGCTGGCTGACTTCTGCTTCAGCACTTGCAAGAAATGAATACAATACGGCTCCGCATCTGATCTATCTGCCGGAAGCTCCGTTCGATACCGCTCAGTTCTTAGCAGATGTAAAGGAACTTTTGAAAAAGCAGAACACGGTTATCATTGCCGTATCCGAGGGTATCCGCGACAAAAATGGAAATTATATCAGTGCTGCCTCCCAGACCACCGATGGTTTTGGTCACAGCCACTTAAGCGGTGCCGGCAAAGCTTTAGAGAATTTTGTAACATCCAACATTGACATTAAGGTACGCTCCATTGAGATCAATGTTCTTCAGCGTTCCGGTGCACATATCTCTTCTGCAACAGATTTAACCGAGTCCTTCGAGCTTGGTCATCATGCCGTAGAATTAGCAGAGGAAGGGGTTACCGGCTGCATGGTTACCTTAAAACGTCTTTCTTCTAATCCATACAAGGTTGCTTACGGACACGAAAATGTAGCTAAGATCGCAAATGAGATCCGTTCCGTTCCTCGTGAATGGATCAATGAAGCAGGTAACGATGTTCTCCCTCCGATGTACGAATACTTACGTCCATTGATCATTGGAGAACCGGATATCCGGTATAAGAACGGTCTGCCTGACTATATGGATATCTCTCACCTGACTAAAGCATAAATGACAGAGAATATGCCATAAACGAACATCCCCGAATTTTCCTTTGATTATAAAGAATTTTCGGGGATATTTTTTTATTCTATTCTGATCATTCTAACGTCTCTGCCAACTCTCCATTATCCAGACTATATTTTTGTACCATTCCGTCTTCGTATAACAGATAAAAACTATCTCCGATATAGGTTCCGCGAATATAGCCGACCACATTTCCCTTTTCCTTGCAGTCCATCTTCATCCGCTGTACAAACTTTCCGTTCTCATAAGAATACAGCAGATAGTCACAGCGGTATTTATCGGTTTTGTCATATCCGCTTGCTAAAAAGCCTATCAGATTTTTTTCCTGATCCGCTAAGACCTCTTTATAATTATAAAGTGCTTCTGCGTAGCCATACTCTGTCAGATCTTCTTTTGCCGTTTCTTTTACATCGGAAGGATCTGAAATATCAAACATGGACAGTTTCATTCCTTCTATCGCTCCATCTTTTTCATCCGCTTCCATTCCAAGTCCTAACAGCATTCCTTCGCCGTATCCATGCAGATATTCGGAAAAACCACTGATCTTCAGTTTTCCTAAAACCTTCGGTTTCTTCGGGTCAGACAAGTCTATGGAAAAAAGCGGATCTGTTTGTCGAAATGTCACCACATATCCGGTATTTCCCAAAAAACGGACTGCATAAATCTCTTCACCTTTTGCGAGATTCTCTATTTTTCCTTTGATCTTCAGATTTTTTCCTAAAATATAAAGCTGGTTATACGTTGTACTTTCCTGCGTATCATATCCGATAATCTCTCCATCGATATCGTCCGTCACTTTCTCGATCCCGTATGCCGTCTTTGTGGTTGCGATCCGAAGATTTCCCTGATATTCACTCATTGCCATATCATCCGTCAAAACTCCTTCAACACTTCCGGATGCCTCTAATTTCATTTTTCCATCCCGATAAGAAATCCTGCTGATCTTCGTACTGTCGCTCTGCGTTCCTACTTCTTCCCAGTCCGGATAACTGCTGTCTGTCACATAGATATTTTTTTCACTTACATAAAATAGCTCTGCCCCGGTCACTACTGCCTTGGTATCTTGAAACTTCTCCGGCTGTTTTAGATCAATTGATGCCATGACCAGATAGGAAGTGCTTAAACAGTCCTCCGGCAGAAAAATATCTTTTTCACTCAACAATTTTCCATCTACCACCGGGATATACTCCTCATAATTCTCCTCTTTATCCGGTTTCTGCGTCATGTTCTGCGCAAAAAAGTAGAAATATCCATCGGAAATTCTGGAATCCTCATAGCTGCCTTTTACCGTAAAAGTATGGATTTTCTTTGGTTTGTTGCGATTCTTCGTATCATAGATATGAATCTTACAATAAGCAGTTCCTGTATACATCTGTTTATTTAACAAAGCAATATCTTCTGTCGTACTGGTGTCACTGTTATTTAATTCACAGGATTCTATGACGATCAGCCGGTCTTTCCATATATAAAAATCAGAAATACTTTCAAAGCCACGAATCTTGCTCTTTCGCTTCAATCCGTTTTGAGTATCTGTGATCTGAATGGCATAATTCCCCGAGGTGGCAGTCTTCGTTTCTTCTGAAATCACCTGATAGAGGTATCTTCCATCGTTTTTTATAACATCTCCTTCATCCACATTTTTTTCCTGTGTATTAGTAACTCCATGCTCTGTCTGATCACTGCTTTCTTTTTTTGTCTCACTCCGAACAGCATCTGAACTTTCTTCGTTACCCGCTGTCGTTCTTGCCATATCGGCTGTATCCAGCGTTCCGATGGCATATTCCTGTACCTCTCCCTGTACATATTCTCCCTGCCAAAGTTCGGAAAACTGCTGATATATGTTGTGATAGGTTGTATGAGCAGCCGTGTCCTTCGTCTGTGACTTCGTACCATATGTCTGCTGATCTATTCCCGCTTTTCTTGTGATCCCACTAACTCCTGCGAGCAGGATGATACATAGACATGCTGCGGTTACAGCAGGATACCAGTGTTTGATGTTTCCAGTTATATTTTTATGTTTCTTTTGCTGCTCACCGGTCGTTTGCGTTTTTATATATTTCCGCATATTCTCTGTCTCTAACTCCGGCGGGATCTCCTCTGCCTCTGCTGACTGTTCTAAGTATTTTTTTATTTCTTCTTCATCCCATGAATGATTGCTTTTTTTATGTTCCATTCTCATCCCTCCAGCTTCTCTCTCATTTTTTTCAATGCCCTGCGGTATTTAGAACGGATGGTGCTTGGATTTTTTTCTAAAATACCAGCAATCTCTTCACCGGTATATCCACCAAAAACAGACAACGCCACGATCAGCCTTTCCTCATCTTTTAATTCCCAAAATACTTCTTTTACGGCAGCCTGCATCGCAAAATCTGTTTCTTTTGATGTTTCTTCGCTCCGATTGCTCAAAATATCTTCGATATCATCCTCTTTACGAAACCATGTCCGCATTCGCCTTTTGCACCGATTCACAAGGATCTGCATCATCCATGCCGCATACTTTTCTTTTTCCCGCAACTGCCCCCATTTTTCATAGGAGATCAGTGCCGCATCCTGTACCGCATCTTTTGCCTCTTCAGCATTTTTCAGATAATAATATGCTGTTTTATACATCCGGGGATAAATCTCTTCATAACAACGGATGAATTCTTCCATAGGTCCCTCCTCCTGTGCTCTGTGAACATGCCTACTCACTTGCACTCATTATATCAGAGTCCCGGCATGGCGAAAATGTTGCATTTATTTTTGTGCTATTTTATTTTTTGAAATTCAGGTGAAATTGGATTTTCAGGCAGATGCCCACTCTCCCTCTTTTAGATTTTAATATTGGTGAATACTTCTGAATCTGTTTGTTGAATCAAATCATTTTTGTTTTGAATTGTTCTATTGAATTTTTTGAGAAGCCTACCACAGAGACGCACAAATGAAATATGGAATATTTCATTTGTGCCCCTATTAATTCCACCAGAAATAAATCCTAATATTTTAACCCTGATATCTAAATCACCATACTGACATTTTCCTATATTTTAAGGCAGCCGCTCAACGCTGCTGCCTCATCATATCCTCTAACGTAATACCACGAAAATAATCTTTCGTCAGTTTATAATAATCTTCCCATACCGGCAAAGTCCTGCATGCTGCCGCCCGTTCACATACAGTCGCATTTTCCTGCAGACAGGACACCGGTGCCAAATCCCCTTCTGCAAGAATTAAGATATCCCACAACGTCACCTCGGATGGCTCTTTTGTCAACCGGTATCCGCCGCCAATGCCGTGCAGGCTGTCTACCAGCCCGCCCGTTTTCAGCACCGGCATGATCCGCTCGATATATTTTAGGGATATCCCCTGACGGGCCGCCACTTCTTTCATCGGGATAAATTCACCGTTACTATGCTCGGCAAGGTCTAAAAGAATACGGATGGAATATCGTCCGCGTGTCGAAATCATTCTTTTTCCTTCCCTTTCCTATTTTTTAAACTGCTGCAAATCCTTTTTCAAGATCTGCGATAATATCGTCAATATGCTCCGTTCCAATGGAAAGGCGGATCGTAGATGGTGTGATTCCCTGATCCGCAAGCTCTTCTTCTGACAACTGGGAATGTGTGGTAGTTGCCGGATGGATCACCAATGATTTTACGTCTGCTACATTTGCAAGCAGCGAGAAAATCTCAAGGTTATCGATAAAGCGGTATGCCTCTTCCTGACCACCTTTGATCTCAAATGTAAAAATGCTGCCGCCACCATTTGGGAAATACCGCTCATAGAGTGCGTGATCCGGATGATCCGGGAGGGATGGATGGTTTACTTTTGCAACTTTCGGATGCTTACGAAGATATTCAATGACTTTTTTGGTATTCTCGGCATGTCTCTCTAATCGAAGAGAAAGTGTCTCTGTTCCCTGTAACAGTAAAAATGCCGCAAACGGTGAAATTGCTGCACCCTGATCACGAAGCAGGATTGCACGGATATATGTTACAAACGCAGCCGGACCGGCAGCATCTACAAAAGATACTCCATGATAACTTGGGTTTGGTGCTGCGATCGGTGCATATTTTCCACTTGCTTTCCAGTCAAATTTTCCGGAATCTACAATAACTCCTCCAAGGGTCGTACCGTGGCCGCCGATAAATTTTGTTGCAGAATGTACGACAATATCTGCACCATGCTCGATCGGACGGATCAGATACGGGGTACCAAAAGTATTGTCTACTAAAACCGGAATGCCGTGTTTATGTGCAATCTCTGCGATCGCATCAATATCCGGAATGTCACTGTTTGGATTTCCAAGTGTCTCTAAGTACACTGCTTTCGTATTTGGTAAAATAGCTGCTTCTAACTCTTTGAGGTCGTGGGCATTGACAAATGTTGTCTCTATTCCAAACTGTACTAATGTATGCTCTAACAGGTTAAATGTTCCGCCGTAAACTGTTTTCTGTGCAACAATGTGATCTCCTGCCTGTGCTAATGCCTCGATTGCATAGGTAATGGCTGCTGCTCCTGATGCAACTGCTAATGCTGCAACTCCACCCTCTAATGCTGCAATTCTCTGTTCAAATACATCCTGTGTGGAATTTGTCAGACGACCATAGATGTTTCCTGCATCACGCAGTCCGAAGCGGTCTGCTGCATGCTGGGAATTGTGGAATACATAAGAAGTGGTTGCATAGATCGGTACAGCTCTTGCATCTGTTACCGGATCTGCTTTTTCCTGTCCTACATGAAGCTGCAATGTTTCAAATTTATAATTACTCATCTTCTTTACCTCATTCTTTCTTAAGATTTATTTGCTTTTTCTTTTACATACCTACCAAGTAGGTTGGTGTTATATTATAGCAAAAATTTCCACTTGTCAAGGACTTTTATTAACTTTTTTCTGACAAATTTATAGGAGGCACTTCTCTTCTGCTTGGGAAGAGAAGTGCCTCCTGTTTATAATATTCTAAAGTTTTATTCTATTATGAGTATCGCTCACTCATAATTCCGTTGCTCGCTGATCCATGGATCATGCTTTCACTTTTGCAGTCAATGCTCCATTTTCCACATCGATCAGGATAGTGTCTCCTGCACGGACACGATCCGCTAAGATCAGCTTTGCTGCCTCGGTTTCAACTGTTTTTTGCAGATAACGTTTCATCGGTCTTGCACCATAAACCGGATCAAATCCGTGGTCTACCACATACGCTTCTGCTTCTTTTGACAACTCGACACGGACTTCTTTGTCTACCAGACGGCTGTTCAGATCCTCCATTAACAGATGGATGATTTCTCCAATGTTGTTCTTTGTCAATGGCTTAAACAGAATGATCTCATCCAGACGGTTCAAAAATTCCGGTCGGAATCCGGCGCGAAGTTCATTCATAACGGCTTCTTCGGCATCCTTACTGATGTTGCCGTTTTCATCAATTCCATCTAACAGATGTGCAGAGCCAATGTTAGAAGTCATGATCAGAATCGTATTTTTAAAATCTACGGTCCTACCCTGTGAATCCGTGATCCTGCCATCATCTAATACCTGAAGCAGTACATTGAATACATCAGGATGTGCCTTTTCAATCTCGTCAAAAAGCACTACGGAGTATGGTTTTCTACGGACTGCCTCAGTTAACTGTCCGCCCTCTTCATAGCCGACATATCCAGGAGGCGCTCCGATCAGACGTGATACGGAATATTTCTCCATGTATTCGCTCATGTCAATCCTTACCATGTTGTTTTCATCATCAAACAGGCTCGCTGCGAGACTCTTTGCCAACTCCGTTTTTCCGACACCGGTTGGTCCAAGGAACAGGAAGGAACCGATCGGTTTCGTCGGATCTTTGATTCCTGCTTTGGAACGGATGATCGCTTCGGTTACTTTTGTAACTCCCTCATCCTGTCCGATGACACGTTTATGAAGTTCCTCATCTAAGTGCAGTGTTTTGTTTCGTTCACTCTCTGTCAGTTTTGCTACCGGGATTCCTGTCCAGCGGGAGATGATCCTTGCAATCTCTTCATCGGTAACACTTTCGTGTACCAGTGAAAAATCTTCCTTTTTCACTTTTTCTTCTTCCCCTGCAAGCTCACTCTCTAACTGCGGAAGTCTGCCGTACTGAAGTTCTGCTGCTTTCTCTAAATCGTAGTTCTGCTTTGCAAGTGCAATCTCTTTTTTCAGGGATTCTAATTCCTCACGCAGCTTCTGTACTTTTTCTACCGTCTTTTTCTCATTGTCCCACTGTGCCTTCTTTGCTGCAAATTCATCGTTTAATTCAGCTAATTCTTTTTGAAGTGTCTCTAAACGATCCTTGCTCAGATGATCTTCCTCTTTTTTCAATGCGGTTTCTTCGATCTGAAGCTGCATGATCCTACGGTTCAACTCATCTAACTCGGTTGGCATAGAATCTAATTCGGTTTTGATCAGGGCACATGCCTCATCAACTAAGTCAATTGCTTTATCCGGTAAAAAACGATCCGAAATATAACGGTTCGAAAGGACTGCTGCACTGACTAATGCGGCATCAGTGATCTTAACTCCGTGGAATACCTCGTAGCGTTCTTTGATACCTCTTAAAATAGAAATCGTATCCTCTACGGTTGGCTCATCTACCTGTACCGGCTGGAAACGACGCTCTAAAGCTGCATCTTTTTCAATATATTCACGGTATTCGTCTAACGTTGTTGCACCGATGCAGTGAAGCTCGCCTCTTGCAAGCATTGGTTTTAACATATTGCCTGCATCCATGGCACCGTCCGTCTTTCCTGCTCCGACGATGGTATGCAGCTCATCAATAAAGAGAATGATCTGACCGTCACTCTGCTTTACTTCATCGAGCACTGCTTTTAAACGTTCCTCAAATTCTCCACGGTATTTTGCACCTGCTACTAATGCACCCATATCCAGTGCAAACAATTTTTTATCCTTCAGTCCTTCCGGCACATCACCACGCACGATCCTCTGTGCTAAGCCTTCTACTACTGCTGTTTTTCCGACACCCGGTTCACCGATCAAAACCGGATTGTTCTTCGTCTTTCGTGACAGGATCCGGATAACATTACGAATTTCCGTATCCCTTCCGATGACAGGATCAAGTTTCTGGTCTTTTGCCCGCTCTACCATATCATAGCCATATTTTTCAAGCGTATCATATGTTGCCTCAGGATTGTCAGAAGTTACCCTCTGATTACCACGCACGGTCGAAAGACTCTGTAAAAATCTTTCTCTGGTGATACCATATTCCTTAAACAATTCTTTCATTGCCTGATTCGGGTATTTTATCAATGCTAAAAACAGATGCTCTACCGATACATATTCATCGCCCATCTGTTTTGCTTCATCTTCTGCATGGATCAGAACCTTATTCAGATTCTGTCCCACATAAACCTGTCCTCCGGACACTTTGACTCTGGCTTCCAGTTTTCGTCTTGCATTATCTGCAAAATGCTGTTTCTGGATCTCCATTTTCTCAATTAATTTCGGAATCAGTCCATCTTCCTGCTGCATCAATGCAACCATCAAATGTTCCTGCTCGATTTCCTGATTTCCGTATTCATATGCTAATTTCTCGCAATCGTTGATCGCTTCTACTGATTTCTGGGTAAATTTCTGGATGTTCATACTTCTACGCCCCTTTCTATCGTCACATTCTATTTCCTAAAAATAAGAATGTCTGAAACCTATTTTTCCTTTACAATATAAGGTATAACACCTTTTGTTAGCACTGTCAAGAGGTGAGTGCTAATTCTTTTATAAAAAATTTTAACATAAAAATTCCCTGTTCCGGTATCATATTATACCCGAACAGGGAATTTTCTATGTTGAGATTTCTCTTCCTCCATACTTTCTCAAAGTATAGCAGAAAGAGGAAAAACATTCAATTATACCTCGCCTTCAATTCCACGGAATCTGCTTAAGAACTCTTTGGTCTTTTCGCTCTTTGGCTCTAAGAATACTTCTTTTGCAGTTCCTTCTTCTTCGATCACACCGTCTGACATAAAGATCACATGACTTGAAATGTCTCTTGCAAATGCCATCTCATGTGTGACCACGATCATCGTAAGGCCTTCCTGCGCAAGCTGACGCATGATATTTAAGACTTCTCCGACCATCTGTGGGTCTAATGCGGAAGTCGGTTCGTCAAAAAGCAGGATTTCCGGCTCCATTGCCAAAGCCCTTGCAATTGCCACACGCTGTTTCTGACCACCGGAAAGTTGACGCGGTTTTGCATTGATGTACGCGTCCATGTCAACCTTTTTTAAGTATGCCATTGCTTTTTCTTCTGCTTCTTCTTTTTTTCTTCCTGCCACCTTGATCTGACCTACCATGCAGTTCTCTAAAACCGTCATGTTGTTAAACAGATTAAAACTCTGGAATACCATTCCAACCTTAGAACGGTATGCCGGTACATTGATCTTTGGATCTGTGATATCTTCTCCATGATATAAAATGCTGCCACCAGTTGGTGTCTCTAACAGATTCACACAGCGGAGCATTGTGGATTTTCCTGAACCGGACGCTCCGATCACGGAAACCACATCACCTTTTGCCACCTGAAAACTGATATCTCTTAACACATCGTGAGAGCCAAAAGATTTTTCCAGATGAGATACTTCTAATATTACATCTTCTGCATTCATATGAAACCTCCTCTACTCTCCACGTTTTACTTCTTCGCCCAACTGGGTTCCGATTCCCATGACATCGACTAACTCATAGTTCTTTGAACCATCCATCTTTTTCTCCCATAAACGGAGCAGTTTAGACGCTGCTAATGTCATGATCAGATACATACACATTACGATCACTGCGGATTCAAAATAGGTATACAACGCACCTGCCACACTCTTATGTACAAAGAACAGGTCTACAATACTGATAATGGACAGCACGGAAGTATCCTTGATATTGATGATCAGGTTGTTGCCGATCTGCGGTAAAATATTCCGAAATGCCTGCGGCAGAATGACATTGGTCATTGTCTGTACATGTGTCATTCCAATTGCCTTTGCACCTTCGGTCTGTCCCGGATCGACGGAAATGATTCCACCACGCACGGATTCTGCCATATACGCACCGGTATTGATCGATACGATCAAAAATGCGGACTGCCACATTCCCATCTGGATGTTAAAAATCTGTGCAGCTCCATAGTAAATAAACACTGCCTGAACGATCATCGGCGTTCCACGGAATACTTCCACATAAATCTTTAAAATAATTTTTACAATCTTTAAAACAATCTTTTTTAACAGGGAATCTCTATGTTTGTCCTCCGGAATCGTCTGGATGATTCCGACGATAAATCCTATCAGACAACCGATTGCTGTCGAAACCAGTGCGATCACAAGTGTTGTTCCTGCACCTTTTAAATAGGAGGTTCCATATTCCTGTAACAGATAGAGAATACGTTCCCAAAAGTTCATGTTTGAAATCACGTTATCTAACCCCTTTTTAATTGATTACTCGGATAACGGCTGAACAGAAATTGCCTCGTCCATCATAGAGTCAAAGTCCTCTGTTGTCATCTCTTTTAATACGCTGTTGATCTTGTCTGTAAGCTCTGTATTTCCTTTTTTCACAGAAATACCAATGTTGATATCTTCATCGGATACTTTGTAGTTATCATCTGTATCTGTAAAATCTAAAATCTTCAGATCCGGATAAGCAACACATGCTGCTTTTGCTGTCGGAATATCTGTTGCTACTAAATCTGTACGGTCACTCTCTAATGCTACTAACATTGCCGGAGCGGATTCCTGTGCCGGCTGGATATTCGCATCTTTTAACTGTGGCAGACAATTGTCGTACCAGATTGTTCCAAGCTGTGATGTACAGGTTGCACCTGCAAGATCGCTGATTCCTTTTGCATCTGCATATTTTCCATCAGATTTTACTAAAGTAACGATGGATGCATAATAATATGGCTCTGTAAAATCTACCATTTCTTTTCTGTCAGAAGTAATTGACTGACCTGCGATAACACAATCCACGGTTCCTGACTGTACTGCAGGAATTAAAGAATCCCAGTCCAGTTTTACGATCTGAAGCTCACAGCCTAATTTATCTGCAATCTTCTTTGCCATCATAACATCGTATCCATACGCATAATCTTTGCTGTCCTCGATCGGAACTGCTCCGTTCGAGTCATCTGACTGTGTCCAGTTATATGGTGCATAGCCACATTCCATTGCTACTCTTAAAACCGGTGTCCCTGACTTATCTGCGTCTGCTTTTGTTTCCTTGGTCTCTTTTGAACCACATGCTGCCAGTGAGCAAACCATCACTGCCATTAAAATTACTCCAATTAATTTCCTTTTCATCCTTGCTCCTCCTTAGAATTATGTCAACTACAACAAAAAATGGAGAAAGTATGACCTTCTCCATCGAATTGTTATAATTATACACCAAATATGTCAAATGTCAACTGTGAAATTTTTACTTTTACGCATTTTTATGTAAAAAATTCGCATAATTCCTTATTCCACCGTTCTTTTCGTGTATCCTTCTTATTTTTTACTTTTTCTTTAAAGTTTCTACAAACATCAGGCTAAAACTGATCAATAAAAAGACGCAGGAAACCCATATGATATGTAAACCAAATCTTATGGATAAAATTCCACCGATTCCTGCTCCTATGGCAAAAAAGAAGATGATTCCAAAATAGTAAAGTGCCTGCTCTAACTGCTCCGGTTTTTTCTCCCTGCACCAAACGGACAATGCTGCCGTACCGCTTCTCAGATTTCCGATGCACATGGTACTTGCATAGGAATAACCTCCGACTTTCCGGAAGGTCTGTACCTGCATAGCACATGCAAAAGATACCATGATCGTTGCCGGAAGATTCCATTTTTCAGGCATAAAACCTACGATAAACAGAATGGCGATCTCCGCTAACAAAATGCCCTGTCTCCAATGCAGACGTTTTGCATATCGGTGCCGATACTGTATCCTCTCTGCAATAAACACTCCAACGGCAAATGCCAACAGTGGCAGCAGATAACGGATTCCTTCCTGCCAGCGTCCCTCCATAAAATGCTGGCTCATCAGTACCACATTGCCAGTCTGTGCGTTTGAAAACACCTTGCCTCTTGAATTGTAGGTATAGGCATCCTGAAATCCTCCCGATAACGCTAAAAACAGACTATTACAAAATGCTTCCGACATCTGCTTGTTTTCTACGATCAATTCCTCTACAGGATTCTCCAAACCTGCCATTCCATCACGCTCCTCTCTCCCTTCCCGCACTACATTATACACTGATTTTGAGTTCTGTAAAGTGTGGAATGGGTGAAAATACATAAAAGGATTTTCTAACAGTTCTAAAATATATTCTATTTTGATTTAGATACTTATCTTTATATCATACGCTGTCCCCGGCTATCCCCACGGACATGCTACGTTTCCTGTTCGTCGCCCACGCCTTTTTACTCATGTTTTGTGCAACTCGCCCTACAGGCTCAAACAGGCACAAAACATGAGCGGCAGTGTGCTCCTCACGACGGAAGCCTCGCAACTGTCTGTGGGGATAGCCGGGAACAGCTACATTGTGTCTATATGGGAATTTCTAGGATGAATCATTCAATGGTTTAAAAGAATTGCATTTTGAGAATTGCTTAATTAATGTAAGTATAAAAAATATCAGATAAGTTATGAGTTTGTATATGGTTTCCTAAAAACTCATTTAAAAGCTATCCACTGAATTTTGGAAGATTCTATAAAGATTTTAAGGAATGTTCTACAAGCCATTGGATTTACATAACATGTCCCATTTCTGAAATCAAGACCATTTTACATATAATATATCTAGTTCTATTTCACCACAATTACTCGGCAGCACCTTCTCAAAAATCTCAACGTAGAACTCCTTCCTCCCCCAACCACATTAGAAAGCGTATATCCCAGCGAGCTCCCGACGATTATGAAAGGTTTCTTTTTGTGCTATGGAGATGAAACTCCCGGAAGCGTGGAGCCCTTTGGCGAACACGATTCCTGCTTTTAAGGAGGTTCATCGGAATGCTTAGCACAAGGAAACCCGGAATAATCGTCAGGAGCCCGCTGAACATTACCCTTCCTAACAGATCACACAAAAAAAGAAGACACAGAGTTTTCTCCATGTCTTCTCACAATTCCTATTCTTCTTACTGTTCTTCAGCTCTTGCCATAGCAATCTGGAAGTCTTTCTGATCTGTAAAGATTTCGTTCTTGTATGGGTTCTTCTTCTGCTCAAGAGAACGTTTGATGATAATGGTAATGCAAAGTACGTTTACAACAATTGCAAGGATTGCCATTACACCCTGAGCTGTTGGGTTTGCGTATGCAGGCTGAGCTGCTGTAGCTAACTCTAAACCATTTGTCCACTCTTTTCCATAAAGAGATGGTAATACTGCAAACTTAGATCCTACCTGGAATAATGGGAATACCTGTGCGAACATACACCATGTTGCTAAAGTATTTGCACGGTTCTGGATCCAACCACCCTTGTTCCAGAACATTGCTGCGAATGTAGGTGCTAATAATAATGCAATACCACAGTACCAGCTATGTGTAGGAAGGTTCAGGTATGTATAAGTAAAGTTCCATACATCGTATGCTAAGATGAACTGCCATGTCATATCAGGCCATAACATATCATCTTTTTTCTTGGATGTGTAGATTCCCCACCATCCTGTCATACAGAAGATGTTAAGAATTCCGGCAATACCGTTTACCCAGTTCCACCATCCACCGTAGAGCCATACGCCCTCGTTAGATAACCAGTATCTGGAACCGGTCTCAGCAAATGCCTGTGCACCTCTGATCGCAGACTCAAAGTCAGAACATACTGCGATTAAAATGTTAATTGCTACGATGATGAATGGGAATGGTTTAAACCATTCTTTCTTTCCAATGCCCCATTTGTATTTGAGCATCATGAAACCAATACATCCTGCTACTGCTGCATACAGCTTCGCATAATGGAACCAACCGTTCATGTATTTATGTGTCTGGTTGTTTAATGCCCATTCTGAGCCGTTTGCTGCGCCTACTGCGATGGCAATAAAATAAACTGTCAATGCAAGTGGTAAGATCAGGAAAAAGAATACTCCTCCTGCTTTTGTACGACGGGCAATTTCATTACAGATAACTAATCCGGCAAATACCAGGACCCATCCGAGAAGCTGCCACATGGCGTTATCGCCATAAAGGTTGAATAACATATCTTCTTTCCTCCTTCAATGCTACTTAAATATATGATATTCTTTGGCTGGTCATACCAGCCGATGAGTCCAATTTTAATACTTTTTTAATGAAATTACAAGTTTTTTAACGATTTTCTACTACTTTTTACATATTTTTCGTGATTTTTTCGTGAATACGCCCTTTCTGGTTGCTGGTCGAACCAGTGACAATGAATATTTCTTATCCCTCTTCATCCACCTGGATTCCCTTCAAATCCGCCTCTAACAGTTTCATATTATTCTTGATCTCATTCAAAGTCTGCGACACATTTTCCGGCTGACGGTAGTCTCTTGCAAGGGTCACGATCTCTCCCATATCCACATCCGATGCCTCTACGCGTTTCTGCTGTGTCCGGACTTTTCTTGCCGCTTCTTTGGTCTGCATCATCATAGCTTCCTGTTTTGCCCGTTCTAACTTCTGCTCCTCTAACTTTTTTTCTTCCTCTTTCTTCTCTTCCTTGGTATCTTTCGCCTTTTCTTCAGCTTCCTGCTGCTTTTCATCCATGTTGTCTATGGCTTCCTGTTTCAACAGACCGATAATTTCTTTGCTCGCATTTTCCATGATCTGATCTGCATTTTTCTCTGCTTCTACCATAGGATCTGACTTCAAACGTTCCAAACGGATTGCCTTGATCTTGGCTACATCCTCCTTCATACCCTTTTGGGCTTCCTTGAGTTCCTTCCGGAAATGGATACTCCGTTTATTTAATTCTAATGCCTGTTCCTGGTAGTTGGTCAGTCCAGCCTTATCGATTTCTTCACAGCGTTTCCACTCCTCCTCGGTCAACTCAATATTGAATTTTCCACTCATGCAAACCTGTCTTTTCTCTAAGAGTTCTAAATCTTTTTGTTCCTGGGAATCCGGCTCTACCATGTGCTGCTCTCTCAATGCCTTTTTTTGGTCATTGATCTTTAAAACCTCATCCTGTGCCTCACTGTACAAAGTCTTCATTTTGTCATAGTGATCTCTTCGCTCCTGGATATCCGCATCAATAGAACGGTCGATATCCCAGGCATCCTTTACGACCTTCAGAGCTTTTTGCTGTGCCTCTTTCCGTTTTTTAGTTACCGGATCATCAATCAGATTCAGGTCGCCTGCAAATACTTTGCTCTTATCTTTTTTTGTACTCTTTCCATCTTCTGTTTTATCCACCTGATCTATTGCATTCTCTGCCTGATTCATTTTTCCTAATAAATCCGTTATGCTCTGCTTTCCATACGATGTTATCCTGCTCATATTGTCACCCCACATGATTGTTCCTATTTGTAAATAATATCGGATGACTCTTCTTTTTTCTTTAGACACGCTTTCGCAGCCTCAATAGGATCTTCTTTTCTAAACGCGAAACCTGTACCTGGCTGACCCCTAATTCCTTTGCAGCCTGTACCTGTGTTTTTTCTTCAAAATACCGCAGCGTGATCAGCTTCCGCTCTTTTTCGTTTAACTCTCCTAAAAGCTGCTCCACTAAGATCCGGTTGACCACAAATTCTTTTTCATAATCTCCTTCCCCGGACTGGTCACTCCCTGCCGGAACTGCCCCGCCTTTTGCAGACAACTGCTCTTCTAACGAAATCTCACTGCCGTCTTTTTCATAAATGCTCTGCGATAAAGAAGAGACTTCCCGATTCGCCTCCGTTGCCATAAGGATTTCCTCGGTACTAAGCCCCGTCTCTTTTGAAATTTCCTCTAAGGTGGCATCCCTGCCTTTTTCCTGCTCAATTTTTTCCCTTGCTTTTGCAATATGGTATCCCTGTTCCTTTAAACCTCTCGAAACCTTCATCATGGAATTATCCCGAAAAAAACGTTTCAATTCCCCCGTGATCAACGGTACGGCATAGGTGGAAAATGCCACCTCGTACTTTGTATCAAAACGATCAATCGCTTTCATCAGACCTATCATTCCGATCTGAAAGAGTTCTTCCCTGTCATAGCCCCGGTACTCAAAACGCTTGACCACCGCATAGACTAACGGACGATTCTCCAGAATCAGCTCTTCCCTGGCCTTTTCATCTCCTGTATGTGCCCTGGTAAGCCTTTCCGTAAAATCACTCATCCTCTACTTTCCCTATCTCCTTTTCCATCGTAATCCTGGTTCCGATATGCAGCTCAGACTCCACTTTCACGGAATCCATAAATGCCTCCATAAAAGCAAACCCCATTCCGGAACGCTCACACTCCGGTTTTGTCGTATAAAACGGCTGTTTTGCTTTTTCCACATCAGGAATTCCTTTTCCGTTATCCTTGATCTCAATATGTAATAACCGGTCTAAGAGTACACAGTGGATCTCTACCATTCCTTCTTTTTCTTCGTAGCCATGGATAATTGCGTTTGTCACCGCCTCCGAAACGGAAGTGCGGATATCTTCAATTTCCTCCATCGTAGGATTTAACTCCATTGCAAATGCCGCAACGGTAATACGCGCAAGACTCTCATTCACGGAATCTGCCAAAAAACTCATATACATCTCATTTTTTCTCATTCTTCTTCTCCGCCTTCCTCAATCTTTACCATTTTATGCAGTCCTGACAGCAAAAAAATCTTTCGGATACGTCCATTCATATGCTCTGCCCGAACTTCTCCACCCGTAAAATCCATGTTTTTGCACCGCCCGATCATCATGCCGATTCCGGAGCTGTCCATAAACTCCGTATCTTTAAAATCAAAAACCAGATTTTTCACATGATACGTTTGAAGTAACATATCCGTCTGCGAACGCAGATCAATGGAACTGTGGTGGTCAAGTTCTTTTGGCACCATGACCCGAAGACTGTTGTCTTTTAATTCATACTGAAATATCATATACCTCTCCTCTATCTTTCTTATAATTTTTTCTTGTATCATAGATTGGTTTCATATCATAAAAACTGCTGCACTATGGAGCATTTTTTATAATCAAAAAGACACCGGGCAAAAAGCCTGATGTCTTTTGTATTGTTCCTATATTGTACCACTATTCAATTCCCGGAATATCCGTATTACCGGTATCTCCAGTTGTTGTATCTCTTGTATTTTCATCCGCTGCATCATCCGGATTTGCTGTGTCCGCTTCCGCTGTACCAAATTCATCTAAATATTTCTGTGCTCTTGAGGAACGCTCCGTATTCGGATATAATTCCACCACCTTCTGGTAGTAAGTTCTTGCATTGTCAATATCGTTATTCTTGCGATAGGACTGTGCAAGGTAATACAGTGCATAACCGTCATGATAGTTCTCATCCATATCGATGATCTTCTGGAAGCCTGCTGCCGCTTCTGCATAGTTCAGGCTGCTGTATTTCTGGTAAGCATCCTGATAGGTAGAAGCTAAATACTCGCTGTTCACTTCACTGTTAACTGCATCGTAGATCTTCTTTGACTCGTCATCTAAATATTCCGCATTTACATTGCCAAGGGCATCTCCTGCCGCTGTCTTATTGCCATCACGATATGCTGCATAGGCAGTTAAAAGCTGTTGATAAGTTGCCACTTTTCCATCGGCACTGTCCGCACTGTTCTGCTCGTCTGAAATCTTTCCATTCAGTTCATCTACTTTTGCCTGCAGTGTCTTGATTTCCTGATTCTTTGATGAAAGGGAATCATTTGCCTGTAACACCTCGTTCTTTGCATTGGATTTCGCACTCTGTCTAACTCCCGGAACTACTAAAAAGCAGGTGATCAGCACTCCTACAATCAGACCGATCGCAATATTTAATACCGTAGAACCGGAACTGCTCTCCTTAAAATTAGAAACCGGACGGATGATCGTATCGTTTCCACTCTGATAGGAAACCGTCTTTTTATTTTTGTCCTTTAACGTCGTTCCCGATGCTTTTGCACGGTCATCTAACTCCTTCATATAACGAAGTGTTGTGGTATTGTTCGTATCAATGGCATGTGCTTTTTCTAATGCCTTGGCTGCCTGCTCGTAATTGCCCTCCTCTAAATAGAGCAGACCTAACAACTGATGTCCCTGTACCATCTTAGGGTTCATGGAAAGCACCTTTTTCAACTGGATGATCGCCATATCCCTGCTGTCCTGATGACAGTACAGCAATGCCTGATTATATTTCTTGATCGTCTGGTTGATCGATTCTAATCTGGCTCTGTTCTTTTGGATCTCATCTAAGTACTCCCCGGCAATATTATTCTCCGGTTTAAAATTCTTACTGATGACCCACTCACTAAGCGCAGATACGGTCTCTCCCATCTCAAAATATACCAGTCCTAACAGGTTTCTTGCCTGAATATTCTTTTTGTTAAAACGCAGACTCTTTTTCAGGCTCTCCACTGCTCCCGACAGATCCCTGACACCTGCCCGTGAAAGTGCCTGATTATAATATGCATTCGATGTCTGCATGATCTTTTTATATACTTTTACATCTGTGCCACAGCTTGGACAAAAGGATTCTCTGCCAAGCGTTGCTCCGCATCGATAACATTCCATTATACTGTTCCTTTCATATCTTTAAGCATTTCTTTTAAGATGTCTGTCATATCTGTCAGATCCTGATTGTAAATAGCTTCCTCTGCCTCTTCCACCTCAAGGCTTGGCTGAAATTTCTTTAACTCTTCTTCAAAATCAATCACTGTTCTTACCTCCTGTAATCTCTAATAACTCTCCTATAAAATATAATGAACCGGTACAAAACAATGCCTGTCCCCGTTTCTTACCTTTTAATGCCCATTCATAGGCTTTTCTGCTGTCCTCAATTACGACAGCCTGCTGTCCGAAATGGGAAAATATCCTGGCAATGTCTTCTGCCGGAATGCCGCGTTTGTCTGAAATCGTGGTCACAATGACTTGTTCCCATTGTCCCCTCTCGGCTAAAAGCTGTATGGCTTTTTCATAGTCCTTATCCGATACCATCGAAAACAGCAATATCGGATTCTGGGGTCGTATTAATGCAACGGAATCTAAAAATGCATGAATCCCTGCCACATTGTGTGCGCCGTCAAAATAAATATTTTCTCCGACCTCCTGCATTCTTCCCTGCCATCTGGTATTTCGGATTCCTTTTAGAATCTCTTCTTTTTTTATACCTGTTTCCGGTTCTAACATCCTCATCGCCTGATATGCCAGTGTCATATTCATCATCTGATATGGTGCTGCAAACGGAATCGAAATTTTCGTATCTACATCATAGTCACATTGAAAATAAAAATCAATATATTTCCCATTAAATTTAGGAAATTTTAAGGAATTTCTATGTACCGGATAAATTTTTGCCTGACATGCCGATGCCTTTGTGCTGATTACCTGATCTGCTTTCTCATTGCCGGCATCATAGAGTACCGGTACTCCCTGCTTGATGATCCCTGCTTTTTCTGCCGCAATTTTTTCAATCGTATCTCCCAGATACTCGGTATGCTCTAAACTGATCGAGGTAATGATCGTTAACAGTGGATGCGTAAAAACGTTGGTGCAATCGAGCCTGCCTCCTAGTCCTGTCTCTAGCACCAGATATTCCACCCGTTTTTTTTGAAAGATCCACATTCCCATTCCAAAGAGATATTCAAAAAAAGTCGGATGTGCAAGTCCTTCTTTTTGCATTCGTTCTACGACTTCATAGACACAGTGAAATGCCTCTAAAAATTCCTCCACAGAGCACATTTTTCCATTGATACAAAAACGCTCTTCCATTCTTACTAAATGTGGTGAAATAAACAATCCATTGCTTTTCTGATTCTCCGTTAACACTTCGCTGATGGCTCGACAGACACTACCTTTTCCATTGCTTCCCGCCACATGGATGATCTTAAAATTTTCCTCGCGGATGTCTAGCCTCCGCAACAGCTCCTTTGTATGCTCTAATCCGTTTTTTTTCGTAAACTTTGGTATCTCATAAAGATATGAAACTGCCTGTTCATATGTCATTTTCATTTTATCAGCCTTTCCTAAATCCAAAAAAGGAAGCCTGTCCTACAGGCTTCCTTTATCATATATTTCTTTGACTTATTTTGCAATACCTGCACCCGGAAAACTCATCGCAGGATCCGAGTTCCTTAGACAAATTATTCTTCTATCCGCATCATTAGGATTTTATCGACACTTTTCACAAACTGTACCCGTTCCTGCATATCCTGCACGGAAATTTTTAATTCATCAATTCCGATAGACACACCCGGATATACTGCCTTTTGTGCCTTGACGGATGCATTCTGTGCTTCTTCTACTTCCCGCTGCAAACCTTCCAGCTCTGTCTTTTCGGCTGCCATTGCGGCAATCTCCTGGATCTTTACACGCAAAAGTTCTGTTCTCCTTGGGTCGTCCTTGTAATCAATACCACGCTCTTTTCCAAGTCTTTCAAAATTTGCAAGTCCGGCTTCTATCTTTGTAATATTCTCCTGATGCGTCTCCACCTTTTTCTCTAATTCTTTGATCTGATGCAGGACTTCTTCCCGCACTCCGACTCTTATAGAGGTTGCAACTTCGCCGGGACTTCCTAATACCAGTGCTTCTATTCCGCGGACTGCAAATACCTTTCCTCCGATGATCCTGCTCTTTTTTCCATTCAGAACAATCTCATCTCCACAGGTTATCTCACATCCGACAAACGCATCCGCTTCAATACTTCCTCTGACATCTACTTTTGCATATTCCACAAATTTTGCATATAAGTTGGCTTTTGTTGTAAGGACTGCCTTGCTTCCTCCTAACATTCCGCTTCGCAATACAATATCGCCATCTGCCGTAATGTCCGCAGATTCTACCACACCATCGATCGTTACCGTGCCGGTCGCACGGACACTTGCTCCCGCTGTCACATTTCCATGGACCACTACATCACCGACAAAATTAATATTTCCAACGGAAAGATCCGCATTTCCAAAGATTTCATATACCTGAGAAATGGTGATCCTGTCATTCTCCATATCGATCTTGCCATCCATATTCGAGGTATAGGTATTTCCATCTTCCTGTCTGGTAAATCCGCGTCCTTTTAATGGCGGAAGTTCCCTCGCTCTCTTTGCCGGCAGTGGTCTGCCTTTGACGGTCATTCCATCTTCTCCCGGAACCGGTGGCTTATAAATAGCGATTACCTGTCCTTTTTCCACAGGCTCTACCATGTTGATACTCCAGTAATCCACACTTCCGTCCGGACGGATCTTCGGTTTTTTACTGAAATTATTGTTAAAATGATAATCAAAATGACCGTCTATTCCATCTACCACAGGAGTTCCAACTGCGATACAGACCTCTTTATTGTAGATCCTCTCCCGGAGCATTTTTCTTAAAGTCTCCTGCTCAATCCCATGACGGATCTGATTCTTTTCTAACAGTGCAAGCAATTCCTCTAAAGTATATTCTTCCCCTTCCTTTGGAACCGGCAGTGTCAGAAACGCTTCCATTTCGTCATAGGTGATGCGGGCTTTTGGCTGTACTTCCCTTTTTGTGATAGTCATAGACGGTCACCTCTTTTCTATTGCATATTCAGGATCTGGTATCCCATATCTTACTATTATAGTATAACAAAACCCTTGATTTTGCAATATTTTTCGTTATTCGATTGTTATGCTTTTAAATTGTCACTCTATTTCATCTGTGACAGACGTTCTTCTACCTGCTGCATCATCTGCTCGTATTTTGCAAGTTTTTCTTTTTCCTCTAATACCTTTGCTTCCGGTGCTTTGCTTAAGAATTTTTCATTAGAGAGCATGCCCTTAGAACGTGCTAACTCTTTTTTCAGACGCTCCTGTTCCTTTTTCAGACGCTCTTTTTCTTTTTCAAAATCTACTAAATCCTCAAGCGGGATATAGACTACTGCACCCGGGATCACAACGGATACTGCATCTTCTCCAATACCGTCCTTTGTATCCTGAACCTGGATCTCACTTGCACTGATCAGTGCCGCATATGCTGTCTTCATAGAAGCAAAAATTTCTTCTAACTCTTTGTCCTCTGTTACGATAAAGACTTTTGCTTTACGGCTTGGCGGAACATCCATCTCTGCGCGGGTATTACGGATTCCTTTTACTAAATCTTTTACATGGGCAACTGCTTCTTCCTCTGCCTTGAAGTTCCACTCTTCTTTGAAGGTTGGCCATTCTGAAAGCATAATGGTCTCTTCTTCCTCCTGAAGTGTGCAGAAGATTTCCTCTGTAATAAACGGCATATATGGATGTAACAGTTTTAATGCCTGGATCAGTACGGTCTTTAAGGTCCACATTGCTGTTTTTGCAGACTTCGGATCTTCTTCTTTTTTATAAGTTCTGGTCTTTGTGATCTCAATGTACCAGTCACAGAACTCATCCCAGATGAAGTCATATACTTTCTGAACGGCAATTCCAAGCTCGAATTTGTCCATGTTCTCCGTTACTTCTTTTGCAAGGGAGTTCACTGCTGAAAGGATCCACTTGTCCTCCGTTGTAAAATCCTCTAAAGCCGGTGTCTCTAATTTTTCATCTCCGATATTCATCATGATAAAACGGGAGGCATTCCATACTTTGTTCGCAAAGTTTCTGGAGGCTTCTACACGCTCCCAGTAAAAACGCATATCATTTCCCGGTGCATTTCCGGTGATCAGTGTCAGACGCAGTGCATCTGCTCCGTATTTGTCAATGACTTCTAATGGATCGATTCCGTTTCCAAGGGACTTACTCATTTTTCTTCCCTGGGAGTCTCTTACCAGACCATGGAATAATACGGTGTGGAATGGTGCCTCGCCCATCTGCTCATATCCGGAGAAGATCATGCGGATAACCCAGAAGAAAATAATATCATATCCGGTTACTAAGACATCATTTGGATAGAAGTAATCCAAATCCTCGGTCTTATCCGGCCATCCAAGTGTGGAAAATGGCCAGAGTGCAGAAGAAAACCAGGTGTCTAAAGTATCTTCATCCTGTGTCATATGTGTACATCCGCATTTTGGGCATTTGCCCGGATTTTCTCTTGCAACAACAAACTCTCCACAATCTGCACAGTAGTATGCCGGAATCCGGTGTCCCCACCAGAGCTGTCTGGAAATACACCAGTCACGGATATTGTCTGTCCAGTTAAAGTAAATTTTATCCATTCTCTCCGGTAACAGCTTGATTTCTCCTTCTTTGACTGCTTTTACTGCCGGTTTGATCATCTCATCCATTTTTACGAACCACTGCTGTTTGATCATCGGTTCTACCGTTGTTTTACAGCGGTCATGTGTTCCTACATTATGTGCATGAGGTACTACTTTCACCAAAAGTCCAAGCTCGTCTAAATCTTTGATCATGGCTTCTCTTGCTTCGTAGCGATCCATGCCCTGATACTTTCCACCATTTGCATTAATGGTTGCATCATCATTTAATACATTGATCTCAGGCAGGTTATGACGTTTTCCTACCTCAAAATCGTTCGGGTCATGAGCCGGTGTGATCTTTACGCATCCTGTTCCAAACTCTTTATCTACATAAGCATCTGCTACTACCGGGATTTCTCTTCCTACCAATGGGAGGATCAGTGTCTTACCGATCAGATCCTGATATCTCTCATCCTCCGGATTTACGGCAACTGCGGTATCGCCTAATAACGTTTCCGGACGTGTAGTTGCGATTTCAACGAATCTTCCTTCTTCTCCTTTTACCGGATAATTGATGTGCCAGAAAAATCCGTTCTGCTCCTCATGTTCTACTTCTGCATCAGAAATAGAAGTCTGACATACCGGGCACCAGTTAATGATACGGGAACCCTTATAAATATAGCCTTTATCAAATAATTTGATAAATACATCTTCTACGGCTTTTGAGCAGCCCTCATCCATGGTAAAACGCTCTCTGTCCCAGTCTGCAGAAGAACCCATTTTCTTCAACTGCTTTAAGATACGTCCGCCATATTCCTCTTTCCATTCCCAGGCTTTTTCTAAAAAGCCTTCTCTTCCGAGTTCATCTTTATCAATGCCCTGTTCTTTTAAAGACTCTATGACTTTGACTTCCGTTGCAATGGATGCATGGTCTGTTCCCGGCTGCCACAGTGCATTATAGCCCTGCATTCTCTTATAACGGATCAGAATATCCTGCATTGTATTATCCAATGCATGTCCCATGTGTAACTGACCTGTGATATTTGGTGGCGGCATCACAATTGTAAACGGCTTTTTACTGCGGTCTACTTCCGCATGAAAATACTTGTTGTCTTCCCATTTTTTGTACAGACGATCCTCAATATCTTTCGGATCATATGTCTTTGCTAATTCTTTGCTCATCTTCTCTCTCCTTTTTATCAACCAAGCAGATAAGTCTGCTTTTTTCTCTAATAGAATCTAATGAAAATAGTCGTGACACGACTATTTTCCCGTGGATTAAAAAACGCCCTTTGCAATCTGCAAAGGGCGTATTGTTACGCGGTACCACCTTATTTCGCCAATCTCTTCTTATCATGATTGGCAATCTCTCGGTCTTATAACGCAGACCAGACGTGAAAACCTACTTATCGTATCTCTTATATTTGCACCTCCTGCAAATCCATTCGTTTTTACTTTCAGTTCTCCGGTTCAAAAGCTACCTTCCACAACGCCTTCTTTAAACGGTCTTTCAGCCGATGAACCATTCTCTCTTTCAAGGGTGTGCTGTGTACTCCTCTTTCTCAACACCTTTTCAATATGTTTTATCTTATAGAGTTCTGCAAAAATTGTCAAGCATTTTCTTCGCTGTCTTCATCATCTACAATGGCTGCCGCTGCTCCTGCGACAGAAGACACTACGGCAATAACTGTTGCCACAATGACCAGCAGAACTATAATTCCCATAAAGATTAAAATATTATTTCCTTCCAGCATATGCTCCTACCATACCTTTCTATACTTATCGTGAATATAGCTCACGCAATCATTTCATTGTTCTTTCATCATGTGAGCATGTTGACTTGCTTTTAATTATTATATCGTGAGCATGACTCGCTTGCACTCATTATACCATAGCTTGCTCCCCTTGTATAGTTTCTATTCTTTCTGTCCGGTTTTCATCGGTATCTGTGCTAAGATAACTCCTGCAAAAATCAACACACAGCCAAAGATCTCCCGTGTACTCAATGCCTGTCCTAAAAGTACCCAGCCTGCCAGTACGGAAAATACCGATTCAAAACTCATCAGCAATGACGCTATGGTTGGATTAAAATCCTTTTGTCCGACAATCTGTAAGGTATATCCCAAACCACAGGACAATACTCCGGCATATAATAGTGGCATCCATGCCTGTAGGATATTCCCGATGTCCGGTGTTTCAGTAAAGAACATGCAGATCCCTGAGAGGATTCCACAGACTAAAAATTGTATACAGGACAATCTGACACCATCGACCATTGGTGCAAAATGGTTTACTGTCCAGATATGAAATGGAAAAACCAGCGCACAAACTAAGACCCAGAGATCACCTTTTGATAGACTCAGTCCATCTTTGACACATAAAAGATAAAATCCTATAACTGCGATCACTACACTGACCCAGACATTCCAACTGCATTTTTTCTTTAAAAATATTCCAATAATCGGCACAAACACAATGTACAATGCCGTAATAAAACCTGCTTTTCCGGCAGAAGTATACTGTATTCCTATCTGCTGTGCATTCGTTGCCACAAAAAGGATGGCTCCGCAAAGAATACCACCAATCCAGAGTGTCTTACGGCTGCTTTTTACAGCCTCTTTTTCTTCACTGGTCTTAAACCGGTCAAAAAAGAAAATGCATGGCAATAATACCAGACTTCCGATCAGACAGCGAATGCCATTGAATGTAAACGGTTCTACATAATCCATACCGACACTCTGTGCCACAAATGCAACTCCCCAGACAAATGCTGCTAACAGCAATGCCGCGCTATTCTTCCATTTTATCTTCTGCATTTTATACTCCTCTTTTATTGCTATTTTGGTACTTATTTTTAATTCTGACGATTAGTATAGCAGACTTCTTTTAAAAAGTATAGAGCCAAAAAGGGCGCGTCCAACTTGGACACGCCCTTTCGCATATGCTATATCGTGAGTATAACCCACCTATATTTACGCTTTATCTACCTGTTTTGTAGCAATGATGTCTACGCCTGTTCCTGCAACATCTTTGATGATAACATCACCAATTTTAACTGGAGCTGGTACAGCAACACCCTTTAATGCACGACATACATCAAAGATTTTGCCTTTTGGAATATCTGATTTTGTTTTAACAGATACAGCATCAATTTTACCGCCTTCGCAGATTACAGTACTTGTAACAATTCTTGTAGGATTGGTTACTTCTTTTCTAGCGTAATCATCTCCACGTTTACAAGTATTTCCTGTTACATCCTTAACCTCGCCATTCTCCATGGTTACAGTAAGAGGACAACCCATCGGACATCCGATACATGTTAAATTAATTGTTTCCATTCTTACGCCTCCTCAAGTTTTACTGTAATGGTGTTCAGGCCATCAAATGCAGCCAACTGATCTTTCTTAAGAACAACGTTCTCCATCTCACCTGGTGCCATAACCTGTTTCTTTCTATGTAAGATACGCTCATCATTTAAGTAAACGCTTACATAGTGGTTTTTGTAAACATCACCAACACGGAATCTTACGATAGAATCGCCATCCATACGGTCAACATTTACTACACTAGGTACTGTGTAACGAACACCATCTGTTGCAACGATCTTAACGTCTGGTGTCTTAGTATCTCTGTTAATCTTGCCCTGAACATAATCAGCAGCAGATTTACCAGCCATAGCAGCCTCTTCAGATACGAAGTCTACTAAGTCATGTACATGAAGTACGTTACCACAAGCAAATACACCTTCGATATTTGTCTCTAAGCTCTCATTTACAACAGCTCCGGAAGTGATTGGGCTCATTTCGATGCCTGCTCCTCTGGAGATATCGTTCTCTGGGATAAGACCACAGGAAAGAAGTAATGTATCACATGGATAGTACTCTTCTGTTCCAGGGATAGGTCTTCTGTCAGGACCAACCTCTGCGATTGTGATTCCTTCTACTCTCTCTTTACCTTTGATATCGATTACGGTATGGCTCAATTTCAGCGGAATATCGTAGTCATTCAGACACTGAACGATGTTACGTTTTAATCCACCTGAGTATGGCATTAACTCAGCTACAACTTTAACTTTTGCACCTTCAAATGTCATACGTCTAGCCATGATAAGTCCAATATCACCGGATCCTAAGATAACAACTTCACGACCTGGCATGAAGCCTTCGATATTTACTAATCTCTGTGCAGTACCTGCAGAATAGATACCTGCCGGTCTGTAACCAGGAATGTTTAATGCACCTTTTGAACGCTCTCTACATCCCATAGCTAAGATAACTGCTTTTGCCTGAAGTTCGAACATTCCTTCTTCACGGTTCATTGCAGTAATTACTTTATCTGCGCTGATGTCCATAACCATAGTATTTAACTTGTACTCGATTCCAAGTTCTTCTACCTGATCAATGAAACGTCTAGCATACTCCGGTCCTGTTAACTCCTCTTTGAAGGTATGAAGACCGAAACCATTATGGATACACTGATTTAAGATACCACCTAACTCACGGTCACGCTCTAAAATCAGAATGCTCTCGATACCATTTCTTCTTGCTGATGCTGCTGCTGCTAAACCTGCAGGACCACCACCAATGATAATCACGTCATATGCTTTCATCTGTTCTTCCTCCTTATAATCTGTCTTTCGGGGTTCCAACGATGAACTTGGAATCGCGTCCAGATTTTCTAATTTCTGACTGATCTACGCCTAATTCTCTCGCAAGAATCTCAATCTGTCTTGGTGAACAGAAACCAGCCTGGCAACGTCCCATACCAGCGCGTGTACGACGTTTAATACCATCTAATGTAGTTGCACCTAATGGTCTATGGATTGCATCAAGGATTTCTCCTTCTGTAATCATTTCACAACGGCATACGATACTTCCATAAGCCGGATTCTCTTTAATCAAGGCATCTCTCTCTTCTTTTGTACAAGAGTTCAGATGTGTAACACCTTTTCTTGTTCCGTTGAAGGTCGGATCTTCCTGTAAGTTTAATTTATCCTTTAACATTCCTGCAACAAGAACTCCGATAGCCGGTGAGCTTGTCAGACCCGGAGACTCGATACCTGCAGCATCAAAGAATCCCGGTGCTTCATCTACTTCACCGATTACGAATTCATGGTTGTCCTCATGTGCACGAAGTCCTGCAAAGGAAGTGATAACCTGACGAATTGGTAAACCTTTTACAGTTGAACCAGCTTTGCTGATCAGCTCGTCGATTCCTTCCTGAGTAGTATTGGTTCCTTCTTTATTTTCAATATCAATAGCAGTTGGTCCTACGATTGTATTTCCATGGATTGTAGGTGATACTAATACACCTTTACCATATTTACCTGGTAACTGGAAGATTGTCTTATCTACGAAATCTCCTGTAACCTTGTCTAATAAGCAGTAATCACCACGTCTTGGTGTGATGTGGATCTTCTTAGAGCTCATCATGTTATGGAATACATCAGCGTATACACCTGCTGCATTTACAACACATTTTGTTGAGATTGCTCCATTGTTAGTTACTAACTCAAAGCCACCGTCTTTTTTAACGATATCTCTTACTTCTGTGTTAAATCTGAATTCAACACCGTTTGTAGCTGCATTTTCAGCCATAGCAATGTTTAATTCGAATGGGCAGACAATTCCACCTGTTGGTGCATATAATGCAGCAACAACATCGTCTGTTACGTTTGGCTCTAATGCCAATACTTCATCATGCTCTAAAATCTTTAATTCTTTTACACCGTTCTTAACTCCTCTTTCATAAAGAGCCTCTAAGTTTGGTCTGTCTTCTTCATGTAAGCAGATTACTAAAGATCCATTTTTTCTAAAGGAGAAATCAAGCTCTTTAGAAAGATCTTCCATCATTACATTACCTTTTACGTTCAAATCTGCCATAAGAGATCCGTTTTCAGCATCGAATCCGGCATGAACAATAGCGCTGTTTGCTTTTGATGTACCACAACATACATCTTCTGCTTTTTCTACTACGCAAGCATTTACCTGGTAACGTGATAACTCTCTAGCGATTGCACTACCAGATACCCCTGCTCCAATTATTACGACATCATACATGTGTCTGTTACTCCTTTCAGAAAAGATGAGCAACGCTCCATCCTAGGATGCAGCATTGCTCAAACTCTTTATTACTATCGTGTTACATATTCCCTATAGCTTATGCCCAAGGAACGATTGCGTAAAGACCTACTGCTAATAAAGCACCGATGATTGGTCCAAAGATCGGAACTACTAAACCATAAGCGAAGTTAGATGTTCCTTTGTTCTTAATCGGTAAGCATGCATGTGCAAGACGAGGTCCTAAGTCACGGGCTGGGTTCATAGCATATCCAGTTGTTCCACCGAAGGACATACCACATGCTAAGATGATTACATATACTGCAACGTTACCCTGAAGTCCGTTCATACCGCCAACCTGAGCCATACCTTTGATTGCGAATACTAATACGAATGTTGCAACTGCCTCTGATACAATGTTCCATCCTGTGCTTGGGATAGAAGGACCTGTGGAGAATACTCCAAGGATTGTTGCTGCATCTTCTTCTGCATCGAACTGTTTCTTAAATGTAAGCCATACAATCCAAGCACCTACGAATCCACCAGCGATCTGAGCTACGATATAACCTGGTACCATGTTCCAAGCGAAGCTTCCGTCAGCTGCTAAAGCGATTGTTAATGCTGGGTTGAATGATGCACCTGAAGCTGCACCAAAGATAAATGCTGGAATCATAACGGCTGCTGCCCATGCCATAGTAATCTGAACAGTTCCGCCGCCCTTCATTCCTGATTTGCTAAGGTTAACGTTTGCACAAACGCCATCACCTAACATAATTAACATCATAGTTCCTAAAAATTCTGCCAAATATGGTAACATAAATGTTTCCTCCTCTTTACCCTATTTTATTACTAGTCTTCTTTTGCCCAACCAAAGGAGCATTTAACTGCTTTCTTCCATCCTTTGATTCTTGTCTCACGCTCTTCAGCACTGATTGCTGGTGTGAAAGTACGATCAAGAGATGTGTTAGCAATAACGTCTTCTTTGTCTTTCCAGTAGCCAACAGCGATACCTGCTAAGTAAGCAGCACCCATAGCTGTTGTCTCTACACATGATGGGCGGTTTACAGGGCATCCACTGATGTCTGCCTGTGTCTGCATTAAGAAGTTGTTAGCACTTGCGCCACCGTCTACGTTTAATGCAGCAAGGTCGATTCCTGAATCAGCTTTCATAGCCTGTAATACATCGTTTACCTGATATGCTAAAGATTCAACTGTTGCACGAACGATGTGATATTTGTTACATCCACGTGTTAAACCAACGATAACTCCTCTAGCATACTGATCCCAATATGGAGCTCCTAAACCTGTGAAAGCAGGTACTACGTAGCATCCAGCGGTATCTTTTACTCTTGTTGCCATGTACTCTGAATCCGGAGCGGTATCTACAACTCTTAACTGGTCGCGTAACCACTGGATAGAAGCACCTGCAACGAATACAGAACCTTCTAATGCATAGTTTACTTTGCCGTCAAGTCCCCAAGCGATTGTTGTTACTAATCCGTTCTTAGAGAAGATTGGTTTTTCGCCAGTGTTCATAAGTAAGAAACATCCTGTTCCGTATGTATTCTTAGCTTCACCAGCTTTGTAACATGTCTGTCCGAATAATGCTGCCTGCTGGTCACCTGCAGCTCCACCAATTTTGATAGGACCACCAAATAAGCTTGGATCTGCCTCGCCGTATACACAGCTTGATGGTTTTGCTTCTGGAAGCATGCATTTAGGAATGTTCAGCTCTGCTAAGATTTCATCATCCCACTGTAATGTATTGATGTTGAATAACATTGTACGGGAAGCGTTTGAGTAATCTGTTACATGAACTTTTCCTTTTGTTAATTTCCAAATTAACCAAGTCTCTACTGTACCGAATAATAATTCACCGGCTTCAGCTCTCTGTCTAGCACCCGGAACGTTCTCTAAGATCCATCTGATCTTTGTTCCTGAGAAGTAAGCATCGATAACAAGACCTGTTTTCTCTCTGATTTTGTCAACCAGTCCTTTGTCTTTTAAGCTATCGCAGTACTCAGCTGTTCTTCTACACTGCCATACGATTGCATGGTGTACAGGTTCGCCAGTAGCTTTATCCCATACGATTGTTGTTTCACGCTGATTTGTGATACCGATTGCTGCAATGTCTGCTGCTGTTGCGCCAACATTTTCCATTGCCTGTTTAGCAACTTCATACTGAGTTGCCCAAATCTCATCTGCATCATGCTCTACCCAGCCTGGTTTTGGGAAAAACTGTGTGAACTCTTTCTGAGCCACTGAGCACATCTCACCCTTCTCATTGAATAAGATACATCTGTTACTAGTTGTTCCGGCATCGAGTGCCATAACATATTTAGCCATTAAAAAAGCCCTCCTCCTTTTTTTGTTGTACTAATAATATCACATCAAAAACCAAAAGTAATCATACAAACATGTAAAATTGTACAAAAGCGACCGGTTTCTGTCTGGATTATTATATATTATGCATAGCAATTCTAAAACATGTCTTAATTTTTATTGTATTTTAAGCATAAAAACGGCTGTGTACAGGTTTTTTCCCTATACACAGCCTTGTTACTTCTTATAACTTATCCTTTTGCAGCCGACATTCCGTTACTGAATTTGAATTTTCCAAGCGTCCGGACTGCTACCGCAATCTGTTTACTGCGTTCTTCTGTCGTCATGTTTTTATTACTGGTTATAAAATCTAACAGATAATAAATGATGGATGTAGAAAAGAAATCTACCATAAACGCCCGTTCTTCACTGCGGATCCCCTTCATCTCACCTGAAGCTGACAGGAATCTGTCTACCTGCTCTGCAACAATTGCTTTTGTCCGGTCTGCCATCTGCTTCCACTCGATCTCGTTTGCTAATTTTTTATAAAATGCACGATCCGCTTCCATGGTTTCCATCAGCTTTCGCAGCCACTCTTCAAATGTAATGTCTCCGTCAACATCTACCTCTTCCATCAGTTCTTTGCAGCATATCCACTCAATGACTGCATATAAATCCTGAAAGTGATAATAAAAGCTCTGCCGTTTCATGCCTGTTTCTTCCATAATATCCTGAACCGTTATCTTACGGATGGATTTTTGGCGCATCAGTTCTTTTACAGCAAGTGCGATTTTTTCCTTCGTATTACAGCACATTTTTAGTTCCCCCTGTCACGTTCCGCATATTTTACGCATCGTAAAACAAAAATTATTTATTAACTCCGCTATTTATTATATCACGTTATGGTTTGTTTTGAAGTCGAATTGCTGTTCTTTCTGTCGATTTGTACAAATAGTGATATTGTTAAACTTTTAACTATATTTTTTATGCCTTTTATCTAATTCTATTTTTATGTTTTTGTACACTTTGCCTATTGTGTTGAAAGATTGGAACATCAGGATAGTGTGCATCCTACATTATGTCAATCATTCTCATGACACTTTTTTATTTTTGTCCAAAAAATTTACTTTTTGATGACGGTTCCGTCTTCTAAATCTGCTCCACTGCCCAATTTGGTGATCAGCACGGATTTTACTGCTGAATTGCCGATAAAGTTCAAAGCTGCTTCTACTTTCGGCTTCATGGTACCTTCGCCAAACTGTCCTTCTTCCATGTATTTTTTTGCCTGGGCGGTTGTCATATGGTCTATCGGCTGTTCTGATGCCGTACCATATTCTAAGCAGACTTTTTCTACACCGGTTAAAATGACAAGCATATCAGCATCTACTGCCTCTGCCAGTTTTCCTGCTGCAAGGTCTTTTTCGATTACTGCAGAAGCTCCTTTTAAACGGTTCTCCTGTGCCAGTACCGGTATTCCACCGCCTCCACAGGCTATGACTACCTGATCTGCATCTGCCAATGCACGGATGGTATCTATCTCTACAATCTCCATTGGCTTTGGTGCCGCTACGATACGGCGGTAGCCGCCTTCTACTTCTACCACATGATTTCCTTTTTTCTCTTCGGCTTCTGCCTCTTCTGCGGACATGATACGTCCTATGATCTTTGTCGGATGATAAAATGCATCGTCATATGGATCTACCGTCATCTGCGTCAGCACGGTAGCCACCGGTTTGTAGATTCCGCGGTTGAGCAGTTCGGTACGGATCGCATTCTGTAAATCATATCCGATATATCCCTGACTCATGGCAGAGCAGACAGACATTGGTGTTGCCGTGTACTCCGGATATATTTTGCAGAACTCGGACATTGCCGTATGGATCATTCCAACCTGCGGTCCGTTGCTGTGTGAAATAATGATCTGATAGTCCTCTTTCACAAAATCTGCGATTGCTTTTGCCGTCTTTTTAGCTGCTGCCTGCTGTTCCGGCAATGTGGTTCCTAATGCATCATGTCCTAATGCAATAACGATTCTTTTTTTCTTCATGGGTTCCTCCCTATTTTTTCGCTGCACGCGTATTTTTTCTTAGAAATTATTTTCTATATTAACACATTTCCCGCATAAGAACAATAAGCAGCTCTTATAACGGGAAATGTAGGGAGAAAGCACTATTGGTTATTCAGACGGTCTTTTGCCGAGTTTTACCGTCAGCTCTTTTTCTTTGTAGGTACCATTGTCTGCTACCTGTACTTTGACTTTTACTTTTTTTCCTGCCTTATAGTATTTGAGTATTTCCTGCATATTTTCCATGGAGGTGACATCTTTTCCGTCAAATTCGGTCAGGATATCACCTTTTTGGATCCCTGCTTTTTCTGCTGCGGAACCCTCTGCTACTTTTGTGACATAGATTCCGTTTGGCATATTATAGGTATTGGCTACGTCATCCGTGATATCTGCACCGGAAATTCCAAGATATGCACTCTCGGATTCGTCCACTGCTTCACGGTTGATCAGATCATTGATGATCGGTTCTGCTTTTGACATCGGAATTGCATAACCCATTCCTTCAACTGCAGTGTCTGAATATTTTGCGGAGTTGATTCCTATGACCTGTCCCTCGACATTCAGTAATGCTCCACCACTGTTTCCAGGGTTGATGGCTGCATCTGTCTGGATCAGTCCATTGGTTACTGTTTCTCCTGATGTCTCATCCTCTAAGGTAACTCCACGGTTCAATGCACTGATCACTCCGGTAGTTACGGACTGGCCGTATCCTAATGCATTACCGATCGCGATCGCAGTATCTCCAACTTTGATGGAATCGGAATCACCAACGGTTGCTACTTTGATCGCTTTCATGGTATCTGAAGAGATATCGGATAATTTTACTGCAACGACTGCTAAGTCACTGGATGAATCCGTTCCTTTTACTTCTGCACTGACGGTCTGGTCATCGTAAAAGCAGACGGTTAATGTTGTGGCATCTGATACCACATGGTTATTTGTTACAATGTAAAGATATTGATCATCCTGACTGATGATAATTCCGGAACCTGCACTCTCTCCTTCATAGTTCTGGACTCTTCCGAAGAAATCACGATACTGCACTTCCGTCATATTGGTAATTGCTACGATGGACGGCATTACCTCATCTACGATCCCTGAGATATCGGATGATGTGGTCGTACTGTTTTTCGTACCGGTCGTGGTTCCGGTTACTTTTGTGGTGCTGACGCTCTTCGTATCGGAGGTCTGTGCTTTGGAATTGTTATCTATCCCAAGTGCTTTCATTCCCGCATAGCCGGTTCCGACAAATACACCGCCTGCCACCAGTCCAAAAACTAATGCCAGCGCCACGCATCTTACCATTTTTTGCTTAAAGCCACCACCATGAAACCATTTTTTCTTTTGTTTCGGTGTTTCATAATGCTGATAACTGCTTCCTGCCTGATTGTAACTGTGGCCGGTGTTGTCATCTGCCCGCCATGTAGTATTTTCATTTCCTCCATCTCTTATATAACTATAAGAATAGCTGGAGTTGTTTTCATTTCTATGATCCTGATTGTCCATAAGATTGCCTCCCTCATGTTTCTCTTTTTCTTTTCAGTTTATTTTTTGTTTATATTAAGGATTTTAGCTTGTTTTTGTGTCTACTATGTGAAAAAATGCTCAAGAGTTTGTGATGAATGTTTTGATTTTATGTGAAAGAGGGGCAGGATGAAGAATACAATATAAAATATAAATACAATATTCAACCTCCTTGTTCAGTGTCGGGGATTAAGTGGCTCTAATCTCTCTGGAGAGGATGTTGGCAAGTGGACGAAACCGATGCAGTTGAGCCAGGATGGCGAATTCACACCGGTTTCGTCCGCAGTCATCCCTTTTCCAGAGTGTTTAGAACTTTTGATTCCGGACATGAAAGCAAAGTGAACCCGAATATTGTCTTGATTTATCCTGATATTTGATATGCGTTACTCCAACATTTTTTGCTATGATAAATATAGAAAAAGAGAAGACACGCATGTCTTCTCTTCCAGTTTCTTCCTATTATATAGTTGTACCCTATACAGCTAACTTAACTTCTTACCTGTTTATTCTACTGTAACCGACTTTGCCAGGTTCCTTGGTTTATCAACATCGCATCCTTTTCCTACCGATACATAATAGCCAAAAAGCTGTAACGGTATGATCGCTAAGGAATTGGTAAAGTATTTATTGGTCAGTGGAATGTAGATCACATAATCCGCCGCCTTTTCTATATCGATATTGCCTTCGTTTGTAACTGCCATAACAAAGGCTCCACGAGTTTTTACCTCTACCATGTTGCTGACCGTCTTTTTATAAAGGTCTTCCTGGGTCGCAATCGCTACTACTAAGGTTCCATCCTCTATCAAAGAGATTGTTCCATGTTTTAATTCGCCTGCCGCATATGCTTCAGAATGTACATAGGATATTTCCTTTAATTTTAAGGAGCCTTCCATGGAAATCGCATAGTCGATGCCTCTTCCGATAAAGAACACATCTTTTGCTGCGATATAACGGTTTGCAAATTTCTGTATTTTTGTCTGGTTTGATAAGAGCAGTTCTATCTGATCCGGAAGTTTTTTCAGATCTCCTAAGTATTCCTCTACTTCCTGATCTGTGATCCTGCCTCTTGCCGCTGCAAATTTGATTGCTAACAGGTACTGTGCGATCAACTGTGCACTGTAAGCTTTGGTTGTTGCAACTGCAATTTCCGGTCCTGCCCAGGTATACATGACTTTGTCTGCCTCTCTTGCGATGGAACTTCCAACGACATTGACAATTCCAAGTGTCTTGATCCCCTGCTCTTTTGCTTCACGCAGGGCTGCTAAGGAATCAGCTGTCTCTCCGGACTGGCTGATGATAATAACCAAATCATTTGCATCTAAGATCGGATTCCGATAGCGGAACTCGGACGCCAAGTCTACTTCTACCGGGATTCTTGCCATTCCTTCAAACACATATTTTGCCGTAACTCCGGTATGGTACGCCGAACCACAGGCTACGATATGAATCCGGTTGATGGCACGGATCTCCTCATCGGTCATGCCCAATTCTTCGATCTCTATTTTTCCATCTTTGATCCTTGGGCTTAAGGTATCACGCACGGTCTTTGGCTGCTCATACATTTCTTTGAGCATAAAATGCTCATAGCCGCCTTTTTCCGCTGCGTTGACATCCCACTCGATCATCTTGCTTTCTTTTTGGATCGGTTCTCCATCCACATTATAGAATTCAATGGCATCTTTTTTCAAACATGCAATCTCTTCATTCTGGATGAAAAATACCTCTCTCGTATATTTGAGCACTGCCGGAACATCGGATGCGATCAGATTTCCGTCCGTTCCCTTTCCAACGATCAACGGACTGTCTTTTCGCACGGAATATACGGTATCCGGATAGTCCGAGAAAATAATGCCCAATGCATAGGAGCCTTCTACCCTGTGCATGACTTTCGTAATAGCTTCTAATGGGTTGCCTTTGTAATAATAATCTAATAACTGTGCTAAAACTTCCGTATCAGTTTCTGAAATGAAACGATACCCCTTTTCTAAAAGCATATTTTTTAATTTCAGGTAATTCTCTATAATTCCGTTGTGAACAACCGCAATGGTCTGATCGGTATTGCAATGCGGATGTGCATTGACATCGGATGGTTCTCCGTGTGTTGCCCAACGGGTATGACCGATTCCGACATGACCCGGAAGCATGGTTCCATCATGTGTCAGTTCACTTAACACCTTTAATCTCCCGGTGGCTTTTTTTACATGGATTTTTTCTCCATCATATACTGCCATTCCTGCTGAATCATAACCACGGTATTCCAGCTTTGACAGCCCTTCTAATAAAATCGGTGCTGCCTGACTTTCTCCTACATATCCTACAATTCCACACATACAAAATTCCTCCATATGTTGTTTTCACTACCTGCAAAAAAGTTCTTACTGTATTTTTACTGCTTCTGTCTCTTTTGTATAACCGGTATCGTTAATAATCTGTTTGCTTTTTTCTTTTACACTGTCGGTCGGAGTATATGTGTCCGAACCAAACAGGTATTCATGCAGCTCGATAACGTTTGTCTCTAAATCCAACGGAATGACACAATCGCCGCGTTTGCCCATGTTTTTGGTCTTTAACTCAAATGGGAATCCTGAATTGTCTACCATTTTATAACTTAATGCATGGCTTCCTAAGGATAACATCTGTTTTGGTGTAATGTTGGTACTGATATCATCAAACACTTCATCAACGACACTGTTAATCGTTGTGACACCTGATTTCTGAACTTTTGTTATCATTGCCTCAATAACGGTTCTCTGACGTTCGGTTCTCTTATAGTCATCTCCTGCCAGCTTACGGATTCGTGCATAAGCAGTAGCCTGTACACCATTTAAATGAAGTACACCGGAACCACTTAAGGTTGTATTCTTCTTTCCGGTTACCTGTGCAACTTCTCCGGAATATTCGTTGATCTTTGCAACTTCCTGTGGAGTAACATCAATGTCGACTCCTCCGATCAGGTCGATGGTTTCTACCAGTGCATTAAAGTCAACGGCCACATATTTTGTGATCTTTAAATCTAAGTTTGTATTCAGGGCTTCGATTGCCTGCTTTGGGCCGCCTCTCTGGTACGCAGAGTTCATTTTTGCATAAGTATCATCTTTTACATTCAGATAAGTATCACGGTATATGGATACCAGTTTGACTTCTTTAGAATCATTGTTGATACTTGCAAGCATGATCGTATCAGAGTTACCGGATTCATAAGTTCCATTGTCACGGTTGTCCAGTCCGAACAATGCAATGACCGTATATTTTCCCATGACTTCATCGGTACTATCGTCTAGATCATTCATTAAGATATCATCCTCATCCAGCTTATTATAGTCAATTTTTTCTAATTTCAGCCAGACAAAAACTGCTGCTAACAGTATTAACAGTATTACAATCTCAACAATAAACATTACTTTTCTGCGTTTTGCACGCTGTTTTTTTGTTGTTTTCTTTTTTTTCTTTGTATCTCCCATTTTCTCACCTTATTTTTTAATTATTTTTGCTTATCATACAGGAACTGTGAATAAAATACAATTATTTTTTTCTTAATTTTTCTTTTTATGCAAACACTCATGTATGTACAGCCAGCTTTTGGAGTATTCCTCCCGTTCCTCTTTTGTCATGTTAAAATATTCTTCCATCGACAATTTGATGGGCTGCATCTGTACTTCGTTCTCACATCGGTAGCAGATGACTTCCTTCCTTCTGGATGCCTCTCGGAACCGTCCGCATTCCGGGCAGATATAAATCTTCATAGCATTTTCCCTCCCTGACTTATGTCTGAACTGTGATAAATACGCCGTTACCCTGCACCTCTATGGCACCGGAATCCGCAGGTATGAAAAAACTTTCGCCTTTTTTTCCTGTTTTTTCCTCTCCGGCAACCCGTAACTTCATACAGCCTTCCATAATGGTTAACGTTACAAATGAATCTTTGTAGTTCTCTATCTTTAACTCTTCCTGACACTCATATCTTACTGCCGTAAAATAATCGCATCGTCCAAGGATTGTTTTCTCCTGTCCTGTCTTTACCGGTATGGAAACTTCTTTTTTCTTTAAGTTGCTGACTTCGATCGCTTCCGCAATGTGCAGCTTTCTAGGATTTCCATCCGCATCCCTTCTGTCGTAGTCATAGACCCGGAAAGTACAGTTTGAATTCTGCTGGATCTCATAGATGATGATTCCTGCTCCGATCGCATGGATCGTCCCTGCCTCCACTAGGAAATAATCTCCTTTGTGTACCGGCACTTTATTCAGAACTTCTAAGACCGTATTTTCTTCAATACGTCTTTTAAACTCTTCTTTGGTCATGTCTCGATTGACACCAAAATAGATATAAGCATCCTCGTCACATTCTACAATATACCAGAGTTCTGTCTTTCCGTTGTCCATCCCAGCCGCTTTTGCATAGGCATCATCGGGATGTACCTGTATCGACAGCTTTTGTTTTGCATCAATAAATTTGCACAGGATCGGAAATGAAGCATATCGGCTTCCCTGCTCTCCTAAAATGGCTTCTCTGTGTTCTGCGATATAATCCTCTAACGGCATTCCCTCCTGTTCGCCTTCGGCTATAAAAGATGGTCCGTCAGGATGGCAGGAAATTTCCCAGCTCTCTGCCACTTTTTCACAGGTACTGCTCTTTCCGTAATCCTCTCTTAACTTTGTGCCTCCCCAAAGATAATCCTTATAGGAGGGAGCAAGTTTTATGATTTTCTCCATACTTCTTCCTTCTATTATATTGCTTGTATTTCTTTTCTGAAATTTCCTAAAAATGGTGAGGATGCCTGTGACAACACCCTCACCCCTCTGCTATTTAAACTTTTTCATCAGTGCATCTTCAAGCTCCTGTAACTGCTCTTTGGAACTCTCGAGACCGTCACCTTTTACTCCAAAATAAAATTTGATTTTTGGTTCTGTTCCGGACGGACGAACGCAGCACCATGCACCATCACTTAATTCATAATACAGTACATTGGAATTCGGAAGTCCGGTGGACTCTGTCTTTCCTGTTGCTAAATCGGTTCTGGTATCCGCCTTATAATCACGGACTGCCTGCACTTTGAATCTTCCAAATTCTGATGGCGGTTCTTTTCTTACCTTGTCCATCATATCCCGAATCTGCTGTGCTCCATCTATTCCCTTTAAGGTGATCGTGGCAAGTCCTTCCTTATAATAACCGTATTTTTCATACATATCAAGCATGGCATCCCAAAGTGTCTTTCCTTGGGACTTGCAGTAAGCTGCCACTTCACAGAGCATCATGACTGCAACGCAGGCATCTTTATCTCTTGCATAAGTTCCTGCAAGACATCCGTAGCTCTCTTCTAAGCCAAATACATAGTGATATGTGTTCTGCTCTTCAAACCACTTGATCTGTTCTCCGATAAATTTGAATCCGGTCAGCACTTCGATCAAATGAACACCATATGCTTTTGCGATCGCCTTTGCCATGTCGGTAGTTACGATTGTCTCTACCAACGCCGGTTTTTCCGGCATGGTACCATTTTCGGTACGCTCTCTTAAGATGTACTCTGCGATCAGCATACCGGACATATTTCCCGTAAAGGAAATGTAGCCGCCGTTTACGGTATCTTTACAGTATACGCCGAGACGGTCTGCATCCGGATCTGTGGCTAAGACAATATCTGCATCTTTTTCTTTAGCTAACTTTAATGCTAACTCAAATGCTTTCGGATCTTCCGGGTTCGGATAGGATACCGTTGGGAAGTTACCATCCGGTTTTTCCTGTTCCGGTACAACATAAACCTGTTCAAATCCTAACTCTTTTAATACTCTTCGCACCGGAAGATTTCCTGTTCCGTGAAGCGGTGTGTATACAATTCGGATATCTTTTGCCATCGCTTTGATGATCTCCGGATGGATACTCTGTTTCTTCAATTCCTCCATATAACGGTCATCTAAAGATGCATCGATCACATGGAAAAGTCCTGTTTTGACTGCTTCTTCTTTTCCCATGGTCTTTACACTGGAGAACTCTGTAACCTTTGCAACTTCTGCTAAGATGTTCTTATCGTGTGGCGGTGTGATCTGCGCACCATCTTCCCAGTATACTTTATATCCGTTATACTCGCGTGGGTTGTGGCTTGCCGTAATGACAATTCCTGCAATACAATGCAGTTCCCTCACTGCAAAGGACAATTCCGGTGTCGGACGCAGACTGTCAAAAATGTAGGTCTTTATTCCGTTTGCATTTAAGCAGAGTGCTGCTTCTGTTGCAAATTCCGTAGACATTCTTCTCGAGTCATATGCGATTGCCACACCCTTTTCCTGTCCGTTCTGGCTCAGGACATAATTTGCAAGTCCCTGTGTTGCCTGACGCACGGTATAGATGTTCATGCGGTTTGTTCCGGCTCCGATCACTCCACGCAGTCCGCCTGTTCCAAATTCTAACTGACGGTAAAATCTGTCTTCTATCTCTTCTTTGTTATTCTCGATTGCTTTCAGCTCGGCTTTTGTAGCATCATCAAAATAAGGATCACTGCACCACTGCTGATATATTTTCATATAATCCATTTATTTTACCTCTTTACGCCAATAATCTAATGTCTCTTCTATCGTACGCTCTAATGGAATCCCCCGTTTCCAGCCGGTACACTCCACCAGCTTATGGATATCTGCCTCTATGATTGGCACATCGACCGGTCTTAATTTTTCCGGGTCTACCTCTACCTTGATATCTGCTTTGGATAATGAGATGATCGTATCTAAAATCTGCTGAATGGAAACAGCATGTCCACTTCCGACATTGTATGTCTCTCCTGCCTTTCCATGCTCCATGATCAATGCATAGGCACGAATGACATCTCTGACATCCGTAAAATCTCTCTTGGCACTCAGATTTCCAACCCGCATGACAGGCTCTCTTTTTCCGGCTTCAATCTCTGCTGCCTGCTGGCAGAAATCTGCCACAACAAACATCGGTGTCTGGTTTGGTCCGATATGGTTAAATGCCCGGACCATCATCACATCTAATCCGTAAGCATCCGCATAGATTTTTCCAAGCATATTCTGGCATGCTTTCGTTGCCGCATAGATGTTGCCCGGTCTGCTGCAGTTATCTTCTTTAATCGGCGTCTCCTGTGGCAGAATGTGTCCGTATTCCTCACCGGAACCGATCAGTAACATTCTTGCTTTGATACCGGATTCCCGAAATGCTTCTAATACATTCGAGCCGCCCTTGACGTTTACGTCGATCGTCAGCGCCGGATTTTTCCAGGAAACACTGACAGAGCTCTGTGCTGCTAAGTGAAAGATCCAGTCCGGCTGTTCTGCCTTAAAAAGTCCGGTAATGTCATCTTTTTTTAAAATGTCCAGATCACATACTTTGACATTCTCTGCCTCTATCTGCTCCTGCGGCATCTTTGTAACCGTAACTTCCATATGAAGTTCTTCTTTTAAATAACGCATCAGGTAAGCACCTACAAAGCCTGCTCCACCTATAATCAATGCTTTCATATTTTCGTCCCTATTAAATATTCTGGATTTTAATTTCTTCTTCTACAAGAGCCATATCGTTCTTTACCATACGCTCTACTAATTCCGGGAATGCGATCTCACGTTTCCAGCCAAGTGTTGTCTCTGCTTTTTTCGGATCTCCGATCAAAAGCTCTACCTCTGCCGGACGGAAGAATTTTGGATTTACTTTGACTAAAACTTTTCCGGTTGCTTTGTCTTTTCCGATCTCGTCTACGCCGCTTCCTTCCCATGCGATCTCGATTCCTGCCTGTGCAAATGCTGTCTCTACAAATTCACGGACGGTTCGTGTCTCGTTGGTTGCGATCACATAATCATCTGCCTCTTCCTGCTGAAGCATTAACCACATTGCTCTGACGTAATCTTTTGAATGACCCCAGTCACGCTTTGCATCCATGTTTCCAAGCTCTAAATGATCCTGTACACCATGCTTAATTCTTGCTACTGCATCTGTGATCTTACGGGTTACAAACTCTTTTCCTCTTCTCTCACTCTCGTGATTGAATAAGATTCCACTGCATGCATACAGTCCGTAACTCTCACGGTAGTTCTTTGTGATCCAGTGTCCGTAAAGTTTTGCTACTCCGTATGGACTTCTCGGATAGAACGGTGTGGTCTCTTTCTGTGGGATTTCCTGTACTTTTCCAAACATTTCGGAAGTAGATGCCTGATAGAAACGGCAGCTTGGTTTTACGGTACGGATCGCTTCTAACATATTGGTAACACCTAATGCATCAATCTCTGCTGTTCCGATCGGTGTATCCCAGGAAGTCGCAACAAATGACTGCGCTGCTAAGTTGTATACTTCATCTGCCTGAGAAATCTTCATTGCAGAAATCAATGAGATCGGGTCTGTCATATCTGCATAGATAAAGTTGATCTTATCTTTGATATGGTCTACATTTCCGTAATCTACGACACTCTTTCTTCTCATGATGCCGTATACATTGTAGCCCTTTTCTAATAACAGTTCTGCTAAGTATGAACCATCCTGTCCTGTGATTCCTGTAATTAATGCGTTTTTCATGTTTATTCTCCTTATTTTTCTTCCTTTGAAGCTTTTTACTTTTCGTATTTAGATATACTCATCACGATTGCAGATCTTTAAGTTTTCGAGTACCTTTTTGATATCTCCGGCACTGTTTTTGTTGCAGATCAGGGTTGCATCCTCTGTATCTACGATGATCAGGTCTTCGATTCCAACCGTGGCGATCAGCTTCTGACTTCCCTCTATAATATTATTCTTACTGTTTATGGTAATAATATTACCATTTACTACATTTCCGTTTTCGTTGGATTTTTTGATTCTTCCAACCGCTAACCAGGAGCCGACATCGTCCCATCCGAACACTCCCGGCAGGATATAGATATTGGATGCCTTTTCCATAATGCCATAGTCGATGGACTCTGACTGGAAAGTCGGGAAAATATTTTCAAGTATAATATCTTCTTCCGGTGTTCCGATGGCATCTTTGATCTTCATCAGTCCCTCATAGGTAGAACCCATATATTTTTTCAGATTATCCAAGATCGTGGAGATCTTCCAGACAAACATTCCACTGTTCCAGAGGTATTCCTCTGTTGCTAAGTATTCTTTTGCAACCTCTAAACTCGGTTTTTCTACAAAGCGTTCTACTTCATATGCCTGACCGTCTGTTTTATCAGAATTGAACTTGATGTAGCCGTAACCGGTCTCCGGATAGTCCGGGGTAATTCCGATCGTTACCAGATTGGCACCCTTTTCTGCTACTGCGCAACCTTCAGACAGTGTGTTGACAAACATGGTATTGTATTTGATCAGATGGTCTGATGGCAATACCATCATCAGTGCATCCTCATATTTTTTTGCTATGTGTATTGCTCCTAAACCGATACAAGGTGCCGTATTTCTTCCGATCGGTTCGCAGAGGATGTTCTCCTCCGGAATTCCCGGAAGCTGTTCTAATACGAGCGGTTTGTAATCTTTGTTTGTTGCAATATAGATATCTTCTAATTCTACCAGCGGACGGATTCTCTCTACCGTAAGCTGTATCATTGTCTTTCCATCATCTGTCAGAGATAAAAACTGTTTCGGCATGTGCTTTCTGCTTCTTGGCCAGAAACGTTCTCCTCTTCCTCCTGCCATGATCAAGGCTGTCTTTTTCATGTATCAGTCCTCCTGTTTGTATTTTTAGAATTATTTCTTTTTTGATCTTTTTAATAAGGATACCAGATTTATGCGGATCAGCATAAACAACGTAACGATATAACCTCTGATAAATTTCAAAAGCTGACGTTTGGATTCCCCGTACATCCGCTTGTTAAATGTGATCGGTGTCTCGCCTATATTTAATTTCTTTCCCTGCTCACGCTTATTGATCTTCATCCGCAGGATAACCTCCTGCAGCACATCGTAATTATTGCGTGTCAGTGTTACCGCTTTGATCTGCTTTGCATCATACATCCGGTAACTTGTGGAAATGTCTTTTGCCCGGATTCCCAGACAAAGACGCATGGTCGTATTGAGAATCTTTGACATGATATAGGAAGTCTTTGAGTCATTGGACACTCCGCCTTTCGTATATCTCGAACCTATGACAATGTCATAACCTCCTCTGTCAAACATTCTGCTGATATCTGCAATATTTTTCGGATTGTGAGAACCGTCGGCATCTAACACTAACATTCGTTTTTTGGTTACATACTTGATACCGGTACGGAACGCTCCTGCATATCCCGGCTCTTCCTGCGGATAATACAGAGTATTATTTTTCTCACATACCTCCTTGGTGTTGTCTAATGGTTTCGCAGAATCAATTACTATGACTTCGTAATCGTCCTTTAATTTCTCCATCACTTTATGAATCTGTGGCAATAAAATTTTCAGATTCTCGGCTTCTTTATACGCCAATAACACCACGCTGGTCGACATAATTCTTCTCCATTTCTCCTTTTAATCTCTCATATATAAGTCTCTGGTGTAGACTTTTTCAAATACATCTTCTAACTCATCTGTAAAACGGTTTGCCACGATGACATCACATTCCTGCTTAAATGCGTCCAAATCATGTGTCACACGGCTTCCATAGAATTTCTCTTCGTTCAGTGTCGGTTCATATACTACGACTTCTACGCCTTTGGCTTTGATACGCTTCATGACACCCTGTATGGATGACTGGCGGAAGTTATCGGAATTGGATTTCATGGTCAGACGGTATACACCGACTTTGACATCGGATTTTTCCGGAAATCCTGCTTTTTCTAAAATTCTCTCTGCCACGAAATCTTTTCTGGTACGGTTGGCATCTACGATCGCCTCGATGATGTTCTCCGGCACGTCCTGATAATTTGCCAATAACTGTTTGGTGTCTTTTGGCAGACAGTATCCACCGTAACCAAAGGACGGATTGTTGTAATGAGAACCGATTCTTGGGTCAAGTCCCACACCGTCAATGATCTGTTTGGTATTGAGACCATGCACCTCTGCATAAGTATCTAACTCATTGAAAAAGCTTACGCGCAGTGCTAAATAAGTATTCGCAAATAATTTTACTGCCTCTGCCTCTGTCGTATCGGTAAACAGCATCGGAACATCTTTTTTGATCGCACCTTCTGCGATTAAATCTGCGAATTTTCCTGCTGCCTTGCAGAGTCTTTCGTCATCCTGTGGTGCACCCACAATAATTCTGGACGGATAAAGGTTATCATAAAGTGCCCGTCCTTCTCTTAAAAATTCCGGTGCAAAAATGATGTTCTCACAGTTGAATTTTGCACGCACATTTTTTGTATATCCTACCGGAACTGTAGATTTGATAACCATGATCGCATTTGGATTGATGTCCATAACGGTTTCAATGACCTGCTCTACGGAACTGGTATCAAAATAATTTTTCTTCTCATCATAATTTGTCGGTGTTGCTATCACTACAAACTCTGCATCTGCATATGCTTCTTTTGCATCCAGAGTTGCTGTCAGGGAAAGTTCTTTTTCCGCTAAATATTCTTCAATCTCCTTGTCTACGATCGGAGACTTCTTATTATTAATCATTGCCACTTTTTCCGGTACAATATCCACGGCATATACATCATTATGCTGTGCCAGTAATACGGAAATTGACAATCCTACATATCCTGTTCCTGCTACTGCAATCTTCATATTCTTTTCCTCACATTACTATTTTTATCTATTTTACCTAGTGTGTTCATAATAACTAATTAATTGTAACACAAAATATTGGTAATGTCTAACAGTTCCTTACTTTGTCCTGACCTTTAAAATGTCAGAATAAGAACCGTAAGCCGTTGTATTGCCATTCTGTCTGTATGCACGGACTTTATATTGATAAGTTTTCTTAGATTTCAGTTTCTTATTCGTATAAGTTACCGTAGTACCTTTTTTGATGGTCGTTACCTTTTCCCACTTCTTTTTTGTGGAATTATAACGGTATATCTGATATCCGTCTGCCCGCGTTGTCTTTTTCCATGTCAGCTTTACACTGTTTTTTGTTTTCTTTTTTGCAGTCAGAGTGCTGACTTTTTTCGGCTTTGCTGCCGTATAAAGGACATCCGAATAGCTGCTGTATGAGGTCTTACCTCCTGTACTCCGGTATGCACGGATTTTATACTTATATGCCCTTGCCGCCTCACGTTTTTTATCGGTATAAGAACTCTTACCGGATGATACTGTCTTAAGTTTGACATATTTTTTCTTTGAGGAATCATATCGGTATATCTGATAATTCGTTGCTCCGGTCAGTTTGTTCCACTTGATCTGAACGGAATCTGTTTTTAATGTACCGTTTTTTAACCCCTTTACCTTACCTAATTGAATCTTAAAAGAGGAACTCAAAGTGCCACTGTAATTTCCTTTAAATGTCACTTTTACGGTATAGGTTCCCGGCTCTTTTCTGCCGGAACTCCGGCTTATCGTATAATTTGCCGCCGAAATCACTTTTCCGGTTTTATCATATACCTTTACCGATGGTTCTTTCGTTTTTCCATCATAGGTATAGGAGGTATTTCCTAATACGATCTTCTTCGGTGCGGAAATAGTACTCTTGCTCAACGTAATATTACAATCCGTACATTTGGTGGTAATGTTTCCATCCGTGCCCTTCGATGCATCTGCCTTTGTAATGGAAGTTTCCTGATCCGTATGCAGGCAGGCAGCGGTCTTTGTAAATGCCTTGATCCTTGCACACATCGGAGTTTTGTTTGTATGCAGGTCATACCAGCCGGATGTGCTGCTCATTTTGAGCAGGCTCTGTCCTGCTGCCGTACTGCTCTTAAAGGAAATCCAGCCGCCATTTGTATAAGAAGTGTCTACAAAAATCGTCACTTCATTTCCCGACGGATTTTCTAACTGATATACCACGGAAAAAGTATGTCCCGGATATAAAATAATCTGTTTTTCTAATGGAATCGTATAATATCCTGCATATCCCGGCATTGTTCCGCTCTGAGTTGCTGCAAGTGTGCCGCTGGTCGGATTGCCTGCATCCGGGTCTTTATATATGGATAATTTGTATTTTACATTGGTATCATATATTCCTAACGATACTGCCGAAAGTATCTGTGGTGAGCTTCCATAAACTTTGAATATGTCACCCGCCATGCCATTGTTATTGATCTTGATCCTTGAGATTCCGTTTCCACCATCATACTGATAATTATAACTGTAATTATCCGCTCTTTCAAAATCAAATACAAATGCCTGAGAAGATATGGATGCATCTTCATAGGACATCCAGAAATATCCGTTTTCTCCCGAATTAGTTCCCCAACTGTTGCGGATCAGCCATGCACCGTCCTCTTTGGGGGGCTGATTGAAATGTTCTTTTGAAAAGGCATCATTCCAGCCGACAATGGTGACTGCATGACCGCCGCCTGTTCCACTTGGATTATAATATGAATTATAGGTTGCGTTTCGATAGCCGCCACTTTCCTGATATCCGATATTTACTGCCCCATATTGCATGACCATCTGTTTGACGGATTCCATATCACTTGAATCGATCCAGTATGCATTCTGCATATGTGCCCAATCCTGTCCATATGCCAGTGAATCCGATAACTGTGCCGTTGTACTTAACGTATTATATGGCAGCACACTTTCTAACGCTGCTCCCTGCCAGCCGGCAAGCGCCCAGGTGGTAAACATGGAATTACCACCCTGATTTGCAAAATCTCTTGTCAACGGGGTGGTCGCATCTCCTGCTGTATTTCCAAGAGGATCTGTCACATGGTGATAGAAAAAGTATGCAAGCTGATATTCTGATAAATCTAATGCATTGGTAGCATAACCTTTTGTAACTAAAGATGCTTCTGCTGACGCTAAAGCCGCAAAGGACCAGCAGGTCTGATAACCGCCCTGTTTTCTGACAGTTCCGATCAGGCTTCTGGCATCATACTTTTCAGGAATGCCGGCACCATATGCCCGTACTCCTGCTTTTGACTGTGTTCCGGCTGTCTTTGGCAGCTCCAAGTCCACAAAATGATACCCCTCTCCCTGTTCTGCTGTCTGTTGACTGTTCTCTGCCTGTCCTGTTTCGTTCTCAGCATAAACAGTCTGGGGACACAATCCAATGATCATGGCTGTTATTAAAAATACTGCTGAAATCCTTTTTATCATATGCGGCCCCTTGTCTGTTTAATATTTTTTCATGAGTCCTATTATTCTAAGCAGGTTGTATCCGTAACCCTGAGCTGCTGCCCAGCCTTTTCCTGTTGGATTATCCGGAATTCCCAACCACTCTACATACGGTGCACAGCCTCTTGCTACATATTTAAAACGCCCATCCACACAAGTCTGTTTTAACGGTTCTGTGCTTGCATAGGCCTTCAGGTGCTGTACCTGCGCACGGATTCCTGTTCTTACATCCGGAAATACATTTCCTGCAACTCCGCCACCGGTTGCTCCAAGTCCTCCAAAGTTACACTGTGTTGCCTGCACATCGCCGCCAAACTGTAAAAATCCTGTTTCTAAGCAGATCTGTGCAAACAGTACTTCGGCACGCACGCCTTCGGCGGTTGCTTCTTCTACAACGATCTTACAGAATTCATCGATATTCGCTGCTCCTTTGGAAGCATAGATGTCTGCCGGGAAGGTTTTTCCTGAGCTGCGGTAATATGCTGCCATCTGTGCTGCATTTACGGTAGAGGCTCCCATGATCTTATAACCCATGCTTAAGGATGCAACATCGGAATAAGAGCCATAGCTTTTACCATTTCCTGATGTCTTGATTGCACGAATCTTATAATAGTAAGTAGTTCCTACTGAGGACACTTTACTGTCGCGGTACTCTGTTCCTTTTACCGTTGCCACTACCTGATATCCACTGTTTTTTGCGGTACTTCTTTTTATCTGATATTGTTCAGCTCCGCTTACACCGCGCCATCTTACGACTGCCTTGTCTCCCTCTATGACTGCCATTGCACCCTGAACCTTCTTTAAGGTTTTTCCTGACTTCACACTGCTTAGAGAACTTTTGCCGCTGACCGTACCTGATAACTGATAAACACGCACTTTGTAATAGTAGGTTTTTCCTTCTGTACGATTGGTATCTGTATAGCTGGTTGCCGATGTACTTTTGATTTTTTTATAGGAACCGTTCTTTTTCGTACTCCGGTAAAGTTCGTATCGATTTGCTCCGTTCACTGCATTCCACTGAATCTCTAACTTGGTACTGGAAGCAGAACGAACAGAAGTAATGCCTGATTTCTTTAATGCACGACAGGACTTAATTCCTGAAAAGGAACCATATCCTGTTCCGCTCTTCTGTTTTTTTATTGCCCGAACCTTATAATAGTAAGTCTTTCCGGCAGAACGCTTCTTATCCAGATAAGTGGCAGAGGATGTCTCTGCCACTTTCTGATAGTTACCATTTTTAGATGTGCTACGGTATATCTGATAACCGGATGCACCTTTTACGGTTTTTATCTGTAATTTTATCTGTGTACTGGTGTAAGAATACACCTTATTAATGGATGCAGTCTGAAGTGTACTGCCGGATACTACCTTTGAGTAGGAGCTGTATCCTTTTACACGTCCTGTCTTATTCACTGCACGCACACTATAATAATAGCTTTTTCCTGTCTTAAGAGAACTGTCAGTATATTCTTTTCCCTTTACGGTAGCAACATACTTATATGTTCCATTTTTTGAGGTACTGCGATATAACTGATAGTAACTTGCACCACTTACATTGCCCCATTTTACCTTTAACTGATTACTGCTGTATGATGTTATGGAACTGATGACCGGTGTCTTTAAATTCCTTGCACTCTTCTGACTGCTGTAAGTACTGTAACTGTAAACTTTATCTGCTATTTTTTTCACCGCACGGACTTTATAATAATATTTCTTTCCTTCCATGCGGTTTTTATCTGTATAGGATAAGGATGTTGTCTCTTTTATCTTTTTATAAGTACCATTTTTGCTTGTGCTGCGGTATACCTGATAATAACCTGCACCTGCCACGGACTTCCATGATACTTTAATCTGTCCTTTCTTTACGGACTTCACGGAACTGATGGCCGGCTGTTTCATGGATGTGCCGGATACTGCATTACCGTATCCACCATATCCTAAGGTATTGACCGGTTTAACCTTATAGGAGTATTTTACTCCTGCTTTTGCAGTGGTATCTACAAAGTAGTCTTTATCTCCGGTTGTTCCGATCTGCTGATAGCTTGCTGCTCCGGACTGTTTTCTCGTTACAGTATACTTTGTTGCACCAGCTGCTTTTTCCCATTTTACCGTAACGCCTCCGGAAGTTCTGGATTTTACATATAATGCTTTGACGTTTCCTAACGGCACTCCGGTTTTCACGTCACTGTAGTTACTATACTGATTTGCCGCTAAAATAGAACGAACTTTATAATAATAGGTCTTTCCTCCAATACGGTTCGGGTCTGAATATGTCTTACCGGTTACGGTTGCTACTTTCTTATAGCCGCCATCCTGACGTGTGCTTCGGTATACTTCATAACCCTGTGAATCATTGGCACGCCAGTTAATCTGAAGCACCTTTGCTCCTTTTGGACGTATGCTTGTAATAACCGGTGTTGTCGTATTTTTGCTAAGTCCATAATAGTTCGCGATTCCGGTTGCATCTGCAACACCGAATCTCCGTAATTTCTCGTCACTGTTCAGATAGTTTGCATCTGAAGTATCTATGTATGCATGCTCAATTAAAATTGCCGGTATTCCGGCTAATTTACTTCTTCTGATGACACCTAAATAATCTGCAAGGCTTCCATCCGGATAAAGTGTATTGTCTTCGGAATTACGAATCTTTAATCCCTGACCATGCTCTCCGATTCCAAGCTCTAAAATCTTATTTAAAATCTGTTGTGCAAGGTCATGTCCTGTTGTTCCAAGGTCGGAACGGTAATTCTGGTTCGGGTAGAAAATTTCCGCACCATTTCCGCCACCTGCATTGATATGCATGCTGACATAGACATTTGCTCCAACGCTCTGTGCATACTCTACTCTTTTTGCATTACATTCTGTAGAAGTAACGGCTCCGCCTCCGTTTGCACATGCACCACTCTCACGCGTCATGTATACGGTTACTCCATTGTACTGACTAAGCTCTGCTTTACAGTACTGGGCGATCTTCAGTGTTAAATCTTCTTCTTCTAAACCATTTCTTCTTGCTCCGGCATGGGTGTCATCATGTCCCGGATCTAATACTACTACGATATTTTTAGCAGCACCCATTGCTGCAACGTCATCCATGCTGTTCGTTGCCGGTGTCTCTGCCTGTGCATTCCGGATCGCATCTCCAATGCTGTCTGCGGACTCTGTATTACCATTCTCATCCATGGTCACTACATCTACGTCTGCTGACGGTTCGTCCACTACTACGCTGTCCGGATTGGTCTCTACGGTTGTATTAACACCAAAGCGCATATCCATTCCGGCATCCTGAAACAGTAAGCTCTGCTCTGTTCCATTGATCTGATAGGTTACTCCAACCAGACGATAAGCTCCTGCCTCGGAACCTTCCGGAAACTCCATCGTAAACAGCATAGCATCCTGACTGATCATAGATGCCTGTGCCTGATATGTCTTTCCGGTTGTCTCGTTTACATAGTCTAACACTGCACTTTCAATGACCGTGTTCTCATCTCCGATACTTAAAAGTACGTTCTGTGTTCCCGGCATCTCAACTGTCGGCTGATCGATGAGTGCATAATTCAACAGTGCGGTCTGCTCTGTCTTGTTCTCTGTGCTTCCTGCACTCTCTGCCTGTTCTGCTGCCTGGGTGTCTGTGACAACCTCTGTTTGTTTTGCAGCTTCTGATTGCTGGTCATTGTCCTGGTTTTCCACATCTTCACTCGGCTTTGCATCCTCAGCATCCTGTTTTGCGCTTTCCTGTGCAACAGGCTCTGATTTGGCTGCCACGGCTGCTGCCTGCACATAAGGCATGTCCATGGTTCCAACCATGCAAAGACACAGAAATCCTGCTAAAAATCTCTTCATTCGCATTTTCCACTTCTCCTTTATAAGCTTTAAAATCTCTTATGCTATATTTTACTTTTTTTTACATAAAAAGTAAATATTATTAAGAAATTTGTAAGAAATTACCGTAAAAAGAAGGCGTAGTGCAAATGCTTTGCAATACGCCTTCTTTCCCCATCCATGATATTTTAAACTTTTCTACACAACTATCTATGATTCATACATTTTTACTATCGCACACATATCTTCATTTCCATCATATTTTTCAGAAGTGTTTTCAAATATTTCTTTTGCTGCTTTTCCCAATACTAACGGAGTATCTGCCATTTCCTCACATAATGAAAGATCTTTCTTAATAATATCCACACTTCCTCTGACATGGTAATCTTCTTCCATTAAACTTAAAAATCTTGTTTCAAACATTTTAGATGCACCGGCACTTTTACATATCACATCATATACCATCTTTAAATCTACGCCAATGTCTTTTGCAACGGTAAACGCCTCGGCTGTTGCCTGCATATGGATGCCGACTAATAACTGATTCAATAGTTTAACCTTCTGTGCATCTCCCGGCGTATTCCCGACTACATATAAATTTTCGCAAAAGACTTGAAGATATGGTCTTAGCACTGCTATTGCGTCTTCCTCGCCTGAAAGCATCATTGTCAATGTGCCCTCGGAGGCTTTTGCTGTACCACCACTAATAGGTGCATCTATAAGATGGATTCCCTTTTCGTTGCAACTTTTATAGATATGCTCCATAAACCTTACACCGATTGTAGAGGAAATCACGATCATTCCATGTTCCATTTCTGATAAGATGCCATTGTATCCAAGAATACAGTCCACGCACTGCTCTCCATTTCCCAGCAATACAAAAATGATGTCACATGTTTTTCCTAACTCTTTCAGCGACTTTACCTGTTTTCCACCCAAGGCATTTGTTTTTTGGATAACTTCCGCTCTGCGTGCAAAAAAGTATAATTCCGATTCTCCTTTTGCTAAGATATTTTCCACAATCGGCATTCCCATCATGCCAAGTCCTAAGAATCCAATTTTCATATCTAACTACGTTCCTTCTTTAATGCGATCACCATTCGTGCGGCTTCCATCATATCTTCTACCGTCATCTTATTCTTTCGATATAATTCCTCCGGTGCACCGGACTCTCCGAATGAGTCTAATATTCCAATTCGTTTTACAGGTGTTGGGATTGTCTCCGAAAGCACCTCTGTCACAGCAGCTCCAAAACCACCTAAAATGGTATTGTCTTCAACGGTAACTAAGGCCCCTGTCTTTTTAGCTGCTGCTATAATACTCTCTTCATCCAGAGGTTTGATCGTATTAAACTCTATAACATCTGCTGCAATTCCCTCTTCCTGTAAATGCTCTGCTGCTTCAAGTACCTTTCCTAATAAAATTCCCGTTACTAAGAATGTTACCTGTGCATTTGTTTCATTTCGCATTACATTTGCTTTTCCTATTGTAAAATGATAATCCTCTTCCTGATGCACATCAGGCACCGGTGCAAAATGAAGTCTTACATAAAGAGGTCCTTTAAATTTAATTGCCTCCCGTGCCATAATTCTTGCAGACACTGCATCTGAAGGTTCTATAATCGTAAGGTTCGGAATTGCACGCATGATGCTTAAGTCCTCTACCGCTATGTGTGACGCTCCCTCGGTTCCTGTCAAAAGACCTGCATGTGTTCCAAGCATCATGACATCAAATTGTGGTTGGCAGACATAGGTTCTTACCTGTTCACATGCGCGCAAACATAAGAACACACTATAAGTTGCTACTATGACCTTTGTTCCACAGCTTGCCATACCGGCTGCCGCTCCTAATAAATTTTGTTCGGCAATTCCAAATGAATAAGCTCTATTCGGGAAACTTTCCTCAAAATGTTCTAAATGACATGTCTTTGTATCTGCATTAAAAACAACAAAATCTTCATTCTCTTTTGCAATTTCTATAATCTCATTTCCAAAAACAATTCTCGTAGGCAGCATCATACTACAGGATACCCCTTTCTAAGTATTTTTGCATTTTCTCAATCGGCTGATCGGCATTTGGTGTAAGACTGTGCCAATAAGCAACGTCCTCCATAAATTCAACCCCCTTGCCTTTTACGGTATAGGCTATGATCGCTGTAGGATTTCTCATCTGTTTTGCCCTATGAAATGCCACTAAAAGTTCTCTGATATCATGACCGTCAATTTCTATCACTGACCAGCCAAATGATTTCCATTTATCTGCCAATGGTTCGATTGTCATAACATCATTGACCCAACCGTTGATCTGCAGTCCATTGCAATCTACAATAGCTGTCAGATTACTCAGTCTGTGATAAGATGCTGCCATAGCTGCTTCCCATACCAGACCTTCCTGCAATTCTCCGTCTCCCAGTACCACATAGGTATCATATGTATCTTTTTTACGCTTTGCATTCAGTGCCATACCAATTCCAGTAGAAAGTCCATTGCCAAGAGAACCTGACACCATATCAATTCCAGGAGTCCGCATATCCGGATAGCTTGTACATAAAGAGCCGAACTGTCGGAATGTCTCTAACTCTTTCTTATCAAAATAGCCCAGATCAGCAAGAATCGTATACAATGTCGGACTTCCATGTCCTTTGGATAATACAAAGCGGTCGCGATGTGTATCCGTTGGATTCTTCGGGTCTATGTTGAGAATATGATAATATAACGTTGTAAGTATTTCTACTTCTGAAAGCGAACCACCCGGATGTCCCATTTTTGCCATACAAAGCATCTTCACAACTTCTTTTCTTATTTTTGTCGCTTTACTCTCCAAGCGCATAATGTCGTCGTTTGTAAAATAGTTCATCATTCCTCTCCCTAATCATTCCAATTATAACTATCTACATCAAATCCCTGTAACAGCATAGGATTACCATCCGTATCTTCTACATGTAAACAAGCCTGCACCTTATGGATTGCCTGTTTCAATTTTTCCGTGTTCTCTGCGTATACATAAATTCTGGCTAAAGATTGTACCAGAGAACCCATTGTTTCTTCCGGTACCACTTCACCATCCTGATAAAATTGTACCACATGGATTACTTCCGGCATTTCCCGGATCGTATCCAGACAGGAACATGACGCTATCTTACCTGATTTCAACAATGGAATTAAAATACAATATTTGTTTTTGAAATATGGATTATCATATTTTGTGTTGTCCCAGCCCTGGAATTTTCCCGTAAGTGCCATCTGAATATACATATCCAGGGTATTGATCTCATTTTCTTTTGAAACGATCACATATTCATTTGCACCGCACAGACGATATCCCATTTCAAAAACAATGAACTCGTCTCCTTTTACAAAAGCCTGAATGAACATTGTTCCATTCTGCATCTGCAAAGATCTTGCAAATTCTTTTACATTTTCATGCAGATTTTTCATGTAGGAATCCAAATGTCTGGATGGGAACAGCAATGCATTTGGCTGTGGTGCCTTCCCCTCCTGTTGCGTATTCACATCACGATCTGTCATTGCAGATAATGTCACATTACCATCCTGTATTGTATAATACATACAAATATCATCATAACCCTGAATATATTTTTCTACAACAACCTCTCCTGTTTTAGAATATTGTAATGCATGTTCAAATGCTTCTCTCAGTTCTTCTACATCATTACATATGGAAATACCTCTGCTTGCATAGCCGTCTGTCGGTTTGATGATAACAGGATATTCCCGGATTTTATCCAGATCTTCTTTGTTTTGTGCCAAATATTCCTCTGCAACCGAGATGCCACATTTTCTGCATTGTTCTTTAAATCTCTTTTTATTCATTGACACTGCAAACTGCTCCGGTGTCGCATAAAACGGCATTTTCATGCGTGCACAAAGTTCCTGTACAAATCTTATATTAACCTCGCTGCAACCTGTAAAAATACCATCAATCTGTTTTGAGATAACCAGTTGCTCTAATGCATCTAAGTCAGATGTACTAATTGTATATGATTCATCGGCTATTTCCTTAGACACACCACCATCTAAATAATCCGTAACAATGACATAAGCCCCCAACTCCTTTGCATGAGATACAACATCGTATGTAGAGACAGTACCGCCTAATACTAATAATCTTTTTCCTTCCAATTCCAACATGTTATATTCCTTCCACATTTTTCGGCATTTCATCAATCACTTCATCCAGCAAATAACGCGGTCTTCCTTTAGAAAGCTCATAATTCCGCCAAAGATATTCGCCCAGGATGCAATTTCCTATCAACAATATTCCCGTCATAAGCAACATAAATGATAGAATCAACCCTAATGCCTGACCTCTGATCGCTAAAATAATACTTAATACCCCACCTGCAATGACAAATATAACTGCCAGTGCTAATAGCTTTCTCAACAGTATAATGGAATTACTAACGATCAATTCCATTGCAATACCAATCTTTCGTAAAAAACCAAAACCTGATTTTCCAACTTCTCTTTTCTTACGCACATAGGGAATTTCTTTCTGCTCATATCCCATCCAGTATCTAATGAGCAGACCGCCCGTATATTGCACATCAATCTTTAAATACTCACTTACAACGGAACGATCCATAAGAAAGAAATCCGAACCGCCTTCCGGATAATTAGGATTTAAATGTTTCTTTATAAAGTTATGGAACGCGGATGCACATGTTGCATATATGCCTTTTTCATCTCTCCCTGAGCGAACTCCTGCAACAATTTTATATCCTTTTTCCCACTCTTTCAGCATATCTGCAAAAAGTTCAAACGGTTCCTGCATATCTGCCGAAATCACTCCAATGACATCTCCTTTTGCTAAATCCATTCCTGCATGGATACATGCCATTTGTCCAAAATTTCTGCTCAATGATGCTATCTTTATTAAATCCGGGTACTCACTTTGATACTTCTTCATAACTTCCCATGAGTTGTCCGGTGAGCCGTCATTTACCATGATAACCTCTACCCGATAATTCTCAAACAACTCCAAATGTTCTATAATATACGGAACTGTAATAGGAAGATTCTTTTCATTCCCATAAATTGGGATTACGACTGAAAATAATGATTTCATACTTTTCCTCAATTCTAGAATTACTCAACCTCTACTGTAATATAATCATACATATTGTCCATTTTATGAAGCATTTCTTCCATAGAATCATATCTTAAAATGAGGACACCAACCGTACCATTAGAACCTGTAAATGGGATCAGTTTCTCCCCTTCCTTTACATGTATATGTTCTTCCACAATATTCTTCTTTATCTCATCCGTATATTGGATTCTTTTAAAATTGCCTTCTTTTAATGTATGTAAGATATAGCAGGACCAAAATCCTTCCGGCTCTACCATTTTCAGATCCGAACAATCTTCACCCATAGCTGCTTTTAACATATATTCAACAAATGGTATACCTGTTGCTTTCTCTATTACCTGTGCGATCATATTACCGCCGTTACGCGGTCCGACTTCCATGAGATAAACATTATAATCCTTATCGATACGGATATCAAAATTATATGCCTGTGTTTTCATGTCTAATAATGTGAGCAGCCTCTGAATTTCTGCATGTACTTTCTCATGCACCTCTTTTGGCATATCATATGGAAAGCTCTCTCCGATTGGGACATATGGACTTGCTGCCTTATTGCTAAAATGCTCATTTGCAAAACAACGAAAAACTAATTTACCATCAACAGAAAATCCATCGCCTGCAATCTGATATCTGTATTTTTCAACATATTCCTCTATAATAAAACGCTTACACCGGGAATACTGAAGTGCATTTTCTACCAGTTCTTCTAACTGACCTGCATCATCCATCCGTGCTACGCCCTTGCTGCCCGCTGAATCCACCGGTTTTACCATAACCGGAAATTTGAAATTCTCTAAGTCCTTCTTTGCTTCCTCAACAGAACTGTATCCTCTGGCACGAGGAGTACAAAAACCATTTTCCTCTAAAAATGCTCTGAATTTATCCTTGTTCGTCAAAATGTCTACTGACTTATAAGGACTGGTCGGAAATCCCATTGCCTCTGAAACATATGCTGCTGTTGCTGCCGCAACATCTGTAGCATACGCAAGAATTCCATCAATCTGAAGTTCTTTTGCCAATGCAAGAACTGCCTCTTTATCTGTTGTACTAACATTGTGATACTCATCTGCAAACTTATGCCCCGGATTATCCGGAAGATAATCACAGGTAATCGTATAATATCCCATCTTTTTTGCTGTTAAAATAGATGGAATCTGTGTGTTAGCCCCACCAAGTAAAAGTATCTTCTTCATCCTCTTTTCTCCAATCTTATTTTATTATAATGTCACAAATCCGATCCACTTCTTCCTCTGATAACCCTGCATATAACGGAAGTGTCAAAATCTCGTCTGCAATTTTACCAGCAATCGGTGTGTCCTGAACTACAAACTTCTCTTTTATAATTGTAAAATCTGATGTTAACGGATAAAAATATTTTCTTGGTACAATTCCATTCTGTATTAATTCATCCGCTACCTGATCTCTCGATTTTCCAAAAATCTCTTCGTTAAAGCGAACCGGGAAATATGCATAATTATAGGCAATGTTTTCCTTTTGCGCACATATGTAAATCCCTTCCACTCCTGTCAAACGTTCTATATAACGTTCATAAGCCTTTTTACGCTTACCGATTTCCTCTAACACATGTCGTAAATTACACAGTCCCATTGCCGCATGAAACTCTGTCATTTTCGCATTTGTACCAAACATCTCAGCATCTTCTTTTCCATACATTCCAAACTGGCGGATTGCTGCAAATTCTTTACACAATGCATTATCCGCAAACGTAAGTCCTCCACCTTCTACAGTGTTAAATACTTTTGTTGCATGAAAACTGAACATAGAAACATCGCCCAGATTTGCAACATTTTTTCCATCTATCGTCTCGCCAAAAGCATGTGCCGCATCATAAATCACTCTCAGATTATGTTTTTGGGCAATCTCTTCGATTTTTTTGTAATCGCAAATATTTCCATAAACATGGACCGGCACAATCGCTTCTGTTTTTTCTGTAATCAAATCTTCGATTTTATCTACATCTATTGTGTAATCTGTTTCATTAATATCACAAAATACAGGAGTTAATCCCACATCAGCAATTGCCTGTGTTGTAGACGCAAAAGTAAAAGGAGTAGTAATTACTTCTCCTTTTACTTTTAAAACTCTTAATGCCAATTCCAATGCCATGTGTCCATTAGAGAACAATTCCACATTCGGAGTATCCAAAAAACTTTCGAGGTCTTTTTCTAACTGCTGATGTTTTGGTCCCGTATGTGTCAGCCATCTGCTCTCCCATATATCAGAAATCTCTTCTATATATTCTTCAAATGGAGGTAATGACGCACGCACCACATTAATCACTTTATTCATAATACTTTCGCTCCTAATTTTATATCCAACAAATAAATCCTTACATATTCTTTTATTATAGACAATGCATCTTCATTCGTCAAGATTTTTCCAAGTTTAGCATCTATGCCCTATTTCTGACGATTTCCATTCTTTTTTGCAAACACGAATCCCACGATTGTCGTCAACAAGAAGTAAAGTATACTGGATATGCAGGCAGCAATCGAAAATCCTAATAATCCCTTTTGTGCCGTCAATACAATCGCTGATCCCACAAATATAACTGCATATACAACCTGTATCACAAACTGCCATCTGATCTCACACATTGTCAGGATAATGACCAGTAATACATTTGTCAGGAAATAAAATATCTGAGCTACATTTACAAGAACATTTAGATCAACAACTGCCTCATATAAATTCGGATATAAAATTTTAATATAGATCGGTGTCACTATACTGCATGCTACCAGCGCAAGCAGTCCAAAACCCACCAGCAATCCCACACCTTTCAGATAACTCTTTGTCTTAATCTTCTGGTTTCCTTTGGTAATGTACCCGATCAGGATACTGTTGACCGGTCCACTGATAATTGCCATTGTCTTTCCCAATAGAGACAAAACATAATATTGTGAAACTGCTTCACTGTCGATCATATATGCAAGAATAAACCGATCCAGATTCAGCAGGATGTTTGTCAATAGGTAGGACGCAGATAAAACAAATGCACTTTTAAAGACCTCGCTAAAACGTTCTTCTGTTTTTTCACTCTGATGACGCAGCACATTTCCTGTTAAGAAAACATATAAAACAGCAATTGTTTCACCTAGAATAAATACCCAATACCATTGTTCGCTTTTCCAAAATATCAGTAATCCCAATATATATCCGATTGATAACGCAAGGTAAAATACAAACTGCCTTTTAAATTCCAGGGATAACCGGTATTCTACACATGCATACATACGATAAATGGACATCACAATGATATATACAAACATCACAATTCCGACTGCTGTTGAAATTCTGGCTGCTCCCACGATTCCTGATATCACCGCCGAGATAATTGAAAAAATCCCTAATGTTAAAATATACTCTTTGTTTTTTAATGTTTCACGCTCCGGCATAACCAACCGTGCATTTGCCGTTCCCTGTCCAAAAGAAGGTGCTAAAATATTTAAAATCCCCAGCAAAAATAACATATTTCCAAACTCATTTTCACCCACACGATTATTAATTACCGGATATACGATCAACTGCAATACGGCATTCATCATTCCCACAGCACCTACACAGTATAGAAAATCTGCAGCAATTTTTTTCTTTTTCATGTTTATTTCCTACTTCCGCTTATCATTCGAATATCTTCCACCATTCGTGCTTGGATCAGCAAGTCATCATACATATTCATCCGCAATGTGTCATTTCCAAATGCCTCTGCAAATTTCTCAATAGAATGTGCAAAATGTGCGTCTTCCGGCAACTCAATCTGCTGTTTTCCCTCGTTTGTCTCTAACTCTAAGATTGGTGTATATCCCGGAGGTGCCGTAAAAATACGGTTGGTAAAGGCCTTTCCCTTATTTCCCCATACTTCTAAACAGCACTGGTAATAACTGTCCATACTAAAAGAACCTTGAAGTACATCACCCTCTTCATTTGAATATGTTGCACTTCCATACATGTCTACTTCATAGCCTTCTAATCCATTCAAAGTTGCCGTATCTACTTTCACCGTGCTTCCAAGCATCAGTCTTGCCAATTTGGTCACATAGCCTGCTGCATCTAAAAGTGCTCCGCCTCCTAAAGCTTTATTATATCGGAAATCATTTGCTGCACGAAGAGGGAATCCAAAAGAAGCTTTCATCAGACGGATATCCCCTACCAAGCCCTCTTTTAACAATTTCCGGATTTCTGCAATCTGTGCATGATATTGGAACATATAATTTTCCTGTAATACAAGGTTTCTCTGCTTTGCAATTTCTACCAGTTCACTCGTTTGTTCATAACTGATCGTAGACGGTTTTTCCACAAATACATGTTTTCCATGTTCTAATGCTGCTTTTGCATAAGGAAAATGTAACGCCGGTGGCAACGGAATATAAACGGCATCAATATTTTCATCCTCAATGATTGCCTGAAAATTCTCTGCACTCTTAATTCCAAACTCTTTTTCAAACTGCTCTAATTTCGATTTATCATACTCCTCTGCAATACAGACACATTCAAATTCCTTGTTCTCCATCAATGCCGGCAAAAATCTGCGGAATGCAATTTCTGCACAGCCCAGTATTCCTATTCTTATCATATCTTATTGTTCCTTTCTCTATTTCCTATACTGTATATTTTCCATCCACATAACTATATATCCAGCAACGACAACAGGTTCCGCAACTGTATATTCAGACAGTTATTAATCTGTACCATCCGATTTAAGGTTGCGTAATCGACCCAGAAGTATCCCTCCGGCAATACACCGGTTTCTTCTTTTTCAACTTCAATGATGACATTCTGATTCTGCTCATGATAGAATCGTCCGCCCTCTTCTGATAATAAAACATTCTTTTTGATACCTTGCTGCTCTTCTAACTTTGTAAAAAAGAACTCTTCTAGTTCATTCTTTCGATTACTCTTGTTAGATGGCTCCATCTGCACGGTTGGTCCTAATTCTATAAAATCATGACAGCCCACTTCCGGTTTTGCATGTACCAAAAACTTTCTTACCCCATTCTCTACACAGGTAAACAATCCAAAGACAGCAATTCCAATAGCTTCAAACAATGGCTGTGTCCACTGTTTTACTTCCCGGCCTTCCATTTCAATATCACAGTAAACCACTTTAAAATCATAATCATGCTTACAGTGAATCTCATTCTCTGTAAATTCCCAGTCTTTTAACTCATGCAAGGGTACCAGTCTCGTTTCTCCCTCTGCAAACATTTTATAATTGTTGATATAACGATATAAGATTGGAATCAAATTTTCTCTTGACGGCTCAAACATGGAACAATATAGTGCCTCATCTTTAAAGAAGGCGCGGATCTCTGCTTTTTCTGAAGCTGTCAGCTGCTCTGTGGAATATGGAATACAGGAAAGCACGGTCCGCGTATCCATATTGACAAGATTATCAATCTTCATCAATTCCTTGATCTGCCCTAATGTCATCCACTTATGACTTGGCAGTACTTCAACCTCTACATCTTCTCCCAATTCTACTAAAATATTTCGATTCCGCTTTTTATAAAATCTGGATGACTGTTCCGATTGTATCTGATCTACTACAATATGATACTGTTCTGCATTCATAAAATAGTCTAAATATGGTGGCTTGGCTCCTCCGTGTTTTTGTGTAAAATTGCTCTTTGTCGCCTGAATAGTAGGGGATATCTGTATCTTATTGATATTTCCCGGTTCTATTTTTGCCTGCATAAGAAAATGAAGAACCCCGTCTATTTTTTTACACAAAATACCCAAATAACCAATCTCATTCTGAATAATGATCGGCTGTTCTATTATGACTTTTCCTTCTTCGATTCTTTGATATCCACAAACGGAAAAAAAGCTGTGATTCCTGTTACAGATACAGCCTTCCTCCTCATTGTAGTACCAAAAACCATCCTTTTCAAAATCAGTCTTATCAATACGAACCTTTACGGTTGCATTTCTCTGTTCTACCCACTCTAATATTTCTTTTGTGGGATTAACTGAACTGTCTGATGCCGCCCATGATCTTACGATATCTACAACTGTATTCATTTATTTTTCCTCCGGTACTCTTAACAGATACTGTCCGTACTCTGTCTTACGAAGCGGTTCTGCAAGGCGATATAACTGCTGCTTATTGATATAACCTCTGCGGTATGCAATCTCTTCAATACTGGATACATAGTACCCCTGACGTTTCTGCATAATTGCCACAAAATCCGTAGCTTCTTTCATTCCGTCATATGTACCGGTATCTAACCATGCCACGCCTCGACCAAGCTCCCTTACCTTGAGTTCGCCACGTCTTAAATACTCATTATTAACGGCTGTGATCTCAAGTTCCCCTCTTGCCGACGGCTTCACATTTTTAGCGATCTCTATTACCTTATTATCGTAGAAATACAACCCCGGAACTGCAAAATTAGACTTTGGATTTTCCGGCTTTTCCTCGATGGAAAGAACCTTTCCATCCTTGTCAAATTCAACGATCCCGAACTGTTTTGGGTTCTTTACCGGATAACCAAAGACAACTGCTCCACTCTCTAAATTTGCAGCTTCCTTCAGCACACTGGAAAAGTTTCTCGCATGGAAAATATTATCTCCTAAGATCAATGCCACATTATCTTTCCCTACAAAACGTTCCCCAATGATAAATGCCTCCGCTAATCCATTTGGTGCATCCTGCACGGCATAGGTCAATTGAATACCATAATCGCTTCCATCACCTAACAACTTCTGAAAATTCGGAAGATCATGTACCGTTGATATGATCAAAATATCCCGGATACCTGCTAACATCAACGTTGATAACGGATAATATATCATTGGTTTGTCATAAATCGGCAGTAATTGCTTAGATACTACTTTTGTAATCGGATACAGTCTTGTACCGGAACCTCCTGCTAATATAATTCCCTTCATATAGATTTCCTCCTGTGTTTTTCGCTCTATTCTACTAAAATATTCTATCTGTTTCCATACATTTTTTCATAATATTGCTGATACTCTCCGCTAATGATATTTTCCCACCACTCACGGTTATTTAAATACCAGTCAATTGTCTTTTGAATGCCATCCTCAAACTTTGTCTGCGGAAGCCATCCTAAATCATGATGGATCTTTGTCGGGTCAATCGCATATCTCATGTCATGTCCTGCCCGGTCCGTAACAAACGTGATCAGATCCTCGGATTTTCCTAAATGCTTGACGATCAGTTTAACAATGTCAATATTTCGCATTTCATTATGTCCGCCAACGTTGTAGACTTCACCCTCTTTTCCATTGCGGATGATCAGATCGATCGCAGCACAGTGGTCTTCTACATAGAGCCAGTCTCTGACATTGATCCCTTCCCCATAGACCGGAAGCGGTTTGTCATTTAACGCGTTCGCGATCATCAGTGGTATGAGTTTTTCCGGAAAATGATATGGTCCATAGTTATTCGAACATCTCGAAATACTGATCGGCAGCTTATAGGTTCTGCCATATGCCTGTACCAGCAGATCCGCACTTGCCTTTGATGCCGAATACGGACTGGAAGTATGTATCGGTGTCTCCTCGGTAAAGAACAGATCCGGTCTGTCTAATGGCAGATCTCCGTAGACTTCATCAGTAGATACCTGATGGTATCTCTTGATTCCATATTTACGACAGGCATCTAATAATACCTGTGTTCCAAAAATATTGGTCTTTAAAAAGACTTCCGGATTCTCAATAGAGCGATCCACATGACTCTCTGCCGCAAAATTCACAACAATGTCCGGATGCTCTCTTTCAAATAATCCGTAAATTCCCTCTCTGTCCGTAATGTCCAGTTTTTCAAACTGAAATTTCGGATTGTCCATAACGGAAGCTAAAGTCTCCATATTTCCTGCATAAGTCAGACAATCTACGCAGATAATCTCATCCTCCGGATGTCTGTCTAACATATAGTGGACAAAATTGCCTCCGATAAACCCTGCTCCTCCTGTAACTATAATTTTCATCGTACTTTTTTCCTCACTTTTTTTCTTTTATATTTTCGAACTTGTTTCCTTTTGTATTTTCGGATTTTTTCCCAAAAAATCAATACAACCAGTGCCAATCCTGAAATCATCATTCCATACTTTAATCCCGGGATCGTATAAGATAATACAATCTTATTATACCCTACTTCCAATGGTACCGCCATATACATTCCATTCGCTTTGACAATATTGACTTTTTTTCCATTCACGGTAGCACTCCAACCTTTATGATAAGGAATTGCTATACATGCCATACTCTTATCTTTTACTTTAATTTCACCGGTAACCTGATTTCCACGGATTTGAACCTTTTCAGCAGCATATTCCTTTCTTTCTGAATAATATTTTTCCACATTGTCCATAGAATGTGCCACTACTTCTATTTCAGAAAACTGATACTCCCCCAAAGCCTCTAATGTCAGATAAAACTTCTTTTGGGATTTATCATAATAGCCCATGTTAATTTCTATATCCCTGGCTCCGGTATCATACTGGCTGTTCGCCCCCCAGATCATACTTTTCTTTACATTACTTCCATACTTTACCCTCAGTATGGCCGTTGGATTTGCTCTTCCATAATTCCTATACCGTTCATCAAATACACGTTCATCATACCGGCTGCTCTGATCTCCCAGCAATACATCTTTATAAACACCAGGATTCTTTGGAATATATCGGATTCCCTTCACACACAGATACAATTCGGAATTTTTATATTTTTCCGGAATTTCAAATGTCAGTGTTGTAGATGACTGTTTGTTTTCTATTCCTTTGGTCGTTAACTCTACTAATCCTGTATCACCTGTTTGCTCCTGAATTTGTCTTTTTATTTCCTTTGTATCCAAAATGACTGTGTCATCAAATTCAGGTGTAACTGTGGCTAAATCACTACTTTTCTTTTTATCTATGACCAATCCCTGTAACATCGCTTCTTCTTTTTCATACGATGCCATCTTTTTGTAATCGGTCTCCGGAATGATTTTTGCATAGGAATAAATCAATGGGAGCTCGTATTTATTTCTCAATAATTGTACTTTTTTCTCCTCTCCTCCCTGTATCACGGTTTCCTCTTTTATTACTTTGTAACCCCATGGTTCTTTCTCTTCGCCATCTGCATATTTGGCAATATATTTTACGCCTCCTAACATATAAAGCGTTGTTCGGCTGTCAAAATCCATGATATTAAAAGGTGCATATCCTTTATTTATCTGCCACTCCTGTACCGCATCCATGATGCTTCCATAAGTATAGCTGAAATATCCGTCAAATGTATAGCTTCCTGTACGAAGACCTGCATTTGCTTCTTCCATTTTATTTTCATAGTTTTCTGCCATGATCTTCGTTCTATATACATGATCATCGTCTATATTTTTAAGCATCGCAGAAGACTGTATCGAAATTTTTTCATCAATATCACTACTATTTCGAAACAGTTTCATCATCCCACTTTCCATGGGACTGTAAGAGTGATACGTCAATGTAGCAAGTTCTATACAGACCATGGAGCATATCATCCCTTTCTTTAGAGAATACTTCATGATTCCCTTAGAAAGGATCAGCATAAGATAGAATACGATAAAAACAATTGAAATATAGATATCGCTTTTCTGCCAGACACTAATAATCAGATAGATTGCCACATACGTCAATGTTCCCCATGCTAATGCCCTTTTTTTCTGTATCGGTAAGGAAAAAGCCCCGGGTAACATAGCAGCAGTCACCACTGCTAAGTAAAAGTTAATGATAAAGAACCATCGGTGATTGATCCCGGAGAAACCATTAAATACATAAGTTGCAATTGGAAATATCATTGCAAACATTAACAGAATTCCCTCTATTTTTAATCGTTTTTTTACGCCAACATACCCTTTTCTTAAATATAATGCCAATAAGGCAATCAAAGCAATACCCGGCATTCCTAAATATCCGTGCATTCCGATTTCTTTAGGTTCAATGAATCCCTGTATCAGCTTCAGATAATATCTTCCTTCGTACAGAATTCCAATTCCAAGTTCACTATTTCCAACACGTCCACTTGTTAATGCCATGTATAACTTCGGTAATAAGATAACTGCAGCAAGCAGTACTGATATCACATAACTACTGATCGGTTTCCAAAGATAACGTAAAAAGCCTCCCAGACTTCTTTCTTTTTTACATCCCCAATATTTTACACTTAAATACACTGCAAGTACAATAGATACCGTATAGAGATTTAAAAAGTTTGTCAATGCTAAATAGAACACAGTTCCCATAAACATCCCATACTTTTTCTTTGCATAAATACGGTCTACTCCCCATAATGTTAATGGCAGTAGGAAAAACAATTCTAAAAATGTATGTTGCATCAGACAATAATTAAGCAGATAGCCATTGAATGTATACATCAATGCCCCTATCAGTGTTGTCCATTTCTGACAGTGTAAATGTTCGCAATAAAGTGCGAAAGTCAATCCTATCAGATACATGCAAATTATATCGTATACAATAACTCCCATAGAAATATTATGATAAAATATCATACTGCAAAGAATGTAAATCGGGCGAAAATATAATACTTCCATTACATTCATTCCCAGTCCTATAGACATATCCCACATCGGGATCTCAAAATTTCCCTGAAAGATTCCTCCAAAAAGCTGTCTGTAATATTTCCCATTATATTTCATAAATGCAGCTACTTGTGACATTCCGTCCGTTCCGCCAATCAGTGTTTTTCCATAATAAGAAAAAATACCAAATACAAAAAATGCCAAAATACTAAAGCTCATTGTATACATAGCAATTAACCAACGTCTGTCACTCATATCATACGGCACTCTATATTGTATCTTTTTCCATAACATTGTACATCTATCTCGCATCTTTTTTCCTCTTCTTTTGATATATCTGAACTATACCGAATACTCCCAAACTCAAAATTGTTATACCGCTTACCATCGCCCCTTCTTTCAGTCCCGGAATGGTATAATGTAATATGATTCCATTCCCACCTGCTTTCAAGGGGATTGCCATATACATGCCATTTGCTTTAACAATTTTTGTCTCTTTTCCATTTACCCATGCTTTCCATCCCTTCTGATACGGGATTGCAATGCAGAGCATCCGATCTGTTCCGGTTACAACAGTCCCCTGCACATAGTTGCCATTTATCTGTGTATCCGTTGACCTGCACTCCTGCAGCTTCACATAATTTTCCCCATATGAATCCATCGGTTGTACGATTACTTTTAAATCCGAAAACCGGTACTCTCCACGTCCTTCTAATTGCAATGTAAAAGTTTGTGCAGTTGTCCCATGATACCCCATATTAGAAACAATATCCCTCTCACCGGTATCATACTGACTTCCTTTTCCCCACACTAAGACAGATTTTTTATTTTTTCCAAATGTTGTAGTAATCTTTGATGTCAGATCACTGTTTTCTGCATCTTTTCTGGATTTATAACGGAACGTATTTTCCTTGTATTTTGTCGGATTCTCCCCTAACAGATATTCTTTATATTTTATACTGTTTTCCGGATAATATCTTACTCCCTCTAAATACAGATAACTTTCACTTCCCACATAAGTTTCCGGAAGTTCAATGGTCAGAATTACCTTAGAAGACTTACAGATCAGTCCGTCATCTGTAATCTCAATTGGAGATTCGGAACGTTCTTCTTCCACCATGCGCTGCTCTAACTGTTCCTTAATCTGTTGTAAAATCTCCTCTTTATCTAATACAACTCTGCTATCTAAGTTCACTTCTGCAGGTTGTATATCTGTATCACCGATATCACTCTGATCTTCAAGTACAATCCCCTGCATCATTGCCTGTTCTTTCTCATAAGGTTTTAACTGATCATATTCATCTTCTAACACATATCCCGAATAAGCATACATAAGAGGAAGTGCATTGATATTGCGATATAATTGCACCGTACGGTTCTTACCTTCCACTTCCATATCCTGCTCACAAACCAACTCATATCCCCAAGGTATATTTTCCTTTGCCTCGGCTTCCCTGATCATATATCTTACTCCACCAAGCGTATATAAGGCAGTCCTGTTATCCAGATCAAAAATATTAAATGGTGCCCCTGTCTGGCTGACTCCCCAATCACTCATGGTACTGATAATATCATCATACATAAAACTATAGTAACCATCCAGAGCACTATAACCGCTCCGCATGCCAAGGTTTGAATCCCTGTCTTTTGTCGATTTTTGCCGGATGTCTTCTACACGGCACACTTCTCCATCCGAAACATTTTGCAGAATGGATAACTGTTTTACCGATATTTTTTCTTCTAAATATTTTGTGTTTTCAAATTTTCCAATTACATTTTCCTGCGATGGTTCATAAATAATGTACGAAAAAACGGCTATTTCCACACAGACCATTGCTAAGACCCATTGCATTTTTACACGTTTTCCAAACAATATAAAAATTATATACAACAGTAAAAATTCCATCGCATAGTCTACCTTTTTATCACTCCATACAGAAATCACTGCATAAAAAGCAAGGTATATAAGTATACTGATACACAGCTTTTTCTTTTCCCGTTCTTCTAATTCAAATAATTTTGGAAGCATTACAGCCAATACAACACATAAATAAAATGCGATAATAAATAAAAAGCGGTGATTAAATCCTATTCCTCCATTAAACAAGTAAGATCCTATTGGGAAAATTGCGATCAAAAGTGCTGCAACTCCGCATACACAGAGTTCTTTTTCTAACAGACTCTTGTTTCCCTTGATCACAAGACAGACTACCGCTAAAATTGCAATGGTTGTAACTCCGATATAACCATGGATTCCTATTTCATCCACTCCTACCAGACCATGAAATAAACTTCTATAATATGAGACATCGTAAAGCCATTGAAAGTTGATACTGGCATTTCCGATCCTTCCTCCACTTACCACCTTGTACATAGTAGGAATTAAAAAAACCGCCATTACAAGCATTTCCAGAATATAGATTAAAACCGGTTTCCAAATATAACTGAAAAAATCCGCTACTCCTTTTTTCCGATCCGAAAAAATGTACGCCATGCAAAAACAAAAGATCAATACGATTCCTATTGTATATATATTCAGTGGTCCCAAAATAATATTATATAATACTGCAAGCACAAAAATACCATATCTGTTTTTTTTCGTCACATTATATACTCCTAACAGGATCATTGGAAGTACAATAAATAAACGCAAAAAAGAATTCTGTGCTATACAGTAATTAAGTATATATCCATTAAAAATGTATGCCAATGCCGCTGCTAGTGCTGCATACCGGTTACATCCTAAGTTATAACAAAGTGCAATGAACATGATCCCTGCTAAGTAAAGACAAAGCATATCAAAAATGGCAATTCCTACCGCAATATCATGAACAAATAATACACTGCAAAGAATATAGACCGGATCAAATGGAATCACCTGTAAGATGTTCATTCCAAATCCGATTGACATATCCCACATCGGAATCTGCAGATTTCCCTGCAAAATATTCTTTAATAATGCTCTATAGTACTGTCCCGTATACTGCATCGTCGGTGCTACCTGGGATAGTCCATCTGCACCTCCGACAAAAGATTTTCCATAATATAAAAACCTTCCAAAAACGAGCATGACCATAATCCCAAAACATATGGTATACATGGCAAAAAGCCAGCGCTTTTTATCTATATGATCTATGTGGCACTTATCATAACTGCCAGTCCATTTCATGTTCGTCTTCCTCCATATAATTGCCGTTATTTTCTAATATACACTATCCATATTACAAATGCAAATATCACGCTTTTCGCACCTTTGCCACACATACTTCCCCGAACAGAAGGATCACACACAGGATTGAGATCACTCCTCCTGTTTTCTGCCCCGGCAGCCGGTATTCTAACTGTATCCGGTTACTTCCCTTTTGGATCGGGAGTGCCATATACATTCCGTTTGCCTGCATGATCTCTGTTTTCTTTCCATTCACTTTTGCACTCCAGCCACGATGATACGGTACGGCAACACAAAGAACTTCGTCTTTGGATGCCTGCACCTTTGCAGTGATCTGATTGCCCTGTATTTTTACATGATCCGGTGCATCCGATTTTAACTGCTGATAGTATTCTGCATAATGTTCCATTGGCTGGAGCAGGACGTATATATCTGAAAAATCATACTCGCCCATTCCCTTACAGGTAATGGTGATCTCCTTTCGCCCTTTTGCACTGTAACCGAGATGGAATAGCACATCCCGTTTTCCTGTATCATACTGACTGTCTTTTCCCCAGATCACAGCTGTCTTTTGTACTCCGTCTGCTTTTACGGTAATCTTCGCACGTTTATTCTCCGTGGATTCCGCACGTTTTTTCTTTAAAAAACGTTTTTTTCCATAGACACTGTTTTTATTTTGAAGATAATATTTCTGATAATCCCTGCTGTTTTTCGGTGTATAGCATAAATCTTCAAATCCGATATAAAGTTCGCCGCCCTCATAGTCGTCCGGCAGGTCTAATGTAAAGGTTACAGAAGAAGTTTTACATATAATGCCGTCTTTTGTCAATTCAAAAGGCATAATTACTGACTTGCTGCCCTTTTCTTTAGCCAGTTCTTTTTTCTTATTTTTATAATATTTTTGCAGCCGGGTCCGGATTTCCTTTTGGCTGAGTAATACTTCGGCATCCTTTTGCAAGTTTGTTCCCTGAATGCCTGATACTTTTTTTGCATCCGCCTGATCCAGTATGACGCCCTGCATCATCGCCTGTTCTTTTTCATTCGGCATGAACTTCTGGTAATTTTCTTTTGTAATATAGGAGGTGTAGGTATACATCAATGGTAGTGTATACTGATTTTTATACAGACATAATGTCCGCTTTTTTCCATCCTCTTTGACTTTCTTCTTTTTGATAAGCTGATAGCCGTATGGTTTTGCCGTCTCTTCGTCCTGATAGCCGGACAGATATTTGACGCCACCTAATGTATACAGTGCCGTTCTCTCATCTAAATCATAGATGTTAAACGGATTTCCCATCTGACTGATGCCTAAATCATTGACAGTTTCTATGATATCCGCATAGGTATAGCTGTAATAGCCATCTAACGCATAATAATCATTGCGTGTTCCAAAATTGGCTTCCCGGTTGTTCGTCCTTTCATTTGGCGCAAGATTTTCTACACGGTATACGGAAGGATCTTTGATCGCTGAAAAAGCAGCGGATGCGCGGATCTCCACTTTTTCATTTACGGTTTTTGCATCTTCAAATTTGGCAATATAGTTTTTCTGTGTTGGCTCATAGATTAAATATGCCATGCAGAGGATCTCCAGACATACCGGAATAAGCCAGAGGATTTCTGTATGCTTTATCTGCGATCCGCTTTCGTTTTTCGTTCCGAGCAGCCAGAGTCCGATATACACAGCAAAAAATATCGCTGTATACGGCATGGACATCCCTTTCCAGATATATGCTGCAACCATCAGGCACAGATATATCAGGGTAAGACCTATCGTTTTTTTCTTCTTTTCCGTAACTGCTACTAAAAATTCCGGCAGAACCACTGCAAGTACGATGGAAAAATAACAGGTTACCATAAAAAGGAAACGGTGATTATATCCCATAAATCCTGTGGTCAGATATCCTCCTAACGGGATCAGGGTCAATACCAATAAGATGACTCCCCAGATCCGCAGTTCGCGGTATTTTTTCTCTTTTCCTGCAAAGATCAAATATAAGACTGCCAGTAATGCCAGGATCGATACTCCCACAAAGCCATGGATCCCAATCTCATTATTTCCGGTAATCCCTGTGAGCAGATCTGCGTAATAACGCTTTTCGTAATACCACAGACTTCCAAGGTCTGCACTTCCAACCCTTCCGCTGGTCATTGACAGATAAATCTTTGGGATCAGTAAAACCGCCGCAAGTGCAAGTCCTTTGATATAGGCAAGGATCGGACGTATCAGTGAGACACAGAATCCTTTAAAACTTCTGTTTTCTTCTCTGCAAATATAACGCACACACAGATAGCCTGCTAAGATCAGTGTCATGGTATACAGATTTAACAGCAGCGAAATTCCCAGATACGCAATGCAGGCAATATAGATCCCGCTCTTTTTTTCTTTCTGTAATTTTTCTGTTCCTAATAAAAGCAGCGGCAACAGGATATACAATTCAATAAATACATTCTGTGCGATACAGTAATTCAGGATATACCCATTACACAGATAGGTAAATACTGCGATCAGTGCTGCCTGATCACTGCATTTGATATAGCGGCAGTAACTCAAAAAAGCAAGCCCTGCCAGATAGAGACTGACTATCGTAAAGACTGCCACGCCTGCACGGACATTTTCTGCAAACAGCAATCCACATAAAATCTGCAGTGGGTTAAAGATCAAGACATGCAATACATCCATGCCCATGCCTACGGATAAGTCCCACATCGGAACCGAAAAATCTCCATGGAGCCAGTTTGTAAACAGTTCCCTGTAAAAATAACCATTATAGTGCATGGATGCGCCCACCTGGGATAGTCCGTCTGCTCCTCCGATGAAGGATTTTCCGTAGTATAAAAATCTTCCAAACACCAGAAGCATCATAACCATAAATAACACAGTATATGCAATGAACAGCCGCCCACTCCGTTTTGGGCGTTCTTTTTCTAACATAGTTTCCTCTTCCATAGTCTCCACGATTGTTCCGTCTCCTCTATATTACTGCGGCTCTATCGTAACTGCCGTCAGTCGCAGACTGCCATCTGCCCCTGTTATGGATGTTCTGAATTCCAAAAGCGGATCCGTATCATCCTCTGTAATCTCTACTTCTAAGACCACTTTTCCTTTCTTTCCATCAAAACTGCTGTCTGAAATACTTCCTGCCACCAGCACTTCGGTTGCATAGGCAATATCCACACTTCCAAGATCTCCCTGCACTTCTCCATCCCGTTCAAATTCAAACGTTACCTGATAAAAGCCTGCCGGTGCTGAAATATATGGTCCAAATGTCTTGATTCCTGCTTCTTTTCCTAAAAGGATTCCGGACTCATCCCGTTTTGCATCTCCTAATATCAATAAACCTTTTACCGGTACGAGATTTCGGTTTGAGGTCTGCTTTAACCAGAGCTTTGCCTGTCCGGTCTCCTGCTGTGCCGCCATTTTAAATGTCAGCTTATTTCCCTTTAAGCCCTCTAAGCCATAGACAGAAATATTCTTTTGTATCTCGAAGGTTCCGTCTTCTTTGACAACATCCCCTGCGATCATCTCATAGGTTTCTGTACGGTTCAGATTGCTGTAAAGTTCTCCAACCGTATCCTGTCCAGTCATGCACTGACTTCCCGTAACGGTCAGTTCATAGGTTCCAAATGGGATATAGATCTGTTTTGCCGTATCTACGGCTCCATAATTATCCAGATAATAATAGTCTGCAGACAATCCCTTGTCACCGGAATACATGCGGATTCCCTGTGCTGCGATCTCATCACGCAGCTCTTTTTTTGCAAACAGTGTATAATGTTCTGTTTTTCCTACTACAATATATTTTTCTAACAGCTCAAATACCAGACTGCCGCCACTTCGGTTCTCCATCAACAGAAGTCCTTCGTTTTGCTGTCCTTCGACCGCTTTTTGTGACTCACAGTAGAATACACTTTTTGCCTTCATTGCCTTTTGCATATCACTGTAATCTGCAAACCATCTTAAAGAATCATATTCTGAAACCATTGGGATGTCTGCATTCTTTTCAATCTTATTCGCGATCTTACTCAACTGTTCTGTCTCGGTCTGATAGATTGCTCCCACATGATCAGTCAGTGAGGTCTTTTTATACATGATATCTGTCAGTTCCACCGGAACCGTGCTGTCTGCAAAACATCTGATCTGAAGATTCTGTGCATTACTCATCGGTATGGAGAAGTGAACTTCTCCAACCCCGTCCTTTAAATCGGATGCCTGCAATTTTCCACTGACATAGCTTTCTCCGGTGATCGCATCTGCAATATCTACGGTTGCTAAATCTGTACTGCCCTTGTCGTCTGTTTCCACAGAAAAGGTAAATGTAAACTCATATTCACCGCTTGTAAACGCTTCCCCCTTGGTCGTTGCAAAACATCCGACTGCCCCATTTGAACTCATCGTACCGGTCTGGTTGCGGTTTGATGCTGCATCATAGAGTGTTCCAAGGTCTATATGATATTCTTTCTTATGATTTTTCTTTACCTGTTCGATCACTTTTTTCTGTAAAGCTTCTCCCTTGACCCAGAGATATTCCTCGCTGTCAAGTTCAATACAAAGATAATTCTCAAGCACCTCTGTATTTGTGATTTCACGTCGGTTCGTAAACAGGATCGCTTCTTTTTCATCCTCGGAAGGATAACGCGGGATCACCTCATAATCTGCAAAATAATACTGCAACAGATAATACACCTGATGATCATCCGCTCCACTTAGATCCAGTCCATAGAGCTTGTCTGTCAACTGCTCTTTTCCAAGTTCTCCGCTTCCTAATACCTGATAAACCGTATCTATTTTTTTCTCAGTTTTCTTCTGCGTTAAAATATCCCAGTTATAGGCATTGTAGCAGTATTTATAGCCTGCGACGACAAGCAATACCACCATAATGACCTGAAACTTCTCTTTTTTCCCTGCCTGGAAGAAAATCAATAGCATTATGACAAAGACTAACGTTGCCGGCAGATAGGTATGTGCCGTTGCAATATTCCGGTCTGCTAATGCAAAACAGATGAATTCCTCTCCTGCCTGTTTGTTTCCATAACAATAAGGGAGTATGAACGCTAACCATATTCCCTGGAACAGTACGATATATTTGATGGATTTATGGAAACAGCTTAAAAATACGTCTTTCTGCTTTTCCATGGTTACAAAGACAAGCATTAATAACGGCTGAAGATATGGCATCATATAGCGAAGATAGGTAAACGCTTTCGTTCCATATTCTTTCGTTCCATATCCTCCCGCAATGGCATTGGCTGCCGTTGCGATCCATGTCAGGGACTGCGCCGCGATGGTCATTCCGGTACAAAGCACAAAAAAGCTTCCAATGACAAAATAGAGCCGTTCCTGTGCGTTATCAGCCTGAATGGTCTTTAATACAAATGCCTCTTTTCCTTTTCTGACGATCAATAAAATAACCATGACCAGTGCCGTGATCAGAAGTCCGCCTGAGATCATGCTCGCAATATTGATCTGTCCGAAGATCGTAAACAGACAGGATTTAATCCCATCTGCTGTCTTTAACAGGGATAATTTTTCCTGTCCGATGTTGACACGGGTATTGCGCACGCCTTCTGCCGCACTCCAGACAACGGACTGATATATTTTCGTTCCTTTTTTTATCAGAAGATATCCGCCTGCCGTCAGTATTCCAAAGACAGACAGGGACACCATTTTTTTGCGGTACATAAGCCCATACAACGCGATCACTAATACGGCTGCAAAAATATAGGTTGTTGTTCTTGCATGTACCGTCAGCGCATATAACATGAGCAAGACAAAAAAGCCGGTCCACATTGCTCTTTTTTTCGGCTCCTCTGTGAGTACCAGCTTTGCTAATACCAGACATATGCACCAACTGATCAGCATCAGCATATGTTCATTATAAAACACGGTTGTACGGACAACGGTTATATAAGAAATCGTTACCGTCATCAACAGTGCTTTTTTTTCATCTGTAATTCCAAATACTCTCTTGATCAGATAGAAACAGATGACTGCTGCCACACTCTCTAATACTCCGGTACAGACTAACAGGGTACGATAGAGTATGACCGGATCTTTGATCCACTGCATCAGTGGTGTTGCCAGTATACTCATTCCAAAACCATAATATCCTGCTTTTGATACAACGGCATTCCAGTTCTGTGAAGAAAAGAATACCGCACCATTCATAGTAGACAGCTCATCTGAAACTGTTCGCAGCGGAATTGCCTGCAGACTCCAGAAGAGTCTTGGCAAAAATGCGATCAAAAATGCCCAGATATAGCCTGTTTTTTGTCGAATCCCGGTCATTCTGTTATCCATCTGTATCCTCCTTGAGCCTTTAGTCCTTAGTTTTCCTCTTTTTCGGAATCGTAATCCAGTTTACGCACATGGTACTGGATATCCTCTAATAACTTCCGGTTTGATGCGATAATGTCGCCCATCAGTCCGAGTACCCATACAAGCACTCCTATGATGATCAGCATTGACGCAAGGATCAGTGACTGGATATGGCCGGCACCGCTTCCTCCAACTGCATAGACGATAAAACGGATTCCCAACGCAACTCCGCCAATGACAGGAATTGTTCCAAGTCCCATAAAGAAGGACAGTGGCTTGTACATTAAAAATGCACGGATGATCGTTAACATGGATCTCTTTACATAACCAAACATACTGCTGAACAGTCTGGATGGACGCAGTTCTGCATTGGTACGGATCGGAACAGAAGTCATTGCCATCTTGGTACGTCCTGCCTGTACGATGGTTTCTAAAGTATAGGTATATTCATTGGTAACATTCAGACGCATTGCCGCATCCCTGCTGTAAGCACGGAATCCACTCGGTGCATCCGGGATGTCTGAGTTCGATGCCTTACGGACTACCCAGCTTCCAAAATGCTGCAGTTTCTTTTTGAGTGGTGAAAAATGCTCTGTCTGATCGATCGGACGTTCGCCGATCACGATGTCTGCTTCTCCATTTAAGATCGGGCGTATGATCTTTTCAATATCTTCGCCGCAGTACTGGTTATCTGCATCGGTATTGACAATGATGTCTGCGCCGTTTCTAAGGCACGCATCCAGTCCTGCCATAAATCCTTTTGCAAGACCTTTGTTCTTTTTGAAATTGACAACGTAGTTCACGCCCCAGTTCTTTGCGACTTCTACGGTATTGTCCTTACTTCCGTCATTGATGATCAGATATTCGATCTCGTCAATGCCATCGATGTGCTTTGGCAGATCGTTCAATGCGATCTCTAATGTCTCTGCCTCATTGTAACATGGTATCTGTATAATTAATTTCATTGGTTTATTCCTCCCAGCATAATCTAAAGCATTTTATCACAACTGTCCTGCTTTTGCAAGAATTGTTGAAAAATCATCTTTTTCACTTTATCTTACAGTTGCTTCTCTTTGAAATTGATTGTTCTTTCCATCTCTGGCTGTTATCGTGATCACGGTATTCCGGTTCTGCCTGTTGATCTTAATGGTATATTTTCCCTGTTTCGTTGTTTTTGAGGAACCTAAATTCCTATTACCATACGTTGCAGTCACCCTTGCTCCCGGCTGTGCCCTGCCTGTGATCCGGTTCGAATAACTTGCTAACCAGTTGATCCTGATCGCCTTTGTCGTTCTGACCGGTGCACTCGAACCTCCGACAAGGAGAATTTCCTCTTTTGCCCCATTTGAGAACTGATTGTCTCTCAGGCTCGTTGCCCTAGAACCCTGATACATGGCAACTCCATATCTGCGGTTATCGGTGATCACATTTTCTTTGATGGTCAGTCTGCTTGTGCTTGCGTAAATTCCCGACTGTCGGTTAGCAATGATGGTATTTCCCTTTAAATTCGCCTTAGAATACAATTGTAATTCCACACCTGACTTTTTATTTTTTTGCACTTCACAATCATATATTTTCACTGCACCAGAAGACACACTGACACCGGCTCCTTTATTCTGTTCAATTTTTACACCGGATCGTAGGGAAACATCTGCCTGTTCTACTGCAAAAACCCCGCTCTCAGCATTTTTTGCAACTGTACCGCCCTCTAATTTCAGTTTTGATTTCTTCTCGGCGATAATACCGTAATGCTTATTTCCTCTGACCGATGGATTTTTTATGACTGCCGAGGATGTTCCGGTCAATGTGATACCCGCCCCGCCATTTGAATATGTGATAAGCTTTCGGATATCCGCATTTTTTGACTTATAGATATAAAGACCCGTAGCACCATTTCGGTATATCTTTGTGGAACCCTGTAGCTTTAATTTCGAAGAACCACAGGAAATCCCATTCTTTTCATTACTGTATATTTTATTGATCCCTTTGAGAGTTACCGTTGAATTTTCCGTGATCTGCAATCCGTGTTTGTCACATTCATAGATGATATTATTTCGCAACGTTGCATTTTTTACATCATTCAATATGATCCCTGCCGCTTTGCCGGACACACGGTTACGCTCGATCACGACATTCTTAATTGAATAGTCGCCTGCCGGTACGATGGTCTTGCCATGTGATGTATAAGATGTACGCACATGCGTTCCAAATACACGGATCATGGCACCTCCGGTATCATGTCCACTCATCCGGTCCTTTCGGATGACATTATCCGCAATGACCAGATTTGCCGTTAAAGGCTGTGCTTTTACCTTGCTTCCATCCGCCGGTGCATAAAAATTCTTCCCATAAGAATCTGACATACTGACACTACGAAAGTCGATTGCCTCACTACAGTCTACAAAGGTATTATGTACAATATTGCAATTTTTGTAATTATACATTCCGATTGCTTTTCCTTTGATATCGGAGAAAAAATTGTCGCTGATCGTAATATTACTCATATACTTTCCTACGACTGCCGAATGTGTTCCGATTGCCCGGTATAACTCCGTAAATGTATTATTTTTGATCAATACATTCTGACACCGTGCATCATCATACACCTCACATCCCGGCATAATAGAACTGTTATTGCAGATATCTAACTGAACTGCCTCTTTTTTCAAAGACGCTTTATCCTGACTGTAGTCGCTGAAAGTACAGCCTAAAATGGACAGCCCTTTAATGCCGCCCATTTCAAGATGATGTGCATTAAAACTGTTCTGCACCGTACAGTTCAAAAATTCAATATCCGAAGCATGGACAAACCTAAAGATCGGATTGGTGTTCTTCGTCACACTTCCAAGTCCATCCCAGATCCCACCTTCGATCAGAACATTTTTGGTACCGGCGTATCCGCCTCCCGTTCCAACGGTCTGCATCAGATTCCGCTTATACGGAGTCGTTCTGCGGATTGTTGCCCCCTGTGCATAGATCCAGAGATTGCTGTAAATGATCAGACCATGTCCGTCCTTATCCTTCACATCATAGACTCCACCCGGAATCACAATCTTACACTGCTCATCCGGGTGTTTCTGTTGATACTTATGGGCTTCATCAATTGTCTTTTGAAATGCCCTATAATTGTTTTTAGATGTTACAGATGCACCGTAATCCAATACGTTGAACTCCTTTTTTACATTTGTAAAGTTCAGTCTTGCACCTGTGGCTTTCGCCTGTCTCCGGGTTGTCTCAACGGTCATCGGTTCCTGCTCTTTTGCAGACACTGTCATCTGCCCGTATAGCAGGCACCCCGCCAGAAGTATGACTCCCAAAATCCATTTCGAGCCTCTTTTTCGCATCCTGTATTTCCTTTATCTATTTGCCTACTTTCACCGTCCGCTGATAGATATTCTTCTTTGCATCTGTGCTGTAGACACCAATGGTTGTACCTTTTTTCTGCTTTTTGATCTTAATGACATAGCTTCCGGAATTCTGTGCCACTCCGGTTCCAATCTTCTTACTTCCTGCCTTTACGGTCAGCTTTGACTTTGGATGTGCAGATCCGGTTACCTGTTTCATGTTAGAAGTTACTGCATTCAGTTTTGTGGAAACGGTTGTTTTTACCGGTGCTTTTGCTCCTCCGCTGACTACGATCTCATTCTTTCCTTTATTGGATAAGGTGTTCTTTGTCAGAGAAGATGCTTTTGCACTGCCTGCTAATGAGATTCCATATTTCTTGTTATTCTCGATCGTATTGGATGAAATATTCAAATTTCCACTATTTGCAGTGATTCCGGATTTTTTATTCTTCGTAATCTTACTGCTGTTGACCGTTCCCTTAGAAGAACTTGAAAATCCGATTCCATTCTCTTTGTTGTTGTTTACGGTAATCTTCTTAGCTGTTAAATTACTTGCTGTGACGGAAATACCGTTTTTCTTATTACTGCTTACCGTACCGCCTGTCATGGTAAGTACGGAGGCTTTATTCATCGCAATTCCGTTACCGCTGTTATTTTTGATCTCTGCGGAAGAGATCTTACATCCCTTGGATTTATCTGTCAGGCTGATTCCATGGCTCTTATTCTGTGCAATGATACATTTATTGGAAACGCTGATCTTACTCTTGGTTACATTGATACCGTTGACAGAGTTCTTTTCAATTCTTCCGCCTTTGAAATAAGCCTCTGAATTTTTCTCTACTAATACACCGTTGCGTGTATTCTTCTGGATCTTTCCTCCGGAAATCGTTACTTTGGAACCATCTGCGATCTGGACACCGCTTCTCTTACATCCGGTGATCGTATTATTGCTGAGAGTTGCACCTCTGACATCACCTAAGGAAATACCGTTTGCTTTTCCTGAGATGGTGTTGTTCTCAATGCGGACACCTTCTACATAATAATTACCCTTCGGAATTGCCAGTTTGCCGTTTGCATAATAAGCACTGTCTACTCTTGCTCCGAATACACGGATGGCTGCGTCCGGTGCCTCATGACCTGATGCGGTATCCGTAGTGATCTTATTCTTAGAGATCAACAGATTTGCTTTTAAACCGCCTGCCTTTGGTGTGCTTCCATTTGCCGGTGCATAAAAACTTCCGTTATACTGCTTATTCATGCTCATGGCTCTGAAATCGATTGCTTCACAACAGTTTGTAAAGGTGTTACCACTGATGATACAGTTGGTGTAGTTATAGGTATTAATTGCTTTTCCTTTAATGTTGGAAAATACATTATTACGAATCACAACATTGTCATAGTATAAACCAACGACTGCGGAATGGCTTCCCACTGCACGATACAGATCCGTAAATGTATTATTTTCTATCAATACATCACTGCAAAGGGCATCATCACTGGTCGTTCCCGGCATGATGCTCTTGTTATTGCAGATATCTAACTGGATTGCTTCTTTCTTTAAGCTGGAATCATTCTGACTGTATTTTCTGACCGTACATCCCTGCGCTGTAAAGCCTTTCACACCACCCAGCTCTATGATGTGAGCATTAAAGCTGTTCTGTACAGTACAGTTGATAAATGCCATGTTGGATGCATGTGCAAAACGGAATACGGAGTTGGTGTTCTTCGTTTCCTTTCCCTGACCATCCCATGTTCCGCCCTCGATCTTGACATTCCGGGTAACATTATAACCTTTTCCACTCATATCAGTCTGCATCAGGTGCCAGTTGTAATCACTCCTTCTTTTGATCGTTGCCCCCTCTGCATAAATCCAGGTGTTGCTGTATACGATCAATCCGTGACTGCTTTCGCCTTTGATGCGGTAAGTTCCTTTCGGTATCACGACCTTACACTGTGAACCCGGATGTTTTTTCTGATACTTATTTGCCGCATCCAGTGCTGCCTGAAATGCAGGATAGTTATCATCCAAAGAAGTACTTGCACCATAGTCTTTTACGTTGTAGGTTGCACCGATGTTACTGAAGTTCAACTGTGCTCCCTGAGAGCTTGCTGCTCCTAAGTTGCCATCCTCTAACGTTGTTGTCTCTACGACCGGAACACTCTCCGCTGCCTCTACCTGTGCCAATGCCGGAACCTGTAAACTTCCGGCTGCCACAACGGCTGCCATAAGAATTCCAACTCCATTTCGTCTGTTAATTCGTCTTTTCATAGTCCTCTCCTTCCTTTGCTTGTTCCTCCATTGCCTATGAAAGCTACTGCTATATACATTATAATTCCAAATACTACATTATCCAACCATATTTTTCTTTTCTCTTACTCGATAAATATTCTTTTAACTGCCTCGCCCTTTACTTTCCAGAATTTTCTCAATCCCAGGGAAGTGTACTGGATAAACAGTCCTGTTACCACCGCCAGTATCACATAGAGTATAAGCATTCTTCCCTCACCCATCTGTGGAAAAAGATTTCTCATCTCCTTAGCCCAGAATCCATGTCCCAAATACAAGGAAAAGCTAAAACTTCCAAACCACGAAAATAATTTATTGGAAAACAATGGCATAACAATAGATTGTTCACTGCAGGTGATAGTCACAGAGAGCCAGAGAATCATAAGCAGTATCCAGTCTGCCTTTGAACCTGTATGACTGTAACTATACCAGATAACACCACCATATCCCATCCAGGACACGAAAAATAACAATGTCTTTGCTACATTGTTAAAAGATATTTTTTTCATAAATTCTGCCATTCGAAAGGAAAGACATCCCATGCAGATTTCCATGGTTCCCCTTATCATAGAACGCAAGCACAACCCCTGCCATTTCATAGGTCTTCTGAGAGAAGGAAATTTTTGATAACTGTATCCTAAAAGAAAGCAAATCATCAATGGTGCTATAATATAGAAAAAATTCTCCTTGTATTTTCTAAGCAGCGGCCACAATAACAGCATGCTCAAAATCATTGCCGAGATATACCAGGTGGCATCATTTGACAAATAACTGGCATCATTTGGCGAATAACCCACAATTCCTGTATTGGTTAAAAACAGCAGTTCCCAGATAGATGCAAAAAGGTCTTTTACTACCTGTTTCCAAGAAACAAAATGCCAGTGCTTAACCACAAATGCGATGACCCATGCAACATAAATATCGGGCATAAATCTTAAAATCTTTTTTTTTATAAACTCAAAGGTATCTATACCCAAATTTTCTTCATATGCTTTTTTGGCTGCATTCCTCGCCATCATAACCCCTGAAACAACAAAGAAAAAATCTACTGCAATACTTCCACCTTTAAAATACCCATTTTCTGACTGTATAAAGTATCCTGAATGAAAACTGATAACGACGATGCAAAAAAGCAGTTTAAAAAAATCCAATTCTCCATTTCTCTTTTGTGCCTTTACTTTTTCCATGATGTAACTCCTCCTATTTCTTTGCTCAAGAACAGAGCAAAGCATTTTCCTCTGTTTCCTCTCATACTACTCTCCTCGTATTTTTCATGTCTTAATTTTTTTCTTCAAATACTTCTTCATCTGACCTGTGACTAACAGATACACCACGGACAATCCACAATAAACTACACCACCTGCTACCAGTTCAATCAAAAGCAGAAGCACAGATGCTTTTCTTCCATTTCCTATAAAAGATACTGCTATATACATTATAATTCCAAATACAACATATATCCAACCTTTTTTCAGATAATTTCCAAATTCTAACTCTTTTCTGGTCTTAAAGGTCTGAATCAACATTACCGTATATTCGGCAAAGATTGTTGCGATGACTGCTCCCATTGCATCATAACGTGTGATCAGTATCGCATTTAAGATGACATTGACCACTGCTCCCGCGATCACCGATACGACATAGATCATATCCTGGCTGTTTGGAAGCAGATACTGGGTACGCACGACATTTGCCCATGCCTTACAAGGGATCATGACGGTTAACGCCGTGATCAGGGCAATACATGCCGTATATTGTTTTCCGTAAAATACCACGGTAAACACTGGTGCAATGGCTGCTAATCCAAACGTCGTTGCCATGGAGATCCAGATCGTAAAATACATGGAATTTGCAATATATTTTCTGCTGAGTTCCTTTTCTCCCTTTTGTACGAGATTGGACATTCTTGGCAGCATAACCATTCCAAGCGCATTGATGATCGCCATAGGGATCTGCAGGATTCTCTCGGAATATTCATAGTAACCTACCTGTGCATCCGTACTCATAATTCCTAACATAATCTTGTCCATGACATTGTAGATACTGATCGCCAGTACCGGAATGAACAATACCAGATTCGGCTTGATGTGGTGTGCCACCTCTGCCCAGGTCGGTCTCCGGAACTTTGTTAATTTTCTGACATATGGCCAGAGTGCCAATGTACTTAACAACTGGCTGCCCGCCATAACAAATGTATATAAGATTAAATCATTCTGGTCTTTTACAAATACGAAGATACCAACTAAGGACAAAATACGGATGACCATATTTCTGGTAACGGTCAGCTTGAATTTTTCTAATCCGAAGAAAAACCAGTTGATATCAAAGGCTGCGGACATCAGGTACACTCCCTGTACTAATGCCACGGTACGGTTTGCATCGACGATCCACACTAAATATATGACATAGGCAGTTATGGAAATTGCTGAGGTCAGAAGTTGGAGTACATAGATACTTGAAAAAGTCTTCGACAGCTTCTCTTTATCATCACGGATCAGTGCAATGCTCCGGTTTCCGTAATTATTCACTCCCAACATTGCCGCTAACAGGAAAAAATTCGCTACCGAATAGGTGTAGGAATAGATTCCGCTCTTATCCGGTCCGAGTACCCTTGCGATATAGGGGGATGTTACCAGCAAAATAACAAGATTTAATATCTGATATACCAGATTATATGAAAAATTTTTCTTAATACTGCTCATGCTTTCGCCTCAATGCTCTTTTTATAATTCAAAGGATGATTTTTCCGGAAGGATATGCTCAAAGCATTCGATCACCTTTGGTTTTGCCTCTTCAAATTCTTCCTGAGTACAGGTATCGTTAATGCAGATCATCCGTTTTTTCTGGTTGCGGATCGTATCATACAATTCCCGATTGTCTGCACCGACGGCATACATCTTTCCTAACTTTAACACATTAAACGGTTCAAAATTACCGCGGAACAGGTTCCAGTAGCGGAATACAAACTGATTGACATCCGAAATGGAACGGAATCTGTGGGAAATCGTCTCATTTAAGATTTCCGGCTCTTTTTCCCAGAACTCCTGATAGGTGGACTTTAAGTTTGCCATCGGAAGATGATGGCTTAAGACTCCGATCAGGTTTGGGAACGGCAGCATATACATGATCCAGTTGTATATTGCATATTTTCCGTATTTGGGACTTAACATTTTCTTCTTTAAATCCTTTTTGATCTGTTTCCGTTTAAAGTATTTACCCATCAGGTTCATGTTGTTGACCATCGTATGTGAAAATACATAGGTTTTTCCGGAAAATCCCAGCGGATATTCGCATAACATGTCACACGGCTTTCCATTTCTGAAAAAGTCCGTCTTTTCCACCTTGTCGATCAGAAACATATCGTCATTAAAATAGACGAAATGTTCACTTAACTCCTCGATCCGGTGCAGGTTCATGTCGATCGGACGGGAACTGAACGTCGGCAGACATTCCTTTGGGATAAAATCCTCATGCCTGACAAAACGCAGCTTCGGATGCTCTAAGTTCAGCCACTCCGGATAATGACCACAGGTTACAAAATAGACGTTGTTGACCCACGGTGCGAATTTTTCCACTCCGCGAAACCAGTACTTTAAGTTCTCCCATTCCCGATAACGGTTTGCGGAAGCATCCTGTCCTTTATCGGCAGTATATTTTGCTTTACTTGCCTGCCACTCAGGGTCATTTCCGTCTACCCAGAGAATGACAAAGTCTACTTTTTCATCTTCTGCTATCTTGCCCATAATTCTTCTACGACCTCCGTCATTCTGTCCCAGGAATACTTGTATTCTTCCGCTTTTACGTTCTGTGCAAATTCTTCTTCTTTTTCTTCTTTAAAATAGCGGATGACTGCGTCTGCAATCTGTTCCGGATTCTTGCTCTCTACCACATATCCGGTCTTACCGTCGGTTACAACGTCCGGCAGTCCTCCGACATTGGTTACTAATACCGGTTTCCGGAATCCGTAAGCAATCTGTACGATCCCACTCTGTGTCGCTGACTCATATGGAAGCACTACCAGATCACAGGCAGCAAAGTATTTTTCTACCTCTTTATCCGGGATATAACCCTCTACCACTTCCACGGCATCTTCAATCTTCTTCTCACGGATCAGTTCCATATACTGATCTCTGTCCTCTCCGAAGTCTCCGACTACGAATAAACGGAGATTTTCCACCTGCTCTGTAATCTTTGGCATGGCGCGGAGCAGATGTTTTAAACCCTTGTATTCTCTTACAAATCCAAAGAACAACAATATCTTTTCGTCCTCGGATGCCCGGATCAGTTCTCTGGATTCACTGCGGCTTAAATTCTGCAAACGGAACGCATTATAGGTTGGGTGCGGTGTCAGCTTGACGACCGGATCACTCTTTATCTGATAAAGATCGGACTCATCCATCTTAGACTGTACAATAAAGTAATCTCCCTTTTCTAATACCCTTTTCGTTAAGAAGCAGTCCATTGGGAAACGCTCATGCGGGAATACGTTATGACATAAAAACATGATCCTCGTATGCTTTTTCAACATTTTTTCCATGATCCAGAAACACGGTGCAAAGTACGGATGCCACCATGGGAAGATCACTAGATCCGGTTTTTCCTTTAAGATCCATTTGGATGCCTTCACGATATTAAACGGATTTGCAGTGTGTATCCAGTATTTTGTCTCCGGCACCTCAAACTGTGGGTTGTCATAGTCCTTCTGTTCTTTTTTGTATAAAAACTTCGGATACTGCATCTGGAAGGACACCATGGTCACATCGTATTTCTTACGCAATGCCTTACACATCAGTCCCGTATAGTGGGCAATTCCGCCTTTATACGGATAAACCGGTCCTATCATCACTATCTTTTTTAATTCTTTTTTCATCTTCCTACCTCACTGCTTCTTCTGATTTACTGTGCAACGGTTTCAATGCTCTTAATTCTAATTTTGCTTCCCTTCTGTGAATTGATTCGATATCGAATCCATTCCATACTCTGTGTTACGGATACGTCCCTGATTCTGATTTCGGTTGCATCCTTTGGCATTTCCTGTTCTGCAATAATTTCATCCTGTGCATTTCTTATACGGAAAACTGCCGCATTGTCCTCTTTCGCCTGAATCACTTCATAATGTACGATCATATCATAAGTTGCATCTCTTTTGATTTTTTTCTTATTACTGCGCAGTACCGTTTCTTTCTTTCCGGAAGAAAGCACATTTCCGTCACTCTCCATTTTTCCCCAGTATTCATATCCTGAACTATAGCAAAAATCCCTGTTGGTTCCGGATTGTGGGAGTGTGTTATCCCCATCTAAGACATTTTCTTTGACCCGGTAAAGCCGGAAAATTCCAAATACCTGTACTTCTTCTAACTGCTTTGCGATCTGCTTCGGCATCAATTCATATTCCTTTTGGGTCATCAGAACCATATACGGGGTCTTTAAATGTGCATTATCAAAATAATAAGTACTTGCTCCCCAGCCGACTCCATGGTTGTAGCCGCCCCAGGTACTGATCTCCACATTTGGGTTGACATTCCGCATACATCTTCCCATTGAAATGGATTCCGAGCCGATCGTAATGATTAGATGAACTCCCTCCTGCTCTGCCGTGAGTGTGATTCCCTGCATATCGCCCTGATAGTTATAGCAGTCTCTCATATAGTTCTTATAGTCATAGACGTTGACAAACAATAAAAGAACGATCGTAACCAGAACAATGGTCTGCTCTAAGAGTTTTCTCTTTTCCCATAAGTCCGATGCTGCAATGGAGGTCAGCAGGATCATCGGTATCATACTGATCAAATGATAACGGAATTCGAATGTCTCTGTCGCATAGTTGACATTGGCAAAGATCAATACGATCAGGTTCACTGCAAAAATGCAGGTGATCATCCCAACGAGTTCTTTATATTTTTCATTTTCTTTTAAATGTTGTAACAAATAAATCCATGATGCTAAGATCACTGCCGCTAAAAAGAAACGGAACAGATACATCATTCCATAGGTCTGTGTTACCGGAATATCCTCATAGTCCGGAATTCCGCCAAACAACTGGAAGATTCCGGTCAGGCATTTTGCGATCACCGACGGGAAATGCTTTGCCTTTGTGAGCATCATCTGGCTTCCGACCGACTCAATGATTCCGGTACGTCTGCCCACTTTAATGCCTACCACATAGATGGCGGATTCTAAGATCAGAAATCCAAGCCTTTTGTTAAAAATCTGTTTGATATCGTTTCCGATCAGTACATGAAGGATTTCATATCCGATCAACGGTAATACGGCACAAAGCAGGATATATTCTCCACTTGAAACTGCGGTATCAAATACGAAAAAGGTTGCAAACAGGATCAGATACCAGTATTTTTTAATTTCCTGTCCTTTGTGCATCCGTACTAAGATATCGATCAGTAACAGCGGTACTAACAGCTTATACGCATAAGAACCTGCACTGGTAAAAAGCATCGGCATATAGCCCAACTGTCCTGTGCTGTATGGTGTCAAAAGAAACAGTACGGCAAGCAAACGCATATTTTTTTTAACATCTGCCTGTTTTAAAATATCATAGAACAGACATGCATAGACGATCACGGTCACAATATTTGCAAGTCCAAATGCCGTAAATGCATTCTTCGTAATACCATAGAACAATGCTCCTAAAAGAACCGGCGAATCAATACCCAAAGTGGTCTGATATGCCCAGTCTTTTAAAAGGATACGCTTCTGTCTCCACATTTCTACGATCTGTGCATAAGCACAGGAGGAATCATAATTTGATTCATACGGCAGTCTGGTCAGATTAAATACTGCCAGCGCTCCAATCTGTATCACTATTCCCACACAGAGCAGGATTTCTAACCAATGCTCTTTTATCCAGGTCTTATTCATCATCTTCTCCTTTATTCCTGTTTCCAGAGATGAACGGAATCACAGCGAAGGCTGCCACCCTCTGTCTGTACACGAAACTCAATTCCTTCCTCTGCTCCCTCAACGTCAAATTCCAACTCTACTTCTTTGTTTCCTGCTATTTCTTTTTCTGCTAACAGGTTTCCACCCATTGCGATCTCACATTTTCCATTGGTCTCTTCTGCCGTATCAATAGAAAATACCACACGATAATGGCCCTTTTCTAACTTCATATACGGACCCCAGAAGGCATAACCGGCTTCTTCTGTTTCGATGACATTTCCGGTCCGTGTACTTCCCGCTGCGATCGTAAACAGGGACATCGGGATCTCAATCTCTGTCTGATTGGCTGCTCTTAAACGGTAAACCGAAGTGTTCATCTCTTCCGTATCTAAGGCTCTTGGAAAATGCTCTGTTGTTTTTTCTAAAAATGTTCCCTGAATGATCTGCTCTGACAACTCCTCTGCCTGTACATGGAACAGATCCAGTTCTCCGACATTTCCGATATAATAGACTTCGTGATCCTGCAGATACTTCTGCAATTCCCCTCGCATATCCTTTAACAGAAAAACATTTTTTCCATATAGAAAACGATAACTGCCCGCTAACGAAGTATTCGTGGTCAGATATATCTTATCATCCTCTAACTGCTCTGCCGCCTTCTCATACTGTTTATCCATGCCGTCATACATCTTTTCCGTTAAAAATGCTGTACTCCGGATCAGAAGCATTCCTGTGATAAGAATGGCAAGTCCACCCTGTACCACAGATTTCCCCCTGCGGTTCTTCCCACTCCACGGTAACCGGCTGATCCCATAGGCTGAAATCATCAGTACAAACGGGATACAGACAAAGATCCATCTTCTTGACATCCAGATATGGTCCGGACTGATGGATGGTCTGACGATATAGGCAATCAGATTGCTGAATCCGATCGCTAAAAAGAGCAGATATCTTTCCCACTCCTGATTTCTGTGTAATATCCGGTAAAAACCGTAAAACAGTAATATCATTGCCGGGATCGTCACATACCAGCAGAACTGCTGCATGGCATAGAGGTTGACCGGCTCTTCGTAATTTTTTAACAATACCGGACGCAGGAGATAGGCAAATAATGCCAATACTCCAAGCAATACGGATAACAGTACACTGCCCCTGCCCTGTACGAACTCCCGGATCTTTTCAGGGCTGTCGCTTTCCTGTCCTGTCTGTACAGCGTTTCTCTGCATGCTTTTCCTTTTCATGCTGAGGATTGCTCCTACGAGGAGCACCAATACCGCTAACACCACATTGATCCCGACGATCATCGCAAGTCCTTTGTGCAGATGCACCTTATAATATGGATAGGAAAAAATAAAACCATATCCCAACGCTGCGGCGCCAAGTATCAGATAAAGTCCTGCTGCCACTCTCGCGTATTTTTTCTTCACCTCAAACCATTCACAGTAGCCCCACATCACAAGGATGCCGACACCAATGATATAGGCATCGATACGATTAAAGGTGGAGATTCCAAACAACAGTCCCGCATATCCCGTATATCGCAGCTTTTCGGTTTCCCAGCCCTCGTAAAACCAGTAAATTCCAAGAAACAGAAGCATCTGGCTTAACAGCTCTGTCTGCGTGATCCTTCCAGCCCAAAGCTGTGCCGGATTGACAGTCAGAAAAAGCAATGCCAGCCCTGCCGCCTTTTCACCGAACATCCGCTTTGTCAAAAGATACATGATACCCAGTGCAAAGAAATTGATAAAAGCATTGACGCGTACCAGACCTTCTAAACCTCCCACCCGGTAACCTACGGCTAACAGACTTGGAAACATGTGTAAGAACTGTGTTACCACACTTCCCGGCTCTTTGGAAATTCCATATTCATATTCCGAGTAAAAGCCCGGTGCGTCTAATTTTAATAAGTCTTTTACTTCTTCACAATGCTCATTCAGATAAACATTGCTCTCATAAGTGATCCCACCGGTTTTTGCAATATGCACACCGTTGATGAGATAGACTCCCGGGTCCCTGCCTGCCGGCATATATTTTGTCGGAAAGAAAAAACACAGGCAAAATGAAATCAGTAAAAGAGCAACGGCGGCTACATCCCACCGGCTCATTTTTCCTGACGCTTCCTGTACTTTTTCCCGCTTGCAAAATATCCAAAGGCAGATACCCGCCGACACAAACAGGATCGCACTCAGCGCATATAAGGAAAAAATCCCGAAAACAGCAAGCAGATTCGCAGCAACTGCGATCTCTGCTATCTCTGCCGCTCCCACTAAGATCCCTTTTTCCATATCATTGTATTTACGCGGCAACAGCTTTGCACACAGGAATCCCTGTGCCAATACCGCGGCAAAAAATACGAAACCTTCTGCCATGCTTACTTTCTCCTAATCCTGATCTACACCGTCTGCATAGGCGATCATCCTTGCCAGATGCCATATCTCCAGACTTGTATATTTCTGTCCGATGATCCGCTCTGCATAGAGTCTTGCCAGCCACTTTTTATCTGCGTAGATTTTTTCCGGCTTTTCTTCTTTTGTTAAATCCTGATTTGTTTTTTCGTGTTTATCATAAGCAGCCCGGATGAATTTCAGGGTGTCTTCTGCTACAACTTTCCACCGGAAACGTTCTAAACGCTTCTTTCCCTTTTGTAAAAGTTCCTCTAAATCGGTTTCTGACAATGCCTGTACCAGTCCTCTGGTGATATCCGATACATCATTCGGATTGACTAAAACGGCTCCGTCTCCTCCGACTTCCACAAGGCTGGAATTATTCGATGTTAAAACCGAAGTTCCACATGCCCAGGATTCCACGACCGGAAGTCCGAAGCCTTCATACTTCGATGGAAATGCAGTCAGGTGTGCTAAATTATATAAGATCAAAAGCTCTTCATCCGTAACAAAATTCGTACAGATCACTCTTCCCTCTGCACCGGACTCTTTTGCGAGTTTCATAAAGCCATCCACAGCTTCCTGTGACAGCTTACAGACAATGACTAACTGATACTGTTCCTTTAACTCCGTTGGCATTGCTCCAAAGGCACGGATCAGTCCATCCAAATTCTTTCTGCCGTCTGCACCTCCCGTACAGATAATAAAGGAATCCGTAATGCCAAATTTTTCACGGATCTCTCTTTCTGTTTCAGCGGCAACCGGAATCTCTTTGAATCTTTCATCTACCGCACCCCAGATGACATCGATCTTCTCCGGCGCAAAATTCATGTATTTGATCATATCCTGCTTTACACTCTCAGAAATGACCAGTATCTGATCCACCCATTTGAGCATATCGATCCTCATCTCATAGTACTGCTTTGCACGGCTGAAACGTGGAAAGTACTGATCCTTTCTCATGTATGGGATAATATCATATACCGTTGCGACAACCGTCACACCCTCAAACCATTCCTTACGGTAGAGCGTCATATTCTCATCAAACGGAGAGGTCATATAGAACACATCGATCTGATTATCCTTTAAAAAACGCTTTACAACTTTTCCGACTAATTCATAGTTGATACGGTCATGCAGTAAAAAATTGCCTTTTCCGAAAAAATAAAACTCTTCATGCAGATTTGACGCATCCTCCATAAACTCACTCAGGGAAAAATCTGCCTCATAAGTATTTAAAAAGAAATACCGGTTTTCTTTATCTATCTCTGCCATTTTTAAAAACTGGCTCTTCGTGTAATTTCCAATTCCACGATTCTTGCTTGCAGGTCCTAAAATCCCAACAGAATCAAATCCTATATTCATTCGCTTACCTCCTGTTGTTCTTTCATCTTTGCCATAATTTCAAGGATTCCCTCCTGTGTTTCCTGGAGGTTGTGAAGCGTGTTCAATACCTGTCTGTTATAGGCAATCTGTTTTTTTGCAAACGGTCCCATGAAAAACACTTTAAAGATTTTTCCAAACACCCGTCCAAACAGACGTTTCATCCTCGAAGGATCCTGCAGATCATAGATTGCAAGTGAATAGTGCTGCTCTAATTCATCTAACATATCATCTAATTTCTGCACTTCGCTTTCCATATAGGAACTGTCTTTTTGTTCAAAACAAAGATGAATCGCTTCTTTTTTACTGATCAGCTGCATAAAGATTTCTTTTTCTGCCTCTGAACGAAATTCCAGTTTTTCCATATCCGCTACTCCTTCTGCACTTCTTCTAGTTCCCAACTGTGCGGAATCCGCACAACTCCGATATCACTCTTAGAATTGTATAATTCAAACGGCATGACTTCTCTGTAAAAATCAATCGGTTCTTCTAAATCGGTCTGGATCGCTAAATCCAGCGAATAAGAACCCTCTAATAAATCCATCTCTTCTAACCGGATACGCACTGTTCCATCTTCCTTAAAACTCAGATCACCAATGTTGTCGATATGCGTATTGCATCCGTAACAGTGCATGCCATCCCGACGGAAAATTCCAAATCCCATCATGGCTTTTTCTACCGGCTCATTGACATGGAACTGCACCTGGATCGTGATCGGTTCACCGCAGGTAAAGGCTCTCTGCTTCTTTCCTTCAGCATTCTGCATCTCCACCTCAGTAATGACCACCCGTTTATCACCATAACGCTTTTCATCCTCTGTTTCTTCCAGCTCCGGCGGAACAAATTCATCCATGTTCTCATTTGCCATCTTTTTACGCATTTCATTCATGTAGTTTTGGTATTTCGGATGTACGTCACGCGGTGTACCGCTCAACTTGATCTGTCCGTCCTGCAGCCAGATCGTCCGGTCACAGATCTGCTCGATCTGTCCTAACGCATGGGATACGATGATAATTGTCGTTCCCCGCTCTTTAATCTCTTTTAATTTATCAAAACATTTCGCCTGAAAATTCGCATCTCCTACGGCTAAGATCTCATCGATCAGAAGGATATCTGCATTGACATTGATCGCAACTGCGAACGCCAGCCGCATATACATTCCCGAAGAATAGGTACGCACCGGATTGTCGATAAATGCCTGTAACTCCGAGAACTCAATGATCGTATCAAGTCTCTCTTCGATCTCCCGTTTGGAAAGGCCGAAAATTGCCGCATTCGTATAAATATTCTCTCTTCCGCTCATATCCGGGTGAAATCCGGCTCCAAGCTCGATCAGACTGGAAACCCTTCCCCGCATCTCCACAGTACCGGAGGTCGGATAGATGATCTTCGTCAGCAGCTTTAAGGTGGTACTCTTTCCACAGCCATTGTGTCCGATCAGTCCGACCGCTTCTCCTTTTTTGACTTCAAAGCTGATTCCGTTTAATACCTGACGGTTCTCATAGCGGTTTCTCTTCCAGAACAGCATCTTTTCCTTTAACTGGCTGCCTTTATCATAATAGACCTTAAACTGTTTTTTTAAATCTTTTACTTCGATTGCATTTTCTTCGCGCATCCTACAATTCCTCCGCAAAACCTTTCTGCAATTTTCTAAAACTGATATAACCGATCACACAGACGATCACACCCAGCACTGCTGCCTGGATCAAAGTTGACAGCTGCGGCACCTGCTTTGCATAAAGCACGGAACGGTATGCCTCAATGACCGGTGTCATCGGATTGAGATTCCACAGCGGACGCAGCTTGTCCGGTACTAAATCTGAGGAGTACATGATCGGAGTCAGATACTGCCATATCATTGCAATGATTCCTAAAATATAGGACAAGTCTCTAAAGTATACGGTCAACGCCGAACTGAGCAGGGCAATCCCCAGTGCCATGACATATTCCACTAACATAATGATCGGAAGCGTCAAAAGCGCTAATGGGTTCAGTCCGTGTCCGGTAAAAATGATCACTCCGAAAATAACCACAAAGCTCAAAAGCATATTGACAAAAGCTCCCGTGACATAGGAGATCGGTAAAACCTCTCTTGGAAAATATATCTTTTTTAACATATCCTTAGAGGCTAAGACACTGTCTGCACCTCCCGTCAAAGATGCCGAGAAGAAAATCCACGGTACCAATGCCACGAATAAGAACAGATAGTATTTATCAATATCATTTCTTAAGATAATGGAAAATACCAGCGTATAGACTCCCATCTGTAACAGCGGATTGATAAATGTCCACATAAATCCCAATACGGAACCCTTATATCTGCCACGCAGATCTTTTTTTACCAGACTGAATATCATCTGGCGGTATGCATATAATTCCTTTAAATCCTTTATCATGCTTACTTACTCCTTCGAGGCAGCAATACCTCTGTAATTCTCGTAATCCATGTCTCTAATGCAAGAAATCCGGTCAATGCCATGAGTGCCAGTGACATCACCAATACATTCAATGAATAGGCATACGGCACAGTTGCATCTCCTAAAATAGAAACCGGGCTGTATCCGATCGGTGCGATACAGAACACAAAGCAGACTGCATAGAAAACATCTCTTGGTTTTCCTTTATTCTCGTTTAAGAACAACATCAACGGAATGATCACAAAGACCATGGAATATGCATAGCTGAACGGCGGCATTCCTACCAGTACCGCTGTCAGTAAAAATATTTTTTTCCAGCGTTCTCTTGCTAAAAAGATACAAGGCAGATAGAACACATAGAATGCATAGAGTGCATACTGTAACAGTTTGTCGATCCGCGGTCCGCGGCGCTGTAACACATCAAATACTCCATATACCGTATTCGAGAAGTTCAGACGGTATCCGTGTCCGATGCTTCCAAGGAAGTTCGATGCATTGGTCAGGTTGGATAACAATACCGTAAACTCTGAAAATCCGCCAAAACACAAAAACGGAACAAAGAAGATCAATACTCCATAGATAATACATCTCTTTGCCTCTGCCCATCTCTTATCGAATATTAACATCAGTCCGAATACCACCGGATAGATCTTGATCGAAGTTGCAATTGCCAAAGAGATCAGACCGATTTCCCTCAAGATCTTATTTTTGCTGTCATAAGTAAAAATGTAAACCATCAGAAATGCCATACAAAACCATACGATATTTCCTCTGTCAAACGAATAAAGCACCGGCATACTCATTAAAGTCACGACCGAAAACTGTAATTTCTTTTTCCTGTCTCCCTTTAAGAATTTCCAGATCAATGCCAGCATGATCACTACAATGATCAGTGTATAGATCATGTAGACCGTTAAGCCCTGTGCGCTGTCACGCACGGCAAACATTCCGTGTTTTTTTGCCATATCCATTGGCAGAAATTTGCTGAAGATCGTATAAATGACATAGGTCAGCGGCGGATAGATACATTTCTTTCCATAAGGATCCCCACTGAAACAATCATTGATACTGTTGAAAAAATCCATAAAGATATCTTTTCTGTCATAAAACAGAAATTGATAAATACTTTTTCCACCTGTTGCTATTAAGGAAATCACAAATAATCCCAACATGATTCCCATCAGACCGTAAAAGACGGCATTGCTGCGTTTCTCTTTTTTCATTTTACTTCCTCTGGTTATTTTTCTTCGTTCTTTTTTAACGCCTCTTTGGCTTCCTTTCGGATCGCCTCCACGCGTTCTCTCATCATAACTGTAATGCGTTCCTCACTCAGCACCTCGTTAATATGTGAAAGAGCATTATTCTTTATTATATCATAAAAAGCCTTATCTGCATATAAGCGTTTCATGTACTCTGCTGCCTGCGCAACATCCGCATCTGCCCAGCGGTTTCCTGCCTTAAACGGCCCGATGTCCTCCGTCAGCTCTATCAACTGATAATCTACCATGCAGGCAGATTTTTCATCCATAAACTCTGTATTCGCAGACCAGTTTGTCGCGATACAAGGAGTGCCGTTCAACATTGCCTCTGCCATACCAAGCCCAAATCCTTCGGCACGATGAAGGGATACAAACACATCCACATCCCGAAGCAGGCTGTTGACTTCTATCTTCGTCAACATCTCTGTCATAAAATAGATATTGGTATATCCGTCAAAAAATTCACGGATCTTTTCCATATCTTCTTTGGCATTTCCTGAAATCTTAATAACCAGACCGACCTCGTCATTTTCCTTGCCAAATGCACGTTTAAATGCCTCTAAAGTACCTAACGGATTCTTTCTTTCCATCATGCTTCCGTTGTCATACATCATCAGAAACAGGAATTTGTCTTCCGGCAGTCCAAAATATGCACGGTCGTATTTGTCATCTGTCGGTGCCGTTACATGATATGGGATCGTATGCACCGGCTTATCCGTCACCTTGCGAATGCTGTTACTTACAAACTCTGCCGGTGTCCAGATCTCATCTACGATTGAAATGCAGTCTATCCACTCCGCCGGGAACTCCTCTAATTCCCAAAGCCAGAATGCGATATTATACCGATAGTCCCACACCTGCTTTCCAAGCTGCATATAGGATACCGTAAATTCATGTGCATTGATATGCAAAAGATTGATATCGTATGGAAGCTCGTCCGAAAATTTTGCATCAAACTCATGCTCTGTCATGCTTAACTGTTCGGAAATATGATGTTCTTTGATGCTGTACGGCATCCCGGAGGCTTCTAACTCCGCTGCCACAAGACGGCTGCTCTGTCCTAAACCCGAAGCTGCCTGGATACTTCCGATCAGGTTGATTCCCTCGGCATATCTGCCCGGCTTATACGGTGCGATCTTTGCATCTTTTAACTTCGTTGTATTGCGATTCATATATGCTTTCTTTGCCCGGCTTAAATACTCCTGTGGGATGATCTTTACCAGTACCGGTTTTAAAGCATCCGTGATTTTAATTACTAAATTTGATACACTCATTTTATTTTTTCCTGTTCTTTTTCTTACTCTGTAACCTGCTGCCTGAAATATGCACTCAGGTTCTTTGCTAAATTCTGCGGCACATACCGCTCTATGATCTTCTCATAGCTGCCCTCTGTCGGCTGTTCGTAGTCTGACATCCGCTTTGCAAGCCGTTTTGCGGACTCCTTGTTATCATCCGAAATGGTAAAATAATTGATCTCATCTCCGATCAGCTCCTGAAAAATACTCAGATTGCTGGCAATGACCGGTTTGTCATAATTCATAACTTCTACTACCGGCATTCCAAATCCTTCTGCCCTTGACGGAAATAAAAAAGCACTGCACTGACGGTATTCTCTCTCTTTGTCTTCCTTAGTCAGATATCCTAAATAGGTTGCTTTTTTAGTCTGCTCCTGTACCTGTCTGATCTTCTCTTCGATATCCGCCTCACGGATCTTTCCCGCAAAGCGTAAATCCTTGGTTCCGCCTGCTTTCAGATATTCCAGATAGCCGTCTAATAAGAGATCCGTCCCTTTTCGTTTTTCTAAATTTCCGACATAGAGAAATGCATTGTTGTCCTCAATTTCGCCATGCACGATCCTGTCTATAATGATATAGGATAAAAAGCTCTCTTTTTTTGCTGCCTGTGGAAAAATACGCTCCATATCCCGTTTTGTTTCCATGGAATTATAGATAAACGTATCGGCATATTTGAGGGTGTTTTTCAGCCCATAACGAAAATAATACTCATATTTTTTTCCAAAACACTCCGGCATCGTCAGTGGGAACAGATCGTGTACGGTGACCATAAATTTTCCATAAGGATTTGTCACTTTGATCGGTACTAAACTGTTACCCTCCCAGAAGATCTCCGGCCGGATCTCATGGATCACTTTTTGCAGATAGCGGTAATATTTAACCAGCCCAAAATTTTTTCCGACCGGTGTACCGTAACAGTGAAGTATGGCTCCCGCCTGCTCCATCGCCTGCATCTCATTGCTCGTTGCAATATCAGATAACAGATGGATCTCCATATCCGGCTCTTTGACCAGCTCTTTTGCAAAATTGTAGATATACATTCCGATTCCGCTTGGTTTTGTTCCCATGCTTCTCGCATCAATCAATATTTTCATTTTCTAAGTACCTTCTGATATGTGAGTTTTCTTAAAAAGGACGGCTGCATTGTCATTCCAAAGCTCAGGATACAGCCTGTCGCATATTCTTTGCCCGAAGTCAGGCCAAGTGTATGCTGCTCTTTTCGAAGTTGTCTGTACTGACGAAAATAAGCCGCACCGCCTCTTCTTTCGTAAAGTGCTTCACTGGTACGCGCTTTGACTAAGATTTCCGGCAGATTATAAAAAGCACATCCCTTTGCTAACATCCTGCTCCACAGATCATAATCCTCTAAATAAGGAAAATGCCGATAATTACCGGCATTTAACACATCCTGTTTCCGGAACATGACCGTCATGTGGTTTAACGGATTGCGGTATCTCGCATAAGGAAGGATATCCTCCATCAGACGCGGCATCCTTTTGATCCTCTCATAGGTACCCTCATCGTTAAATTCTCTGATGAAGCCACCACAGACGGAAATTTCAGGATGCTGCTGCATATACGCATACTGCTGCTCTAAACGTTTTGGCATCATCACATCGTCGGTATCCATTCTTGCGATCAGTTCATAGGAGCAGAGTGTCACTCCTTCTGCGAGTGCCCTGCCTAACATCTGATTTTCTTTGTGTGGATAGACCTTCAGATTCGAACATCTCTTCTGATATTCTTCGATCACCGCATCCAATTCCGGTGTCAGTGTCCCATCCTCGATCAGCACGATCTCTTCCGGCTGTCTGGTCTGTGCCAAAATGCTTTCCATCGTCTCACGAAAATATTCCGGTTTTTCTTTTTTATAAATAGACATCAATACAGATATTCCCATATTACACCTTCTTAATACTTTGTTGTGGTCTTGCTTTCAATCTCCCGCTTTAAGGCTGTAATCTGATTTTCATCGATTCCCTCGGAATTTTCTTTTTGCAGGATAACCTTAAATGTCATCAACAGTATCTTGATGTCCAGCCAGAAGCTGTAGTTTTCAATATACAGCATGTCTAACTTTAATTTATCATATGGTGTCGTATTGTATTTTCCATACACCTGTGCATATCCGGTCAGTCCCGCTTTTACTTTCAAACGATAGCGGAATTCCGGTATGATCTCTTCGTACTGGCTTGCGATCTCCTGCCGCTCCGGTCTTGGACCGACGATCGACATATCGCCTTTTAAAATATTAAATAACTGTGGTATCTCGTCAAAATGGATCTTACGGATCAGTCTGCCGACCGGTGTGATCCTGTCGTCATGCTTTTTCGCAAGCTGTGCACCATTTTTTTCCGATTCTATACACATACTGCGGAATTTGATAATTCCAAACTCCCTGCCATCCTGTGTCAGTCTTGCCTGTTTAAAAAATACAGGGCCTCTGTCATAGGCTTTGATCGCTACCGCTGTCAGAAGCATAAATGGTGACAGGATGATAATTCCGATCAGGGAACCGATAATATCCATGGCTCTTTTGAAAATCCGCTGATCCATGCTGAATCCGTTATTGCGACACAGATAAAGCGGCGTATCAAACAGATGTATTGATTCGGAACCTGAAATGATAATGTCCGAAAGTTTTGGCGTTACATAGATACGGATGGACTTCTCAAAACAGAATTTCAGGATCTTATTTCTCGTATGAGCCGGAAGGTCACAAAGCACAACTGCTTCATAGTCCGGAATACGTTTTGTCAGTTCTTCATATCCGATCGCAATACTCTCTGCTCCACAGATATTGTATTTATCTCTTCGTGAATTTACTTTTTTGATCAGATCATCCGGTGAATATTTTCCATAAATGATCAGCATTTTCCGCGGTGGATACAGACGCACAAAAAGCCAGCGCACTGTATATGCCCACGGTACGACAAACAAGATCTCTGCCCATGTGATCATAATAATCGGTCCGATCGGCATATAATCCCTGCCGATCATACAGATCTGCAGATATCCGATCACATTACTTGCTAAAATCGCCAACAACTGCGACAGGCAGATATCTGATATCCGAAGATATCCCACCTTATAACCGCCCATAACCCTCGTAAAGAAGAAGAGGATTAAGACATACATACCGACAACCGCCCAGTTACCACGGCGGAAGAACGGCATAAAAATGACTCTGCTGTAATATTCATACCATATATATGCAAAGCACATTCCCTGAAAAAATAAAATGACTGCGTTTGCCAAAAAGTTCAGCATTCGCTTGTATTGTTCTCTGTTATTCATTGCTTGCCCTCTTTAAGCCTCCGTTTTTTCTCCCTTAAATGCCCAGAGCTTGTTCATCAGGAAGTTGACCGGGATGCTTACTACCAGATTGATCAATGGTGCAAGGTATTTTGAAATTCCAAACACACGGATCCATACATAAGAAAGTATGTTACTTAATATGATTCCCGTAAAACCATAAGATATATATGTCTTTAACAACGCTTTCCACGGGGAGCGTTTCTCGCCTTCCTCTAAACCGAATACATAACGGCTGTTCCAATAGAAAGACCAGAGCACACTCAGAAGGAATGCGATCGTATTTCCCAAAATATAATCATACCGTTCAAAGATATGCAGCTTTGCACAGGCAAAAAGTACCAGTACATTCAAAGTATAGGAAATGACCGTATTCGTGACTCCGACTACTCCGAACTTGACGAACTGCATAAATCCATCCCAGCGTTTTTCTAAAAATTTCAGATGAAGGAAACGGACAAAGATTGCATAGAGCATCTTGTCTAAGATTTCCCACAGTCTGACTCCTGTATTTTCCATTGTTTTCTCCTATGCGTCAAAATTAATTCTTTCCTCTTCCACAACCAGCGGACGGTTCATCAACCGCTTATTCATGCTTAAGATGTATTCTCCTAAGAATCCGATGAAGAATATCTGGATCGAACCTAAGAAAAACATTCCGATCAGAACCGGTGCCATTCCTGCTGCAAAACGATTCCACCAGATCAGTTTCATGACCAGATAAACGATTGCAATGATAAATCCGATCGCACTGAATATCGCACCTATGATCGTACAAAGCCGGAGTCCGATCTTTGTATAGGATGTAATACTAAGCATTGCCGCATCGAATAACGTAAAGAAGTTATTATGTGTCTTTCCTGCTCTTCGCTGTGGCTGCTCATACGGTATTTCTTTTCTCTCATAGCCAAGTTCGGCTACGATTCCACGCAAAAACGGTGTTGGGTCTTTTAAATCCCGAAGCACCTGTACAAAATCTTTATCATAAAGTCCGGAACCCGTAAAATGTTCGATCTGCTCTACGTCTGAGAATTTTTTAATCATCTTATAATACAGGCTGCGCAGATGATACATCATCTTGTTCTCTTTACTGCTTGTCTTAATTCCTATGACGATCTTATAACCTTTTTCCCACTCTCTGACATACTTTGGTATCAACTCTACCGGGTCCTGGAAGTCACAGCACATGGAAATCGTACAATCTCCTGTCGTCTGTAAGATTCCATAATACGGCGAATTGAACTGTCCAAAGTTTTTTGCATTAAAGATGGCTTTTACATGCGGATTCTTTTTACAGATGTCACGCAAGAGTGGTCTGGTCGCATCTTTCGAATCGTTGTCTATAAACACCAGTTCATAATCATATTCCGGCAGCTCTTTTGCAAATATATCCGCAACTGCCTCACTCATCGGTACTACATTCTCTTCCTCATTATAACAAGGAATCAATACACTGATTTTTTTCATGTTCCTTTATCCTCTTATCCCTTAGTCTTACAATATTTTAACAGCTCATCTTTTCGGATCGCTTCCGTGTCGAGCCGGTCTAAATTTTCTTTATAATAGTCGTATAACTCTTTTATACCCTCCTTGTAGGAAGTAAATACAAAATCATTTCCCATGTTTTCCAAAAGTCTGGTATTATCTGCGGTATACTGATAGTTCAGTCCCGGATTCTTAACCGTGACTTCGCTTTTAAAATCTCCGATCTCGTTGATGATCTCTACAATGCTGCAAAGATCAATGGATTCCGTCGGTGTGATGTTGAACTCCCGGTTTGGCACATCCTCTTCGATCAGCTTATCCATGACCTTTAAAAAATCTCCTAAATACAGATAGTCAAATACGACATTCTGATTAATGACGATCGGCATCTCTAACAGATTCTTCATGATCGCATTGGAGATGAATTTGAACGTGTAATCTTCTCCCTGTCCGTACAGTCCGAATATGATCGGATTGTATATGATTCCCGGTTTATTGGAGGACTCCCGCACTCCTAAATATTCAGACATCACATATTTGCTGTATCCATAATCATCTTTCGGGATCACGGTTCCTATCGTATCCTCTTTTACTTTTACAAGGTCTCTTGCCTTGTTGTACTGCGCACCGCTTCCAAAATTGATCAGCTTCATGCCGTCTTTTAAACAGCGTTCCATATTGAAAAACATTTTTAAGTTGTTGCCGATGACATCCGGTGCTGCTACGTCATAGCCTGTCTTTCTCGAACCGCCCTGGTTCGCACAGTGGAATACCACATCTATGTTTTCTTTCTCAAAAAACTCCGTCACCGCCTGCTCGTCTAACAGACTGAACTGCTCGCGGGTAATCGGATATACTGTATATTTGTCCTGCAGATGGGCGGTCAGTGCCTTGCCTACAAAGCCTCTCGCACCCATGATCGCTATCTTTTTCATGTTGTTTCTCCTTGAAGTCATACTAAGCGTAATTATCCATAATCTTTATTATTATATTTGATTCTTCCATATAATTCAAGTCATTCGGGGTGGGTTCATATAAAATTAAGAAAGAGAGGGCGGTGAGTCCCCGGTACGGAACGTGTGTGAAGGATAAGAAGTGCTACGGATTCCGCACGATAATATATTGGTTCCTGACGCAGCCGACCTCGATTCGCCATCCATGGCTCAGCTCGGTCTTTGGCAGACTTCCTGTTTGCCAACTACTGTTTTCGTCGGAATCCAAGCCCTTCTAATCCTTTACACAATGTTCCGTACCGGGGACTCATCCGCCGTGCTGTAGTGGATGGGAATGCTGTGGTATTAATAAGAAATAAATATCTGAAAAAGTCATGACAATCGACAATCTCCTGAACATCGTTAAAAATTTCACTATGATACCGCTTTTGTAGGATGACATCCCGCTCCTGTCAGATCCCACCCTGACATTTTGCGAGGCTTTCGTCATGACGAGCTTCTTAGCAGTCCTCTCTTTCCTGCCTGTCTGAGTCCGTAGGACGAGTTGCAGGAAAAGAGGACGAATCAGCGGAAGCGAGGAATAGAAAACTTGACCAACTCCCACAATTTCGCTATGATACCCTTAGATAAATTACAGGAGGATACAAAGATAAATGAAACAGTACAAGGCAATTTTATTTGACTTAGACGGCACGCTGCTGGATACCTCGGAAGGCGTGATCAGCAGTGTACAGTATACGATAGACACTCTTGGATATGAAAAGTTAGATGTGGGACAGATGCGAAGTTTTATCGGACCGCCGGTACACAGACGTTTACGGGAGATTTACGGAATCAGCGAAGAGGAATCCCTGCGTGCGATGAATATTTTCCGTTCCCATTACGGTGGCGATGATCTGTTAAAAGCCCATGCCTATGAGGGCATGAAGGATTTACTCCTCTATCTGCATGAAAAAGGCTATCAGCTTGGCGTTGCAACCTACAAGCGTGAGGACATGGCAAAACGTGTATTGGAGCATTGCGGCATTGCTTCCTGTTTTGATTCGATCCACGGTTCGGATGCCGCCGGAAAATACTCCAAAGCAGATGTTGTCCGCAACTGCATCCACGCACTGGGTGTAGATAATCCTGCGGATGCGGTGCTGGTGGGTGACAGTGACAACGATGTGATCGGTGCACATGAGATCGGTCTTGGATTCGTCGGCGTGACCTACGGTTTTGGTTTTTCTTCCAAAGAAGATGTACTTGCCTTTGAACCGGATGCCGTTGCTGCCGATGTAGCACAATTAAAGGAGCTCTTCTAATCCGGAAGAGCTCCTTTTATTCTTATTTTATTTTTATGCTGTTCTATCAGCACTCTTATAAAATTCACGATATTATCGATCAGCAGCAATCCTGCAAAGACAAACATTGCAATATTCGTCGCTGTCAATGTAATGTTGACTCCCTTTTTTGTCATCAACTGGAACGGATTGAGTATGACGATCATTGAAAGCATATATAAAATATCCAGCCAGTTGTGTTCTTCTTCATTGAAAAAGAGAACTACGATTGGGAACAGGTACAATCCACAGTAAAATCCGCTGTTGGTTGGCAGTAAGATAATAATGGAAACTAACATCGCCGCCTTTTTCCACCAGGTTTTCTGCCTGGAAATGACGATAATCCCTATGATCGCTAAAATATAGAAAATAATCTTTAACACTTCATTCCACATATCTCTGGTGTCCCCACTCTTCATCTGAGAGAGGAAGAACAGATAGCCAAAACGCGGGTTATGTGTAAACATATATTTTTCGCCGTTTTCACCGAGATTTACCAGCCATTGCGTGATATTATACTTAAATCCGGTTCCGATCAGGGCAAACGGGCCAAAGCAGAACAGCAGTCCGTAGATCATCAGACGTATCGCTTCTTTCCAGCGTTTTTCCCAGATCAGCAGGATTCCGAAAATTGCAGGATATCCCTTGATCGCCGCTGCAAAGGCAAGTGCGATAAACGCCCATTCCCGCAGCACTTTATTTTCACTCTGGTAATGCTCGATAAAGCACACCATTCCGATGACTGCAAGATAGATCACATTTCCACGCTCATAGGAAAACAGTGCGATCCCGGAAAATGCCAGTGCCAGTGTCATCAGCCACTTTGTTACCGGTTTTCCTTTTTTCATCTGGAACAACTGGATAAACATGATCAGGATCATCAATAGCATGACATAGTTTGCGATCGTCAGGTTTGTCGTCCACATTCCGACATCTACGCCGTCATCCCGATACTCTGCAAAATTCACTGCTTTTGCCAGCCAGTAAAAGATCAGATAGGTCAGTGGAAAATAACCTTTTTCCGATGGTCCGTTCAATGCATTGAAATACGGATCATGCCATGCCGAGTAACGGAGTACGTTGATGTAATCAGCAAAGTAGTCACTCGTTTTTCTGAAAAAGACATTCCACTGTGTACCCTTGTCATCATGGAATAACCAGTACAGGAACAAACCTATCAGAATTGCCATCAAAATATAAAAAATATATTCCAGTTTTAATTTTTCTTTTTTCATACCCTCAACCACTACTGTAATTTATTTGCCTGATACTCCGCTCTGTCTAAGAATGGGAACATATCATCAATTGGCGGTGATACGATCTTACCGTCCGGCAGTACCTTAGAAGATAATTTCGGCGCAAAATTCTGTGCTTCATCTAAAATTGCCTCGCACAGTACAGGACCGTCTGTATTCAGAACCTCCTGTAATTTCTCTTCAATACCGTCTAACGAATCAATCTTGAAATACCGGAATCCGAAGGTATCTGCCAATTTATCAAACGGTGGGAAGTTCACACCATTGCCGTCGCAGACTCCTACCAGTCCGTTTTTAAACAGATTGTTCTGTGTCTGGCGGATCGAATGATAACCGTTGTTATTCAGTACAAACAGTTTCATATTGCAGTTGTTGTAGCGGATCGTCTGCAGTTCCTGAAGGTTCATCATCAGACTTCCATCTCCGTCTAAACAGATGACTCTCTTTTCTCCTTCTGCAATGCAGGCACCTAATGCTGCCGGCAGTCCATAGCCCATGCTGGCACATCCGGAATTGGTAAAGAGTCTCTGACCTTTTTTGATCTCTGCTGCCTGGAAAGAAACTACACAGGCACTTCCGTTTCCGGTTACAACGATATCGTTCTCTTCTAATCCTTCAAAAAGTTTTTTCATAAAGACATATGGATTTACCGGAGATTTCTTCTCATAGTATTCCGGTAATACTGCCGGGTATTTTTTATTGGTTGCCTGACAGAACTCTAACCATTTTTGATGCTCCTCATTTTCCACGGAAACATCTGCCTTTAACAATTCCTGTAACAAATCTTTGACATCGGCATGTACTTTCATATCCGGGAAAATGGTCGGCTTGTTCAATTCGTTTTTATCAATATCTACAACGATCTTAAATGCCTTTTTCGCCCAGTCTTTATAGTTGTAACTGATCTGTCGGATGTTCAGACGGCATCCTAAGGTCAGTACCAGATCTGCATTTTCTACCGCAAAGTTACCACCGCGTGTTCCAACGGTGCTTGGTCTTCCGACAAATAACGGATGTGCATCCCATAAGACATCATGGGCATTCCATGCAGTTACTACAGGTATATTTAATTTTTCGATAACTTCAATAAATTCCTTGTGCGCATCGCCAAGACGGATTCCCGTACCTGCTAAGATCAGCGGACGTTTTGCTGCTTTGATCTTTTCTAAAATCTCCACAGCGGTAGATGCTTCTACCTTTGGCGGAATCTCTTCGGCACATTCGGATTTGTCAAAATGTTTCAGGTCATCAGTATCTACGATGGCTGCCTGGATATCTAACGGCACATCTAACCACACAGGGCCGCCTCTGCCTGCTTTGCTTAAGTATAATGCCTTTTCTAAATGATATGCGATCTCGTTTGCTTCTACGATCATATGTGCATATTTTGTCATTGGTTTAACACTTTCCACGATCTGATATTCCTGATCGCCTAACTGACGTACCGGAACATCGGTAGACCATGTCGTTGTCTCTCTTTTTACCTGTCCGGACACGATGAACATTGGAATGGAATCTAACCATCCGCCCAATACACCGGTCAATGCATTCGTTCCTCCCGGACCGCTTGTAACGCAGACTGCGGCTAATTTGTTGGTCAGTCTGGTATAACCTTCTGCCGCAACAGAACATCCCTGCTCATTGTGGTTAAATACACAATGTAGCCCTTCCTTATGGCCAAAGCTGTCATCTAAATGCATGGCTCCGCCACCGGTAATCATAAACATCGTATCAATTCCGTTATCCACAAGAAAATCTGCGATATAATCTGATACTTTCACTTTCATTTGCTTATCTCCTCACTACTCTGCATACAATGAGTCTGTAATAAACTCCATCTCCAGCTCATCTGACAATGTCTTTAATACTGTGCAGACATACTCATTTAAAGATTCTGCCTGTTTTTTGCTGAATTTATATTCCATGTTCTGGTTCACATAATTCTTTCTTCGATCCCCCATATATCCATCAAAGCCGCCCAATGCAACTTTCTTTACGCCAAGGCGGATCATGACCTTTAACAGCATGATAAAGGAATTGTCGATGATCTCTGCATCCTCATCTAAGAGTGTTGCATATTTTAAGGTATAGTCAAATTTTCCGCTCGTCTTTGTTACATTTGACGTTGCGATCACTTTAAATTCGTCGCCTTTTTGCAGCAGCTCGGTTGCTAACTGCACATAACGCTTCGCATTACTGAGAAAAATATAATCCGGTTTAAACAATTCAGATACGAAGTTGATCGATACGATGATCGGATCGTTTTCTTTTACATAGGACTCAATACGGTCTTTCTGTTTTTCCACATTCATTCCCGGTCCTAAAAGCAGCACATTTCTTCCGGCAAATGCTTTTGTCAGCTCTGCCATGTCTGCCGTATCATCCACATCGACATTCTGATATTCTAAATAGAGGTTCTCTAAATAGTTCTTATCGTATAAAAGCTTCTTATCGCCCTCTAATTTTCCAAGGATCTGATTAATTGCCTTTACGGAAAGGGTTCTCTTATTCATCAGATCCGAAACATAGTTCGGATGGCAGTTGTTCAATGCCGCAATGAAGAAGAACATATTGTAACCCCAGGTTGCGGGCTTATAGAAATCCATGATATTCGCATCGATTGCTTCTAAAATCTGGCTGATATGGTAATCTTTTCCAAAGCAGTCATTTAAATGCATTGCCACTAACTCGATTGGTGCATTTCCGGCACTTTTTCCCATACCGTAAATACTTCCGTCTACTAACATCTCACGGTCTGTCTTCTGGGATGCCATCTCGATACAGTTCGCATAACCCATCTGAAAATTGTTATGACCATGATATCCGATCCCGATCTCAGGTGCTAAGTGTTCATTTAACAAATCAAAATAATGCTTTAAATTCTCCTGATGCATGAGTCCGTAAGTATCTACCATGGATACCGCATATGGTTTTACTTCATTAGCAAGACGGATCAGATCCATCATTTCATCGTCTTCATAAGTTGTCACGGATACAAGCTGTGCAAAAACTTTATAACCGAGTTTTTTTATCTCTGCACAGTAAGCCAGCGCATCTTTTCTTAAATGTTTTTTAAAGATGACACGGATACCGTCTAAAAAGCTCTCGCTGCAAGGTTTTATATTTTCCAGTTTACAGGTACCATAGTCGATCATTCCGACTACCATTGCCTGTTTTCTGTCCAGTCCACCGTAAATCTTTTCTACGCTGTCCGTATCCGGCATAATGCTGCGGTTGATATCAAATGGTCTTCTGTCATCTAAAAAACCGATTTCGATAATATCAATGTTTGCATCTACCATACGTTCAAACACACTTACAAGATTATTGTGTCCAAAATTCCAGTCATTTACATAACCGCCGTCACGCAGCGTACAGTCCAATAACTTGATCTCTCCCATGAATCTATCTCCTTACTGCTGATCTACAGCCTCTTTAATGGTCTTTGCCATATAATCGATCATTTCATCGGTCATTCCCGGATATACACCTACCCAGAACGTGTCATTCATAATTCTGTCTGTGTTTGTCAGTTCTCCGACAATGCGGTAACCCTCTCCGGTTGCTCTCATCTGGTCAAAGCATGGATGTTTTGTCAGGTTTCCGGCAAAGAGCATACGGGTCTGTACACCATGATTTTCCACATACTGTACGACTTTGTTTCTGTCTACGCCCTCTTTACAGGTGATCAAGAATCCAAACCAGCTTGGGCGGGAATTCTCACATGGTACCGGAAGGATTAGCTTATCCTCTGTTCCTGCAAGACCTGCTTTTAAGCGGTCAAAATTTTCTCTTCTTCTCTCTACGAATTTCGGGAATTTTACGATCTGTGCACATCCGACTGCTGCCTGCATATCGGTTGCCTTTAAGTTATATCCAAAATGTGAATATACATATTTGTGGTCATATCCTAACGGAAGTTCGCCATACTGTTTGTCAAAACGATGTCCGCAAAGGTTGTCCTGTCCGGATGCACATACGCAGTCACGTCCCCAGTCTCTCATAGAACGGATACATTTATTTAATAACGGATCATTGGTATAAACGGCTCCACCTTCGCCCATGGTCATATGATGTGGCGGATAAAAACTGGAAGTTCCGATATCACCAATGGTTCCTGTGAATTTCTCTTCTCCATCGATCACATATTTAGAACCAAGTGCATCACAGTTGTCCTCGATCAGCCAGAGATTGTGCTTGTCACAAAATGTCTTAACTGCGGATAGATCAAACGGATTTCCTAATGTATGAGCTGCCATAACTACTTTTGTCTTATCGGATAATGCAGCTTCTAACTGTGTAACATCGATGTTGTACTGTGGGATGGTTACGTCTACGAATACCGGAACAACACCGTACTGGATCGCCGGTGTTACCGTTGTAGGGAAACCTGCTGCTACTGTGATCATTTCATCGCCCGGTTTTACCTGACGCTCGCCTAATAATGGGGATGTCAGTGCCATAAATGCATTCAAGTTTGCAGAAGAACCGGAGTTTACTAAAGAGCAGTATCTTACTCCTAAATATTCTGCAAATGCTTTTTCAAACTGTGCGGTATATCTTCCTGCTGTTAACCAGAACTCTAAAGAACTGTCTACAAGATTTACCATCTCTGCACTGTCATATACACGGGATGCATAAGGAATTCTGTCGCCTTCCTGAAATGCTTTTTTCTGATTATGGTAGGTGTTACAGTATTCCTCTACCATTTTTAAAATTTCTTCTTTTGCCTGCTGTTCTGTCTTATTTTCAAACATTCTTATTTTCCTCCAAAGAACTCATTAATCTGTTCGTCCATACATTTCGGGATGTCTCCCTTTGCAAAGTAAACCTTTGACCACTCTACAGTCTTTTCAATGGCTTCTTCCACATGCCATCTTGGGGACCAGCCAAATACGGTTTTTACTTTTGAGCAGTCCAATTTTAAAAAGTTTGCCTCATGAGGGCCTCCCATGAACTTGTTGACCCACTTCATGCCTTCGCCCCACTTTGCACAGAAGATGTCTACCAGTTCTCCTGTTGTAACGCAGTCACAGTCATCCGGTCCCACGTTATAGAAGCCTGCGTATTTTTTATCCTCATACTGCTCTTTCGCTATCGTCAGATACATTGCAAGAGGTTCTAACACATGCTGATATGGTCTTGTGGAATGTGGGTTACGCACAATGATGTCCTCTTTTTTCTCGGCTGCTCTGACACAGTCCGGAATGATCCTGTCATTTGCAAAATCACCGCCGCCGATCACATTTCCGGCTCTTGCCGTAGACACTGCCACATCCATCTCATTATAAAAAGAATTGATATAGCTGTGTGTTACCAGCTCTGAACAGGACTTGCTGTTCGAATATGGATCATAACCGTCTAACGGCTCGTTCTCACGATAGCCCCATTCCCACTCATTATTTTTATATACCTTGTCTGTCGTAACATTCAAAAAGCTCTTCACACAAGGGTTCTGTCTCACACATTCACAGATATTAACGGTTCCCATCACGTTTGTCTCGTATGTATAAACCGGATCTTTATAAGAATCACGGACAATCGGCTGTGCTGCAAGATGCAGTACGATTTCCGGCTGTACTTCTTCAAACACTTTGCTTAAATGCTCTCTGTCGCGGATGTCACCGATAATGGAATTCATTTTTTCCTCGATACCGCACATAGAGAACAGATTCGGCTCTGTCGGAGGCTCTAAGGAATATCCTGTTACTTCTGCTCCTGCATTGATTAAAATGCGGCAAAGCCATGAGCCCTTGAACCCGGTATGTCCTGTCACTAAGACTTTTTTATCTTTATAAAACTGTAAATCCATTGTTTTCTCCTACCATACCATCCAAGGTGCTTCCCCGGATGCGATCATTTCTTCTAATTTTTCTCTGTCACGCTGTGTATCCATGCACTTCCAGAATCCGTGATGCATATATGCTTTCAACTGTCCTTCTGCTGCCACAGTCTCTAACGGCTGTTTTTCAAACACTGTGGAATCACCTTCAATGTAATCAAAGATTTCCGGGTTTAACACCATAAATCCTGCATTGATCACGCCACCGTCGGAATCAGATTTTTCGCGGAACTTATTGATCGTTCCGTCCTCATCAATTTCAAGTACGCCGAACTGCTGTCCTACGTTTACGGCTGTCATTGTTGCAATCTTACCGTGACTCTTATGGAACTCTACCAGTTTATCAAGATCAACATTTGATACACCATCACCATAAGTAAGCATAAATGGCTCATTATTGACATAATCTTTAATACGTTTGATCCTTCCTCCGGTCATTGTGTTGAGTCCTGTGTCGATCAATGTGACTTTCCAAGGCTCTGCTACGTTGTTATGGACGATCATTTTGTTGTCCTGTGTAAAATCAAACGTGATATCGCTGTTATGTAAATAATAATTTGCAAACCACTCTTTGATGACATGCTGTTTGTAACCACAGCAAATGATAAATTCATTATGACCAAAATGAGAATAGTATTTCATGATGTGCCAAAGGATTGGTTTTCCTCCAATCTCTACCATTGGCTTCGGTCTTAAATGACTTTCCTCGCTGATCCTGGTTCCAAATCCTCCCGCTAACAATACAACTTTCATTTTTTACCTCTTTTCTTTCTCTAACGTTTTTCTTATATTTTATATTCTGATTGGTTTTTTACTCGCCAAGTCCGTTTTCTACTGCTGCAACTACACCTTTTAAGGCTTCTTCTTCGTCCTCGCCCGTGCATACAAACTCAATCTCGTCTCCCGATTTAATGCAGGCACCTAAAACGCTTAATACGCTCTTTGCATTTGCCGTGTTATCACCATATTTAAATGTGATCAGTGATTTATACTGCATTGCCGCTTTACACAACTCTCCTGCCGGTCTTAAATGTAATCCTGTCGGATTCTTAATTGCTACTTTTTGTGATACCATAAAGTATTCCCCTCTCTTTTCTATACATTATACATCATAGTCCCATATTTTACAGCATGATACTGCTGATCAGTTCCGCTAACTTCTGTGCCTCACTCTCTATCAGCTGCTGATCTTTTCCCTCTATCATAACCCTTACTAAAGGCTCTGTTCCGGAAGGACGGATCAGCACTCTGCCTTCTCCTGCAAACTTTGCTTCCACTTCGGCAATAGCCTCGGCAATCTCAGCATACTCTTCAAAGTGTTCCTTCTTATGGTTTGGCACCTTTGCATTGACTAATGCCTGCGGAAGTACCTCCATGATCGAAGCTAACTCTGAGAGTTTTTTCTTCGTCTCTGTCATGACCTGCAACAGATGTAATGCACTGAGCAGTCCGTCGCCTGTGGTGTTTTCATCTAAGAAAATAATATGTCCTGATTGTTCTCCACCGATATTATATCCGTTTTCTAACATATTCTCAAGCACATAACGGTCACCCACCTTCGTCTTTTCGATATGGATGCCTTCCCGCTCGCCCATTAAGAACATTCCAAGGTTGCTCATCACGGTTGCTACGATCGTATTTTTCTTTAAAGTTCCCTTCTGCTTCATGTAATTGCCACAGATGGACATCAACTGGTCTCCATCCACAACCTCGCCACATTCATCGACTGCAAGCATTCGGTCTGCATCTCCGTCAAACGCCAGTCCGACATCTGCTTTTTCATAAACGACTCTTGCCCGCAGCTCTTCCATATGTGTCGAACCGCAGTTAGCATTGATATTCGTTCCATCCGGACTGGTATGGATTGCTACTACATCGGCCCCTAAGTCCCGCAGCACTTTGACCGAAGTATAATGGGAAGCACCCTCGGCACAATCCACTACGATCTTCATGTCCTTTAAATCTACCGGCACACATTTTTCAATAAAATCCACATATTCTTCTCGCATGTCAAAACGATACTCCACACGTCCGACACCGGAACCGATCGGCATGGTAACGTCCTTCATTTCGTTTTTGATCAGCTCTTCGATCTCATCTTCTAATGCATCCGATAGCTTATATCCTTCCCCGTTAAAAAATTTAATCCCGTTAAACTCCATCGGGTTGTGGGAAGCAGAGATCACTACTCCTGCGTCCACCTTATGTTTTCTGGTCAGATATGCAACTGCCGGGGTCGGCAGCACTCCTGCATAAACGGCATTTGCTCCTACCGAGCAGATACCTGCCATTAAGGCATTTGCTAACATTCCGCCGGAAATTCTGGTGTCACATCCCACAATAATTGTTGGCTGATGGCTTTTTTCTTTTGTCAGGACATAAGCTCCTGCCTGCCCTAACTTCATGGCAAGTTCGATTGTGAGTTCTGAACCCGCAACGCCTCTTACACCATCTGTTCCAAACATTCTAGCCATGATAAGACTCCTCCTGATATCCGTATTCTTCTATTCTTGACTCTGTTCTTTCTTCTTGCTGTATTCTTTATTATTATCTTTCTTACTCTCACTGTCCGTATTGGTATCCTGCTGCTTTTCGCTCTGATCTACCACATTGATGGTCACCACAGAATCCTCAACTAATGTATAGCCGCTTCCAAGGTTCAGTGTCAGCGGAAGTGTATTCGTTCCCGGCTGTACACCTGATGCATCAACGGATAACATGACATCTTCTGCCGAAAGTGATTCTAAATCTGACGTATAACCTTTTAAAGTAACCGGTATTTTGTCACCCTGATATTCTATGCTACAGTCATCCGATAAATTAAAGATTTTTATATTTTTCACAGGGACATTAAAGTTCTTTGTCTCGGTCTGCTCAATCGCGATCGTTACCTTTACTTTTGCCTGGGAACTGTCTACTAATGTGACACCATCCGGCAGATAGGTACTGATATCGATATCCTTTGTCAGTGTTTCCTTCGCACCCGAAATATCCAGTGCTTCTCCCGGGATTGTAATCATGGTAATCTTATTTAATTTCTCTGCCGTTCCCATGACCTTGATCTTTTTCGGCTCGCATTCCACACTGATCTGCTGATAACCGCTTTCTAACTCTCCACCGGTCTCACAGTTAATCGGAATCTCTTTCACACTCAGAATCTGTGCTTTTATCTGCACCGTGTCCTGACTAAAGGTTAACTTAGAGGTATCAAGCGTATTGCCCGATGCATCATATACTACCGGCACCACATTGTCTTCAACATCCGAAAACTTCTCGCTGACATCGATCACTGCCTGTACCTTACTGATCTGTGACACGACAGATGCCGGACCGGAGATTGTAAGCACATCCGGAGAAACCTTCAATTCGCCTACCGCACTTCCCTCCGCAGGGGTTCCGGTTGCCTCTGCTGTGATCTTGAACTGATTACTCTGTAAATCTTCTACTGCCAGTTCTAAGTTTTTCTTCTTTCTATCAATATCTAACTGGCTGCTATAGCGTACTGCACTGATATCGATCGGTACAATGGCAGTTCCGTCATCATGCAGTTCGATATTTTCCATATCTGCCGTTGCCTTAAAATCGGAATTCGTCAGACGCTCGATAATTGAACGTTTTGCCGTTACCCGGAAAGTTACGGTTCCACTGTCATTGATAATGGAATAGCTTTTTCCCATATCTGCGATCGCATTTTCGTTCGCGATCGTAATATTGGTAGTAAAAGTCGATGTCTTATCCGGATCATCAATATTGACCACTACCAGCCATAAGATCATCGCAAATAAAACGGATAAAAATTTCAAACCGATATTATTTGTCAGAAGGTTCTTTAGCTTTTTTAACATTCTGCAACCTCCTCTTCCAATCTATGAGCTTTCCGTTTTCCACATTTTTCAGATGTCCTTCGGAAAGTTTTTTCTTCAAAAATACCTCGTCTATGTTTCGATAGAGTTCTCCTTCTACTGCCAGGGACACTTTACCGGTCTCTTCCGATACTACGATCGTCATAGAATCACTGACTTCACTGATTCCCACTGCTGCACGATGTCTTGTTCCTAAATCTTTGCTCAGTGCAAGGTTATCGGAAAGCGGCAGATAACAGGTTGCTGCTACCACACGATTTCCCCGTACAATAATCGCACCATCGTGCAATGGTGTGTTTTTTTCAAAAATATTGATCAAAAGCTGGCTTGAAAGAATGGAATCTAACTCAATTCCGGTTCGCTCATATTCGCCAAGCTGGACATCGTTCTCGATAACGATCAGGGCTCCTGTCTTTACCTTACCCATCTCATAACATGCTTTTACCATCTCGTTTACGGTACGCTCGCTATAACGCTCCACCGTATTTTTTCCATTGTCAAAAGAAAACAATGTCGAAATAAAACGCTTTCTTCCTAACTGTTCAAGTGCTTTTCGCATTTCCGGCTGAAAAATAACTAAGATTGCGATAATTCCCACATTGATCGTCTTATCCGCAATCCAGAGTATCGTATTCATCTGGAAAATTGCTGCCAACAAAATAAAGACCAGAATCACAAGGATTCCCTTGAACAGTGTCCATGCTCTGGTTGTCTTAAACCATACCAGGATATGATACAGTAAAAATGCGATAATGAGGATCTCTACAATATCTGTAACTGTCACATCCGGACGATTGATCCAAAACATATATTTGTCCCAAAATGCAGCAAACACTGCTATCAGGTTCTGCACCCAGCTCACTTCCTTTCTAAACATTGTTTTCTATACTATGGAAAATTTATGAATGATTTGTGTCCTCTTTCTTAGACTATTCTTAATCTATCCTTAATCTAACATATCTTCCTGAATATCCAGCTCTTTGGCGAGCTGCTTTTTCGTAATCCGTTCCCCGCTGCGTTTTACATTTTTCTTACCCGAAATCTTTTTGATCTGCTTCTCTTTCGAAGAAAGATTTACTTTCGGAACCGCTTTGACATAATAGTAGTATTCATCATCTTCAAACTGTACTTTTTCCGTCCGGCTGTAATCCAGATTAAAACATAAAAATTCAATTAAAAATCCAATCCCGGTCGATAAGATCGAACCGAACACCAGCCACAGGATCCTTCCTGAAATCCCAAGCACCAGATAGCCGACACAGAGCACAATGAATTCCGTTAAAATTCCTGCTCCGATTGCTATACTCCAGGCATATTCCACGGCTCTTCGTCTGATATTGTAAACCACGATGACTGCAAGGCAGAATGCGAGAATGACCAGATACATCTCTTTATTTGCCAATACCTGATTGAGAGATACCACAAATTTATTATCTGCACTCTCACCACCCTGCACGCCTTTTAAGAGTGATGCATTATTGTGTATTCCATTTAAAAAATAATAGAGAATGGTTCCGAATATGACAGAGATCATCGAAGACGGTTCCCCAATGAGTCCATTCGCTACCGGTACCGCATATGGAATCCGACAGACAAACGTGATCGGCATCAGCACCACTTCATATCCGTTTTTCGGTGAAAACCGAAAATACAGAAAAAACATCAACAGGAATATCAAAAGTGCTGTCACTGCAACTTCCATCGAAAGTGCATAGAGATGCACAACCGTAAACACCGCTGCAAGCAACACGGTCATATTGACCGGAAGCATTGCACAGATCAGTGCCAGTGCCACTGCAATATAGACATGATGCAGTTTTTCCATATAGCCCACATAGTGATTTATCAGTAAAAACAGAAAAAGTGCCAGAATAAACTTTACGACTGCAAGGATCAGACGATTATGCTTTCCATAAATTTTCCGGATCTTTTCTCTAAGCTCAATCCATTTTGTCATAGCCATTCCTCCGGTGTCTTGGCAGTATCCTCCTGCCGGTACATCTCATTTACTCTTTTTAACGTATGGTAATACTCTCTGGACGCTTTCCGTCCTTTTTCATACCTTGCACTGTAAATGGAATAGGTTAAAACAAGATATATGCCGAGAAAAACGGCATATAAGACTACAGTCAGAATAAGAATACGAATGAAATTGACCGTGCTGATATCTCCGGCTCCATTACCCAACAGATAGACCGCCCCTAATATCACGATAATGGCATATGCCATCGTTCCGCAAAAGAAGCTTTTGATCATCTCCAATGCCAGATAATCTTTTCTGAAATACTGTGCCGGCTTCTTCTCGCCCATGCTTTTATTTTCATCATAAACCGCCAGCTTGATCATCTGACGTACTCTGTCTTCATGTATCATACTCTTCCTGCCGATATGTTGAATATCTTTGTTTGCCTGTGTGCTCATACACGCCGCAGTGCATCTCAAAAATCAGAGATTTTTTCGATGTACGGGCATTCGCCCTATCATCCAACAAAAATACAACTGACTTTGTGCAAGCACAAGTCTGTTATATTTTTGTTGGATGGCACTGCTCATTGCTTACGCCCATTATATCATACCTCTTTATGAATGAAAAGTTTTTTAGCACAAGCAAAGAACTGCCAAAAACTTCTGGCAGTTCTTCTGTTCTCTCTTGCTCTATGTTATCTGTCGAGGTAACGCATCTTATCTCTTTCACTGGTCACTCTGCTGCTCTTTGGTTTCGGAGCTTCCTTTTTCTGGTATGCATTCTGGAATGTGTTTGCCATATCATTACGACATGAATCGCAAAATCTTCCTGTCTTGATTATCTTACCACATCGTTCACAGCCGATCCCATATGGTGAATCATCGGAAAAGTAAAGACGTTCCTCACGGACCCACTGTTCAATCTGTCTTGTTGACACTTCATTGTCTTTGGCTATTTCCGGAATTGTTGCATGTGGATTATCCTCTAAATAATCTTTTACCTGTGAGAATTTCTCTTCTAACTTTTGCATGCATGCCGGGCAAAGATGCGGCCCTTGCAGATAATTGAACAACCTTCCACAGCCCCTGCAATTTCTTACATCCATTCCAATTCCTCCTTCTGATATCCGTTTCCAATGGTAATTGAAAGAATATATATTTTTTCGACACCGGCTTCCCGTAAAACGGCTGCTGCCGCATCTACCGTACTTCCGGTTGTGTATATATCATCCACCACTAATACTCTTTTCCATTGTACACCATCTACACCTATTTTTAAAGCCTTTTTTAAGTTGTTTTTCCTTTCCCGGTCACTTAAAGTCTTTTGCGGCAGTGTATCCACAACGCGGATTAAGGTTTTACTGTCTACCGGAAGCCCGCACTGTTTTCCTAACTCTTTCGCATATATTTCCGCCTGATTGTAACCGCGTTTATAGCGCTTGTGTCTGTGGATTGGTATCGGTATGATCGCCTGGATATCCTTTCTTTTGATCCAGTCTCCATAGAGTCTTGCACTTTCTTTTGCATAAAACTCAGCATACTCTCTGCGTCCTCCGTCCTTAAAACGATAGATCGACTGTTTCATTTCCCCCTGATAGACCCATACACTTTTCCCCTGGGCATAGGAATGTCTGCCTTCCCTGCAGTCATAGCAGTACTCGCCACGTTCATCACCGATCGGCTTTCCGCATTTCTTACAGGAAGGTTCCTTTACATAATTCAGTTTTGGTCTGCATTGGGTACATACACCGGAATCCGGTGTATCCAGAACCCCGTCGCACAGAATACAGCGCCGGGGATATAGGATATCCAGAATTTTATTTAAGATTAAGATAATATCATTCTGTCATTTGCAAGTTCATCTCCGCTTACTTCTTCAAATTTTGCAAGCAAGTCGGCTACTTTGAGGTTTTTCTTTTCCTCTCCGCTGATGTCATAAATGACTTTTCCTTCATGCATCATGATCAGACGGTTGCCCAGTCGGATCGCGTCTTTCATGTTATGCGTGATCATTAAAGTGGTCAGATTGTCTTTTGCTACAATCTCCTCTGTCAGTTCTAATACTTTTTTTGCCGTCTTCGGGTCAAGGGCTGCTGTATGCTCATCTAAAAGTAACAGCTTCGGTTTTCTGAGGGATGCCATTAAAAGTGTGACTGCCTGACGCTGTCCGCCGGACAAAAGTCCTACTTTCGATGTCATACGATCTTCTAAGCCAAGTCCTAAAGAGCCAAGACGTTCTTTATATTCCTCTCTCTCTTTTGCGGTAATTCCCCAGCCAAGAAAACGTTGTTTTCCACGGCGTGCCGCAAGTGCAAGATTTTCCTCAATATTCATATCGGCTGCCGTTCCATTCATCGGGTCCTGGAATACGCGGCCTAAATATTTTGCACGTTTGTGCTCCGGAAGTTTTGTTACATCGATATCATCGATCATGATGCTTCCGCTGTCTACCGGATAAACACCTGCGATCATGTTCAAAACAGTGGATTTTCCTGCACCGTTTCCTCCGATGACCGTCACAAAATCGCCTTCATTTAAAACCAGATTCACTCCGTTCAACGCTTTTTTCTCATTGATCGTTCCCGGATTAAAGGTTTTATGTACATCCTGTATCTTAAGCATTGCCATTTCCTCCCTTCTTGTCTGCCGGAGTAAAATATTTACTCTTCAAATAAGGAAGTGCAAGGAACAATGCTACGATCAGAGATGAGAACAGTTTTAAGTCGGTTGTCTCAAGTCCCAACTGAAGCACGATCGCAATTACTACGAAATAGATAATCGCACCGATCACTACGGCTACCATATGAAGCGCAAAGTTGTGAAAGATTTTTCCAAAAACAACTTCTCCGATGATAACGGCTGCAAGACCGATTACGATCGCTCCGCGTCCCATGTTGATATCAGCGGAACCCTGGTACTGTGCATATAATGCTCCCGCAAGACCTACTAATCCGTTTGAGATTACCAGTCCTAACACTTTTGTTGCATTTGTATTGATTCCCTGTGCTCTTGCCATGTTCGGATTACATCCGGTCGCACGCACACTTGCTCCGATCTCTGTTCCGAAGAACCAGTAAAGCAATGCAATGATCACGATACAGAATCCTGTGGTGAGCAGACAGGCATGTGGGATATAACGCAGGCTGACAAGCACATCATACTGCATAACGCTGATCGCCTGATTTGCCTTTCCCATAATCCTCATATTGATGGAGTAGAGTCCAAGCTGTGTCAGGATTCCCGCTAAGATCGGTGGGATTCCCAGTGCCGTATGAAACAGTCCCGTCACAAGTCCGGCTAACATACCTGCAAGAAACGCAAGAATCAATGCCACATAGGTATTTGCTCCATTTAACATACACATAACCGCAACGGCACCGCCTGTTGCCAGGCTGCCGTCTACGGTTAAATCTGCAAAATCTAAAACTTTATAAGTGATATATACACCAATTGCCAGAATTCCCCAGATCAATCCCTGGGCTACAGATCCCGGCAGGGCGCTCATCAATGATGCTACCATAAATTATTTATCCTCTTTTTCAATTGCTACCATATCGTCCGGAATCTCGATACCAAGCTCGGAAGCGATATCAGCATTGTATTTTAATGTTACGTCATCTGCATACTGGATCGGCATATCTGCAGGATTTTTACCGTTTACTAAAATGTCATATGCCATTAAACCTGCATTGTATCCGATGCTCTCATAAGAGATACTTAACGTTGCAAGTCCGCCAGCAGAACACATGTTTTCTTCACCTGCAATTACCGGAACTTTTGCCGGAACGGTAACGTTCTTTACAATTTCCATGTTAGATGCGATAGTATTATCTGTCGGGATGTATATTGCATCATTTTCATCTGCCGCTTTTGTAACAACCTGCTGAATGTCATTAGAATCCGCTGCTGTATATGTCTTGACATTAATTCCTGCTTTTTCTAAGTACTTCTGTGCCTGCTCTGCCTGATATACAGAGTTTGCCTCTGCGGAACAATAAAGAATTCCTACATTCTTTGCATCCGGAAGCAGTTTCTGAAGCAGTTCCACCTGCTGGTCAATCGGTGCAAGGTCGGATGTTCCCGTCACGTTTCCGCCAGGAGCATCATTACTCTTTACAGTTCCTGTTGTCACATAATCTGTTACGGAAGTTCCGACGATCGGGATATCGGATGTTGCGGTTGCAGATGAAATAACTGCCTGTGTTGCGTTTGCCATAATCAGATCCACATTGCTGTTTACAAATTTTGTAGCAATGGTTGCACAGTTTGTCTCTTCACCCTGTGCGTTCTGTACGTCAAACTCTACCTTATCACCAAGTTTTTCTTTTAACGCTTTCTGGAAGCCTTCTGTTGCAGCATCTAAAGCCTGATGCTCAACTAACTGGATAATACCGATGTGGTATACTTTGTCCCCATCCTCTTTTTTATCCGATGTCTTATCTGCTGTTTCTGTTTTCTTTTCTTCACTTGCTTTCTGTCCTGCTGTACAGCCTGTGAATGCTGCGACGGTCATGGACATTGCAAGTAACAATGCAATCACCTTTTTCATGTTCGTTTCCTCCAATGTATTTTTTTCACGTCAACGCGTCAAAGCACTAAACGAGTGTATTATACCATTTTTTCACGGATTTATCAAGACTCTCTTGCTATGCCCCCTGCTCCCAGATTCTGTCAATCAGCCCGCTGTAGCGCACCTGCTCGGTTACATTGTGCTCCATCTGTTCAAAAACCGTCTCATTGCCCACTAAGGTCACGCACTTTCTCGCTCTGGTCACCGCAGTATAGAGCAGATTCCGGTTCATCAGCATTTTAGGACCGTGCAAAAGCGGTATGACAACCGCCGGATATTCGCTTCCCTGCGATTTGTGGATCGTGATGGCATAGGCAAGTTCCAGTTCATCCAGTCCCTTATATGCATATTCCACCATTTTCCCTTCTTCAAATTCCACGGTCACCGTCTGTGCAAAATCATTGATCTGACGCACGATTCCCATATCTCCGTTAAAAACGCCTAAGCCTTTGTCGATCGCAAGTCCATATTTACTTCTGACTTCCCACTCTAACTGATAGTTATTTTTGATCTGCATGACTTTGTCGCCTTCACGGAAGATCCGGTCTCCTACTTCATGCTCTGCTTTTTTTGTATCCTTCGGGTTTAGGTACTGCTGCAAAATGTGATTTAAACGCTCCACGCCCAGCAGCCCTTTCCGCATTGGTGTCAACACCTGGATATCGAATGGTTTTGCATCTACATATTTGGGCAGTTTTTGTTTGATCAGTTGTATCACTACGCTGATGATAACGTCTGCATCATAGCGTTTCAGGAAAAAGAAATCCCTGCTTTTATTATCCAGTATGACTTCTTTTCCTTCATTGATCTTATGTGCGTTTACTACAATGTCACTCTGGCTCGCCTGCCGGAAAATTTTATTCAGACGCACGACCTGATATTTTCCGCTCTCTATGATGTCACGGAGCACGCTGCCCGGTCCGACACTCGGAAGCTGATTGGCATCTCCAACCAGAATCAGCCTTGTTCCCGGAACAATGGCTTTCAACAGCGAATGCATCAGACTGATATCCACCATGGACATCTCATCCACGATGACTACGTCGGCTTCTAATGGATTGGATTCATTTCGTTCAAAGCCTGCCGTTTCTTCTACACCGCCGTTTAATTCCAACATTCTGTGAATCGTCTTTGCCTCATATCCGCTTGTCTCGCTCATTCGTTTTGCTGCTCTGCCGGTCGGTGCAGCCAGATAAATATCCATTCCCTCCAGTTCAAAATAGCGGATAATGGTATTAATCGTAGTGGTCTTTCCGGTTCCGGGTCCACCGGTCAATACAAACAGTCCATTTTGCACTGCCTCCTGCACTGCCTGTTTTTGCAGCTCATCCAGTTCCATACCGCTGCTGTCCTCGATCCGCCGGATCCGGTCCTCCATCTCCCGTACCGGAACATCATAACGAATGTCCAGTTCCGCCAACATTGCTGCTGTATTTGCTTCCATCAGATAATAGGATGACGCAAACACTTTGACCATTCCGTTTGTTTCTTTTAAGATGATCTTTCGCTCCATTGCAAGATCCATATAGTGTTTTTCTATATATTCCGGCTCGATCTCTAACAGTCTTGCCGTCCGCTTTGTCAGTTCTTCCTTTGGCAGATAGGTATGTCCCTCTCCGGATGCCTGCTGTAATGCATACTGTATCCCACTTCGGATCCTGAAATCCGAATCCGTCCGGATCCCTACTCTTGATGCGATCTCATCTGCAATTTTAAATCCGACTCCCTGAATGTCATCTGCGAGCCGATATGGATTTTCCTGTAATATAGAATATATTTCCGATCCATATTTATGGTAAATCTTTACTGCGAGGTTGATGGATATTCCGTATTTTTGCAAAAAGATCATTGCCTGTCGGAGTTCTCTTTTTTCCTCTACCTGACTCGAGATCTCCATCGCTTTTCTCTCGCTGATCCCTTTGATCTCTGCTAAACGTTCCGGTTCTTCCTCAATGATCCGAAAGGTATCCTCTTTAAATCTCCGTACAATTCTGGCTGCTAACGCCGCTCCGATTCCTTTAATCGCCCCGGAACCAAGATAACGCTCTATGGATTGTATATCCTCAGGTGCCTGTTCCTCAAAGGATTCCACTTTCATCTGTACCCCATAGGTCGGATGATCCACATACTCTCCCCGCAATTTCAGGTACATTCCCTCACTGATCACGGAAAATGTACCCACACAGGTCATTTCATCTTCCTCGCCTGCAAAGTTCATAACCGTATATCCATTTTCTGCATTTCTGAACACGATGTGTTCTACATAACCTGTCAGTTCTTCCATGGTCTGCATTTTCCTCCGTACAGTTGTTACTATCGTATATATTGAATATCGTTTTCAAACAATAAACAAGGCTGTCCTAGGACAGCCTTACTCTTGTCTTTGCTATTCTTATAAGTTATAATTGCGCTTCATCTGTTCATACAGCGTCTGTGCAATTCCAAAATCTCCCTGATCTACTATCTTATCTGCATACTCCTGCATCATCTGGTCTTCAAAGTAGTCTTTTAATTGTCCCATTGACTGGTCTTTGTTGTCATCCTCAGGAATCATTTTTTTCATTTCCTTCATAACCTGCTCTACAAAATATGCTTCAAAATCTTTGCAGACATCCATCAGTTCTTCATCGGAAGCACTGGAAAGATCTCCGGAAATGGTATCATTCAAACGGCTTGCCGAAGCATTCTGAGCCGATGTTGCTGTCTGTTCATACAGATTGCTATAAGGATTGATGCTAATTCCACTCATACCGCTTCCTCCTTATTATCTTCTCAACTGATTTGCCTGTGAAAGCATATCATCAGATGCCTGTATTGCCTTAGAATTCAATTCATAGGCTCTCTGTGCAATGATCAGGTTTACCATTTCATCTGCAACCTGAACATTGGACCCCTCTAAGTAGCCCTGACGCACATTTGATCTGTCCAGTCCGGCTGTCGTTGCCTCATTCATTGGATTACCGGAAGCATCTGTAACTCTCAATAAGGAATCCTGCAATTTTTCAAGTCCCCCTGGATTGTTAAACTGGAATAATCCAATACTCTGGTTCATATCCACCGGATTTCCCTGTGCATTTCTGTAATAGAACTGTCCCTGTGAAGTTACGGAAACTTTTTCCGCTGCCACGCCATCCGGTATACGGATCATATTTCCTCGGGAGTCTAAAACCGGATATCCGTCAGAGTTCGTCAGAATAACTCCGTCATTTCCGATGCTCCAGGTAAAATTACCGTTTCTTGTATAGTATGTATTACCATCTGCTCCACGAACTGCAAAGAAGCCTTCGCCGTCGATCGCAAATGCCGTATCACTTTCACTTGCTAACATTGCTCCCTGTGTAAACATGGAGGTATTAGATGCAACACGCGTACCTAAGCCTACCTGTGCCGGTATCGGTTTGTTCTCGCCGTTTGCTGTTGTTGTTCTCGCCTGTAAATTTTGGTACAGCAGGGATTTGAATTCTGTCTTTTCTGTCTTATAGCCTGTTGTATTTACATTTGCAATATTATTAGATATTGTATCTACATTCGTCTGCTGTGCGATCATTCCCGATGCCGCACTCCATAAAGCTCTCATCATAATTCAAACACCTCTCTTATAGCTTGCCTACCTGATTTACTGCTTTGTCTAACATCGTATCAATCGTCTGAATGATCTTCTGATTTGCTTCATACGCTCTTGTGATCGTGATCATATCGACCATTTCCGAAACGACCTGCACATTGGAAGCCTCAATCACTCCCTGTTCTACCTGTGCGCCTGCTGCAACGATCTGTGCTCCGTCTACCGTCTGATAGAGATTTTCTCCAAACTTCTCTAAATAATTATAGTTCGCAAAATCTACTACTCCGACTCTTCCGACCACCGCACGGTTCTGCCAGATATTTCCCTGCTCGTCGATCGTAAACTTCTGGTTCGGATCGATACGGATATAGCCTGCTGCTCCCGGATCAGAATTCATCGCTGCATTCTGGTTCAGCACATAGTCTCCGTCCTTGGTTACCAGATAACCGTCCTTATTTACGGTAAAGGCTCCGTCTCTTGTATATTTTACAGAAGTCTCACCCTGTTTGTTCGTATAAGATATTGCAAAAAATCCATCGCCTGCCAGTGCTAAATCTGCCGGATTGTCCGTCACTTCAAAAGAACCCTGATCATAATTTGTATAGGTTTCTCCGATATGTACCCCCAGACTGATGTCACCGATCCTGCGCGGGATGTTATATGCTGAGGTGTCTTTGATTTTTATTGCATAAGTATCTGCAAATGTCTGCGCCGTACTGCCTTCTTTTTTATAGCCGTTCGTATCTGCATTTGCCAGATTGTTTGTCATGATGTCCATACGGTTCTGCTCGTTCAACATTCCCGTATAGGCTGTGTAGAGTCCTTTTACCATGTATAAATTCTCCTTTCTGAATAAGGGGCAATGACACCGCTTTCTACGATGCCATTACTTATACACTTCCTGTGTTATCCAGCCATCCGTGACAGGTCTCACGCTTACATCTGTTTGTCGTCGTGATTTCCTGCTAAAAATTCTACATATTTTCCTGTTCCGATTGCCACACAGGTCATCGGCTCTTCTGCGGTCATCGTGTTAATGCCTGTACGGTCTTCGATCAGTTCTTCTAAACCTCTTAACAGAGCACCACCGCCTGTAAGGACGATTCCTCTGTCTGCTACGTCTGCTGCTAACTCCGGTGGAGTCTTTTCCAATACACTGTGAACTGCTTCTACAATCTGAAGTGTTGCTTCGCGGAGTGCTTCTTCTGTCTCCTCAGAACTTACCTGTACCGTCTTTGGAAGACCTGTTACAAGGTTTCTTCCGCGTACATCCATTGTCTCCGGCTGTGCTAACGGGAAACAGGTTCCAATCTTGATCTTAATGTCCTCTGCGGTTCTTTCACCGATCAGAAGATTGTGTTTTTTTCTCATATAACGGACGATTGCTTCGTCAAAATCATCTCCGGCGATCTTAATGGATGTGCTTACTACAGATCCGCCTAAAGAGATGACTGCAATATCAGAAGTTCCTCCTCCGATATCTACGATCATATTTCCGCAAGGTCTTGCAATGTCGATTCCTGCTCCGATGGCTGCTGCGATCGGTTCTTCTATAATAGAAACTTCTCTTGCTCCTGCCTGATAAGTTGCATCTTCTACTGCTTTCTTCTCTACCTCTGTTACACCACTTGGTACACAAACGGAGATGCGTGGTTTACGAAAACTCTTCTTACCCATTGCCTTCTGGATAAAATATTTGATCATTTTCTCCGTAACGGTATAATCGGAAATAACTCCCTGACGTAACGGACGTACTGCCACGATGTTGCCCGGTGTTCTACCAAGCATCAATCTTGCTTCTTCACCAATTGCTTTGATCTTGTTGGTATCGCGGTCAAATGCCACAACGGAAGGCTCTTTTAGCACGACACCCTTTCCTTTAATATATACTAAAATACTTGCTGTACCTAAATCAATTCCGATATCTGTTGAAACCATTCTGATGTTTCTCCTTTCTTCCTGTCCTACCTATATATTATCATTTATAAATTGGATTTATCGATTCTGTTCATCTATAGAAACGCCTATGATACACATTTTTCCATATTCATACTTATTATATACAATGACGTGATGTTTTTAAAGGTTTTTTTTTGTTTTTTCTCTGATTTAAGACTTTTTTAAAACATTTTAAAAGATTCATATTTTATTAACTTTATATTCATACTTTATTCACATATTCAAAGTACTATAATAACGTACTAGCTAAGGCTAATATAATTTTTCATAACTCATACTGCTCGGGTTCCTAGAACTCGGGCAGTACTCCCCGAAAGTTTGAGCTTCCAATCACTTGGAAGCTTTTTTATTTGTCTAATGACTTGTTGGTTTAACGGCTTGTTTGGCTGATACCTTAATAAAAGAATCGTGCAGTTTGGGATAGATCACCCTGATTGTGAGCTAGTCCGGGTCGCACGATTTCTTTCTAGGCTTTCTTATTTTAGATTTCTTATTTTTTCTTCAGGTATTTCTTTAAATATTGTCCGGTATAGGAACCTTTGACTTTTGCCACTTCTTCCGGCGTTCCTTTTGCAATGACCGTTCCACCGCCATCGCCGCCTTCCGGTCCCATATCGATGATATAATCCGCTGTCTTGATCACATCCAGATTATGTTCGATGACAACTACCGTATTGCCTCCGTCCGAAAGCCGCCGCAGGATTTCTATTAATTTATGCACATCCGCAAAATGCAGTCCGGTAGTCGGCTCATCTAAGATATAAATTGTCTTTCCCGTGCTCCGTTTACTCAACTCTGTAGCCAGTTTGATACGCTGTGCTTCACCGCCGGATAATGTGGTGGATGGCTGTCCTAATCGGATATAGGAAAGTCCTACATCATAAAGGGTCTGGATTTTTCTGTGGATGGACGGTACGTTTTCAAAGAAGGTCAGTGCCTCCTCCACTGTCATATCCAGTACATCATAGATGCTCTTTCCTTTATATCTTACTTCTAAGGTCTCACGATTGTAACGCTTGCCGCCGCAGACCTCACACGGAACGTATACATCCGGCAAAAAGTGCATCTCGATCTTTAAGATTCCGTCTCCGGAACATGCCTCACATCTTCCGCCCTTTACATTAAAGCTGAAACGTCCTTTTTTATAACCTCTTGCCTTTGCATCCGGTGTTGCAGCAAAGAGGTCACGGATCATGTCAAAGACTCCCGTATAAGTCGCCGGATTAGAGCGTGGTGTCCTTCCGATCGGAGACTGGTCAATGTCGATCACCTTATCTAACTGCTCAAGCCCTTCGATCTTGTTATGTGCTCCCGGTATTGTTCTGGCACGGTTCAGTTTTTTGGCTAATGTCTTATACAAAATTTCATTGGTCAGTGAACTTTTTCCGGAACCCGATACTCCGGTCACACAGGTCATCACACCGAGTGGCACATCGACATCTATGTTTTTCAGGTTATTTTCTTTTGCCCCTTTGATCGTCAGATATCCGGTTGGTTTTCTGCGTTCCTCTGGCACCGGTATCTGTATTCTGCCACTCAGATAGGCTCCTGTAATGGATTTTTCATTCTGCATGATCTCTTCTGCCGTGCCGGCAGCAACCACTTCTCCACCGTGCTCACCCGCTCCCGGTCCGATATCCACAACATAATCTGCTGCAAGCATGGTGTCTTCATCGTGTTCTACTACGATAAGGGTGTTGCCTAAATCTTTGAGATTTTTTAAGGTATTTAAAAGTTTGTCATTATCTCTCTGGTGCAGTCCGATACTCGGCTCATCTAAGATATAAGCAACGCCTACCAGCCCGGAGCCGATCTGTGTTGCCAGTCGGATACGCTGTGCTTCGCCACCGGACAGACTTCCGGTTGCACGGGCAAGTGTCAGATAGTCCAGTCCAACATCCATAAGAAATCCCACTCTGGCACGGATTTCTTTTAAAATCTGTTCACCGATCAACATCTGCTGTTTTGTCAACTCCATATGCTCCAGGAATCCCGACAAGTTCTTAATGGACATCGTTGTAATCTCATAGATATTTTTATCACAGACGGTCACTGCTAAAGATTCTTTTTTCAGTCTTTGACCTTTACATACCTTACACGGTGTAATTCGCATAAAGGACTCGTATTCCTGTTTGCTGGTTTCCGAACCTGTCTCACGGTAACGCCGCTCCACATTTTTGATCAATCCTTCAAAGGCAACGTCATAGACTCCTTCTCCTCTTTGACCCTTGTAATACACTTTGACGGATTTTCCGTTTGTTCCATTTAAAAGTATATCATGGATGTCCTCCGGCAGATCCTGATATGGCGTATCCAAGTCAAACTGATATTCTTTGGATAATGCCTGCAAAATCGCATAGGTGTAGCTGGACGGATCTGTACAGGACTGCCAGCCCATAACCTGTATCGCTCCCTCGGAAATCGCCAGACTCTTATCCGGTATCATCAAATCCTCATCAAACTCCATCTTATATCCAAGTCCGAAACATTCCGGGCAGGCTCCAAACGGATTGTTAAAGGAAAAACTTCTCGGTTCGATCTCATCAATGCTCACACCACAGTCGGGACAGGAAAAACTCTGGGAAAAACGCAGTGGTTCTCCTCCGATGACATCTACGATCATCAGTCCCTCTGCTAAGTCCATAACATTTTCTATGGAATCCGTCAGACGTTTTTCTATGCCTTCTTTGACGACCAGACGGTCTACGATGATCTCTATATTATGCTTGACGTTTTTATCCAGTGGAATCTCTTCACTTAATTCATAGACATTCCCATCCACTTGTACACGGACATATCCGCTCCGCTTTGCTTTTTCAAATAATTTCTGGTGCATTCCCTTACGGCCGCGGACTACCGGTGCTAATAGCTGTATTTTGGTCCGTTCCGGCAATGACATGATCTGATCCACCATCTGGTCTACGGTCTGTTTTTTGATTTCTTTTCCGCAGACCGGGCAATGCGGGATTCCAATCCTTGCATAGAGCAGACGCATATAATCGTAGATTTCCGTAACCGTTCCGACCGTAGAACGTGGATTCCGGTTTGTGGATTTCTGGTCTATGGAAATTGCCGGAGAAAGTCCCTCGATTTTTTCTACATTTGGTTTTTCCATCTGTCCTAAAAACTGTCTGGCATAGGAGGACAGGGATTCCATATAACGCCGTTGTCCTTCTGCATAGATCGTATCAAATGCCAGTGAGGATTTTCCCGAACCGCTGAGTCCGGTCAGCACTACAAATTCATTTCTCGGTATGTCGATATCCAAATGTTTCAGATTATGCTCATTTGCTCCTCTGATCTTTATATATTTCCGTTCTTTCATGTTCCTTACCCTTTCTTGCCGGAATCCTGCTTGATCTCTTCTACCATACGTCGTAAATCCAGCATTTTGTCTCTCAGTTCTGCCGCTGCCTCGAAATTCAGATCCGCGGCTGCGCGGTCCATCTGTTTTTTCACATCTTTGATGAGTTTTTCTAACTCTTCGCGGCTCATGGACTCCGGATCTTTCTTAAATTCTATCTCTTCTTTTGCGACTTTCTTAGAAATACTGATTAAGTCGCGGACGGATTTTTCTATCGTCTTTGGTGTAATTCCATGTTCTTTGTTGTATGCTTCCTGTATCTGGCGGCGGCGTTTTGTCTCATCGATCGCCATGCGCATAGAGTCGGTAATCGTATCTGCATACATGATGACATGACCATCCTGATTTCTTGCCGCTCTTCCGATCGTCTGTATAAGTGATGTATGGGAACGCAGGAATCCCTCTTTATCCGCATCCAAAATTGCTACCAGTGTAATTTCCGGAATATCCAGTCCCTCTCGCAAAAGATTAATTCCCACTAACACATCAAAGACGTCAAGACGCAGGTCACGGATGATCTCCGCCCGCTCTAACGTATCGATATCCGAATGCAGATATTTTACCCGGATGCCTACTTCCCGCATATAATCGGTCAGATCTTCTGCCATCCGTTTTGTCAATGTCGTAACCAGTACCTTATGATGCCCGGAAATTTCTTTTTTTACTTCTGCTAAGAGATCGTCTATCTGTCCCTCCACCGGACGGACATCCACTTCCGGATCCAACAGTCCCGTCGGGCGGATGATCTGCTCTGTCCGCAGCAGCTCATGCTCATCTTCATATACGTTTGGCGTTGCGGATACAAACAGCATCTGATCGATCTTACTCTCAAATTCCTCAAAGTTCAGCGGACGGTTGTCTTTTGCCGACGGCAGGCGGAATCCGTAATCAACCAGTGTGGATTTTCTTGCCTGGTCTCCTGCATACATACCACGCACCTGTGGTATGGTGATATGCGACTCATCCACTATGATCAGATAATCATCCGTAAAATAGTCCATTAAAGTATGTGGTGTTGCTCCTGCCGGACTGCCCGCTAAATGTCTGGAATAGTTCTCGATTCCACTGCAAAATCCAGTCTCTTTTAACATCTCTATATCGAAATTTGTTCTCTCTGCGATCCGCTGTGCCTCTAACAGCTTGTCCTCGCCTTTAAAATATTTTACGCGCTCTTCTAATTCTTTTTCTATATCCACACAGGCACGATTGATCTTTTCCTGCGGCACAACATAGTGGGATGCCGGGAAGATGGAGATATGCTCCAGCCGGCTCTTGATCTCTCCGGTCAGCACATCGATCTCAGTAATTCTGTCTATCTCGTCTCCAAAAAATTCCACACGCACTGCCGTATCACTGTTATTTGCCGGAAAAATCTCCAACGTATCTCCATGCACCCGGAAGGTTCCTCTTCCAAAGTCCATCTCATTTCTTGTATACTGTATATCTATCAACGCCCGGATGACATCATCCCTGTCTTTTTCCATTCCCGGACGCAGAGATACCATCATTCCCATATAGTCTTCCGGACTTCCCAAACCGTAAATACAGGAAACGCTAGCTATCACGATGACATCTTTCCGCTCCACCAACGCGGCGGTCGCCGACAGACGCAGTTTATCGATTTCCTCGTTGATCGAGGAATCTTTTGCGATATAAGTATCCGTGGACGGCACATATGCCTCCGGTTGATAATAATCATAATAGGAAACAAAATATTCCACAGCGTTTTCCGGAAAGAATTCTTTGAACTCCCCATACAACTGTGCCGCCAATGTCTTATTATGCGAGATAATCAGTGTCGGCTTATTCAGTGCAGCTATGACATTTGCCATCGTAAATGTTTTTCCCGAACCCGTAACTCCCAGCAGGGTCTGGAACTGGTTGCCCTCCTGAAAGCCCTTCACCAGTGCCTCAATCGCCTGTGGCTGGTCACCGGTTGGCTGATATTTTGATACTAATTTGAAATGCTCCATAAATTTCTCCTGATCATATCCTGTTATCTATCTGTGATGCTTGCAAAATTTTGCAATATGAATGTTTTGGATCTGTTCTTATTATTGTTACCTGTTTAGTATATCATTCAATATAAAAAAAGTACAGAACAAAATCGAATGTTTGTTCTGTGCTTTTTATGTAATTCTTTTTTTGCAATTTGTTTATCAGAATTCTGTTAATTAGCATCACATATTTTCATTTTATCTATATGTTGCTTTTGAAATTTTTATATGTTTCAGCCATTTCTCATCCTGCTGGGACCAATGTTTTTCATCTTGAAGCCATTTAAACTTGTTCTCTTTTAAAAACAACCATAAGTTTCTATCATTCAATAACGATTTTGGTCCTATCGTAATATTTTCAATTATTTTATGATTACAATTTTTAAAGCAAATTTCTCGATATGGTAAAATGTGCTTATTATTTGTTCTAAACTTAATTTCACTAATCTTATCCAAATCTATATCGTTAAATGGACAAGATATTCTATATTCACGTTCTTCTCGAAATGCCGGGTTTTTACATATCATCGAATCTTCCAAAAGGTAAGATACCAATATTCTAACTTTATTATAAATTGAATTTTCTTTTCCCCTGTCAATTTCTTTTTCCAAATTATCAAGGCAACTATCAATCTCTTTTCTATCTAATAATTCCATCTGTTTTTCCAGGTCATATATTATATCCTTTCCCGACAATAAATTACTATACGCCAACAATTGATCTACATTTATTCCTATAGCAACTCCTTGTCCATCATCAGCATAGGAGCGCCATTGACTCAAAACATCATTCTCTTTAGATAAGCATAAAATATACGGAAAATCTATTTCTTGTATTATACTTTTTATTATCTTTTCTATTTGCTCCCATTTTTCCAATGTCTTTTGATATTTTCCTTTTTTAACAGCATACGCTTCAACCAATTCCAAAAACCATAGAATTTCTGCTGAATCATTCATTAATAAAGGATTTCCTAATCGCAATGTTGATGTTTGTATAATATTAAAAAATGTATCTACCGAGCAATAATGATAATATATTCTTTCATCCATCATAACTCCCCTTTCAGTATTCCTAATTTATATATTTATTTTTCTATCATATTATTAAGCAAAAAGTACAGAACACCCCCAACTTTCGTTCTGTACTTTATAAGATTCAAATATCCCTATTAAAAATGTCTTTCGATCATTTCTTTAATTCCATGATTTTTATTAATACGCCAATACATTCATCACAATAATTTTCTTTTGTGACATTCGTAACGTGACATTCTTCGATTCTGCCTTCCTCAATAAATTTAACAAAAGCTCCAGAGTAATACCTTGGAACATATCCTAATAGTTCTTGTTGCTCATTGACAACACGAATCGCATTTTCATCATACGAATTCGTAGCTTCATGTACCAAAAAAACCTCATCACCTCTTGTAACTGAAATTGCATCTTTACACTGATTTCCATTACATCCTAAATAGTGTCTTACTCCAGCTAGATAAAACATTTTTTCAAAATTACTTTCATAGTTTAGAATAGGATCGATAAATTGCAAATTATCAATTGGTAATTTAGCACCACTCTTCTTTAATAGCTGATATGAATCATATTCTTCTAATTCATATTTTTCTAAAATTTTGTTAATATCCTTTCTCTTTCTATCTGGAAGCCTACTGGCAAAAACGGGAAACAATTTTTCAGATTTGTACACAACATCCAATTTTTCAAATGATACCAATGGCGTAAATCCAACTTCAAGAGCCTGCTCTATCTCTTCACAATATTGAAATTCATACTGTCCGTTTTTCGTAAGCTGACCAACAATATATTGTCGTCTATTTGAAGCACATTTCCAAATCAAATATAAGTAGTCCTTACCATCTTTGATTGCCACATTACTCCTCCTCTCCAAAATAAACGTTTTTTAACATCCGTCTTTTTTCTAATAAATATTTTAAGATCAATCTCTTTTTATTACTTGATAATTCTTCTTCCGAATACAAATTTAGTATAGCATAAACTCTTTCTTCCGTCATCAAAGTGACAATTTTTTTCGCGAAATCACATGTTTCTTCAAAATAATTCTCTCTTAAATATTTCAACACATCTAAATGAGTCGGACGCTTTTCATCCGACACTGTACAGCGAATTAATGATCTTGATTTTGTATCAACAAGTGCTTTCCACCTATTTTTATCTTTTCCAAAATATTCTTCTATCTTTTCTTCTGAAATATATGCACACAACGAAGAACTATTATCGTATAATGGGGACCATTGCTTTTTATCGTTTTCTATAAGAATTGCCCAGTTATTCTGATGTCTGTCTGAATTTCCTATTAAATAATCAAACATCAACATTTTTAAGAGTCCTTCTATTGATACAAATTGTTCTACTGCTTTTTTTATCATTTCAATAGAATATCTATGCTCCGTTGTAATATCAATAAACTCTTCAGGATTATATTCCGGATACATTAACATAATGAAATAAATGCCTTCAACAAGTATTTGATCTGCATTTTCGATAATATTGTAACTCATTGAACCTTCTCTTCCATGATACATTCCCAACTCAAATTTAGCACAAGGCACTTCCAGCAACTGTGCTATTTCATAAGCAATGCATTCCGAAACATGATCCGTTGTACTAACATCTTTTTTGAATTTAAACAATCCTATTTGTCCTGTATCCGGATTTTGAAGCCAAATTTTCTCACTTCGACCACTTCCTTCAGATGCTCCTTCATATTCCTCCCAAAAAGCAAAATCTTTCATTACTTCATCTCCTCATTTTCAATTGCATCAACTCTTTAAGCAGGTCCAAATTCTGTATGATTTCTGTCATTCCATAATAACCACTCATACATCCACTCCTTTTCTTACTCCCCCTGTAATATTTTCTACCAAAATTTCTTCCCTACAGTATATCATCCCCCACAAAAAAGTACAGAGCAAGCTCAAACCCTTCGCCATCCGGCAGATTGACATCTAAAAGGATCACATCCGCACCTTCTTTTAATTCTCTATCATCCTCAACGATCAGTATTTTTTTCATGATTTTTCTTTATCTTTTCCTCCCACTCATGCAGACGTTTTGCTGCCTCCGGATTCTGTTTTTCCAATCTGTGCTCTAAGCGGACACGGCTTGCCTCTAAACGTTCTAAGACCTCCGGATGTTCCTTTTGTACCTGTTCCATGATCCTGCGTCGTCTCTTTTCGATCAGTTCGAGGATCACGGCACGGTTATCCTGTGCACTCAGATTCTTAGAAAGCTCATCCATGTGCAGCTCCATACGTCTTAGGAACTCGTCCTCGTCAATCACACCAAGGCTGTGCCAGGTTTCCATATATTTTTCTAAACCCTGCTCTGCTAAATTCTCTAAATCCGGCATCTTTTGAATATTTTCTAAGACAAGGTGTACCCGTTTTTCAATCTCTTCTACCGTATCTTCGCCAAACGCCCAGGTGAACTCTTCCAACGTATTTTCCGCCTCTGCCGGAATGCTCATTAAGAATTTCTGTTTTCTCTCATCCAGTCCGCTCAGCACATACGGCTCCTGCAGCCCTGCATCGTGAAGTGCCGCCGTAATGGTACGCCGCACATGTCCTTCCTCGATCAGATGACCAATGCCCAACTTTCGCATCTGCACATTGACGGTGTCCATGTGTTCTGTCAGGTAAAAACGGATGCCGCGTTTTTGCAGATTTTCCGCTAACAGCTCTAAGCGGTCTGCTGCTGTAATGTCGATTCCCGTGACCGCTCCCGCATCCACGATCACTACTTTGGTATCGTCCTTGATATGACTTTCAATATCCTCCTGAAAAATCTTTATGTTTGCAAAAAAGAGACTTTCGCTGAACTGATAGATCAGCACATGTTCGATCTCATAAGCATAGCGGTTTTTCTTTCTGTCATAAAAACCCTCCCTGCCCGGAATGACTCCCAAAAACGCTCTTGGCGGATTCGTTGCCCGAAGGATCACAGCCACAAAAGAGAGCAGCATTCCGATAATGACTCCGTAAATGGTTCCAAGTAACAGCACGCCTAAAAAAGCCGCCACAAAAATATAAAACTCATTTTTGCTGACTTCATAGAGGCGCTTTGCTAAATCAAACTCTACCACCTTCATCAGTGCGGAAATAACGATCGCCGTCAGCACCGGAACCGGAAGATAGCCGATAAAGCCGGTTCCAAACAGCAGTAACAGTATCATGGACAATCCTGCCGTGATGGATACCACCTGTGTCTTTCCACCATACTGCTCATTCATAGAAGTTCTTGATATGCTTCCGTTGACCGGACAGCAGCCCACAAATGCCGCCGCTAAGTTGCTGACACCACAGGCAAGGATTTCCCGGTTGTCATCAATTTTATAGCCATTCTTAAATGCAAAATTATTTTCCGACAAAAGTGTTTCTGCCATGATGACTACCGCCACCATGAGTCCGCGTCCTGCCGCCTGTGTCAGATTGACCATTCCCAGTTTCGGGAAGAAAAAGGAAGGCATTCCCGGCTCTACTTCCGCTAACAGCCGTACCCCATACTCATCAATATGGCAGACACTGGTCAAAAAGACTCCGGCAGCCATGACAACCACCGCCATCGGGAACTTCGGAGCAAATTTTCTCACCACCACAATTGCCACTAAGGATGATACTCCAAGGATGACCGATATTATGTTAATATTTTCACATGCTTTGATGATATGACGTATCAGCTCTACTAACTCTCCCGAACCGGAACTGCTTCCTAAGATTTTCGGGATCTGCATGAGGATGATCGTCACGGCAATTCCGCTGATGAAGCCTCCCATGACAGGCGTAGAAATAAAATCCACTATTTTCCCCGCATGGAATAAATAAAAGACCAGCAGCCACACACCCGCAAACAGCGCCACCATCGGCACAAACTGCATTGCCTCTTCCGATGCCGGTGCAATGCCAAGCGTCGCTAATGCCGCACCTACGATCGCCGCCGGTGCTGCATCGACTCCCATGATAAACTGTGGCGACGTAGAAAAGATCGCAAATAACAAAATCGGAAATACCGAACCGTAAAGTCCGTAAACTGCCGGAAGTCCTGCCACTTCCGCGTATCCCATCGCAATCGGTATGGACACTGCCGCCATGATGATGCCCGAAAGGATATCTTTTGGCAGATACTGTACTTTATAATTTTTGCATGTGTGAAATAGTCCTGTCTTCATTCCAATCTCTCCCTGAATTTCTTTCATCATTTTATTGATAAATTTCTTATTAATAAATTTCCAATGAATCCTTTCCTCTTATATGGTATACAGCGCTCTCCGACAATGTCGGACTTTAAGAGCCTGTCCATAGAATCGAAACAGGGAATGCCTCGTCTTCCGATGCACTCCCTGTTATTTTTACCTGATTTTCTTTAGCGTCTTCCGCAACACTGTTTGTATTTCTTTCCACTGCCACATGGACATGGATCATTCGGATATACCTTTGCTGTCTCACGGCGCTTTGGAGTCGCTGCCACAGAATCATCTTTATTCGTTCCGGTTACTTTTGCAACCTGTTCTCTCTCTACCTTCTGCTCAATGCGGACATGGAAGAGAAGTCTTACGGTATCTTCCTGAATGTTCGCGATCATATCATCGAACATGTCAAATCCGCTCATCTTGTATTCTACTAACGGATCTTTCTGTCCATATGCCTGCAACCCGATACCCTGACGGAGCTGGTCCATATCATCAATATGATCCATCCATTTTCTGTCGATAACCTTTAATAAGATCACACGCTCTAATTCACGCAGTGCTTCCGGTTCCGGGAACTCTGCTTCTTTTGCTTCGTACAGCTTCACTGCCTGTTCTTTCAGCTTATGCTTTAACTCTTTGACATCTTTTACTTCATCTGTCAGTGCTGCCGTGATCGGTTTTAACGGAATGATCGGAAGTAACAGCTCATTCAGTTCTGTTAAATTCCAGTCCTCTTTTGGAATATCGGAGGAAATACAGATATCGATCGTATTTTCCACACGATCCGTGATCATCTTATAGATCACATCCCGCATACTTTCGCCGTTTAATACGCGGCGGCGCTCTTCGTAGATGATCTCTCTCTGATCGTTCATAACCTGATCATATTCTAACAGATTTTTACGGATACCAAAGTTGTTACCCTCGATCTTCATCTGTGCTTTTTCAATCGCATTGGTCAGCATCTTATGCTGGATCTGTTCATTTTCCGGAACACCAAGCGTATTGAATACTTCCATCAGCTTCTCAGAACCGAACAGACGCATCAGATCGTCCTCTAAGGAAATGAAGAACTGGGATTCACCCGGATCTCCCTGACGGCCTGAACGTCCACGCAACTGGTTATCAATACGTCTGGATTCGTGACGCTCTGTACCGATGATCTTCAGACCGCCCGCAGCGCGTGCTTCATCGTCTAACTTAATATCGGTACCACGGCCTGCCATGTTGGTTGCGATCGTAACTGCTCCGTGCAATCCGGCATCTGCTACGATTTCTGCTTCCATTTCATGGAACTTCGCATTTAAGACCTTATGCTGAATTCCTGCTTTTTTCAAAAGCCGGCTGATTTCCTCGGAAATATCAATGGTAATGGTTCCGACCAATACCGGCTGACCTTTTTCATGTGCCTTGATCACTTCCTCAACTACTGCATGATATTTTTCTTTTTTCGTCTTATAAACGGCATCCTGTAAGTCCTCACGGATAACCGGTTTATTCGTAGGAATGACGATAACGTCCATTCCGTAAATATCACGAAACTCTTTTTCCTCTGTTAAAGCGGTACCTGTCATACCTGCTTTTTTATCATATTTATTAAAGAAGTTCTGGAAAGTAATGGTTGCTAATGTCTTACTTTCTCTCTTAACCTTTACATGCTCTTTTGCCTCAATTGCCTGATGCAGTCCGTCAGAATAACGGCGGCCCGGCATGATACGTCCGGTAAACTCATCTACGATCAATACCTGATCATCCTGAACGACATAGTCCTGATCGCGGAACATCAGATTGTGTGCACGGAGTGCTAAAATAATGTTGTGCTGGATTTCTAAGTTGTCCGGATCTGCAAGGTTGTCAATCTTAAAGAACTGCTCTACCTTCTTCACACCATCCTGTGTCAGGTTTACGACTTTATCTTTTTCATTTACGATAAAATCTCCGCTCTCTTCCACTTCAATTCCCATGATGGCATCCATCTTGGAAAACTCCTGGCTCTCTTCGCCTCGTACCAATTGTCTTGCTAAAATATCGCAGGCTTCATAAAGACTGGTAGATTTTCCACTCTGACCGGAAATAATAAGCGGTGTTCTCGCTTCGTCGATCAATACGGAGTCAACCTCGTCGATAATTGCATAATGAAGGCCTCTTTGTACCAGCTGCTCCTTGTAAATGACCATGTTATCTCTCAGGTAGTCAAATCCAAGTTCATTATTCGTAATATAAGTAATATCACAGTTATATGCCTCGCGGCGCTCATCGTTGTCCATACTATTTAAAACCACACCTACGGTCAGTCCTAAAAATTCATGAACTTTTCCCATCCACTCAGCATCACGTTTTGCCAGATAATCATTGACGGTAACGATGTGTACACCTTTTCCTTCCAATGCATTCAGATATGCCGGAAGTGTGGATACCAAGGTCTTACCTTCACCGGTTTTCATCTCCGCAATACGTCCCTGGTGCAGTACCACACCACCCATAAGCTGTACACGGTAGTGCTCCATGCCAAGAACACGTCTTGCTGCCTCTCTTACTGTTGCAAATGCCTCCGGAAGCAGATCGTCTAATGTCTCGCCTTCTTCTAAACGTTTCTTATACTCTTTTGTTTTATCTCTCAGTTCTTCATCAGACAATGCCATCATGGAGTCCCGCATTGCCTCAATCTTGTCTACGATTGGATTTACAATTTTAAGTTCCCTGTCACTATGCGTGCCAAACAATTTTTCTGCTATCTTCATATTCGATCTCCTATCGTCTCTGCCATCTTTCCCATAGCAGTCTTTCCTAAAATAAAAAATACTTGCATATAGAGAATATTTTATCACGATTTCCCCAGTGAAACAATACATAATCCCCCATAAAGCTATGAACGAATTATTAAATTTTTGTAAAAATGACTTCCTATTATAAACTTCATGCTATAATATCAGAGGATTCGGGTTTCAACATGGTATTTTTGATGTTATATACCAGATTACACAAATGAGACATTTCATGTTTCCTTGTGCAGACCATTCCAATGAACCTCATAAAACAGAAATCATGTTCGCTAAGGAGCTCCATGATTTCTAGAGTTTCATTTCCATTGCACAAAAAGAAACCTTCCATATCTCATTTGTGCAATTAATAAAAGTATCGTTAAAATATCATGTTGAAGCCCGAATCCGGCAATCAAAATCGTTTTTTACAAATTTTATAAAACGCAAAGGAGGAACATTTATGTATACTTATCAGACGAAAGGAACCTGTTCAAAACAGATCGATATTGAATTAGATGGCAACATCATCAAACATGTAAAATTCTACGGTGGCTGTGACGGAAACCTGCAGGCGATCCCAAAACTGGTAGAGGGCATGACGATTGACGAAGTAGAGAAAAGGCTGAGCGGTATCTCCTGTAACGGCCGTCCGACTTCCTGTGGTGATCAGTTAGCAAGAGCCTGTCGCGAGGCATACGAAGCATCCAAATAATTCGTTTTTGTTGTACTAATTGTTTGTTTTATTCTTAACTTTCAGATAATTTATTATTTATTTAAAAATTTTAAAATTTCTTGTTGACAAACCTCATTCTATCTGTTAATATAAAATCAACAAAAGAACAGAAGACAAATAAAAAACAAGGAGGTACAGTCCAATGGGAACATAAGACTACAACGAAAAAGCATTTAAGAATGGCAGTTTTCATAATCTGAAATTCAAAGAAGGATAAAAGGATAAAGTCGAATACCAATCGAACAAAGAACTTAACAGGAAGAGTTCATAAGCCGGAAAGAATAAAGATTTTGGAATCCGATTTCAAAAATGAAAAAAGAACTTCAGCACCTCGTGAAAAAGCTGAATTCAAAAAATCTCCAACACAATCGCGATTGGATGATTTATAAAAAATAAAAACAAGGAGGTACGGTCCACCAAAAACGTAAGCTAAACCCAAAAAGAAACACAAGAAGAAAGTGAGGACAGTCCATTGGATTATGAAGTTTAAAGGCATCATCTTTGAAGAACTTATTCAGAGGTGGTGCTTTTTTTGTGTGATTTTTTATGTCTGCTTTTAGCGGCAACTGCTACCCTGCATATCTGACGGATACATTCTGACTCCATGCATACGATCCACGCATAAGCTGAGAGGTATCAACCAGGGATGCACACCTTGACATTCTCCCTGCGGATTGCTATAGTAGCAACGTTAACGTATAACTACATAAGATTATAGGACACAGGAGGTTTTATTATGTCCAATTTTTTTGCTTTTGCAACAAAAAACAGCTGGGATGAAGATGTCTTTCAGCTTACTACCGGTGGTATTCTCACCATTGTTGCACTGATCGTCATCTTAATCGCAGCTGCTCTTTTTATTCATAGTCGTAAGGGCTCCCACAAGCTTTCCACAAAGCAGTTAGTATTTTCTGCTGTTGCTATGGCCCTTGGAACCGTAACATCTATGATTAAGCTGTTTCACCTTCCAATGGGCGGCTCCATTACGCTGTTCAGTATGCTGTTCATTGTATTGATCGGTTACTGGTACGGTCCGGAAGTCGGTATTATGACTTCTGTTGCTTACGGACTTTTACAGTTCGTCATCGATCCGGTCTTCTATTCCATTCCACAGTTGCTGGTAGATTATCCTCTGGCTTTTGGTGCATTGGGATTATCCGGTTTCTTCCATGACTCCAAACACGGACTGATCAAAGGCTACATCGTCGGTGTGCTCGGGCGATATGTCTTTGCATTTTTATCAGGACTCTTATTCTTTGCTGCATACGCAGAGGGAAGCGGAATGAGCGCTCCGGTTTATTCCTTAGTTTATAACGGATTCTATTTAATACCGGAAGCCATCATCACTTTAGTGATCATTGCAATCCCTGCTGTCAGCAAAGCATTGCAGCACATCCAGCAGCTCGCCCGTGAATAATCTACAGATCATCCTTTAACTGCTGGTATACTTCGGATGTCTTCTCGTCTTTATCGGCTGAGAAGATATAACATCCGTCTTCCGTCTGAATCAGGATAAATGCCTGATTCTGCGGATTGACATTCATTCGGCATTCGCCAAATCCTTCCACATTATAGATTCCTCTTTGTAAATTATCCATACCGGTTCCAAATACTTTACTGTTGCTTGGAAGTTTATCTAAGAACATAATAAACTGCATTGTATCGACATCTATCGTGTAATTCGTTCTTGTCTGTCCCGATTCCAGGACTCCGTCTTTATAAGTAAGTGTCAACGGAAGTGATTGTGCACGGACTAAATATACTCCAAATACCAATAACAGAGCGATCAGTACCCAGGCTAACACGCTCAGGAATTTTCCCATTGGTTTTGCATGGTTGATACAGGTTCCGACTCCGATCTTTTTTTCGCCATTCAGACGCGTATCACCCGGATTATAATAAAAAATTCCATGTCTCCACTGCTCATCGATCTGTGGAAGGGAACATCCATCCATATAATGATGTTCTGCTTTCAATGTTTTTACTCTGGCATTCGCAACCCAATATGGCAGATAGCTGCATACGACCAACAGTAAAAATAGGATCATCCAGAGCAATACCTGTACGGTTCCATTGTCTGTTCCAAACATCACTGCCGGCGCAGCCACAAAGATCACTGTGAAAATTCCCAGCATCGTCATATATTTTTTCTGAACCCCTTTGATCTCCTCGTTTTCTAATTTTTCATTTGGAACCGTAATGGAAAAAATCTCATTTTCTCCCGGATTCTTTGCTTTCCACATAATTCCAAACTGAGCGATTAATACGATATAATAACAAACTGCAATGATAATGCTGACGTTCATGCCAACTGCTCCTTTCTACTACCTACTCTGCTTTTTATGATCAGCGTCCCTTCATGGCCGCCTTACATTCATACATCTTCTGATCTGCCCGCTTGATCGTATCGTGAATATCATGATCGGACTTCTTATCATACGCTGCATAACCGGATGCTACAGACATTTTATTTTCAAAAAATCTTCCATTCAATGCCTCGATCCTGTCGTTCATTCCTCTTCGCAACTCCATGAATTCTTCTTCGGTAACACCTTCTGTTACTGCACAGAATTCATCTCCACCGATCCGATAGACTTTTCCATACATACCGAAAATATCCTGAATGATCTCACTGCATACAATAATGTAATAATCTCCGGTCGCATGACCATGTGTATCGTTAAAATATTTCAGATTGTTCAGATCGAACATAACTGCTGCCGACTTCTGTGTTGCTTCATATGACATCAAATCATGTTCAAATGCCGTACGGTTAGAAAGTTTTGTCAGTGCATCGATTCTTGCTTCCTTCGAGATATTTTCAAACTGCTCACCTAAACGCATCAGGTGAACGGAATTCTGAAATACAATGCAAAGCATGATCACGATATAGGCCAGTAGGGCATATCGGCTCAATCTTGCAGAATCCACCGTCTCACACTGCAGATAACGTACCATATCATATCCCACAAAAAACAGAAGTTCACCCAGACACAGCCCCTGTATGATCATTCTTCTTCGCTCTTTTTTCTTACCCTGTACAATCCGTTTTCCAACGATCCAGAGCATCCAGAGGAATCCGATACCGTAGACAACGTATGCCATCCATATGGTTTCCCTATAATCTCTGAGCCCCAAAAACTGCAGAACCGTTGTCACTACAAGTATCACCACATTGGCAACACAGATTCCATCGTATATCTTACTTTCTTCTACTTCACAGAAATTTTTCACAAATGAAACCAGTGGAATTAAAAGCATCTGGAATACGATAAATGCCACCTGATTTCCCCTCACATTCTGGGCATAGATCAGAGAGATGATCTGTGTCTGAATACCGGACCAGAATGCCACAACAATAGAAAACACTCCCAGCCAGTATAAATAATCCGGCACATGGAGTTCCCGCTGGAAATACATCAATCCGATAATAATTGCCAGTCCAATGGCAAACATCAATATTGATGCAAATAGAGCCAAAGAACGGTCTGTAATAATATCAACGACAATCTTTGCACTGTCGCCATATATAATATCCGGAAGAGTCTCTGCTTTATCTTCGTAGACCGGTTCTAACTCAATGGTTAGTGTCTTTCCTGCATACTCCGACGAAAGATTGATAAAAGTCCAGGTTGTTCCCGGTGTCTTACTGGTTTTTTCATAGTCCTTTGGAATATTAAAAGAATAGACCATTTCATTATCCACATAAGCATGTATCACATTATGTCCCATATAAAATGCTACCGTGTCACCATGTGCAATCTCCTGCGGAAGCTGTTTTTTTAATATGAATTTTGTCTCATTATTTTTTCTTGGAAGTGTATCGGGGAGCTCCTTATAAAACTTTTCCTGTTTTCCTATCTGAACTGTCCAGTTGTCATCGTAACTTCTCTGCTTCGCATTCGTAAGGGTATTTCCTTCATCTTTTGCGCTTACAATCAAAACAACGGCCAGTAGCAATCCGACAATGGCCGTTATAATATATTCTTTAAAAAACTTCATATGCTCACCTGCTCCTGTGTCGCATATAGCTTCCTATATGTAACTGTAAATTTATATATATTGTACCATAGACCCCCTGTAGATTCAATGAAATAATGCCCTTTCCGGCAGTTTCCCCGCATTTACAATCCGTCGGTTTTCCTATATTTACGTTCATTATTGCGCGACTTTTTATTGTTTTTTCATTTAATATTTATCTTTTTATTGTTTTCACATAAATTTCACAATTTTATTAGCACTCATCTATTGACAGTGCTAATAATCAGTGCTATAGTTCTACTTGAACAAAGGAAATAGAGAAATAAGAAAATCGAAACCGAGTTCAAACATAACTTCAACACTTCGGATTCTCCGACAGTGCTTAAATATCAACAACGTCATAGAAAGGAGACATGACTTATGATGATGCCTAGTATTTTTGGAGAAAACTTATTTGATAACTGGATGGACTTCCCATTTGAAGATGAATTCTTTGGTAAGAAGAATCCTCTGTATGGAAAACATGAAAAGAACCTTATGAAGACAGATGTCCGCGAAACCAAAGACGGCTATGAAGTAGACGTTGACCTGCCGGGATTTAAGAAAGACAATATCTCAGCACAGCTTCAGGATGGTTACCTTACCATTTCTGCCAGCAAAGGTCTCGATAAGGATGAACAGGAAAAAGACGGAACCTACATCCGCAAAGAGCGCTACAGCGGCAGCATGAGCCGTAGCTTCTATGTAGGCGAAGGCGTTACCCAGGACGATGTTCATGCAAAATTTGAGGACGGAATCCTCAGACTGAGCCTTCCTAAGAAAGATGTAAAATCTCTTCCAAAGGACAACTACATTGCAATTGAGGGATAATTCTCCTTTAATAAGTTCCTTTCAGAAACATAATCTCTAGTGAAAAATCCGGATGCCGACTGGCACCCGGATTTTTTTATCAATCTTTCTTATAACGCCACATAATGATTGCCGTTAATACAATCTCTATGATCCCCAATATCAAAAATGCACCATGCAGATTCCATGCTCCTGCCACCAGCCCCGTTACCGGGAAGAAGAAGACCATGGCAATCGAAAAGCACATACTGTCAATGGAGATGATCGTTGCCCGTTGTTCGGAAGGGATCAATTCATTCAAAGCTGCAGATGCGATCGGATAGATCAAAGAGTTGACATAACCCGCCACAAAAAATGCTGCGACAGATATCACCAGCCCGTTTCCACTTACAAAAAGTATACTGATCCCCATCGCAAAGGAAACGATATATTTTACATTTTTTCCAAATCGCTGTAAGATCTTTTCACTATGTAAGGCACCCAGACAGGAACAGATTCCCGTTACCAGCATTAAAATGCTGATCTGTATCCTCCGTAGACCGGCTTCTGCAAAATATTGCTGTCCGTAGAAAAATACAACTGCATAAAAGGTCTCCACGACCGGATAATACAGTAAGATTTTCCACACCGCCGGATTCTCTCTTACAATCTGTATGCTGATTTTAAAGTGTTCCTTTAACGACACTTTCTTTTTTACTTCTGTCTCTTTTAACAGCTGCGGCTCTGTCAAAAACAGTGCCGGTACGATAGAAATCACTGCTGCCACTGCTGCTGCAAAGTAACAGGTAATGTATGTTCTTTCTGCTAACACACCACCAAGAAATACTGCGATACCGGATGCGACTTCTATCAGCACATTCAGCCTGCCGTTGACCCGGATGTAGTCTTTTTCTTCTCCCAGCATTTTCATGCTGTCATAAACCAGTGCCTCTTCCGAACCGGAATTGAGATTATAGCTGACAGCCGATATGGAAAATCCGAGCAAAAACTGCCACAGGTCTGTGGAGAACAACAGGATTACAGAAGAAACCGCTGCTAACACTCTGCCCCATATCATCACATTTTTTCTTCCTGCTAAATCTGCCAATGCACCGGATGGCACCTCAAACAGAAAACTTGTCACATGAAACATTCCCTCTGCAATTCCGATCTGCCAAAGAGGCAGTCCACGCCACCCCATATAGAGCACCCAGACAGCACTTGACAGATCAAAGTTTCTGCAAAAGCAGAAAAGATAGTCAATTCTTATATTACGTTTTAATTTTTTCTCTAAGTTCATATTTACTCCTGCCTTTCAATCCTTAAATTTAAGCATTAAAAAAAGAACATTCTGATGGTTTAACTTCCATTTCATGTTCTTTGGAGCTACTGTCTCTCTTCTTACTTTTTACAGTTTTACAGATTTGCGATCGGTCAAAACCTCCTGCATAAACGAATCTGTTACTTAAAAAAGAGCACAGTAGTCCCGTAAAGTGATAAAATTGCTGTTTTTGAACAACAACTGCTGCTACAAACCGGCACATATCCTAATCCGTTCATACCGCACTCTCCTTTCATTCTAGTCTTTTCTATTTATTACAGATTAACATCTTGTAAAAGATCTTGTCAACATTTTTCACGCATCTGATAGCGGAAGGTCAGATAGAAGATGATGCCTTTCGCTACGGAGGTCAGCGTCAATGCCCACCAGATTCCATCCAGACCTAATGAGGTACGACTTAAAACCATTGCTAACGGAATACGCATAGAGGTCGCCGTAATACTGATCACACTGCACAGTTTTGTCTTGCCAAGGCCGGACAACGCTCCGATCGTCATCAGTTCCACGCACATAAATGCTTCGCTGAATCCGATGATGATCAGATAACTGATGGCTATTTCCATGGCTTTTTCTTCATGGAAAAATACTCCGGCTATCGGCCCCGGAAAAATAATAAATGCCAGCATGATCAAAGCTCCCCAGATGGCTACCGTCCAAAAGGAGATCCGATAACCCTTCTGCACACGGTCCATTTTTTTCGCACCATAGTTCTGACCGACGAAGGCATTTAATGCCGCCGCAAATCCGTCTGCCGTATTCCAGGAAACAGATTCTATCTGTCCGCCCACCCGCTGGGTTGCGATCGCTTCTGCACCAAACGCTGCCACCATTCTGGTCAGCACCATGGAGATCATACAGTATACCATTCCCTGTATTGCCGTAGGACCTCCGATCTTACAGATGTTTCCAAGTTCTTCTTTGGAAAACGGTTCAAAAAGGCGGATTCCTTTGAGTACATTTTCTTCTTTTTTCGAGCGGAATACTCCGACCATCATCACAAGCATAACGACGAGCTGTGCGCTGACCGTCGCAACTGCTGCTCCCGCCACTTCAATCCTCGGAAACGGCCCTACTCCTAAGATTAAAAGAGGATCTAATAACAGGTTGATGAGCAGTCCGATAAAGTTCGCCACAAACGGTGTCTTAGAATCTCCCTGCGCCGTATACAATCCGGTCAGTGTCAGGTTTAAAAAGGAAAACAGGATCAGACCGCAGGTGATGCGCATATATATTTTTGCATCTAGGATTGTTTTTACACCCTCTAATTTAAAAAATCCGACCAGCAGATCTGTAAACAACAGACTGACTGCCGCAAAGGCAAGTCCTAAAAGGATTGAAAGCTGCACGGCTGTCTTAGCATACCGGTGTGCCTGCTCTTTATCTCCGCGTCCAAGGCACTGTGCCACATGCACCTGTCCACCCATGCGGGCAAGTGAAGCAAGTCCCTGCGACAGCCAGACATACATGCCGCCAACTCCCACCGCAGCCACTGCCTTAGAGCCTAACAGTCCGATCCATGCCATATCCGTGATATTATAAAGTGTTCCTAAAAAGGAAGAGATCATGATCGGCACCGCCAGTCCGGTCAGTGATTTTAAGATCGGCCCCTCTGTAAGCGGAACCTGTTTTTGTATCTTCATTTGTATTGCTCCTTCTATATGATCAAAATTTCTCGTTTTTTCATTTCAGCCACGGAATAGCTTAAATCATTTTGTCCGATCTTTCAATATCATTTTACTTCCTTTTTTTATAAAAAGGGTATGACTAACTGTTCTTTGGCTCTTGATGTTGCCACATTGATCAGTTCTTTATTATTTTTTAACCAGTCATAGGTGCCCTGCCCGGTCTGCTCTGTCAATGCAAGTGAAAAAAGTACAACATCCTTTTCGTCCCCCTGAAAGGCATGGACTGTGCCACATGGTACATCTTTCATACCGTTTTCCTGCAACATGACATGGATCAGCTCTTTTTGATTGGTAAACGGTGTGATCACACCGATACTTTTATCGGGATTATCTTTGATAAACTCTATGATCTCTTCCGCTTCCCTTGGTGCGGTATTTTTGTAATTCGTGGTATTCCCTGCAATATTTTTAAATATCAGCGGTGTATCTGCCTGACTCTGACTGTTGATCACCAGTTTGTTGTTATAATATTTCTGATTGTTAAATGCAATGATCTTTTCATTACAGCGGTAATGGTGGCTGAGTAAAATTTCCTCACTGACCGCATCACAGGCTAAATACGTTTTATAGATGGAATTTTTGATATAGTCGTATTCTTCCGTTACGCTATATATTTTTTTCAATCTTTCATTATCTGCCGGATGCAGCAAAATGACCGGACTCAACTGCTGCGGATCGCCGACTAACATCAGACTCCGCCCTCTTATGATCGGCACTAAAGACATCGCAATGTTTCCCTGGCTTGCCTCATCCATTATGACCATGTCAAAGTAGGTTCCCGGCTCTCCGAGTTTATGTGCCGATATGGATGTTGTCGCAATGATCGGAAAGATCTTTTGGAATTTTTTTAAGTTTTCCGCTTTTCGTATATAAGCATTGAACTGCTGCACTTTTTTCTTTTCGTCTGCACAGTTTATGATTTCCATCAATTCCTGATTCTTTGGTTCTTTGAGCCGCTGGATGTATTTTGCCGAAGTATAATACAGATATTTTTTAAACATTTCTTCATCTTCCACAACCAGCTTTAATGCCTCTTCATCGGTAATGTCTCCGATCTGCGCCAGCTTTTCACGGACTTCGGCTAACTGCACGCCCTGTAAGTCCGTCTGAAACATCAGATGTTGATTGGAATCTGCCATTTTTAAGATGGCTTCTTCTCTTTCTTTCAGTTCGATTTTTTCTTCATGTCTTTGCAGAAGTTTTGTCAGCTTTTCGGTTCGCTTTGTCTTATCATCTTTATTTCTTTCTAAGGTACTGTCGAAAATAGCGAGGTCTTTCGTCCTTTTGTACAAATCCCTCATGTCATTGAGTGCCTGCAACACGCAGTTGTCATTTCCCAGACGGATGATCGGAAATGGGATTGCACCTTTGTTTCGATATGGTATGGATTTTAATTTTTCACACACGCCATCGATCGGATGATTGTTATAGGACGCAAACAAGACTGTCTTCTCGTTAAAGAAAGCAGTCACCATTGTATTTACGATCGTATTTGTTTTGCCCGTTCCGGGAGGCCCTTGGATGTATGCCAATGGATACTTCATCGCATTGTGAATCGCAAGGAGCTGATCCAGATTGATTTTTTTATCTAAAAGTGTGATCGGATAGTTCTTACGCCGATCCACCTGTTTTAAGAGTTCTCCAAAAAATGCCTTGATCGGTATCGTCACGTTGTCCGCTTCATACATTTTATGAATGGCTTCATACTCCTGATGCAGATCGACCATGACATCCCTGCCAACGGCAATGAGATATGGCATATCATCCACACCGTTGATCTGAGGATTCGATCTTGTTATTTTGTCTTTGATCAACTCCTGATTTTCTTCAAAGTGATTTAACAGTTCATAATCATCTGCATCTAAAAATTTTCGGATGCTAAATTTCGCTTCCGGTCTGTTTTTTTCTAAGGCAAACTCCATGCATACCGTAATCTCATCATCCTGCCTTAAGGTACGCTTTACCACATCCAACCGTAATTTTCTATATGCCAGCACATAGATCCCTTTTTGTGTATGAATGCTCATGACGTTAATGGCAAGCTATTTGATGGTCTTCTTCGACGCTGCATTTTTTACGCCATATTGAAATTTTCTTACGATCTGTTGAAACTGTTCCCTGCTCAGATGATAATTGCCATGCCACTCGCTGTCTAAATGTTCTATCAACACATATTCTGTTTTATATGGAACGGAATCCATCTTGTTACAGTCCACTAAATAGTTTAAAATCTTCAAATTTGCAACGTGATCAAACACTCTCCGATACTTCACCGGATTACCGTTAATATCGTCTAAAAGTTTCTGATCCGTTTCAAAATAAGACCCTTCAATGACTTCTGATGACAAGATGGATTCTATATAAATGTATAACTCTGTAGTTGTGTAATGTTTCAGATGAAGTCCCATGACCTTCATCGTTTTTTTTACCGGATTGATATCTATGATACCAATCCAGTATTTTGTGATTTCTTCTTTTCCGTTCTTATATTCTATGCTCAGCCATTTTCTTTCATGGATGGCCCGGAAGATATTTCTATTCGCCATGATAATTCTGATTTACATAGTCATAAATAGCTTTGTTATCCTCTAACATACGACAGCCGACAATGTAAGTTCCCTCATTATCTGTGATACGGATGACATGTCCTCTTAACGGCATATCCTCTAAGAAAGTAAAGCCTTTGGTATGAACTGTAATCATCGTATCCTTTGTATCTAAGATTGCTTTATCCTGTGTCTGGATCGCATATCCGTTTGCACTGATGTTTAACATCTGTCCTTCACAAACATGATCTGAACCACTCAGTCTGATCTCACATGCTGCCTTCAATGGCATACGAGGATATTTTCTACGATTGACTACTTTCGGATTGCCATTGACTGCAATGCTGTATTTGCTATCTCTGTATACAACCTCGGTATCATCCCAACCATAGACATTGTTATCTACAATGATCTGTACCGTATACTTCTGTTTCCGGTCATAGCTTAACTCTTCACCTTCACACTTCAGGCTGTCCACCTGCAGAGCTCCTTTTTCATCCACATTGGAAATAATACCCTTGTACTCTTTCTTAGGCATTGCACCTTCTTCATATACACTCAGGTACATACCCGCTTTCAGGTCTTCCTTGCCCATGAATCCACCGGAACCAAGGTCTTCGATCAATGTTCCAACAGTTCCTTCGATCAGGATGATGTTTGAAGATGTTTCATCATATTTACTACGCATTACCTTTACAGTTTCGTCTGCTACGGAAATGTTCTGCGTCATCAGTTCTACTACTTCATTTACCTGATTCATGTTGTCAACCATGTTCTGGTTTGAATCCTCTACCTCACCCATCGCATCATTGACAATTCGGATGTTTTCACCTAACTGTATGGAGTCCGTTGTGATGGAGTTGACACTCTTATCTACGATCATTACATTTTCTAAGTTGGTTGCAACAAGCTGCAAGGTCTCTGTAATGGACTTCGTCATTCTGTCACTGGTCTGCTCTAATTTCTGCAGCGCACTACGGATACTGCCGGAGGATACCTGTGTCTCCTCACTCAGCTTACGGATCTCTTCTGCCACAACCGCAAAACCTTTTCCTGCTTCGCCTGCTCTGGCTGCTTCAATAGATGCATTTAACGCCAGTAAGTTGGTCTGGCTGTTGATCTCCTCTATCGTTCCGGTTTCCTCTTTTACCATAGTGAACTCGTTACTGAATTCTTTCAGATTTTCTTCAACCTCTTTGGACAGATTTGCCATTGCATTGGTGCACTGAACTACTTCTGATAACTGTCCGGAACTGGTCTTTGCATTTTCCACGGACTGCTCCATAAGCTGTACCATTTCTTTGATGAGAGCAGCTACATTTTCTACCTGTTCACTGATCTTATCCGTTGCTAAAATGGATGACTGCGTCCGCTCATTCAGCACTTCATTATTAGATATCAGTGATTCCATATTTCTTACAACATCGGTAGCACCTTCCTGGTTCTCATCGGAAAGTTCACGCACTACATTCATTCCGTCTACAATGGAATTACTTGCTACTTTTACTTTTTCAATACTATGTACTACACGGTCTAAATTTCCCTTTACTGCATCAAGCATTGCTCCATCCGACTCTGCCAAATGTTTGATTGCCCATGTATAACTGAGATAGACCAGTATGACGCAGCCGAACATAATCTCATAGGATACGATATCATCATGTGTAAATCCGGTTGTGAACCAATCCTTTATAAAAGTCACTATGACATCTATCAAGTTCATAACTCCACATCGAATCATCAAACTTCGATCTTTATAAAGCACCAGCATACTGACTACCGGAAATGAATAGGCAAATGTAATATGGTAATATGACGTAAACAATAGGAAGAAATAGAATATAAAATACCCTACTGCAACCATATGCTTACAGTAATCAAAATCCCAGCCTTTAATCTTTACAAAAATGAATGTAACTACAAACGGCACCCAGCAGACAAAACAGAACAGAACTGTATACGGTACGGTTCTTGAGCCTTTCACACATTCCGCTATGTATGCTCCCGTCAGTGCAATCCCTATGATTACCCACATTCTCAGTGCCTTTTTATTGGCACTGATCTTAAAATACTTCTCATCGTAATCCATAAATCTCCTCCTAAGTTCTTTTTCTTTGCATATACTTTTTCTTGCTACGTCCCTTTCCTTTGTCATGCATCGGAATGCTGACTCGCCTTTTCCTTTATTTTACTATAATTATACTGAATTTGCACTATCTTTTTTTCTGAAAAGGTTGGTCCTATGTCAAGATTTAGTACAAGTTAAAATGAGAAATTTTTCCCCATTTAACCCACCAGAAGCTCAGCCTCAGTATGTGTCCTTTCATACACTCGTTCGAATTCGTTTGGCGACATATAGTTGCAATGGCTATGAATTGTTTCGTATTGTAGAAAGCTTCCAGATATTCGAAAATCAAACGGTATGCCTGCTTGTAATCGCGAATTTTAAAGCGGTTGAGCCATTCACGTTTGATAATAGAATGGAAAGATTCTATGCATGCATTATCCCACGGAAACGCTTTCTTCGAGTAACTACGCTGCATACAAAGCTAGTAGAACTTATTGATTTCTTTGATTCTTTTCCTTTACTTTTCAATGGTGAAAGAATTAAACCAACATAATTAAAAACTGCAAGCATTTTGCAATCACAGAAAACGGGAAGCCGCATAAATACTGGCTTCCCGCTGTTTTTACCTTATTCAAACTCGACTTTTCCTAACTAATTTTGTTTAGAAATTATTCTCTGCCGAGTATGTAAATCCTTTGATTATTTGATATATCCATATTATCCTGCCTATATAAGCTAATGTTATCATTTTGTTATCGGTATTGATAACACTTGCTCAGTAGCTGTGGATAATAGCTATATGCTATGGCTTAAATTATGAGCGAGTTTGCTTAGAAAATCAAGCCTTGTAAAATATTTAGCATACTGTATTTTTCTATTCAGATACCATCTTAATTTGCACTATCTATGCTAACCGAAACAACAAAGTGCTTGACATTCACAAGTGTTTGCTGTTTACACTTCGGACAGTAGAGTGGAAAGTTCTTTAATTCGGTATCTTCTTGCATTATCGTTCGGGTTTTATTTCCACAGATAGGACATAGAACCCATTTTATAGTTTCCATATTTTTCTCAATCCTTACTTCTAAATATTATCCTACTAAATTTATAAAATTTATCGCAACGGTTTTTAAGTTTTTGCTTCTTGATTACTTAACGGCGGAAAAAGAATGTTTTCACATAGAGCTGTTGTTTACATGTCATTTTTTTGTTTTTTTAATTCTATACCCACCAGTACAACAGATAGCATAAACGCTGAAAAATCAGCAACAGGTCCCGCAAGCAATACTCCCATAATTCCGAAACGAAGCGGGAGCAGCAGGGTAAGCGGAATCAAGAAAAAGGTCTGCCTTGTTAATGCCAACAGAGCACCTTTTAACGATTTTCCTATTGCGGTAAAAAAGCTGGAAGAAAGCAACTGCACACCATTTACCAACACCATGAAAAGATAGGTACGCATGAACAAAACAGCAAATTCAAAATACAGCTCGTCCCCATCTCCGAATAGCGAAATGATAGATTGCGGGAAAAATTGAAATGCGATGAAAGCAATTGTGGAAACAACAAGGTTCCATTTTACCGCAAGCAGGTAAGCCTCCCGTACACGATGGTATTGCCTTGCCCCATAGTTGAAGCCGATAATCGGCTGTGTTCCCTGCGAGATTCCTACAACAATCGCAAGGATTATGGCATTTGTTTTCATAACGATTCCGCAAGCAGCTAAGGGAATATCTGTTCCATATTTTGTTAATGCGCCGTAATAAGTCAACGAATTGTACTGAATGATTT